>QGCY01000040.1_pt1 | contig 38015 bp, 35 predicted proteins | sample 4708041 | NCBI WGS metagenome assembly QGCY01 (sample SAMN08941164, study PRJNA450518) | Sediment metagenome, whole genome shotgun sequencing project. | biome: grassland soil; feature: grassland; material: soil; isolation source: soil 14 days enrichment with methanethiol and mixed carbon source ... | reverse complement strand
CAGGCGAGCGGCCCTGCCGAATGGACGCGCCTGACCAAAGAGATCGCGGCAAAGCTGACACCGGCCCAGTCCACCCGCCTCTGGCAAATCCTGATGAAAGGATTTGAGACAGCTCAGATCGCGCCGAATGCGGCGACAGCGGTTGAGATGACCCTCATCCAGATGGCCGCGTCTGCGCATGTGCCACCACCGGAAGAAGCGCTCAAAGCCATCATCGCCGCACAGAACGACGCAGCACCACCCGATAGCGGAGCTCCGCCGTCAAAAAATGACGAAGCGGGCGTCACTTCAATGGGGCAGCCCGCTAGCTTTGACGGAATTCTGAGCCTCATGGAATCGCGCAAGCGGGCCGATCTCATGTATGAGATGGAACGCTTTATGAGACCGGGCGAAGTCCGTTTCGGCTTCCTGTCTGTGCAGATGGAACATGGCGCATCCCAGAACCTGATCGCCAATGTGCAGCGCTTCCTGAACGATGAAACAGGCGCGGACTGGCAGATTGAGCAAATCCGCTCGCAGGAAGAAACCGTAATAGAACGCAAGGAGCGTGAGCGTCAGGAACGCATCGCCGATGCGATGCATGACGACTTCCTCTCCGAACTCATTAAACGTATTCCGGGATCGGAAGTGCTCGACGTTGTCACACCTCCGGAAGCGGAAGAAGGCGAAGAGAAAATCGTCCATCTCGACTTTTCCTCGCCGCAACAGACCAGAAAGGAAAGCCGATGAAAGGCCTCGGTGATATGAGCAAAATCATGCGTCAGGCGCAGGAAATGCAAGCCAAGATGCAGGAAGCTCAGGAAAAGGCTGAGAACGTCACAGCTGACGGCGTCGCAGGCGGTGGCATGGTCCGCGTCACGCTCAGAGGCAAAGGCGAACTGGTCGATTTGTCCATCGATCCGGCGCTGATGGGCGACGAAGCTGAAATCATTGAAGACCTTATCAAGGCGGCGCACGCAGATGCCCGCAAGCGCCTCGACGAGGAACTTGAAAAAGCCATGCAGGAAGCAACGTCCGGCCTCGGCGGCATGCTGCCCGGCTTCAAAATGCCGTTCTAGGCAGCCACTGAATGAGTGATACCGCAGTCAATGAGGTGGTTGATCTGGTGAAGGCGAAAATACGCCGCCTCAGCCAGTCACCTCTGCATCTTCAGAAACGGTTGAACGAGACACAGATCGAGGCCGCAAACGAGCGCCTCGCCTTTCCTGTGCCGTTCGTACTCGTGAACCTCTATCAGGAAGTCGGTAATGGCGGGTTCGGTCCATATTTTGGGCTGCTCGGCCTTTCGGGCGGCTGGGCCGATGACAATGGCCGCGATGCTGTTGAGGTCTATGAATGGCTGCGCGCGCCGGGTGATGATGAAGAGCTTGGCGAGGCAGAACTGCCGGACTATCTTCTGCCCATCTGCCATCAGGGCTGCGGCGTGTATGTCTGCATTGATTGCCAGTCGCCTGAAGCGATTGTCTTCAACTATGATCCGGCCAAAGATACCGACCAGCTGACTTCAACCGGCAAGCCGTTCACCGAATGGCTGACGGACTGGGCCTCATAAAGCACGGTGCAAAGCGCCACGAATCTGAGCAACTAGACGCGAATAAAGAAATTATCGCATGTCCAAAAACCTGATCGGCCCGGAACTGCAGCGGGTCATAGACCTTATCGGCAAACTTCCCGGCCTCGGCCCGCGTTCAGCGCGCCGTGTAGCGCTTCATCTTTTGAAGCGACCGGACACACTACTTGCGCCGCTGGCTGATGCACTGGCTGAAGCGGGAAAAGCGATCACCAAATGCTCGGTTTGCGGCACGTTTGATACCGTTGATCCATGCACCGTTTGCTCTGCGCCAAACCGAGACCTCAGCGTCATTTGCGTGGTGCAGGATGTACCGGACCTCTGGGCGCTGGAACGCGCAGCGGCCTTTAAAGGCCGCTACCATATTCTAGGCGGGGTGCTGTCTGCCCTTGATGGCGTCGGCCCTGAAAACCTGAACATTGATAGCCTGATTGCCCGCGCCTCCTCGCCGGATGTGAAGGAAGTGATCATCGCGCTTTCCGCCACAGTCGACGGCCAGACGACAGCGCATTATCTCTCCGACCGACTGGAAAGCCTCGGCATCCAGATCACCCGTCTTGCGCAGGGCGTCCCAATGGGCGGCGAACTGGATCACCTTGATGAAGGCACGCTCACGGCAGCCCTGATGAGCCGCCGCGGCCTCGAATAGAGGCTAAAAGCTGAATGTCATCTGGGCATAGCTGAAAAGCGTCGTATCGCTGTTTCCACCGGCCACATTGTCCGGAAACTCACCCGGAATAAAGGCCGAGGCCCCAAGCTCCAGACGTACCCTGTCTTCAACGATCCAGTAGCGCGCTCGACTGTCCAGAACATGCCCCAGAAAATCCCCTGACTGGCCAGTCGGGTCCTGCAAGCGTGCAATCACCCAGCGATCACGCGAAGATGCAAGATGCGCCGCATGATAATAAAAGCGCGCATCCCAGCCATGATCGGACTCCACTTCAACCCGAAAACCCGGCGCATTCAGATTTGCGGGTGTCAAAGGGCCATGGATCGACGTGTTGTTCAGATCCGAACGGCGCGATCCAAACAGTCGCTCGTGCTGATCATTGCGGAGATCATTCGGGTCATCATCGCCGCTAGCATAATAGTATTCAAAGGCCAGTCGGGGCCGTAACGGCGCATCAAACGTATAGCCGAACGCGACGAAGGTCATGGATGCGGCAACATCCAGGCTCTGAGTATCAGTCGGCGAAGATGAGGCGTAGCGCGTGCCCTGGCGGAGCGCACTTTCCCAATCTACGTCCCACTGCCCAACCTCTGGCGCACGATAGAGACGAAAGCCCGGCGAGACATAAGACCTGTCCGGTGTCTGGAAACTGTCTGTATCCTCTTCTTCAAGGCCATATACAAACACCTCCCCCCAGAGATCGGGGACGAGCGTAGGCAGAATATCGGCGCGGCGATAATGTACCGCCCAGATATGACGCCCCCACTGCTCTTCGTCGCCCGAGAGCGCGTTGTCATCCAGATCAGGACGCGTATTCGGAAAGCGCGCGGTCGGCACGACAAACATGAGATGAAGCTCATCACCGCGCTCATGCGTGCTTACCGCGTAGAGGCCGGTATAACTCTTGATCACGTTAGCAAAATCAACGCGCTCGATCTGTCGCTTTGAGCCAATCGACACAGTCTGTCGTCCGAGTGTGGCAACGCTTGAGGACGCTTCACCAAGCAAGCCCGGCAGGTTTTCAAACTCAGCGTAAATCTGCAGAAAGTCGAGCGGGTTTGCGATTGAGGAGGAGAGCGGCGTGCCATCATCTCCAAGATATGTCCGGCTGTCCTGAAGCTCGAAACCGAGGTTCACATCGCCCAAATCCGCTTCAACTTGCAGCAAGCTGCGAAAGAGCAAGAGCTGATCACTGCCGTCACGATTTGCGCGGAACTGATTGTCCAACGTCTCATATCGCACGCGGCTTTCCCCCTGCAGGGACAACCATTCTGGCAGGCCATCGAACGCAAAAGCCTCAAGCGAGGACAATGCGAACAGACCCGTCATCATTGCGGCGCGAAAAATACTCATATCGAAGCTCCGGAGACTATGTTCCAGACCCGTTTAACGCATCAGAATATTTATTCAATGTTTCTCGAATTATGGAATTTATGAGCATACCCGGACGTCATCAATCACGCTGCACACTTCGGGATGACCATTGCAGCAATCTGCGACTATCCCTGTCAGCATGTCCCGCACGCCTTCGATATTTGCAGAATAGTACAGAGTACGCCCATCCCGACGCGCACGGATCAGCTCACAGCGAGACAGGATTCCAAGATGGGTGGATAAGGTGTTCGGGCGAATATCCATCGCCTCAGCGAGCGCGCCAGCCGATACGCCGTCCGGCCCTGCCGTCATCAGATGGCGAAACACGCGAAATCGGGACTCCTGCCCCAGCGCCGCCATCTGTTCGATAATGATTTTAGACTCATCGCTCATTCGAAAAAGTTAGCACATTTCCCGAATGAACGAAGTCTCCATAAGGCGAGATACACTCACCCGCGCGGTTTTTTAGTTGGTACGCAGCACAAAACGGCGACCACGCTCCTGAACCGGACGGTAGGAATGCGGGAACAGTGTTTCAAACACTGCAAGCTGATCGGCTGACGCTGTGATTGGCGTTTCAAAGACAGTCCAGTCCACAATCTCGCTACATGGCGGCGTGGTGAGGGAGCCTTCATAGCGGTAGGAATGCCAGTCATCTGGCAGGAAGTCGTTCAAATTGATCGACATTATGGGCTGCGCATGACCGACACTTCCAGGAATGACGTTAATAAGGTCATCCAGAAGCGGGTTATGCTCGCCACGTGCGAACATAATGCCGATAACCGCAAGACGGCCATCATCAGACGAGTGGACAAGGTGCATTTCCAGCGGATAGCGGCGGCCATCAAGCGTGTGCTCGGAACCAGAATGGAAGTGGAACTGCAGGAAATTGTAATCGACGCCGTCGACGACAATCTTGCCCGCATCGTCGAGGTTCACCTGAAATGTGTGACCGTTGTTCTGCGCGTCAGTCACCCGCGCATTACGCCAGTAAATCGCAGGCGGGTTGATCGCCGCATTGATAGCATAGCCGTTGAGATCAATCGGCGACTGTTCGGCACCAGCGCAGCTCGCATAATCATGTGAAATCTGCGCCCAATGGTCAGGCCCGTGATCGCCTTCATATTCCCATTGAGCGTTATGGCTTTGCGCCATGGCGAAAGGTGCTGCCAGGAGCGCCGCACCAGCAAGTAAAATGGTTTTCATCGTTCATCCTCAACGGCTCGTCGGGCAGTCCCCGCGAAACTCTTCTGATGCGCGAATTATCAGCGCATCACGTTAAGAATTATGAACATGCAAGCGGTGAATTTTAATCGATCAGACGGCTATTGGCGCTGTGACCTGAAACAAAGTTTGCTCACATAAGCCCCCAAAAGATGCTGTGTCGACGAATCATGTCGAAATATCTTTGAATGGATTTTTCTTAAAATCAAAGACACTCAACGGAAGAACCCGGTAAATTTTTCAAAGCACTTCAAGCATTCGCTGATTGAGGAATTGGTCGACGGCGACCACTCAACCTTTGGCGTTGATACATAGCCGAACGCTCAGAACTGAAAATCCCGGGATGCTGTCCCGGGATCTTTTTTGTGCTGCTGATGGATGCCCGGTTATTCGCTCGGAACGATCCGGTAAACACCGCCATCAATCTCATCTGTCGTAACATAGAGATACCCGTCAGGGCCCTGTACGATCTGGCGGAAACGCGCACCAAACTCTTCAAACAGCGCTTCTTCACCTACGACCTCACCTGCGTCATTGAGATCGACGCGCTGGACTTTTGATCCTGCCAGAGCTGCAGCGAAGAGATCCCCCTTCCAGTCCGGATAGACGTCACCGGTGTAAAGCTCCAGCCCGCCCGGCGCGATAGACGGCACCCAGACCAGCATAGGCTGTTCCATGCCAGCCGCCTCGGTCTGCGTTGTGATAATCGAACCATCATAGTTCACGCCATAGGTAATGGCTGGCCATCCATAGTTCGCACCGGCAATCTCGATATTGATCTCGTCACCGCCCATCGGGCCATGTTCCATGGAATATATACGGCCAGTATCTTCATCGAGGACAATGCCCTGAACGTTGCGGTGGCCGTAAGACCAGACATGCGGCAGGCCATCAACGCCATCAGCAAACGGATTGTCCGGCGGGACCGAGCCATCAGGGTTCATACGCACAATCGTGCCGAGATCGCTCATTGGGTCCTGCGCATCCTGCATATAGCGGAAGCCCTCACCCAGTGTGAGCATCAGCGTACCATCCGGCAGAGGAAGCATTCGGCCGCCATAGTGTGCAGGCGTTGCGCGCATATCGTTGACCACGAAAATGTCGGCGCCGTCTTCAAACGTCAGACCATCTTCACTCAGGCGCGCGCGATACACCGCTGTGCCGTTCGATTCAGCAGAGCCTTTGGCATAGCTGACGTAAACAATGCGGTTTGATGCAAAATCGAGATCAAGCACGACATCAAACATACCGCCCTGACCGGCGACGAACGCGTCCGGTGCATTGGCAATCTCAACGCCTGACGTCGCGCCCGGAGCCACATAGCTCACACGGCCATCACGTTCAGATACAAGCATGCCGCCTTCCGGCAGGAAAGCGACGCCCCATGGCATGTCAAAACCTTCAGCGACAAGTTCAAGCTCATAGCTCGTTGCAGATGTAACGTCTGCGGTTGGCGCCGGGCCGGTTTCTTCTGCGGCGCAGGCACCCATCAGCAGGGCCAATGCAAGCGCGCTCGTGGTCAGCAATGTGTTGGACATAAGAATCTCCCTTTGCGCGCAATCTAGCCCATCTTGCAGAAAAAGGGAGCGCTCCTAAATTGCAATTCCGGAGCCCTGCTCCGCCCGAGGCGTTTCGTTCCTATGCTGGTCCGGATGACGTTTCCTGACCGGCGAGACCATCGCCTCTTTGTCAGTGAGTGTCAGACTGGAAGGAAAGGAAACTGTTATGACAAAACTCATTACGACGTTCGTTTCTGCCATGGCTCTTGCCTGCGCACCGGCGGCTTTCGCCCAAAGCGACGCGCCTGAAGACCGCACGACAGAAAAGTCAGTTGTAGAAACTGCCATTGAGGCATCTGTGAACGCGCTCGATAAGGCGGCCATTCTGGCAAAGGCCGAGCAGCTTCAACAGACAGACACACCGCAAAACGATCCGGCTGACGCTGAGAAATCAGAGAGCTAATAGCAAGACGCGGCGCGCCGGGTCCTGCTCTGCGCGTCCGCATGCCAGATGAAATCTGCGTTATTTTCAAAACCTTGCGCGTCTCAACCCGTTCTCATGTCATCGATGACCACAAACAGAAAGGACAGCATTATGAAAACGCTCATGACCTGCGCTGTCTCAGCGCTTGCTCTTTCTACTCTTCCCGCACACGCGGATGTACCAGGCCCGGAGGCCGTAGCGCAGCTCAACGAGATGCAGCTGGCTCACCTGAATGGTGAAGGCCTGACACCTTTAGAAACAGACAGCCTTCAGGCTGGCGATACCGAAGCGCTGCTAGAACCGGTTTCTGCCATCACCAAGGATATGTTCCTGACTGCAGATACGATCTCTGCCGAACCGGCCCCACGCCCGGACAAAGCCTCAATGGATAATGCGCAAAGCGCTGACGCCGGAACAGAGACAAAGCCCGAACCGTTTTACGAAGTGTTCGAGCCGGCAACGACACACCCTGAAATCTATTCTCTGATGGAACAGGAAAGCCTCATCATGACATCGTCAGAGGCGCAAAAGCCGGACCGTTTCGAAGCTGAAACAGGCTATGGCGGTATCTTCTATGAGAGCGAGGAAGACGTCGCGCGTGACGCGATCCTGACACCGGAAGAGTAAAACTCCCGGAAACGAAAAAGGGGGAAGCAGCTGCTTCCCCCCTCCCCGTAGGAGCGCCGTTATCTTCAGCGCCCCCCCCTAGCTCAAACCTCTACCAGGTCCGCGCGACGGTGATACCGTATGTGCGTGGCTCTGTGAGGAAGACGTTGGTGAACAGACCGGAAGAGTCGTCAGTCAGGTAGCTACCTGTAATGACTTCTTCGTCCATCACGTTCTTCCCGAACAGCTCAACGTAAACACCCATGTCGTCATTGGTGAAGCGAACTGACAGGTTTACATTGTCCCAGCTTTCCAGACGGTCGTGACCGGTATTCCAGACGCGAGAGAATGTCTCGCCCTGATAGTAATAGTCACCGCGGAAGCTCGCATCCCAACCCTCAAAAATATCGTCAACGATGTACTCGCCGCTGATATTCAGTGTCATGTCAGGTGTGCCCGGAAGCTCGTTACCAGACAGATCGGCTTCGAAGCCTTCAAACGGTGTGAACGCACCAGCTGGCAGAAGCGGGTTGAACACGCCTTCCAGACCGACAAAACTACCAAGGCAGAGTCCGCCCGTTGATCCCGGTGCGAGAGCACCTGCTTGAATGGCGCCGAGAATGGTTGCGTAACCTGCCGCGGAAACCACACAATTAGAGTATGTCTGCGGGTTCTTAATCACGACATAGTTCGGGTCGCTATTGGTACGGTTCAGAACGTCAATCGCTGATGAATTCTGGATTTCTGTATCGAGAAGACCAAGGTTTGCCGCCAGAATAAAGTTATCTGTGACATTCCACATTGTCTCAAGTTCGAGCCCCTGAATCTCAGCATCAATGTTGAAGTTCGCAGACGTCCGATTGACGATCTGCGTCATCTGATAGCCCTCATAATCATAATAGAAGGCTGTCGCGTTGAGCTGCAGCGCCCCATCCATGAGAGTATTCTTCGTACCGATTTCGTAAGAGTTCACGAACTCCGGATCGAAGACTTGCGGGAATGCGCTCTGGTTTCCTGATGGCTGGGGCGGGTTGATACCGCCGCCTTTATAACCACGGGAATAGAAGGCATAGATCAGAGTATCATCAGTGAAGTCGAAGTCAGGCGACCAGTCTAGACCAACACGACCCGTCACTTCTTCAAACTCACGCACATAGATGCCATCCGGCTCTTCAGCCGTTGGTGTCGGCTCGAACGGGTTCGCAATCACATTTGTTGGCGTGAAGAAGTACTGAGCGATGTTTTCCTGCGTCTTCTCATCGCTTGTGTAGCGAAGGCCGACAGTCAGCTGCAGATTGTCTGTCAGATCGATATAGCTCTCGCCAAACACGGCAAACGAACTCAGATCATATGGAGAGATCGAGCGGTAATAGTTGCGACCGGTCGCATCCAGATTGCTCAGCACTGATCCCTGGCCGTTGCCGGACGTATCCACCGGTGTAGGACCACCGAAGACTGCGCCGCCAAGCGCGTTGTTCAGTTGAGCAACAGCCGTCAGAGAGTTCGAGAACACATAATAGCTTGCCGGGATTGTGTCTGCTTCGTTTGCCTCGAAATCTACCATGATGGCGCCGAGGTTGAAGTTGAAACGTCCATCAAAATCAGACTGCAAGCGCAGCTCGTGTGTGGTTTGCGATGTCTCGCTACCTGACAGGTCATAACTGCGAAGGGAGTTCGCCACACCAAGTTGTGGGTCTGTGACCGTGCCGCCCGGGAAGAGCGTCTGGTAAAGGAATTCCGCTGTCGCTGCATCACCAACCAGATTTACAAGTCCAAAGCCTGCATTGGTGTTGTAATCGATCGAAGGAATGAGCTTGTTATAGTCTTCCTCGGAAACGATGTTCGACTCGTTATGGCTACCCAGATAGGTTAGTGTCAGGCTGTCGGTGAGGTCGTATTCTGCCTGCCATGTATAAAGCGTCTGGTCAGCACGATAGTCCGGATCAATAAAGGATTCGATCTCGCGCAGGTTACGGTTCAGAGGGTCAGTCGCCGCATTCCCGTTCAGAAGGCCTGCTGTAATCGCAAGACCACCACCAAGCGACGCAGCCGTGTTCAGACGGTCATAGGACTCGCTGAGCGGCGCTTCCTGACAGCCAATAGATGTATAAATCTGGTCCGCCTGTCCGATTGGAATACCCGCATAGGATGTCATGAACGGGTCCTGATCGCAGAGCTGCTTGCCCGAACGCAGACGCGAGTCGTCCTCTACGAAATTCTCATACATGAAATAGCCGCGCAGGCTGTCGGTAGGCTCCCACGCAAGCGTAGCGCGAATAGAGTTGATGTCACGGTCATCAATATCGTTTCCGGTGACGGTGTTTGTCGCAAAACCATCCCGCTCCAGGTGCGCACCAGCGATGCGAAGCGCAGCTGTCTCACCGATTGGAATGTTAACCATACCCTCAGCGCGCAGCGTCGCATAATTACCCATCGTCACCTGAAGATGGCCCTGCCATTCTTCCAGCACCGGCTTTGCCGTAATCACGTTGACCACGCCGCCCGTCGCGTTCCGGCCATAGAGCGTGCCCTGCGGTCCACGAAGGGTCTCCACGCGCTCAACGTCATAGAATTCCGACTCAAAAAGACGGTTCGCAGTGAGAGGCACATCGTTCTGGTGAACGCCCACACCACTATCACCGGATGTCGCCACAAGGTCAGAACCTACGCCGCGAATACGGAAGTTCGCACCCGTGAAATTGCCCTTGGTGAAGGTGACATTCGGAATGGTTCGCACAAGGTCCGGACCACCGGCAAGCTGTAGCCTGTCGAGCGCTTCTTCATTAAACGCCGATACTGCGATTGGAACGTCCTGAATGGATTCCGCTGTTTTCTGAGTGGTTACCGTGATCGTCTGATAGCGACGTTCACTCTCCTGCGCTGTTGCTGTCCCCACAACTGATGTATACGCGAATACTGAAGCGCCTAAAAAAAGCGCGCACTTTACCTGTGATCTGAGACTCATGCCTGATCTCCTCCCTAATCATGTGTCGCCCTCATTTATTTTTAGTCGTGGCGACTACAGTGCCCGCGAAGATACGAACGCAGGCGATATAAACACAGACAACGCCCAACTCACAAAAATGTCAATGAAGGTAAAGTTAACGTGCACGAGAACTTCAACTGTCACAAATCCAGTTAAAGAGACGCACCACATTCACTTTCGCAACCCGCAGTCAACACGGTGATTTCATGACCCAGTCAGCCGCAGTCGTTTTGTTTTCCGGTGGACAGGACTCCACCGTTTGCCTTGCCTGGGCGCTTAAAAATTTTAACCACGTGTCCACAGTCGGCTTCGATTACGGTCAACGCCATCGAATCGAACTTGAGTGTCGCCAGCATGTTCTGACTGCTCTGGGGGACTGCGATACGGTGGAAACCGGCCATCTGGGCGATGATGCCCTTCTGGACCTCAGCGTACTTGGACAGATTTCAGAGACATCGCTTACCAGCGAAGCTGAAATCACCATGTCCGAACAGGGCCTGCCATCCACCTTCGTGCCGGGCCGGAACCTTATCTTCCTCACGCTGGCGAGCGCGGTTGCGTGGCGCCGGAATGCAGACATTCTTGTCGGCGGTATGTGTGAAACAGATTACTCCGGATATCCTGATTGCCGCCGCACAACACTGGACGCACAACAACAGGCCCTAGCGCTCGGCATGGAGCGAGATTTACGCGTCGACACACCGCTCATGTACAAAACAAAAGCCGATACATTTGCCATGGCCAAAGCACTGGGCGGAAATGACCTGGTCGAGCTTATTGTCGAACATACTCATACCTGTTATCTGGGCGACCGCTCGGCGCGGCATGACTGGGGCTATGGATGTGGAACCTGTCCAGCCTGTGAACTGCGCGCCAATGGATGGGATGTCTGGCAGGCTGCCGGATGCCCGGAAGATACGACAGGCCTCGCCTGACAGACTGCAAACTGGATTAAAGACGTGACGTCGAACCCAACCAAGCCGGTAACTGACACCGGCGCCGCAAAGCCAAGCCTTGCCGGGCGCACTTTCGAAGTGACGCGCGCAGGTTATTTTGAAGCGGCTCACCATCTTGCGCCAAAGGATCCTGACCATCCTTATGGCAAGCTGCACGGACACTCATTCCGTGTCGAGATCGGTGTATCTGGTGTTGTGAAACAGGGTGAAGACTGGGTCGCCGACTTTGCCCAGCTGGGCGACGTGCTCGCGAAAGTCACAGGCGAGCTTGATCACTCTTACCTTAATGAGATTCCGGGCCTAGAGCTTCCAACGCTTGAGCGTTTGTGTGTCTGGATTGCAGAGCGTGTTGCAGAAGACCTGCCGCGCCTGACGCGCGTAAGTGTGTCCCGACCGAGCCTCTCCGAGACATGCACGTTGAGGCTCGACGGGGAAAGCTAAGCGGGCTTAGCGACCGACTTCATCAGTCGACGAAGCGCTCATGGCTTCCTCAGTCGTATCGGCGAAACGTGTCGCGAAACGGCTGAATGCGCGGCGTGCGTCAGACCATGTCGCGCGGCCAACAGAGTCAGTGATGTCGTGGCTGAAATAGTCGTACTCTTCAGACGCGATCAGCTCACCTGACACGCTGAAAACTTCGCCAGTCATCTCGGCGCCGCCAATGCTGATGCTCTCGAAAGACAGGGACTGTTCAGTCATTTGTTCGAAGGTCGGCCGGTTCGGGCGCGCATCCTCGATCACGACATTCACGTCGCCAACCGAGCTCAGGATCGGTGCGAATTCGCGCATCAGATCTTCGGTCAGTTCATCGACCAGACGTTCGCGCTCACGCTCGCCATAATCGTCGGCGATTTTTTCGTTGAGCTCTTCGGAGAATGAGATGTGAATTTCGCCGGCCTGAGCGATGGGCGCAAGTGCGAGTGCTGCAGCAGCCAGAAGAATATGTTTCATGGGTCCTACCTCCTCCTAAAGTCATAGGGGACGCCCCATCATGCCATGATCGGGCGCATTTACCTAATAACGAAGATTTCACCTGAGGAGAGGCAGGCCGGTAGAGAGCTAGTCGCGGTCGCGCTCACGCTCTTCTTCGCTGGTGGTAACAAGATCAACGCTCGTACCGATAACCGCGCCCGTAATTTCTACACCTGCTTCCACCGTTTCAGCCGCCAGACCGACCGCAGTCGTCGCGATGCATCCGGAAAGAGAGAACGCAGCCATTGCTGCCAGAGTTACGCGCAGAGCCGTTTTCTGTGCCATTTGATCAAACCTTATCCAACTGCGCCGAGTTAACCATGCCTCACCGCATCACCTCAAGTTACGGTTACATCCGGCGGGTTAAGAACAGGTGAGCTGTGGCATTCATGTCAAAGCGGAATAACGCGCGCCGGCTTCGGCTTGCCGAGCGCCTTCGGCAACGTGCCGATATCGAACTCGGACGGTTCAGAGAAATCATGCGCGCTGAAAACCGGAGCAAAGACCGTCATTTCATTAAAGAGCATCTTCTGCACCGGCTTGAGACCGCCCACCGCGTCCCGGGCCAGAAGCACCGTCAGAAAGTCACCAAAGCCGTTCGGCACATGCTCCCCATTGGCCCTTGCATGACCAGACCAGAAGGCGCCTTGTTCAGACGACCCGAAAAGCCCGATCTCTTCTCCCTGCTCCACAGAGCTCACGAACTGTAGGGCAGACAGCCTGCTGTCTCCCGCAAGGTGCAATTTAATGGCGCCCGCCTCACGCGCCGCTGCGGGTATCGTATCAACGCGGCCATTGCGACGTTCGATTTCCCAGAACTCCCACGCATTGGATTTGATAATATCGGCCAGAGGCAGAAGCTCGCTTACGATGGCGGCAGCCACTTCCTCTTTCACATAGAGTCCTTTGCCGAAGTCACCCATGACAGTATCGACGATCACCGGCGTGCCATCGGCTTTATGGGCTGCGATGAGACGCGCCGCTTCGCTCACCTGAGCTGCGCTGGCAAAATAGCCCGTCACGATGCAATCAGCTTTCTCGATCACGCTATTAGCGGCCAGCCCGTCTGCCATGCCGGAGAACATCTCATCGGATACGGCCCCGCCACCGGGCGCGCCCCAGCCCGGATGCCGCCCGAGCATAGTCGTTGGCAGCAAGGACAACTCGCATCCGAGCAGCGGCAACACCTTCATCGCAAGGCTGCCACCGACATTCGACCCGGCCACAAAAGAAGAGATCATAAACACGCGTTTCATCGTGGCAGAATGGCCTGCTTACAACGCGCTTCCAAGTCTCTATCGCGTGAGGTGATTGAAATCTTTGCTGCAATGCGGCACAGACAATGCGAAAACAAGACATCGGGGAATATACGCACATGACAAGTTCAGCTCACCGCCCACGCCGTTCGGTTCTCTACATGCCGGGTGCAAACACGCGCGCGCTGGAGAAAGCCAAGACGCTTCCAGCCGACGCGCTCATCTTCGACCTTGAAGATGCCGTCGCGCCAGACGCAAAAGAAGAAGCGCGCGCAAATGTATGCGCTGCAGCAAAAGCAGGCGGCTATGGCCAACGTGAAATCTGTATCCGTATTAATGGCCTCGACACGGAATGGGGCCTTGATGACCTGAAAGCCGCTGTTGAAGCTGGCCCTGACGCGATCCTCGCGCCGAAAGTCATTGATGGCGGCGATATTGATCGACTCGACGACGCTATGACACGCGCTGGCGCACCAGCCGACATGCAGCTCTGGGTCATGATCGAAATGCCAAAAGCGATCCTGCAAATTCAGGATATTGCTGAAGCTGTTGGCCGCACACGCCTGACAACCTTCGTCATGGGCACGAACGACCTTGCAAAAGAGCTTCGCGCATCTGCAAAACCGAACCGCCAGCTGGCGTTCGGCACAGCTCTGTCCATGTCCATGCTCGCCGCGCGCGCTTACGACATCGTAGCGATTGATGGCGTGTTCAACGACATTAAAGACGAACACGGCCTGCGCGCGGAATGCGAAGAAGGCGCTGCGATGGGCTTTGATGGTAAAACCCTCATTCACCCGTCTCAGGTCGAAACAGCGAACGAAGTCTTCGCACCATCACCGGCAGAGGTTGAACAGGCTCACGCGGTCATCGCGGCCTTCGCCGACCCGGAAAATGCTGGCAAAGGCGTTCTGAAGGTGAACGGCAAAATGACTGAACTTCTGCACCTTGAAGAAGCAAAGCGCATCGTCGCTGTCGCCGCGGCCATTCAGGCTGTTGCTGCAGAATAAGCCATGCGCATCCCGCTGATTAGCTTGTTTCTGGCGCTGATTGGCGGGCTCATGCTGGCTTTTGCCTTGTCGGCCGCCATCGCCGATCACGCAATCTGCTTCTCAAATCTCGCCATGGGAGAGGGCTTGCCAGAGGGCCTCTCTGACTTGTCGGTGCGCGATCAGATCACAGCAATTTTGCCCGAAAGAGTATCGCAATTTCTCACGACCACAGCGCTGTTTGCTGCACCATTTATGATATTCGTACTATTCGAGACGTCACCTGATCGACGAACACGCCTCTTAGGATATGGCGCACTCATCGCGGCCATCCTTGTTTCCGTTTTGCCTCTCGCGTCTGACCCGTCGGGCTTTCACGATTGCGACCGAAAAGGGCTCGATTGGGCTGAACTCATTTTTCTGATATTTCCCGGAATGGTTAGCCTGACGCTCGCAGGGCTTGCGGGCTTATTTCTCATGATTTTGAAACGCGTATGACTCACACCATCCTCTCCTATTCGGATAAGCTCTTCACACCATCGGAGAGCTTTATTCCCCGCGCCTATCACGCCTTTGAAACGCTGAAGCCTCTTTTCATCGGGCATGATCGCAAAGGGCCGACACCGCCGGGGTTCGAGGCGCTGGAGCTTGGGGCATTTCATGGCGGACTGGGTGAGACTGGTTTCAAACAGCTTGGCCTTGTGGGGCGCGAGCTGAGAGAGACGCTGGCGCATTTCAACCCGGTCGCCATTCACGCCAATTTCGGTAAATCCGGCGCCTATGCCCTGCCCATTGCGCGGGCCCTGAAGATACCGCTGATCGTGACCTATCATGGCGGTGACGCGACCAAGACCACCAACACGAAAGACAGCCGCTTGCGCGTGTATAACCGTCGCCGTCAGGCGCTCTGGGATGAGGCAGCTCTGTTGTTGCCCGTCTCCGATTTCATTCGCCGCGAGCTTCTGGCCAAGGGCGCGCCGGACGAGAAAATGACCGTCCAGTATAATGGCGTAGACCCTGAAAAATTCACACCGGGTGAGAAGGAAAACGTGCTCCTCTTTGCAGGCCGCTGGATGGAGAAAAAGGGCATTGAAACCCTTATCCGCGCGCTCACAAAGATCGATCCGAACATTCTGAAAAACTGGCGCATCCGCCTGCTGGGCGATGGTGAGCTGAAGCAGAAGCTCTTGCCGCTCCTCGAAGCCGCTGGCGTCAAAGCTGAACTGCCAGGCTGGATTCCAGCCGATGAGATGCCGCGCCATTTCGAAGAAGCCGCCATTGCCTGCGTCCCGTCAAACCGCGCAGCGTCGGGCGACGCCGAAGGCCTGCCAATGGTCTGTCTGGAAGCTATGTTTGCAGGCTGCGCACTGGCAGCCACGGCTCATGCCGGCATTTCCGAATGCGTCGTAGATGGTGAGACAGGTTATCTGGTGGACGAACGCGACGCCGACGCGCTCGCTGACCGGCTAACAAAGCTGATGTCTGATCCTGCCGCCACCCGCGCTATGGGCGAACAGGGCCGCGCCCGCGCCATGGAAAAGTTTAATCTGAATATCCAGTCGAAAAAGCTGGAAAGTCTGATACTGGACGCTGCCCGCGAAGCCGGAACGATCAGCTGATCTGCATCTGAAAGTTCACATCTTTTTGTTGCGAAACACACCACGCCCGCTACCCTTGATTTTATTCAGGCTTGAGGGCGGGTGACACATGGACATCAATAATCAGTCCCTTCAGGGCGACACGATCAACATCGCACCGAAAGAGGATTTTATCCTGCGACGTGGGTCGGTTCTGAAAGATTGCCAGATCACAAACAAGGCAACGGCTTGGTATCTACGCTTGACCAGGTCAGTCATCGAAGGCGGATCATTCAGCACCAAAGTTCGACTAAACGAGTTAAATTGGCTAAGGGTGAAGCTCCACGGCGTGACGTTTAAAGGCAAATTCGTCGGCAATGATTTTGGCACAAAAGCCGAAATCTACGAAAATCTCGGTGAGATTCGCGATTGTGACTTTACCGAAGCGAGCGTTCATCTCTGCCGGTTTTTCAACTGCGACATTGCCAGCAACAAATTCGCGCCCAATCATTTCATTTTACCGCGAAATGCCAGTTCGAGTAGAAGCCTTCTGTCATTGAACTGGCCAGATAGTATCCACTACCTTGCAGAAATGTACGCAAGACACATCGAGGAATTGTCATTCAGTGTTGCTGATATTTCACTCCTGGCAAAAGAGGAAAAAACCACCGAAGATGAAATACGACAGCTCTTTGGACGTGTAGAAGGCATCGTGATGACCTGATCGGGCTCCTCATCCAATCCCGAAAATCTCGCGGCGAACCGCTTCCCAGCTGTCTTTGTCCGGTGCGCAGATCACTTCAGCGCCTTTGACCTTCGGCGTGTAGGCAGAACCATCAAAGCGGGCCGCATAGCCGCCCGCTTCTTCCTGCATCAGCACACCTGCCAGATGGTCCCAGAGATTGCCCGAGGCATTGCCCATAAAGTGATAACGCCCTGTTGAGGTGAGCCAATAGTCAAACACCGAACAGTTCGTGCTCGTCCCGAAGCGTAGTTTCGGCATAAGAGCAGGCACGCGTGAACGGTAAGGCTCAGGGAAATAAGCCCAGTTGATGACGCCCTTCATCTCGGACACCGGAACCGGATCGGCGACTTTCAGCTTCGCCGATCGTCCATGCTTTGTAGACTCGTAAGCCCCTGCCCCGCGAATAACGGTCAGCCGGTTATCCTGCAGCGGCTCATAATGGAGGCCTGCAATCGTCTCGCCATTCGCGGTGACGGCCACGATCGTACCGAACATGGAGAGGCCAGTCGTGAAGTTCATCGTGCCATCGACAGGATCGATGACGAAAGCAAGCTCGGCTTCACCCAGCCCGTCTGCAACGCGCGGATCAGCAGAGTATGCCTCTTCACCGAAGACGAGCGCGTTCGGATAGAGCTTTTTCAGCGCATCTGTTATGAACACCTCAGCGCGGGTATCGGCCTCAGTGACAACATCGATTGCACCATTCTTCGTGCTGATATCGCCCGCAGACAGACCATGAAACCGTGGCAGAACCTCGGTTTCATTTGCCTCGCGGACAATGTCCACCAGAACGTCGATATGCTCGTCAGCGAAGCGCATCAGGCGTCTAGCTGCCCTTCCACTGTGTCTTATAGAGGTCGAACCGGCGGTCACCGAGGTTCTGAACGCTACCTTCGGCGCGGGCCCAGTTCAGGTCCTGCAGATCAAGATCCGTCATGATGACGGTCTCGACGTTTTCACTCGCTTCGGCGGCAATACCATCACGCGCAAACGGCAGATCGCATGGCGTGAGAATAGCCGACTGGGCATACTGGACGTCCATATTCTCCACGTTTGGCAGGTTACCGACATTACCCGAGGTCACAACATAACACTGGTTCTCAATCGCGCGTGCCTGACAGCAATAGCGCACGCGCAAATGGCCCGGACGGCTGTCAGTACAGTAAGGCACGAACAGAATTTTCGCGCCCTCATCGGCCAGCTTGCGGGCCAGCTCCGGGAATTCAGAGTCGTAACAGATGAGAACACCAATCGGGCCGCAATCGGTCAGAATGGTCTGCAGCTCATCGCCGCCCTTAATGCCCCACCAGCTGCGCTCGTCCGGCGTCGGGTGGATTTTCTCCTGCGCATGGACAGAGCCATCACGAAGGAAGACATAGCCAACATTCTGGATGTCGCCATCATCGGTGCGTGTCGGGTGCGAGCCGCCAATAATGTTGATGTTATAGCTGATGGCGAGCTGGCGCATTTCATCCACGAAGCGCGGCGTGTAGCGCGTCAGGCTCTCAATCGCTTCAACCGCTGAGAGGCGTTTCTCTTCAAAGGCCAGAAGCTGGAGCGTGAACAGCTCTGGGAAAACAACGAAGTCACAGCGATAGTCCGCCGCAACGTCCACGAAGTATTCCACATTGCCCATGAACTCTTCAAAGTCTTTCACCATACGCTGCTGGAACTGCACGGTACAAATCCGGACAGAGTCTGCCTGAAGGTGGCGCGGCTTTTTCTGATCGGTCTCGCCGCTATAATACGGGTTGCGCCAGACCATATGGGTCGCAAAGCCGCCAGATGGGGCATCATCCGGCGCATAGCCCCGCAGAACACCAATGCATTCAAAGCCCTGTTTCAGGTGGAAGCTGACCGTCGGGTCTGTGATCTTCTTCTCTTCAACGGCTTTCACATAGTCGACCGGGTCCGGATAGGCTTTCTTGCGTCGCGCCCAGCCCGGCAGACGTCCGCCAAAGACGATGCCTTTAATGTCACGTGATTCGCACAGGCTCTGACGTGCATCATAAAGGCGCTGGCCGATGCGAAGACGGCGGCGATCCGGATCAACGCAGACTTCCATACCGTAAAGCCATGAGCCTTTCGGATTATGTCGCGCACCATAGCCGCCACCGGTAATGGAGTCCCAGGTGTGCGGTCCCATGCAAAGGCGTTCAGAGATACGGAAGCTCGCCGCATATCCAACAATATCGCCGTCATATTCGACAACGAACTGACCACGCGGGAATTTGGTGATCTGTCCCTGGATCATACCCGGCGTATAGGGTGGCTCATCTTTATAGATGCGACCGGTCAGCGCCACGATACCAGGGATATCAGCGAGTTCAGCGTTACGCACTGTAACGGAAGATTTTCTGCGTTCTTGAGACATGGAGTCTCAACTGCCTTTCTATGCGTTTGGTTTCAAGAAAAACCTGAAGTCAGCGATTATTGTTTGAGCAGTCGGCTAAAAGCCCCTCTTTGTGTGCCCGAAATTTCAGAAAAATCGCTCCTGTTCAGCTTCCCTACAGAAACAATAAATGATTGTTTCAATTAAGGCGGGTCTGCGGGCCGGCAATCAGAGCATATTTGACCGGGGGGAACGGCCATGAAAGCACTTTATCCATCACTTATCGCACTCGCACTCTGCGCCTGCGGGCAGACAGAAACACCACCGGCTGAGACACCAGCCGAGCCGCCAGCAGTCGAAGCAGAAACGCCGGTTGTAGAAACACCTGCCGCAGCTGAACCCGTTGCTGCAGACTTGGAGCCTCTGGACGCCGTCGATGCGAACTATGATGAAAGCTGGTTCGTCGACTATAGCTGGCCGGGCGAATACCCGAGCGGCATCTCGATCATGGAAGAGGGCGTGGTCATTCCTGCACGCTCCACACCTGATCCGGACGCAGAGTTTGACGTCTCCTGCCCTATCGATGTCGGCGCAACGCTCCACCAGTGGAACGAAGCGCGCGTCACAGAAGACGATCTGCATTTCATCGCCGCAACAGAAACGATCGCACAGAACGTCACCACGGCGGCGACGCTGACCGTCTGGCCATTTGAAAGCGAAGCTGAAGAGCCGGTCACGCTGGATATTGCACCCGGCGATACGGTTACGGTTATCCGCTATTATGGCGAAGGTTTCGGCGCGATGCGGATGGATGGCGTCAATTATCAGACCGACCTGATGGAGCTTTACGAGTATCTGGAAGAGGATGAGACCTATGTCGACGAGCACAAATGGGTGCTTGCGACATGTGATGATGCAGACAGCACACGTGCATGGATGCGTCTGGATGAAGCCCTCGAAACCGAAGGCACACTGGATACACTCCTCACCGATTACGGCGTTGCCGAAGATATTCCTCAATAGGCGTCATGCCTATTGATGCCGCCCGAGCACCGGAATAAGACATCGCGCATGACTTATATTGTTCTGCACAACCCGAATTGTTCGACTTCCCGCAATGGTCTCGCCCTACTCGATGAGAAGGGCGTATCCTATGAAGTCCGCAAATACATGAACGCCGGTGACGCGCTCAGCGAAGACGAGCTGCGCGACATCGCGAAGAAGATGGGCGTGGACAGCCCGCGTGCCTTTCTGCGCGACAAGGACGCTAAAAAGTTCGAGCTTCCGGAAACGGCAAGCGATGACGAAGTCTTTGCCGCCATGATCGACAATCCGCGTCTGATCCAGCGTCCGATCGGCGTGAATGGCGACAAGGCCGCCCTCGGTCGCCCGATCGAGAAACTGCTCGATATCGTCTGAGTTCACACCTCTCGCGCTGCGCGCGTCATTGTGAACACCGCTTTGGGAACTCCGTGCTAGGGTCCGGCTTCTATCTGGACACCTTCGCGGAGCGCGGACCTTTATGCGAATTCTGAAATTCATTGTGGGCGGGCTTACTGCCCTCATTGCATTGGCCATTGTCGGCTGTTCGACCGTTGGTCTTCCGCGCGTCAGCACCGGACCAACCGACTTCTCCGCAACGCCCAACCTGCTGACCCCTTATGGCGGTATGGAGCAGGTCACCACAGCTGAAAACTGGACTGAAGAACGCGCGCCGTTCTGGCGGAATATGCTGCTCAGTCAGGTTTATGGCACTATCCCAGCGCCCGTTGCGCCCGAGATTGTATCTGACCGGATTATCGCGGCAGATATTCTCGAAGGCCGCGCGCATCTGCGTGAAGTCCAGCTACGCCTCGCCATTGGTGAGCACACCTTCCGTCAGGATGTTCACTTTATTGTGCCAAATACGTCGGGTCCGCACCCGGTTATTCTTGGCGCAGGCTCCTGCCCGAATGCGCTGATCCTGCCGTTTGAAGGCATTTCCGCAGCGCCTGATGTCTCGTATCCTGATTATTGCGAAAGCGGCTCGGAGTTCATGCACTCCGTCGCAACGTTCATCTTCGGCCGCTATATCGAGGTTCCGCCTCTGGAACAGCTGATTGATCGCGGCTTTGCATATGGTGCCTACTATCCGGGCATGGTGGTCCCGGACAATATCGAGACCGGCATGGCGGCACTCAGCTCTATCCGCGAAGGCGAGATGGAGCATGGCCCTTATGCTGCAATCGGCACATGGGCATGGGTTGCGCACCGCATTACCGATTACATCGAAACGAGCGATGAACTCGACGCCGACCGCATTGTTCTGTTCGGTCATTCACGCAGCGGCAAATCCTCGCTTCTGGCTGGCGCTCTGGATGACCGTATTGCTGGCGTGATCTCTCACCAGTCAGGCACGGCAGGGGCTGCGCTTCAAAAGAATGATGTCGGCGAAACCATTTCCAGCATCACAGAAAGCTTCCCGCACTGGTTCACGCCCAGCTATGCGCTCTATGCAGACCGCGCACAGGATCTCCCCTTCGATCAGCACGCGCTCGTCGCGTTGATGGCTCCGCGCCCTCTGCTACTCGGAAATTCGGCGCGCGACCAATGGTCGGACCCGCGCGGTAGTTTTGCCTCGGCACGCGCGGCCGGTGAGGTCTACGAGCTTCTGGGCGGAGACGCATTCAACGCCGAAAACCTCTGGAATTTCGACGCCAATGCTGACCTTGCCTTTCAGTTCCGTGAAGGCACACACGGCATCACCCCCGAGGACTGGCGGCCATTTGTGCAATGGCTCACCGTCCATTTCGGGAATGAGTGATCAGAACTGCGAGGAAATACCAAAACGAACATTGCGCCCTGGCGCCGGAACCTGATCTTTCAGAACAGACGTCGCATAACGGACTTCCTCGTCCGTGATGTTAGGCGCCTGTACGAACAGGCGTGCGCTGTTCACACCTGGAACGAATTCAGCAACATCCAGACCGGCTGACAGATTAAACACTGTGTAACCATCTGTCTCCAGAACGCCTTCGCCGGTATCATTTTGATCTGCTGCATGGCTGAAGCCGAAACTTGCGTCGACCATGCCCCAGTCAGCAGTTATATCGCCATTGAAAGTCGCTGGCGGAAGATATGGCACACTCTGACCGTTATCGAGCTCGGCATTCACAAGGTCGAGGCTTCCTTCAAAGTCCCAGTGCGCACCCAGCGGACCGTCTTCGAGGTGGTAAGCGCCATAAATTTCACCGCCGAAGAAATCAGCGTCTTCCTGATCGAAAACAAAGACCGGGAAGCCATCAATAACGTCTTCGAATTCACCATCTTCCTCGTGGAATGCGACGCCCGGCGTCAAATAGATGAAATCGTTAAAGCTTGTCGCGAAAATATTTGCTCCAAGACTTAGATTCTCTCCCAGCCAGCGGGCTGTGAATTCGAAGTTGGTGCCGCGCTCGACATCCATATCCGGATTGCCGACTTCATACTGGTCAGTGGCGAGGTGTGCACCGTTGGCGAAGAGTTCACTCTCGTTTGGCGCGCGCTCTGCGACCGAAACCTGAGCGCCGAGGAAGAGACCGTTATCCCAATGACGGTGAATACCGAAGGACCCACTCAACATAGTGAAATCACGTGAACCGAAGGTGACGTTATCGCGCTCAACCTCTTCAAGGCGCAGACCGCCTTCCCAACCGAAGCCGTTCGTATATTCGCGCGCTTCAAAAATGAACCATCCAAGGGAGTTGGACTGGGTCGCCGTGATAAATGCTTCTTCGCCAACAGCGTTGAAATCGGTATCGCTGAATTGCAGGCCAGCAGTGCCCTCAATGTCACCAAGAGCATGGTCGATCTCGATGCGGCCTTCATAACCTTCATTGAAATACTGCGTGCCGATTTCGCCCGGACCTTCAAATTCGGCGTGCGTGTAATCAGACGAGCTGAAACGAGCGTCGATGGCGCGGATTACATCATGGTTGAAGCTCCAGCCTGCCTGAATATCAACGCGGGTCTGCTCCAGACCAATGAACGCGTTCTCTTCTTCGTGCTCATGCTCTTCTTCGGCATGATCCTCGCCTTCGTGATCTTCTTCCTCTTCATGATCGTGCTCTTCCTCGCCGTGCTCATGGCTGTGCCCAGGAAGTCCATAATCAGCTTCCTGCTGACGCACGGCAATACCGAAGTAACCGCTATCGCCTACCCATGAAAGGCCCGCACCGAAGGTGTTCGATTCAAGGAAAGAGTTCTCGAGCAAGTCGCGAATTTCTTCTTCCTCTTCGTGATCATGCTCGTCTTCGTCATGATCTTCCTCATCATGGTCTTCGTCTTCATGATCATGTTCTTCCTCTTCCAACGCACGGAAACGGGAAGATTCGGCAAAGCCCGGGATCTCATAGTCGTCAAAATCACGTTGGGTTGCGGACAGAGACAGAACGAAATCGCCCATAAGGAAATTCGCGCGACCACCAATCTCAGAGCCTTCATTCACGCTGTTATAGGCACCGAACAGCTGGCCGGTAACGGTCTCGTCCGGCAATTCGCGCACAACGAGACCGTCGATTACGTTCACCACACCGCCAATTGCCTGTCCGCCATAAGCCAGCGCGGCCGGACCCCGGAGGATTTCAATTCGGTCCGCATCAATACCGTCGGTGGAAACCTGGTGGTCCGGAGACGCTGACGATGCGTCAATCACACCAAGGCCGTTTGTCAGCACGAGGACACGTTCTGACCCGAGGCCGCGCAGAACAGGGCGGCTTGCCCCCGCGCCAAAGTAGGTCGTGGAAACGCCCGGCTGACTGGCCAGCGTGTCGCCAAGCGTACCCTGAAGGTCTGAAACGATATCCTCACGCGTGATCGCGGTCACATTGGAGATAAGTTCGCCGGCCACGCGCTCGGGCCCTGGCGATGTTACAATTACAGTGTCTGCCCGCAGTTCAGCTTCGGAAACCTGCGCATGAACAGGGAGGGCCAGTAGTGGAAGGCCCATTAGATACTTGTACGGCATTCAGTGCCCCAAAATTGATAAGTAATGATATCACGATACAGTGTTATGAAATCACAAAACATAGCCGATTTATTATTGCAACCGATTTTCGTTCACATTCATTTCATCACTAAACATTGATCAAATCAGTAGCTGGAGCACCCAACTAAACAAAACTACCAAAAGTAGTTATTTGTACCGAAAAAAATCAATCGGCGAAAAAACTTGTTCGATCTACTGCTCTTTCAGCCCAACTACGTAAAATTGAATACGTTTCTCTAGGCGATACATTAAAACATCTTCGCGATAGTCATCCTCATTGAGGAGACCAGATCCTATGGAAATCACGGCCACAGCCTGGGCAGCCGGGCTGGCAAGCGCACTTTTATATTTCATCTTCGCCTGGCCGTTGGCGAAGCTGTTCTCATATGGACGCTCCCTATTTGCCAGCTTCTACATGAAGCTCTTGCTGGTGCTCGTGATGGGGGCGGTGACAGCGCCGCTTGCGGAACGCTTTGCCCCTTCACTTCGCGATACCACGCTTGAGCTGATCAGCCGGTCGGAGACCGCCACTGCGGTTTATGCCCGCATCATGTACATGCTCACCTGAGACGCGTTGACAACGCCCCTGATTTGACTGTTGAACGTCAAGAAACAAAACAGACGACACAGCGATCGGGGACTTGAGACATGAAATCCTTTTCCGGGAATTACTTTGAAGACTTCACAATCGGCCGCGTTCTGAAACACGCCACACCGCTGACTGTGAATGAAGCCGATCTGGCCATCTACCGGTCGCTGACTGGTAGCCGCTACGCGCTCTACTCTTCTACGCCGTTTGCAGAAGCTGCAGGCTTTGACCGTCAGCCGGTCGATCCGATGATCGTGTTCCACGTTGTCTTCGGTAAAACAGTTCCGGACATCTCTCTCAATGCTGTCGCGAACCTCGGCTATGCCGATGGCAAGTTCATGGCGCCGGTTTACCCGGGCGACACCCTCTATGCGACGTCTGAAGTCATTGGCCGTAAGGAAAACTCAAACGGCAAAACAGGCGTTGTCTATGTCCGCACCACCGGCACCAACCAGAATGGCGACGCAGTCCTGACCTATGTACGCTGGGTGATGGTCAACAAGAAAGAACACGCTTCGCCGGCTCCGGACGCTGTTCTGCCTGATCTGCCAAAAGCCGTCGATGCAGCAGACCTGTCGGCTTACGCACACTATGCGTCTTATGACGCAGAGCTTGCAGGCAGCCCGCACTTCTTCGACGATTACGAAATTGGCGAGAAGATCGACCATGTCGACGGCATGACCATCGAAGAAGCCGAACACCAGACGGCGACCCGCCTTTACCAGAACACGGCGAAGGTTCACTTCAACCAGTTCGAGCAGGGCAAGGGCCGTTTCGGCAAGCGCCTCATCTATGGCGGCGTTGTCATCTCCACTGCACGCAGCCTCGCATTCAACGGCCTGGCCAATGCCGGTCAGATGATCGCGATCAATGGCGGCACGCACTGCAATCCGCTCTTCTCCGGCGACACAATCCACGCATGGTCGGAAGTGCTCGACAAAGCAGACCTCTCCGACACCATCGGCGCGCTTCGTCTACGCCTTGTGGCGACAAAAGACCTGCCGTGCGCAGACTATCCATACAAAGGCGAGGACGGAAAATACCTTCCGAATGTCCTGCTCGACTTTGATTACTGGGCGGCCATCCCTAGATCCCGATAATGATCGGATCAGCTGAACCTATTATTGCAATCGCGGTGATCCTCTCCGCGATTGTAAGCCTCATCGGCACTGGCGCGCGCAAACAAGCCGTTCTGGAAGGCCGCGCACGTGCCGCAGACCTGTGTGAGCTGACGGGCATTCTGGAACCCCGGGTCCTGCAGGATGTATTTGGCCCACCCACAATGGACGGCTTTTACAACACAACGCTGAAGCGCGTAAAACAGGCGCGACAGCCGCTTGGCCTTATCATCAGCGAAGACCGCGCAGATATCGCCTGCATAGTCATTGCGGTCGCAACCTTCCTTACAAGCCACCCCATATCCGATCTCGTTCTGATGATCGCGGCGGCTTATCAGACGGCTGGATGGTTTATTTCCGTCCGTCTGCCTGAGAAAAAATAAAAACGAGTGTATTCGGATAAAGCGTCTTTTGAGCCGGCGCGAATGCTGATTTCGCGTGCTCAGTCGCAATAATCTGCACATACTAATTTTATTTTCTTTTTGTTCAGCGCTTAACCGAAGTTAAGCACGCAAGTTTTTCTCCAAAAAAACAACCCCAAGATGCCGAAGCGGTCAATTTATAAACTTGGAGTAATTTTTAATCTTCTGATAATTAACAGAAATTGGAAAAAAATTAACCAAGCTGCGCTATCAAGTATTCGTCCGATATTATTAGGGGATACTTATGTTCAAGCAGGGTAACGCGTCAGGAATTTTGACTGACACAGAGCGTATGAAGGCTCTAACGCAATCCCAGGCTGTCATCGAATTCAGCCCGGATGGCACTGTTCAACACGCAAATCAAAACTTTCTCGACACAATTGGTTATGACCTCGACGAGATCGTCGGCAAGCATCACAGAATGTTTGTCACGACGGAGGAAGCAGGTTCCGCAGCATACACCCGCTTCTGGGATGACCTGCGCGCTGGCAAATTCCGCTCTGCCGAGTTTCGCCGCGTCGGCAAAGGCGGCCGCGAAGTCTGGATACAAGCGTCCTACAATCCGATCAAAAACAAGGCGGGTGACGTCATTGGTATTATGAAGCTGGCGTCAGACACGACCGATGCCAAGAAAGCCTCCCTCCTGAATGCGGGGCAAATTGCGGCGCTGAACCAGTCACAGGCTGTGATCCACTTCGCGCCAGATGGCACAATTCTTCAGGCGAACGACAATTTCCTCGCGGCTGTTGGCTATTCCATGGATGAAATCCGCGGCCGCCACCACTCCATGTTCGTCGCTGATGAAGATCAGGGGCCGAGATATGAAGCCTTTTGGGGCGATCTGCGCCACGGCGAATATCAGGCCGCCGAATACCGCCGCATCGCTAAGGGCGGACGCGAATTTTTTATCAACGCGACCTACAACCCGATTTTCGACACCGATGGCAATGTCATACGCATCGTGAAATTTGCGACAGACGAGACAGACCGTGTTGAGCGCATGCGAGCTGTCCAGAGCATCGATACGGGGCTTGCGCTCATTGAAGACGCGATCAGCAATGTGGCAAAGCAAGCTGCGGAGGCCTACCAGTCATCTACTGAAACGTCTGAGAACGTCCGCAGTGTCGCCACGGGTAGCAGCCAGCTTGCGTCCTCATTTACTGAAGTGTCGTCGCGTCTAGCTGATGCAGGTAATATTTCAGCTGAAGCCGTCGACAAAGCGCAGGAAGCGTCCAACCAGATTGGCAGCCTCACCCAGAGCGCTGAACAGATCAGCTCGGTCGTGAAGATGATTTCAGACATCGCGGCGCAGACCAATCTATTAGCGCTGAACGCAACGATTGAAGCTGCACGCGCTGGCGAAGCCGGCAAAGGCTTTGCTGTGGTCGCGAGCGAAGTCAAAGCCCTCGCCTCGCAATCGGCGAATGCTACCGAAGACATTACCCGGCAAATCCTCGCGGTTCAGACATCCACCCATGGCGCAGCTGAGTCCATCGCGGCCATTGAACGCGTTATCGGTCAGGTGAATGAAGTCTCCGTCGCGATTTCTGCCACGGTGGAAGAACAGGCAACCGTAACGCAGGATATCTCAGGAAATATGAGCTCTGCGAATACGGCCGTCTCCAACATTTCAGGAAGCTTCGAGACAATCGCGAAATCAATCGAAGAGATTCAGATTTCAGCAAAGAAGCTCAAGAAAGCGTCCTCGCATATCGCAGCATAAATAAAAAACAGGGAAGACCAGATCAAAGGCACGGCTTATACAAAAGGGTTTCGTAACGGAAGCCGCGTATAAGTAAACGAAAATCCGACGACAATTAACGCCCGGAACGGATTAACCTATGGGAAAAATTCTATCAAAAAGCCGCACAGGTGAGAAAGACAAACTGTCTGCTATCAGCCGCTCCCAGGCCGTTATCGAGTTCACACCGGAAGGCATTATTCTGAGTGCCAATCGGAACTTTCTCGACGTTATGGGATATGAAGAAGCCGAAATCATCGGCAAACACCATTCCATCTTCATGCCGGAATGGGACCGAGAAACCGACGAGTATCGTGAGTTCTGGCGTGGCCTGAAAGCCGGGCAGTTCCGCGCTGGAGAGTTCCGCCGGATTGCCAAGTCCGGCAAAGGCGTCTGGATCAACGCATCCTACAACCCTGTCTTCAACAAGACAGGCGATGTCGTCTCGATCCTGAAGATCGCTGCAGATATCACCGAACTGAAGACGAAATCCGGCATGGATGCGGGACTGATCACCGCGATCAACGTCTCTCAGGCCGTGATCCATTTCGACCTCGACGGCAACATTCTCGATGCGAATGACAATTTTTGTCAGACGCTCGGCTACTCGCTTGATGAGATCAAAGGCAAAAAGCACGCAATATTCGTCGCGCCTGAAGATCAGGACGCGGAGTATCGCCGCTTCTGGGACGCGCTTCGTGAAGGCAAGTTCCAGGCAGCGGAATTCCGCCGGATTTCCAAGAGCGGAAAACCCGTCTTCATTCAGGCGACCTATACGCCAATCCTGAACTTCCGCGGCAAACCGTATAAGGTGGTGAAGTTCGCAACCGACATCACCGATCAGGTTTTGCGCCGTATCAACCGCATTCAGGTCTCCGGCGAAATCGGCAAAGACCTCTCTGAAATCGAGACCTTTGTAGAACGCGCAGCGCAACGCGCACAGGCCGTTGCAACCGCATCATCGGAAACAGCACAGAACGTGGAAAATGTCGCTCAGGGCAGCTCCGACCTCGCCAACTCCGTCAGCGAGATTTCCAACCAGGCCAATCGTGCCAGCGAGATTTCCCGCAACGCAGTGACCGAGGCCGATGCGGCTCAGCAGCATTTTGATGTTCTGGCAAAGTCAGCAGACCAGATCGGCGCGATTATCAGCCTGATCTCCGACATTGCCGAACAAACAAACCTTCTGGCGCTCAACGCAACAATTGAGGCCGCACGCGCTGGTGAGGCCGGCCGCGGGTTTGCCGTTGTTGCCAGCGAAGTCAAACAGCTCGCCACCCAGTCTGCGCGCGCGAGCGAGGAAATCGGCTCTCAGATTCTCTCCGTTCAGGACGCGACGAAATACGCTGTCAGCTCGATTGGTGCGATTTCCAAGACAATCGAAGACGTGAACGCGATTTCGGTTTCCATCTCCAGTGCGGTCGATCAGCAAACAGCTGTCACGCAGCGCATTTCGGCTCACATGACCGAAGCGACAAATGCTGTAACAAGCATCAATTCCGGCATGGGCGAAATTGCTTCGGCGACCAACGAGATCAGCGCGTCTACCCGCAAGGTGAAAGAGCTTTCCCAGTCTATCGCCAGCTAGTAAAGCGTATTGCAAGCACGACCACGAGAGCTATCCAGAACCAATACAGGGCTAATTCACTATACTCACCTAAAAAACATTATTTTCCAGATATCTACCCTGAGTTATATTTATTAACACTCGTCTCAAAAAACTTAAGTATTTAACGTCTGCACTTCATTTATTCATCAAATCCGCCCGGCTCCTTAAAGCTTATCGAAACGAAAAAGCACCTACATATTGTGGATACAAAAGGTCCTGCTGATCAGAACCACATAAAATGAGTGAACGGTGTCATGTTGAATAAGCTTCTTGCTGGATCTCGCCATCCAGATGCATCCAGAATGGCCGCGCTTGATCGGTCTCAGGCGATTATTGAGTTTTCACTGGATGGCACGATCATCCATGCGAACCAGAATTTTCTGGATGCCATGGGCTACAAGCTTTCTGAGATTAAGGGCAAGCATCATTCCATCTTCATCGATCCCAAAGAGGCAGCTTCCCCTGAGTACCGCCAGTTCTGGTCCGACCTGAAAAACGGTGAGTTCAAGAGCGACGAATTCCGCCGTCTCGGCAAGGGGGGTAAGGAAGTCTGGATTCAGGCCAGCTACAACCCGCTCAAAGACGGGTCAGACCGCGTCACCAGCGTTATGAAACTGGCGAGTGACGTAACCGCTCGTAAAAATCTTTCTGCCGACCATGAAGGCAAGATTGCAGCGCTTGACCGCGCACAAGCTATTATCGAGTTCAAAACTGATGGTACAATCGTCGACGCCAATGCAAACTTTTGCACGGCGCTTGGTTATGACCTGTCGGAAATCCGTGGTAAGCATCACTCGATGTTCGTCCCAGCAGATGAGCAGGGTCCGGAGTATCAGACGTTCTGGGAACGGCTGCGTGCGGGCGAATTCTACAACGCTGAGTACAAGCGCATCGGTAAAGGCGGCAAAGAAATTTGGATTCAGGCGACGTACAACCCCATTCTCAATGCCCATGGCGAAGTGGTGAAGGTCGTTAAATTTGCGACCGATATCACAAAAGAAATGCAGAGACGCCGCGAACGCCGTGAGGTCTTCGAGCAAGTCGATACCGATCTGGTCCGCATACTTGAGGCCGTCACCAGTGCAGCCAGCCAGATTACAGAGGCGTCTGCTTCCGCCCGTGAAACGGCACAGAGCGTTGAAAGCGTCGCCGCAGGTAGCAACCAGCTCGCCGCGTCGGTCAATGAAATCTCGGAGCAGGTAAACAATGCCAGCGCTGTATCGCAGCAGGCTGTCGAGAAAACCACCGAAGCATCGCGGTCTATAAATGAACTTACAGATTCGGCACAGCAGATCAGCCAGATCATAGCACTGATCTCCAGCATTGCAGATCAGACCAATCTACTCGCTCTCAACGCAACCATCGAAGCGGCGCGCGCAGGAGAAGCCGGTCGTGGGTTCGCCGTCGTTGCAGGTGAAGTCAAAGCTCTCGCAAACCAGTCTGCCAAAGCAACCGAAGAGATCATCAAGCAGATTGCTTCAGTCCAGAAAGCGACCGACACCGCTGTTGCCAACATCTCGGAGATCACCGGCGTCATTGAGCAGATCAATGATATTTCCATGTCCATTTCGGGCGCAGTGGAAGAACAAGCCGTCGTGACGCAGGATATTTCCCGCAATATGAGTGAAGCAACCAGCGCGGTGAACAATATCTCCACTGGCGTCGATGGATTTGCCGAATCCACCAACCTCATCAAGAGCTCGACCGAGAAAGCTAAAGAGCTTTCCGCCCGTCTGGCGTCTTAATACCAATCCGCTGATCAGCCCTGATGGCGCGCATGGATGAAGTTCACCATCCAGCGCGCCATTAATTTATTATCATCCGGCACTTTGAAGCTCGCGACGGCCTCGTCCACAAACTCGTCGGTAAAGTTCGTCCCGCGACGCACATTATAGAGATCTTCCAGAAACTCGTCCGAGAACTCCGGATGCCCCTGAAACGAAATGATCGGTCCGCGCGAATAGGCGAGCGCCGCGTTCGGGGCAAAATCATTTCCACCAATCGCAATGGCGTCTGCCGGCGGGCTTAACACCTGATCCTGATGGCTCACACCAACTGAGAACGTCTCTGGCGGGTTCGGCCCCATCCACTCCGCTTTGTGCCTGATCTGATAGGTATGACGGCCAAGCCCCCAGCCTTTATCGGATTTGCGCACATCACCGCCCAGCGCGTCAGCAATCACCTGATGGCCGAAACAGATACCGATCATCGGCACCTGATGCTCGGCGGCAAAGCCGATCCATTCTTTCAGCGTACGCATCCACGGCACATCATCATAAACGCCATAGGCAGAGCCCGTGATCAGGATCGCCTCCAGCGTTTCCGGGTCCGGCAGCGCATCGCCTTTAACGGGTGAGATGGTCTCGAAGGTCATCTCATCATCAACCGCGCCGATTAGCTCTTCGAACATTTTCGGATAGCCTTCCGGATAGTCATCACGGATGGATTCAGGTGGCAGGCCGGTTTCGATAATGGTGAGGCGCATAAAGGAACTCCGTCAGAGCGCCTTCACTTAAGCTGCGCCGCGCCCTGCGAAAAGTGTCATCCTGTCCCTTTCCGCTTCAAAACCTTGGGAGCGCCTGCACTTGGAGCATTGGCTCCTACCCCGTCTTCTCAGCAATCCATGTGCGGACACGCTCTTCCAGAAGGCTGAGCGGCATGGCGCCTTCGGCCAGAATAAGATCGTGGAATTCACGGATATCAAACTCATTTCCGAGCGCCTCACGCGCCTCTTCACGCAGGCCGAGAATGGTCAACTCACCAATCTTGTAGCCAAGCGCCTGCCCCGGCCAGCTGATATAGCGGGTGACTTCGGTTTCAATATTCAGCGGTGAGAGCGCAGAGTTCTCAAGGAAGCAGGCTTCGGCTTCTTCACGTGTCCACCCCATCCAGTGCATGCCGGTATCAGCGACCAGACGGCAGGCGCGCCACATCTCGTATGACAGCTTACCAAACCGCTCATACGGCGTGTCGTAAAGGCCCATCTCACCCGCAAGCGTCTCTGAATAGAGGCCCCAGCCTTCGACAAAGGCGTTGGAGAAATAGTTGCGACGGAACTCCGGCACATTCTCCTGTTCCTGCAAAATAGCGATCTGATGGTGGTGGCCTGGCACCGCCTCATGCGCGGTAAGCGCCGGCAGCTCGTAAAGCGGGCGCTGATCGAGCGCATAGGTGTTCACCCAGTATTCGCCCGGCTTGCCCTCATCCATGTCGCCGCCGAAATAGAGGCCGGTCGAGAAGCCCGGCGCGATCGCCGCTGGTACAGGCACAACGCCATAGGGCTGGCGCGGCAAATGGCCGAAAAAGGCTGGCATGTAATAGTCGAGGTCTTTTGCGATGCGCGCGGCATGCATCATCAACTCGTCAGCCGTCCGCGCGTAGAACTGCTCGTCCGTGCGCAGGAAGGTGAGGAATTCCTCAAACGTACCTTCAAATTCGACCTCTTCGATGATCTCATCCATCTGGCTACGAATGCGGGCAACTTCGGAGAGTCCGATCTCGTGAATGTCTTCCGGCGAGAGGTCTGTACGTGATGTGTGCATGGCCACCGCGAGGCGGTAATAGTCACGCCCCGTCGGCACCGTACCAACGCCCGGCAGGTCGCGTGTGTTCGGCGCGTAATCTGTCTCAAGGAAAGCCAGAATGTCTGCGAACGCCGCCTGCGCAGTGAGCGCTGCTGCGCGGCCTTCCTCGATCAGCTCGGCGCGGCGCGCCTCCTCAATGTTTTCCGGCAGGTTCAGGAAAGGCGCGTAGAAATCGGTTTCCTCAATCGGCGCATCCACCTGCGCGCTGATCTGCTCCATCGTGGTAGTGAGCGGGTCTTCATAGGCGACAAAGCCTTCCGCGAGGCCACGCTCCAAATTGGCGCGGATATCTGCAAAATAGGCTGGCACCGCGTTGAGGCGAGCAATGGTGGCAACCACATCTGCTTCATTGCGAATGGTGGCTCGTGAGATGCCATAGGTGACATCCAGCTGGAAACCAGTATGGCCGCCAATGCGGGCGCGATCATCATCCATTTCAGCCGACAGCAGCAAGTCTGAAATCTGGGCCGCCAGAATCGCATGGTTCATCCGCTCGGTTTCAGAATAGCCGGATTGGTCAATCGCGGCGAGTTCGTCTGCCAGCGCTGCCATGGCCGCCTGCGCCTCTTCGAGCCCTTCCGGCGTCACATCACCCCACGTTGAAGGGGCGACGCCCTCTTCTGCCGCACGCAGGTCGGGACTCAGTTCCAGAACCAGCGACTCATATGCTTCGACCACATCATCGAGGGAGCCTTCTGCGTAGGCCGTGGAAGCCGAATTGGCAGCCAATGCAAAGAAAAATGACGAAAAAACGATTTGACGGAGAAACATAGAGCACCAAGTGATTGACTAAGTGGATTTGAATTCTAGAACCACATCCACACATTTAGCGGATTTCAAGGGGGCCGATTTGGCAAACGACTGGAACGACACACGACCGTTGTCACCGCACATCATGAACTGGAAGTGGCATATTACAATGGCCACTTCGATTTTTCATCGGGCATCGGGCGTCGCGCTATACATCGGATCATTTCTGATCGTTGGCTGGCTTGTCGCAATCACAATGGGTGAAGCAGCGTACAACAGCTATGCAGGCTTCCTCGGATCACCAATCGGTCTGATCCTCCTGTTCGCATTCACCGCGGCAGTTATGTACCACCTCGCAAACGGCATCCGTCACCTCTTCTGGGACGCAGGCACAGGCTATAAGCCAGGCACAGCGAACCTGACAGCGTGGCTTGTTATCCTTTTCGCAGCAGTTAGCTCTGTCGCGATCTGGGCTTACATTCTCTTCGGCATGGGAGGCTGATCACATGTCTCAGAAATCTATCCGCACCCCTATGGCGAATGTCCGCGGCCTTGGCTCTGCTAAAGAAGGCGCAGGACACTTCATCACTCAACGTGTTACAGCAATCGCGCTGATCTTCCTCGTTCCAATTGCACTCGTGTCTATCCTGTGCGCGGTTCAGGGCGGCTATGAAGGCGCTATCGAGTCTGTCTCCAATCCGCTGTTCGCGATCCTGCTTCTGCTTACAACGGGTACAGCATTCTACCACATGCGCCTCGGCATGCAGGTCGTCATTGAAGACTATATCGGCAAGCACACCACACGCGTCGTGCTGCTCATGCTGAACACTTTCGTATCGATTATTCTGTTCGCCGCAGCTGCTTACTCCATCGTCCGTATCGGACTTGGCGCGTAACAGGGCGAACCCCAAAGGGCTAAACTGATGACCGAATATACCTGGATTGATCACACTTATGACGTTGTCGTGGTGGGCGCTGGCGGCTCCGGCCTGCGCGCTGCACTCGGTAGCGCCGAAGCTGGCCTCAAAACAGCCTGTGTGACAAAAGTCTTCCCAACCCGTTCGCACACTGTTGCGGCGCAGGGCGGCATCGCTGCTTCCCTGAAGAATATGGGTCCGGATGACTGGCGCTGGCACATGTTTGACACCGTGAAGGGCTCTGACTGGCTCGGCGACCAGGACGCGATTGAATATCTCGTCCGTGAGGCGCCTGCAGCGGTTTACGAGCTTGAGCACTATGGTGTGCCATTCTCCCGTACCGAAGAAGGCAAAATCTATCAGCGTCCGTTCGGCGGCCACATGCAGAACTTCGGTGAAGGCCCGCCAGTTCAACGAACATGTGCGGCTGCTGACCGTACCGGTCACGCTATCCTCCACACGCTCTACGGTCAGTGCGTAAAGCAGGACACTGAGTTCTTCATCGAGTATTTCGCGCTCGACCTCATCATGGATGATGACGGCGTTTGCCGCGGTATCACCGCTCTGAAAATGGATGACGGCACATTCCACCGTTTCCGGGCTCAGAAAGTCGTTCTGGCGACTGGCGGTTACGGCCGTGCTTACTTCTCAGCGACGTCTGCTCACACCTGCACAGGTGACGGCAACGCGATGGTTCTGCGTGCAGGCCTTCCGCTGCAGGACATGGAATTCGTTCAGTTCCACCCGACCGGCATTTACGGTGCAGGCTGCCTCATCACTGAGGGCGCGCGCGGTGAAGGCGGCATCCTTCGTAACTCTGAAGGCGAGCGCTTCATGGAGCGTTATGCGCCGAACGCGAAAGACCTTGCGTCCCGCGACGTCGTTTCCCGCTGTATGGCGATGGAAATCCGCGAAGGCCGCGGTGTCGGCCCTGAGAAAGACCACATCTATCTCCACCTCGATCACCTCGATCCGGACGTGCTTGCAGCACGTCTGCCAGGCATTTCCGAGAGCGCGGCGATCTTTGCTGGCGTTGACGTCACGAAAGAGCCAATTCCGGTTCTGCCAACCGTTCACTACAATATGGGCGGCATCCAGACGAACTATCACGGTCAGGTTCTTACCCTGCGTGACGGCGACCCAGACGCGGTTGTTGAAGGTCTCTACGCTGTTGGCGAAGCGGCTTGTGTGTCCGTACACGGCGCAAACCGTCTCGGTTCCAACTCGCTCATCGACCTCGTGGTCTTTGGCCGTGCGACCGGCCTCCACCTCGGTGAAACAACAACAGCTGGCGCGAAACAGCCTGAGTTCGATGCCTCTACTGGCCAGAACTCGCTCGACCGCCTCGACCATTACCGCAACGCATCTGGCGGCACGCCAACTGCAGAGCTCCGCATCGAGATGCAGAAAGCCATGCAGACAAACTGCGCGGTATTCCGTACCGGCGAAATCCTCGGCGAAGGTGTTGAGAAGATCAAAAACGTCTTCTCCCGTATGCCTGATATCGGCGTTTCCGACCGCGGCCTGATCTGGAACACCGACCTCATGGAAACCCTTGAGTTCGACAACCTGATCGCTCAGGCAGCTGTCACCGTTAACAGCGCTTACAACCGTACAGAATCGCGCGGCGCGCACGCTCGCGAAGACTGCCCGGATCGTGATGATGAGAATTGGATGAAACACACACTCGCATGGTGTGATGCACAGGGTAACGTCACCATCGACTACCGTCCGGTACACAGCTACCCGATGACAGGCGATATCGAGTACATCAAGCCGAAGGCTCGCGTTTACTAAGCGCGCTGCAAATTTCATTCAAAAGGCCGGGGCTCTGCTCCGGCCTTTTTTTTGTTCGTGCAACACCTGAATTGTCGGCCTTCCCGCCCCAATTAAAGGCTTTCGCTTCTGAGAATTGTGTAAGCGCGGGCTGCAACCTTTAAAGTTTCGTATTCAAATGCAGTCTACAAAGTAAATTTGGTGTACACCCAGTAACAATACTTCGTTACATCGCGTTACTGATCTACACTATTATGTCATCGGACGAATTGTTACTTCATCGCCCGACAAATACAGCCCTACCCTGTTTCATACACTTCGGAATTATCAGTGAATGAGGGGCTGTTGGAATGGGCAGATTCAAAAAGGTTCTGATTACGGGTGCAGCATCTCTTATGCTGCTTGCAGCCTGCAGCGGGGGAGGCGGCGGAGACAATTCCAACGGCACACCGACGCCCGCGCCGACACCAGTGCCATCACCACCACCACCTCCTCCTCCGCCGCCTCCCCCGCCAGCACCACCGCCGGTTCAGGATACAGTGTTCGAGACAAGGGAAAGCACGGCGCGCTTTCTGACCCACGCAACTTTTGGCCCCCGTACGGCTGAAATTGACACGCTGACAGGCAAATCTGCTTCCGACTGGTTCCAGGCCCAGCTCAATCTGCCCCCCACTCTGAACCTGCCCTATATCGACAATTATCTGGACAATGACCCGAACGGGCGCACCGCGAATGGCGCGATCAGCTTTTCCGGCACATTCGCTCCGGTATTCGCCTTCTGGAACAACTCCATCACGGCGGAAGACCAATTGCGTCAGCGGGTGACTTTTGCGCTCTCCGAAATTTTCGTGATCTCGACGCGGGCGAATGTGCGGCTGAGGTCTGACCCGATTGTTGTCGGCGCGTATATGGATATTCTAACGCGCAACGCGCTGGGAAATTTCAGAGACCTGCTGGACGAGGTAACTTACAGCCCGGCCATGGGCGAGTTTCTGACCTATCTGCAAAACCAGCGCGGCGATCCTGACACCGGACGAATGCCGGACGAAAACTATGCCCGTGAGGTGATGCAGCTGTTCACCATCGGGCTTATAGAGCTCAATAATGACGGCACGCCGCGTCTCGATGGAAACGGTCAGCCGATCGAGACCTATACCAATGATGATGTGACCGGTCTTGCCCGCGTCTTCACCGGCCTGAGCAAGGACACAGACAGCTTCTTCGAGAGACCAATTCCTGAACTTGCCTCGCGCGAGCCGATGCG
>QGCY01000039.1_pt1 | contig 38046 bp, 41 predicted proteins | sample 4708041 | NCBI WGS metagenome assembly QGCY01 (sample SAMN08941164, study PRJNA450518) | Sediment metagenome, whole genome shotgun sequencing project. | biome: grassland soil; feature: grassland; material: soil; isolation source: soil 14 days enrichment with methanethiol and mixed carbon source ... | reverse complement strand
AACTGACAAAATCGCCAATGGCTATTTTGATACTGTGATCCCTTACCAGAAACGTGGCGACGAAATTGGGCCGCTGGCGCGCTCGCTTGAGAAGTTCCGTCTTGCAATGATCTCGGCTGAAAAACTTGCCAAAGAACAGCAGGAACGCGCCGTTCAGGACCGCAAAGAGGCCGAGCAACGCGCAGCAATCGGCGAGGCACTCGCAAACCGCGCTCGCAAGTTCGATGAGATCGTGAGCAGCGCGCTGGAACAGTTCACAAAAGCGGCCGGTAATCTTGATGAGAATGCATCTGCAATGGCCGCGATTGCCGAGGAAACAGCCTCACAGTCCAAAGGCATTACATCCGCCTCACAAAACGCGTCCAGCAATGTTCAAAGCGTTGCAGCTGCTACCGAAGAGCTGACCATGTCAGTGAGCGAGATCAGCTCAAAGGTAGAGCACTCACGCAATGCGACGAGCAATGCCGTCTCCAAAGCAGAAGTCATGCGTGAACGCGTTGGCGGTCTGGAGACTGCAGCAAATGCGATCTCCGATGTCGTGGGCCTGATCACTGATATTGCTGGTCAGACTAACCTTCTTGCACTCAACGCGACTATCGAAGCAGCGCGCGCTGGCGATGCTGGCAAAGGCTTTGCGGTTGTCGCTAGTGAGGTGAAAGCCCTCGCCACACAAACCTCTAAAGCGACTGAAGACATCAGCCGTCAGGTTCAGGCTATTCAGGAAACAACGTCTGCGTCGGTTTCCGGCATACATGACATTCTGACGGTCATCAGCGAGCTGGAAGAAGCGTCTGCTCAGATTTCTGCGGCGATTGCACAGCAGAACTCTGCGACCATGCAAATCTCTGAAAGCATTCAGAGCGCAGCCGGTAGCGTGTCTGAAGTGGATAACAACATTCACGGCGTGAACGACGCGGCGCAGGAAGCAGGCGTCACCGCGACACGCATGCGCACAGCCTCCGAGCTTCTGAGCGAGCAGTCCAACATTCTGAAAAGCGAAGTCATGAGCTTCCTGAATGATGTACGTGTCGCCTAAATTCACACACCAGTGACCATTCGAAAGAGCCAGCCCTTGTGCTGGCTCTTTTGCTTTTGATGCAGGCACAGACTGGTTTTTTTGCCCCGTCTGGTCCATATCGCTCAGCTATAGGAGAACGAGATGAGACTGGCCTTTTTCGGAGATGTTGTCGGTAAACCCGGGCGCGACGTGGTGGAACGCTATCTGCCCCGCCTGCGCGACCAGCTGTCTCTGGATTTCGTAGTTGTGAACGCAGAAAACGCCGCTGGCGGCTTTGGTCTCACCGAAGCGATTGCCAATGACTTCTTCGATGCGGGCGCAGACTGCCTTACCCTCGGCGATCATGCATGGGACCAGCGCGAAATGGTCTCTTATATCGAACGCGACTCCCGCCTTATCCGCCCGCTGAATTACCCGCCAAGCGCGCAGGCACCCGGCAAAGGCTCAAACATATTTGCTCTGCCAGACGGGCGCATGGTTGGCGTCATCCAGCTTCAGGGCAATGTGTTCATGCGTCAGGCGCTGGATAACCCGTTCCTCGTCCTCGAGGATGCGTTGGCTGATATGCGCCTTCGCGAAGTGTGCGATGCTATCATTGTCGACATGCATTGTGAGGCCACCTCTGAGAAAATGGCCATGGGTCACCACTGCGACGGGCGCGTCAGCCTTGTTGTCGGCAGCCACACACATATCCCGACGGCCGACGCACAGGTCCTGGTGGGCGGCACGGCCTATCTGACAGATGCTGGCATGTGCGGTGATTATGACAGCGTGATTGGTATGAAGAAGGAAAACTCGGTGTACCGTTTCCTCACCCAGCTTCCGGGCGAACGCTACCAGCCTGCCCTAAGCGACGGCACACTTTGCGGCGTATTCGTGGAAACCGATGACAAGACCGGCCTTGCGACACGTGTTGAACCGATCCGAATGGGCGGACGGCTGCAGTCACTCGTCCCTACAGCTTAAGTCCCGCACACCAGACCGCGCACAGCCGCCATCGGCGCATCATACGGGTCATCCGTAATCGGGCTGAAGGTCAGCTCGCGCAGGCTGGATGACACGATATTGCTGGAATACTGCGCCAGTTGATCCAGCGCTTCAGGCGTCACAGGCAGCTCAGGCGCATGGTCCATCGCCAGATAAACATACTGCCCGGAATCACAATCAGTCATCTGATCCATGAGCGTTGCGCCGCCATCTGCGCGGGTGATCAATAGCGACGCGACAGGCCGGTCTGCGCTGCCATGAATGCGCAGCAGTTCATAGGTCGACCCATTCGGCCCCGCCATCGAAAACCCCTGCCCTCCACCGCTCGCCGTCATGGGTAAAACCAGCACAGCAGCTGCGATTAGTCCGTACACAGATTTCATGATGCCATGCCCCCGATTTTTGCCTCTTCCAGATTAAGCAGAAACACACAATGCGCAAAATGCGCGGCTTGCACCATCATGCTGTGAATGCTTTAAACATCAACTCGAGAGGGAAACTGATACGTTCATCACCTCCCGAGCATGTATCCGGGGGGATTCGTCAGTATGGATTGGTATGTTCGCACGTCAGATGGCGAAAGCGGCCCGTTGTCAGAAGATCTGATGGTGTCAGGCTTTCACGACGGGACATACAGCGAGAAAACGTCCGTCCGCGCGGCAGACGGGCTGATGTGGCGCCGCCTCGACGAAAGCGAGCTCGGCGATACGCTCGGCATCAAACCGGCCACAGTGACAGACGATGACGGCGCAATCAGGCGCATCCAGCCCGAGCTCTATCGCAAGATCAGCCTGCGCGGAGCCTTCCTGCAGATTTTCCTGACGCTGTTCGCTGCGCTTTGTCTGATCGCGCTGGTACCGATTGGCTATGTCTTCGTAGATACGCTGATCAACCCGCCCTTTCCGGACGATCTGATGAACAAACCTCATCTGCTTAGCACGCTGGACCTGAACTATTACATCTCTGCCGTCCGATTGTTGGTTTTCCCCTTGGCAGCTATCTGTTTCATTCTGTTTTTTCATCAGGCACTGAAAAACGTGCGCGTGCTTGGCGCGAAAAACGCGACCATGCCACCCTGGGGTATCTGGGCATGGTTTTTTGTGCCGTTCGCCAATATCATTCAGCCAGTCAAAGCCATGTCCCAGCTCTGGAGCGGGGCCCACCAACTCGCAGGCCGTGATACCGTCAGTGCGATACCGCTCTTTCTGTGGTGGACATGCTGGCTGTTGCAAGCTTTCGCACTTCGCATCGGCGACTATGCGTTCAACGAGTTGTTCCGGCGCGCCAATATCAGCATCACGCTCTATGATCCGGCCGACTTCCAGACCGCGTATGGCGCTATGTTCGTCGGCCTGCTCGCGCTTCTGATCTCCACCATCGGCCTTATGCTCATCGTAAGCCGAATTTCAAAGCTCAATAAGACCATAAACGATCACGCAAACATTGAGGCGTTTTCCTGATTTCGCAGCGCAAATGGTCTTCTGAGCCAGCACCCTTCACCTTTCAGCCTGCATAGGCTAAACGAGGCGCTTCAGAACACACCGTCAAAAACAGCCTGCAGGAGTTTTCATGGCTGGCCACAGTAAATGGGCAAACATTCAGCACCGCAAAGGCGCGCAGGATAAAAAACGTGCCGCAGCTTTTGCGAAGCTCTCAAAGGAAATCACAATCGCTGCCAAGCTCGGCGGCGGTGACATTGACGGCAACCCGCGTCTTCGCCTTGCGGTGAAAAACGCGCGCGCCGAATCCATGCCAAAAGACAATATCCAGCGCGCGATTGATAAAGGTGCTGGCGGCGATTCAGGTGACTATTTCGACATTCGCTATGAAGGCTTTGGCCCGGGCGGTGTTGGCGTGATCGTTGAGTGCTCAACCGACAACAAAAACCGTACTGCTGGCGATGTCCGCTCTACATTCGGTAAGAATGGCGGAAACCTCGGTGAAACCGGTTCAGTTTCCTTCGGCTTCGATCAGGTTGGCGAAATCGTTTTCGCGCGTGAGATTGGCGACGAAGAAACCGTTATGGACGCAGCCATTGAAGCTGGCGCATCTGACGTGGAAGTCGAAGAGGAAGTCTTCGTCATCTACACAGAGCGTGACGACTTCATGGAAGTTGCGGGCAATCTGGATGCAGCTTTCCCGGATCACGAAGCCCGCTCAACCAAGCTGATCTGGAAACCACAGAACCTGATCGAGATTGAAGGTGATCCGGCACTCACACTTCTCAAGCTCATCGATGCGCTTGAGGATTTGGATGACGTGCAGAACGTCTACCACTCCGGCGAGATAGATGAAGCCACGCTCGAAGCCGCAGAGTAAGTATTCCCAAAAGCCCTCTTCCTGGAAGAGGGCTTTTTTCTTAGCTCCGTCTCATTCGAACGGGGGATATGAGCTTTCCAACACCTGAGTTACTCTCCTTCCTGAACGTGACCGAAGGAGGGGACGATGCTCAACACATTTACGAAAACGGCTGCGGCGCTGGGACTCGCTGCAACACTCACTGCTTGTGGCAGCCTTGATGGTGGACCGCTTGTCCGCCCGGGCGAACCGGTGGGCCAGATCACAATCCGCAATACATCGAATGCTCATCTGACCGTTGTAACCATGTCAGATTGTTCAAACTCGACCTATGGCTTTAACCGCCTCTCTGAAGGGGAAACCATCGCACCGGGTTATGACCGTTACTTCACTGTATCAGCAGGGTGCTGGGACGTTCAGGTGGGATACGGATATGGAACGGGCTATGCGACTGGCACCAAACGCACTCAGGTTTCTCCCGGCCGAAACCACATTCTGAACTATGGCGGCAGCTAAGCTCTTTTGCCGCCCTGCCTGAACCGGTATACGGAGCGGGCAGACGCGGAGGGACACGAGTGCCAATCTCAGTAAAAGAATCCATCAACTGGCCCGGCGCGGGCCTGACCGCCGACACGCCTAAAGTTACGGGTGACGACCGGTTCGGCTTTGATGAAAGCGCCGGTACGGCATGGGTTCTGGATGGCGCGACCGATCTCGGCCCGTTCCGCCTTTTCAAACAGTTTGAGAGCGATGCGGCCTGGATCGCCGAATTTCTGAACCGCGAACTCATGAGCCGCCCGCCGCGTGGTGATCTGCGTGCGTATTTTGGCGACATACTCGCCGCCGTTCGCAAACGCGCGGAACAGAAGTCGAAGGTCGCTATCGAAACCGCGCCACGCGAGACATGGCCGATCGCATCGGGCATGTGGATGTGGCACACAGATGACGTCACAACTTTCGTCCGCTCTGGAGATTGCGTTGCGCTGATCCGCACGCCCGACGGCAAGACCGAAGTCCTGACCAAGCACGAACAATCGGACCTTGAGGCCCGAACCTCCCGCGAGCTGAACGCCATGTCGCCGGAAGACCGTATGGCTGGCCTTCGTAAAATCCGTGCCACACAGAACACAGATCCGCAGCACGTGCTTCTGGGCCTGTCACCTCAGGGCGTAGATACGCTCGTTATTGAAACCCGTAATCTGCCAGAAGGCAGCCATGTACTCGTCATGTCTGACGGGCTTTGGCGGGTCGTTGATCCTTACGCCATGATGAGCGCTGAACAGATGATGGATGAAGCACTTTTAGACGGTGTGGAGCATCTGGCCCGTCTGATGCGCAAGTTTGAGAAAGCTGAAAGTCAGGACGCAGCCGCGCGCATCAAAAAGAGTGATGACGCCTGCGGTGTACTCGTTGAAATACACAGCCTGAACGCGGGTTAGTTAAACAAGTTTATCGTTTCCAACGTTTTTTTAACATGGGCCGGGTACACTCACCTCAAAGATAACAGGTGTTTGGGAGATGCCGGTGAGGAATATGAGTACATCCAGTCAGCTAAATCTGATTGGGATTGCGAGCATTGTCGCGCTTGCAATCGTCATCGCGGGAATGACCGCATTTGCTTATAACAAAGAAGTCGAGAGCCGGAAGCAAGAGCTTCGCAGCCTTGTCGATTCCGCACTCACCCTGGTTGAAGATGCCCGCGCAAGCGGTGATCCGTCAGCCGGTGAAGTGATCAATCCGCTTCGCTATCGCGAACGTGAGTATTTCTTTGTTATAAATACCGACGCCTTCATGGTAGCGCACCCGATCCGTCCGGAACTTAACGGCACGGACCTGCGCGTTCCGGATGCAAACGGCAACAACTATTTTCAGGATATGATCGACGTTGCTCTGGCCGACCCACTTGGCGGCTTTGTACATTATGAGTGGGCAAAACCGGGCAATGCGCCCGAAGAGCTGTCTCCAAAGATCAGCTTCGTCCGGGCAACAGCTGACCGTCAGTGGATTGTGGGCACAGGCATTTATGTGGACGATCTGCAGACCCTGCTCTGGCAATATATCGCGACCGGTATCGCCGCGCTTCTGGTTATTGGCGGCCTGCTCTTCCTGATCATCCGCAGCATTGCGAACTCCATCAAAAAGCCTATCAACAGCCTGCGTGAGACAACAATTCAGCTGTCGTCCGGCAATACATCTATCGTCGTGCCTGCGACTGACCGGACCGACGAAATTGGCGAAATGGCACGTGCAGTCGAGACCTTCAAACAGGGCCTGATCGAACGCGCCAGCCTTGAAGAGGAACGGACGCAAGCGAACAAAGCCAGCGCCGAGCGTCAGGCACGTATCGATGCCATGATTGAAGGCTTCCGCGATGAAGCACGTGGCCTCATCTCGAGCGTCGTTGAAAACGTCCACATGCTGAAAACGACAGCCGAACAGGTCGAGGCGATTTCTCTGCAAACGACTGAGAGCTCCAGTACAGCACTTCGTGCAACCGGTCAGGCGTCTCAAAACGTCGAGACGGTTGCCGCAGCCTCCGAAGAACTGTCAGCATCTGTGTCGGAAATCATCCATGCGATCACAGAGGCAAATTCATCAGTTTCCTCAACATCGCAGGTCACGACTGAAACCTCTATCAATGTTCAGAAGTTGTCCGAGGCGGTGAACAAGATTGGCGATGTCGTCACTCTGATTTCTGACATTGCAGAGCAAACAAACCTTCTCGCGCTGAACGCAACCATCGAGGCGGCGCGCGCTGGTGAAGCGGGCCGTGGCTTCGCAGTCGTGGCGTCCGAAGTGAAACAGCTGGCAAACCAGACAGCCCGCGCCACCGAAGAAATCTCCGGTCAGATCATGGCTGTCCAGAATTCCACCGGTATTGCGGTTTCATCTATCGGCGAGATTTCCAGTGCGATGGAAGGTGTTTCCGGCACGATGGAAGCGATTGCCAGCTCTGTCGAACAACAAGGCGGCGCGACACGTGAGATCAGCGAGAACGCGCAAATGGCAGCGGGCATGACGCGCGATGTCGTTACGAACGCTGACGCGGTCGTTGGCATGGCTGAGAATTCAAAAGCGGCTGCGATTGCCGTGAAGTCTGCGGCCGACGAACTGTCTGCAGCCTCTAAAGATCTGGAACAGCGCGTTGAGACATTCCTGTCCAACGTCGCCGCAGCCTGATCTGACAAGACCTTAAATAAAGCGCCCGGCCTTAGAAGGTCGGGCGTTTTGCGTTCTAACCGATAAGTGCTTCCAGAGGTTCGCCGCGGACAAGTCTCGGTAGCCCCGGCTTGTCTGCACTGGCCTGTGCGGCAAGGGCGCGACGCAACGGGCCGACTGTGCTGCCCACCGTCAGCGCCAGACGCTTGAACGGAGAGAGCAGCGCGCTCGAATTTGAGAATGTGCGATTGATGCCATCCATGGCGAGCGCTGTGGCTACGCCATCAAATCGGCGCCAGCGCTGATAGGTTTCGAGCTGGGCTCCATCTGAAAGCGCAAGACCCGCACGACGGCTCTCAACGAGAATTTCCACCAGCGCCGCAATATCTTTAAGGCCGAGGTTAAAGCCTTGCCCGGCCAGCGGGTTCACGCGGCGTACCGCATCACCAACCAGCGCAACCCGCGGCGCAATCAGCTTTTCAGCGAGGCGCAGTCGCAGCGGGTAAGCCAGTGGATCGCGTAGCACTTTCATCGGTCCAGCCAGATCACCAAAGCGCTGATTGATTTCAGTCTCAAGGTCCGCCTGAGACAGTTTCGCCGTCGCGATACCCGCTTTCTCTTTCCGGAACCATGCGAGATTTCCGCGATTTTCAGTCAGCGGCAGAATGGCGAACGGGCCTTCATCCTGAAACCATTGGCGTGCTGCGCCATGATGGGGCCAGTCAAGCTGGACAGTCGCTGCGACGACCGCCTGCTCATAGCTCCAGCCGAGTGTCTTGATGCCGGAGAGTTCACGGATCGCGCTGCCAACACCATCAGCCCCGATAACGAGGTCGGCTATTATGGATTTACCGGAATCAAGCGTCACAACAGCGCCGCTATCATCGACATCAAGGCCGGTGACCGTTTCAGGTGCGTATTGGGTGATAGCAGTGCAGGCATTTACCCGGTCGCGGATCGCCCGATTGAGAAGATCGACCTCGATCATATAGCCAAGCGGCTCACCCTCAGTGACACCATCGGGCAGGTCTTCCACGCCGAACATACTTGCCGCTGGCGGTAAAAGCCCGTTGCGATCATGGGCTTCCATAGACAGAAGCGGCTCGGCTTTATTAACTAAATTGCCGCCAACACCCGCCGCATCAAGAACGCGCCAGCCACCGCGCACAATCGCGAAGGCGCGGCTGTCTGGCGTAAAAGGCAGCGTCGGATCGCGCGTGTCGACAAGGCCGACTTCAAAGCCAAGCTCGGAAAGAAGAACTGCCAGAACACCGCCGCTTGAACCACCGCCAACAATGAGAATCTGCGATCTAGTATGCTGTGAAGCTGGCATTTATCTCTCCTGATACCGGAAATCGATAATAGCTTACTGCGATTTCCCGACAAGCGGTGCAACGCTTTTGGGCGATTCAGTCGCAGGGTGCTCAGAACGTGACCAGTTTGTTCGTAACCCGTTTCAGATGCTCCATGGCGCTTAGAAGAAACGAGCCGTTTTGCAAGATTGGCCCCCGAGCAAGCGGGGCAAAACCGCTTCTCCTGATTAACGATTGGGGAAAACAATGAAAGAAACAGTTTGGAAATGGACGGCCCGTTCCGCGGGCGCTGCCATTCTGAGCGGCCTAGCGCTGACGGGTTCAGCCTTCGCTCAGGATGCCGGTGAAGTCGCGGCATACGTCGATAACTCTTACCTCTTCCTGATTTCAGGCATGGTTGTCATGTTCATGGCGGCTGGTTTCTGTATGCTGGAAGTTGGTCTCGTTCGCAGCAAGAACGCGGCAACACAGTCTGTCAAAAACATCATGATCTACTCTGTAGCGGGTATCATGGTTTACCTCGTAGGCTACCACCTGATTTACCCTGCTGGCGACTGGATGATCCCGGGCGTTCTTGCTGGTTTCAACGTTTGGTCTGAAGGCGACCGCGCAGCTCTGTCTGACGCCGGTTACGCTCCTGCCTCTGACTGGTACTTCCAAATGGTATTCGTAGCGACTGCTGCGTCTGTTGTTTCCGGTACTGTTGCAGAGCGCGTGAAGCTTCTTCCTTTCATGATCTTCACAGCAGTTCTCACTGGCTTCATCTACCCGATCCAGGCTTCCTGGCAGTGGGGCGGTGGCTGGCTTTCTGAGCTTGGTTTCTCCGACTTCGCTGGTTCTACGCTCGTACACTCTACAGGCGGCTGGGCAGCTCTCGTCGGCGCAATCGTCCTCGGCCCACGTGCTGGCAAGTATGTTGATGGCAAAGTTAACCCGATGCCAGGTTCCAACATTCCGCTCGCGGCTCTTGGTACATTCATCCTCTGGCTCGGCTGGTTCGGCTTCAACGGCGGCTCTCAGCTCGCTGCTGGCACAGCTGAAGACATCAACGCTGTTTCTATCATCTTCGCGAACACAAACCTCGCTGCAGCTGGTGGTGTTGTAGCGGCGGCAATCCTGACACCTATCTTCTTCAAGAAGATGGACCCGACAATCGTCATGAACGGTGCGATTGGTGGTCTGGTTGCGATCACCGCTGAACCACTGGCTCCGGCTCTGTGGGAATCAATCCTCATCGGTGCAGTTGGCGGCGCGATCATCGTGTTCTTCGTACCACTGCTCGACAAACTGAAAATCGACGACGTTGTTGGCGCGATCCCAGCTCACCTCGTTGCAGGTATCTTCGGTACACTCGTTGTAGCGTGGAACGGTGGTGACATCGTTGCTCAGGCGACCGGCGTAGTTGCCATCGGTGCATTCGTCATCGTGACATCTGCAGTGACATGGCTCCTTCTCAAATTCACGATCGGCATTCGCTGCTCTGAAGAAGAAGAGATGGAAGGCATCGACAAAGTCGAACTCGGTCTCGAAGCTTACCCGGAATTCTCCAAGTAAGTTTGACCTGATCCTTATGAAGAACCCCGGTCCGAAAGGTCCGGGGTTTTTTATTGCCTGCACTCGGAAAGCCACCGGCTGACTGTCAAAAGCAGCGCAAAATGGCCGGAACTGCAATTATTAACGAAAAATCTCGCAGTTTGGCCCATTTTTCTGCCATATGTTTCCTGACCATTAAGCAAGAGACCGGCATTCTCAGAGCTACACCTAACGTTTTTCGCCTCTGAGATTTGCCAGAATGACAAATTCAAACACTGCTGCTGCCATGTCAGACACAACATCACAGATGTCAGGTGAACCAATCTGGCGCATCCTTACCGGCTTCGGAATCTTCGCGCTGGGCGTCTTTCTGTGCGGCGCGGTCGGCTATTATGACCCGCAGGACCCGAGCCTTAATGCAGCAACTGGCAATGATGTCAGCAATCTCTTCGGCATGACAGGCGCTGTTGTGGCAGACCTCGCCAACCAGATCCTTGGCTGGGGCGGTATGCTTGGCGCGTTCCTTGTTTTCGCAGCAGGCCTCAAGCGTATGCTGCTGATCGGCAAGCCGTCCGCCTCCAATTGGGGGCTAGGCTTCCTCAGCGTGCTAGCCGCAAGCACATGTCTTGCCTCCTGGCCTATCCCCAACAGCTGGGTTCTGGCGACCTCGCTTGGCGGTATGACCGGCGACTTTCTGTTCGGCCTCGCGCGCCTGCCGTTCGCAGCGCTGCGAGTACCGTACCCTGACGTCGTCGCAGGTGTCGCCGCAGCTATCCTCTCCTTCTTCCTGCTGACACGTGCAGCTAATCTGGAAAATCGCGACCTGACGCGCCTCTCGCGCCTGTTCTTCCGCAATGTTGGAAAGCTGTTGGCCCTGTTGCTTCTGCCGCTTGGCCCGGTCGGGCGCTGGATCAGCCGCAACATGGTCGCCGGCGTCGAAAAGCTCAAATCATCAGTCTCAGGACTGGTGGGTGGCCTGTTCAACCGTGAGCGCGACGACTACCCGTATGTGCGCGGCGCGGTCACGCCCGATGCAGACGATGATTACGGCTATTTTGATTACTCAAAATCCCAGCGCGAGGCAGAGCAAGCTGAAGTTCCGCGTGAATCAGACGCGAAGCCTGAAGCAAAAGCACAGCCCGAAGCCCCGCGTACTCAGCGCCGCCAACGCCGCGATACGCCCAAAGCGCCGCGCGTGAACAAGGCTGGCCTGCCTTCGCTTGATCTTCTGGTGACGCCGCCAGCCCGCACAGGCACAATCGACGAACACCTGCTTTTAGAGCGCGCAGAACACCTGATGCGCATTCTGAACGAGTTCGGCGTAAAGGGCCGTATCACGCAGGTCCGTCCCGGTCCTGTTGTTACCCTGTTCGAGCTTGAACCTGCTCCGGGCGTTAAATCCTCTCGCGTCATTGCTCTCGCAGATGATGTTGCCCGCTCCATGAGCGCGATCAGTGCACGTATCGCTGTTGTGCCGGGCAAGAACGCCATCGGTATCGAACTTCCAAACAAATCCCGCGAGACCGTGTATCTGCGCACGCTTCTGGAAAGCCCAAGCTTCAATGACGGCAAACAGAGTCTGCCTATGGCACTCGGCGAGGGCATTGGCGGCGAACCTGTTTGCGCCGACCTCGCTAAAATGCCTCACCTTCTCATCGCGGGTACAACGGGTTCAGGTAAGTCGGTTGGTATCAACGCGATGATCCTTTCGCTCATGTACAAGCTGCCACCCGAGAAGTGCCGCTTCATCATGGTCGACCCGAAAATGCTCGAGCTTTCGATATATGAAGGCATTCCGCACCTCCTCTCGCCTGTCGTGATCGACCCGAAAAAAGCCGTCACCGCGCTCAAATGGGCGGTTCGCGAGATGGAAAGCCGCTATGAGATGATGTCCAAGGCGGGCGTGCGTAACCTTGCGGGCTTCAATGAGAAGGTCGAAGAGCTGAAACGCACTGGCGGCCGCCTCACGAAAGAAGTCCAGACCGGCTTTGAAGCGGATACAGGTCGCCCTGTCTATGAGACTGAGGAAATCCCGCTCGAGCAAGTGCCGAACATCGTCATCGTGATCGATGAGATGGCCGACCTGATGATGGTCGCCGGTAAAGAGATCGAAGCCTGCATTCAGCGCCTCGCGCAGATGGCCCGTGCGGCGGGTATCCACCTCATCACCGCAACGCAGCGCCCGTCCGTTGACGTTATTACCGGTACGATCAAGGCGAACTTCCCGACCCGTATCTCTTATATGGTATCGTCCAAAATCGACTCGCGCACCATTCTGAACGAACAGGGCGCGGAGCAGCTTCTTGGCATGGGCGACCTTCTCTACATGGCGTCTGGCGGCAAGATTAAGCGTCTGCATGGCCCGTTCGTGTCCGATGAAGAAGTAGGCCAGATCGTCGAATTCCTGAAATCAACCGGCGAGCCAGACTACCAGACCGATATCACTGAAGAGCCCGACGATGATCCGTTCGGCGGCGGTGGTGGCGGAGGCTCTCCTGTCATGGATGCGATGCTTGGCGGCAATGAAGAAGCCGACCTTCTTCAACAGGCCATCCAGATTGTCGTTCGCGACAAGCGCGCCTCAACGTCTTACGTCCAGCGCCGCCTGAAGATCGGCTATAACCGGGCCGCATCGCTGATTGAGCAAATGGAAGATATGGGCGTCATTTCTGCGCCGAACCATGCGGGCAAGCGGGAAATCCTGCGCAAAGCCCCTGGCGAAGAAGACTAGTCAAAAAAAGCCCCTAGCGATCGGGGCTTTTTTTAGATTTAGCGTTCGCAGATCGCTAATGCCCGCTGCACATCGGGTCTGTCCGTAGCGCCTGACCAGCCATCCGCTGCAGCCGCAATCCATGCCATACCCGTTTCGCAATCAGAATTCTCTTCAACAAGGAACGCACCATATTCCGCCTGAGACCGTGGAGAAGCAGATTCAGCTGCACGTGCAATCCAGTGCTCAAACCCGTTCATCGCGCCACCGTCACGATAGAGTTTTGCCAGATTATAAGCCGCTTCGGCATGGCCGGTTTCTTCATGAAGCTCAGAATATGCGCTGATGATTGGCTCCCAGACCTGGTATTCACTCGGTTTGCGTCGCTCTATGCGTTCCAGCTCTGCGATCTCCCAGAACCGCTCCTGAGACGGTGACGGCATCTGGATCATAGTCTGGCGGGCAGACGCGGAACCAATGAGAACAGCGGCAAAAACTAAGCATGAATTGGAACGCAAAAGCAGACCGGACATTACCTTACCCCACAGACAGCAAGCAGTTGTCTCACATATAATTTTGCTGAACGTCAGGCAACGAATCTAGGCAGCGCGCCCAAATTAAGCCCTATTGTGGTGAAGGGCGTATTCTAGATAAGACACCTGACAAGTAATGGAGTGCCAGATGTTCAATTTTGCGAACTGGATCCTTTCAGGTGGCGTTCTGACGTCGCCTTTCATGGCGTTGGATACCGCGCAGGTGGAAACGCCTGTGGTACAAACGGAAACCGCAGCAAGTGCTGAGGTGGCTCCGGCTGAAGTCGCGCCTGTGGAAGCGTTCAACCGGACAGAAGCGCTTGCGCGCGCGAACGCGTCTCTCAACGCGATCGATACCGCGCGAGGTCAGTTCTCTCAGCTCGACCCGAACAATCATTTCTCGACAGGTACATTCTATCTGAACCGTCCTGGCCGTCTGCGCTTTGAATACGATGCGCCTGTGCCTCTGCTCATCGTATCAGATGGCATAACGCTTGCGATTGAAGACACCGATCTGGAAACAGTAGACCGAGTGCCGCTGGTCTCCACGCCGCTGAATCTCATTCTGCGCCGCAATACTGATCTCGCAGAGCACGCTGATATTATCTCGATCGAGCGCAAAGCCGGCTATGTCGCAATCCGTGTCGCAGATAAATCCGGTGAAGCCGAGGGCGAGCTGGAGCTGTTCTTCGACCCTGAAGACTATACGCTTGCCCGTTGGGAAGCGATCGACATGATGGATGGCGTTACGACCGTTCAGTTGAACGACATTGAACTGGGTGTATCCGTCGATCCACGCCTCTTCCGGATTGAAGACCCTGAAGACGAGGATGACCGTCGCCGCTAGCTACGGAAGATGGCTCAACCACCAGAATCAAAAAAGCCGCTCAGTTCGAGCGGCTTTTCTTTATTTTTGGGACAGTTTGGAAAGCTGGGCCTGCATTTCCGCCATCTGGCGCTGCAGGGCATCAATCGTATCCGCCTCTTCATCCTTGTCTGCGCGCTGTGCCTTTTTCGGCGGCGCTTCATCCTCGGCCTCAGGCCGCGAACGGGCCGGCGTTCCAGCCGTGAAGAGGTTCATAGAGCGCTCGAACATCTCGAAATTGCGACGCGCCTGCTCTTCAAACAAGCCCATCGGATTCGGGCCAACAGACCCACCAGCCATCATATCGCGCCAGCGTTCCTGATTCTTTGTGAAGTTGTTCATCGCCATGTCGAGATAGGTCGGCAGCGCAGAAGACACGCTGTCACCATAGAAGCGGATGACCTGACGCAGGAAGTTAAGTGGCAGCGCATTGCCGCCCTTGTTTTCCTGTTCGAAAATGATCTGAGCCAGAACAGACCGTGTCAGGTCTTCGCCTGTCTTCGCGTCCTGAACGACAAAATCCTTACCTTCGCGAACCAGCGTGCTCAGATGCTCCAGCGTCACATAGGAACTGGACGATGTGTCATAGAGACGACGGTTCGCATATTTTTTGATGATGATCACGTCGTTGAGACCTGATGTATCAGCCATCGATTTACCTTCCCTCACCTTGGGGCGGAATAAATTCCGTTGGGCAATGCACGCCCATTATACGTTTCCTACCACAGACTCTTTAAACCAGAGTTTCGCGTTTGCAGCAAAAAACCACTCAAACGGGGCGTATGGCAAGGATAAATATAGCATTATACATATTAGGAATAGCTGAAATTCGCACATGCCACACCGTTGACAACCCCGACTTTCCTCGGTCTTTGCTTACTTAGGCGAGACATTTAGTCCTAATTCTAAAACCAGTCTGGTCGGTCTAAGAATATGCTGCAGCCGCTTACAGACCCGAAAAAGGGCAAAGGGGTTCAGGATATAGTTCAGCTCGGGGAGAATAGCATGAGCAAAGTAGCAGTCGTAACGGGTGGCACCCGTGGTATTGGTCGTTCAATCAGCGAACGCCTCGTCAAAGACGGATACAAGGTCGCTGCGACCTATGCCGGCAATGACGAAGCAGCGCAGGCCTGCGCAAAGGAAATCGGCGTTTCCGTATTCAAGTTTGACGTTGGCGATTTTGATGCCTGTGTAGACGGCATCGCAAAAATCGAAGCCGAAGTCGGCCCTGTCGAAGTTCTGGTCAACAATGCCGGTATCACATGGGATGCGCCATTCCATAAAATGTCCAAAGAAGCCTGGCAGAAAGTCATCAATGTTGACCTCGATTCCGCGTTCAACATGACGCGCAATGTCTGGGAAGGCATGCGTGACCGCGGCTTTGGTCGTGTGATCAACATTTCTTCAATCAATGGTCAGAAAGGCCAGTTCACGCAGGCGAACTATTCTGCCGCGAAAGCAGGTCTGATCGGCTTCACCAAAGCTCTGGCGTATGAAGGCGCGAAAAAAGGCATCACGTCTAACGTGGTTGCGCCGGGTTATATCGACACAGAAATGCTTCAGGCGGTGAAACCTGAGATTCTGCAGGGCATTATTGCGACAATTCCAAACGGCCGCCTCGGCAAGCCGGAAGAGATTGCAAGCATGGTTGCTTACCTTGCGAGCGAAGAAGCAGCCTTCATCAATGGCGCGACCATGACAGTCAACGGCGCGCAATACATTGCCGGTTAAGCCCTCTTAAAGGGAAAACACGGTTTAATTTCAGGCGGTAATGGGATGGTCAGATAGACGCCCCATTGCCGCCTTTTTTGTTAGTCATAACATCAGCATGAACACATCCCTCTCCCGCAAACTCAAAACAGGACTTTTCTGTCTCGCCGCTGCCACCAGCAGCGCGATAGCGATGCCTGCGTTTGCGCAGGATGCGTCCGAACAGGTGAGCTTCCCGCACCTGTTTGCAGGCAACCCGATCTTTCGTGATGGCCTGACCGGCTTTCAGACGCTCGACGGCCGTGGCTTCAGCATGGAGCGCCAGGGAAATGTCACCCTGTTTCACATGAGCGGACAGACAGAAGTCTGGGCTCTGGAATCCGTGCCCGGGCCACGCGGCGATGAGTTCCTGAAAAATGACAATGGACGCATATTTGTACGCCTCACCGATCTTGGCGGCGTGATCCTGTATCTGCCATCTAATCCGCATGGCATGCCCGTGGACCCGATTGTAGAGCCGGAGCCAATCCCGGAACCGCAATACATAGACAATCTGGAAGACAGTCTTCTTCTGTATCTGTCTCTTCGCGCTGGTCACCGGATGAACGTTTCTATTGAGGACATCGACGATAGCCGTGAACGCTGGCTGCATGATGCTGCACGTATCGCAGCAGAAACGCTCGTCGGCACGCCAGAAGAAACCAGCGCGCTAAACACGCTACGGATTGTGAGCGGTGAACGCGCCGATGTGAATATGACGGGTGATGGCGAACTGACCGTTTTCGTCAACCCCGAAGCAGAGTTTCAGGGTCGTCCGTCCTCGGACAGTCTGACTGTTTTCATCAAACAGCGGATTGCAAGCTAAGGCTTAGCGCCCCTCAAAATCAGCGACGCGTGCGCGATACTCCGCCATACGCTCGTCCAGATTTTTACCCAGCTCTTTTAAAAAATCCCAGGTGAACAAACCGGAGTCATGGCCATCGTCAAAGATGATGCGGATTGCATAATGGCCTACAGGTTCTGCGCGCACGACGCCGACATCCTGCTTGCCACGTACCGGCGGCGGACGCTCGCCGCCATGGCCCTGCACCTCGGCCGACGGGCTTTCTACGCGCAATAGCTCGAATGGAATGGCAAGCGGCTCACCGCTCTCATATTCCAGCACCAGCTGCTTAGCTTCTTTTTGAAAACGTAGCTTTTTGGGCGCCATTAATCTGTGACTTCAGACGGGTCCAACTCGCGGGCTTCATCTGCCAGCATGATCGGAACGCCGTCGCGGATTGGATACGCAACGCCAGCCTTCTGGGACACCAGCTCAGAAGCTTCCGGATCATAGATCAGCGGACCGCGCGAAATCGGGCAAACCAGAACTTCAAGAAGTTTCGGGTCGAGACCATCAGTGTTCAGTTCTGCCATTTCGGGGCTCCATTACCGGATGTATCGGTTCTGAATAATGCTATCAGACATTCCATCCGGGCTTTCAAGTCTCGCGCTTCAAGCAGCGCCTGTTTCTCGATCGGCGCAAACGGACAGCCCATAGCCAGCGCATTCACCAGCGCGTCAAGCGGGGCATCTTCTACCGATGTGCGGTCAACAGAGAGATCATTGCGCGTGAGGTATTCGTCCATCTCTGCGATGAAAAGCTCGGGCGGCTCACCTTCCAGAGAGCGATCCGGCTGCAGATCTTTCTCGTAGACGTCCCAGCTCACTCCCGCAGTTCGATAAGGCAGCTCCAGAGGCGGCTCCTGAACCACTTCAAAGCGAGACACACCGCGAAGTGTAATGAGGTAGCGCCCGTCTTCGGTTTCCGAATGGGAGACAATCTCCCCGAGCGTGCCGACAGCCGCGATTTCGGGATGATGCTTTGGTCCGCCACCAAGCGCCTGAACCATGCCGATTAGCCGGTCACCCGCCATAGCGTCATCAATCATATTGAGATAGCGCGGCTCGAAAATGTTTAGCGGCAGCAAGCCGCCGGGAAATAGTAATGCACCCGGCAGCGGGAATATCGCTATCGTGTCTGGCAGATCACCTGTGGTCTCAAACCGGCGCCGGGTCATATCGCCCCCTCATTCAAGGCATTGCTCTTCATGAGGGGCGACAGATAGGTCACGATTATGAGAAGACCAGTGCTGAGAGGCGACGACGGCCTTTCTTGGTGACGTCTGCCTTCGGACCCGCAGCCTCGAACAGCTTCAGAAGCAATTCCTTAGCCTTGCCATCTTCCCAGGCCAGATCCTTCTCCAGAATCATGAAGATCGTATCGCTCGCCTGCTCGTGGCGATTTGCTGCAATCTCGGCTTCTGCGAGTTCATAACGAAGCTGGAAGTTCTCTGGTTCGGCGTCAGCTTTGCCACGCAGCTCTGCAAGCTCTTCGCTTTTGGTTGGCGTGGACATGAGGTCGAGCGCTGTCTGAACGCCTTTCACATCCGGATGGGAACGCTCGTCTTCTGGCACCATTTCCAGAACCTGACGCGCGCGATCATAGTCTTCGTTCGCGAGGTAACAGCGCGCCAGACCCGCAATCGCAGGAATATGAGCCTGATCAGCCTGCAGGATTTGCGAATATAGCTGAGCTGCGCCGCCAACATCACCGTTCTGGAACATCTGCGCCGCTTGCTCTGCAGCTTCTTCAAGCTGCTGTGCGCCAGACGTGTTCGACAGGAGACGATCTACGAACTGCTGAACCTGCGCTTCGGGCTGCGCGCCCATAAACGCATCAACCGGACGGCCATCAACAAAGCCAAAAACAGCAGGAATAGACCGCACGCCAAGCTGGGTAGCGACGCCCTGGTTCTCATCCATATTGATTTTAACAAGCTTCACCTTGCCGCCCGCGCCATTCACGACGCGCTCGATAGTCGGGGTCAGCTGTTTACAAGGTCCGCACCATGGCGCCCAGAAGTCTACCAGAACGACCGCATCTTTAGATGCTTCGACAACGTCCTGCATGAAGGTCTGGTCTGTGCCTTCCTTGATCACGTCAGGGGTAGCCCCTTGAGTGCTGAAATCCATATTTCTCTCCGTCGGTCCGCGTGGCAGACAATGTTTTCTCTCAGATGGGATGTCTCATGCGCAGTGCAAGCATGTCATCAGCCCCGTCTGTGCTGAAATTTGCGTCAGCTAACAGCCGAAGGACATGATCGGCAATACCTGACCCCCAATACGTGCTAAACACCCGGCGGGTTCGACAGGGGGATATACGAAATGGCACTTGAGCTGCGCCCGAACTGTGAAGGTTGCGACAAGGATCTACCGCCGGACGCGATAGATGCCTGCATCTGCACTTACGAATGCACCTTCTGCGCGGACTGCGTGGAAAACCTTCTCCATAATGTGTGCCCGAACTGCGGCGGCGGCTTCATGCCTCGTCCGATAAGGCCGAAAACAGCCTGGCGTGAACGCGTATCCCTGTCATATCAGCCCGCATCCACGAAACGCCGTGCACTGAAATATGACATGTCAGATATCAAGATGCATATCGACCGGATCAAAAACATTCCACCCGAAGAGCGCTAGTCGAGACCGGAGAAATCCACCACGTCACAGCTATGCCCCGTATGTGCGAGGAAACGATCAAAGTCCGCGCGTGCGATAGCTGTAGTCATGTCATTCCGCAGCGGGTGGAAGTTCATCGGATCGCTGTCTGAAAGCGTTTTCTCAAGAATAAAGCGCACGTGATGCCCGGTATCATTTGCAAGCGCGAACGCCGTAACACTGCCCGGCTGAACACCCAGATGTTCGACCATCAGTTCAGGCGACGCAAACGAGAGGCGCCCCGTTCCGATAACGTTATGCAGGCGGTTCAGCTTTAATTTCGTATGGGCTTCGGCAGAGATCAGCACCAGCTGGCCAGCCTTGTCTTTCATAAACAAATTCTTCGAGTGGCCGCCCGGCATGTTCACCTTCAGCTCGCGCCCCTCTTCGACCGTAAAGGTCGGCTCATGCTGGTAGGTGCGAACCGGAATATCCAGCGTTTCGAACAATCGAAACAAGTCATCAGACGTCATTGCCATGGGAGCCCCTTGCGTCGCTACGCACCTTCCTGTTCAACTCATCAGGATATGTAATGGCAAGTCCAGAGGGCCTGATGCAACTCGATTGTTACCGGATTTATGACACTGCACCGAAAATCATTCCCGGCCGTTCGCGCCGCGAATGGATGGACGCCTTTGTGGACCGCCACCCGTATCGCTGCCTGCCTCTGACAATGGCAAACTCTACGGGCTGGGAAATTCTGTGCCCGATTGATCTGGAGATTGAGTGGAATGGCGGCGAGATGGAAGACGCCATCACCTTCCGCAGTTCTGCTGGCCCGCAAGCCGTCGCTTCTTTTGCCGCCAGCCATTTTCGCCGCGGTATCGTGACCATGCACACAGGCCATTTATTCCGGACGCCTCCGGGCTGGGGGCTCTGGTGTAATGGTGCACCGAATTGGCCGAAAGACGGCATCATGCCCCTGTCCGGCTTGGTCGAAACCGACTGGCTGCCTTTCCCATTCACCATGAACTGGCAGATGACACGTCCGGGCGTGGTGCGTTTTGAAAAGGATGAACCATTCTGCTTCTTCACTCTGATGGAGCATGAAAAGCTGGAAGAGATTACGCCGCAGCTGCGCCAGCTTGATGACAATGAAGAGCTGAAAGCCGAGTTTAAAGCATGGTCCGAAAGCCGCGCCGACTTCAACAAACGCCTTGAAGAAGGCGAAGAAGGCGCTCTGCGCGATAAATGGCAACGCCACTATATGCGCGGCACCAAAACGAGCGGCCAGAAGGTCGAAAGCCACAAAACCAAGCGCCAGCTTCAGGCCCCGGTCGAGGCAAAAGATAAAGCTTGATCCGTGCTGCGGCCTTTCTGCTTATTACTCTAAGCCTTGCTGCATGCTCGGATGACGACCCGTCGTCAAACTGGGCGCGTGGACAAACAGGAACCGTTTCGCGCGTCATCGACGGCGACTCCCTTGTATTGGATGACGGGCTCGTCGTGCGCCTTGTCAGCATAGAGGCGCCATCCTTCGGATATCGTGGTGACGAAGATGATCCGTATGCAGAAGAGTCAAAACGCGCACTGGAACGGCTGGTGCTCGGAAGACGGGTAGAGCTGTTTTATCCCGGCCTCACGCAAGACAGATACGAACGTGCGCTGGCACAGGTCTACGGCTTCAACGAAGCAGGAAGCCGGTTCTGGGTGAATGCCGAAATGGCCAGCTCCGGCAATGCATGGGTCAGGCTCTATCCAGACACTTCAGCAGGAAGCGATATGCTCTGGACTTCAGAAGCCGAGGCGCGCGCAAACAGCATCGGCTTGTGGGATGACGCCTCGCCGGAAACCTCTGTCGCTAATGCTGAGATCGCCGATGGTGAGTTCGTGATTCTGACTGGTCGCTTACTGGAGGGCACGGAGTATGAAACTGACTGCGTACACCGGCTCGTCGGATCAGACATATCGGTGCGTTACCGCGCGCTAGCCGGATGCAACGTCATTCCGGAAGGAGAAGTGGAAATTCGCGGCTGGGCCAGAAACGGATCAGTTAGCGCAGGGTATCACGCTAATATCCGCCCCCTGCCCGAAGATTAAAGCTGATCCGGCAGCAAGCCTGATTCTTCCGGGTTGCCGGCGATATCGATCAGTATTTTCTTCAGCTTACCCATCGCCGCCTGTTCAATCTGGCGCACGCGTTCCTTGGAGACACCAAGCTCCTGCCCCAGCGCTTCCAGCGTGACGTTTTCCTCGCTCAGACGTCGGCGCAGAATAATGAACTTCTCACGCTCATTCAGATGTTCAAGCGCCTGGCTGATCCAGCCGGACCGCTTAGCATCGTCATGTTCGCTCATGTAAGATTGTTCAGGCGTAGCGCCCTCATCGGGTAGAAGGTCCTGAAACTCCGCGCCAGAGTCGTCAGCTACAGGCACGTTGAGCGATCGGTCCGACGAGAAAAGCCGAGCAGACATGCGCTCGACGTCACGCTCCGGTACGCCCAGCTCTTTGGCAATATAGGCTTTGACCTCGGGAGACGGACTCGCATCCTGCACATCGTCGATCTTTGCGCGCAGGCGTTTCAGATTGAAGAAGAGAGATTTCTGCGCCGCGGTCGTCCCGGTACGGACGATCGACCAGTTTCGCAGAACATAGTCCTGTATCGCAGCGCGGATCCACCACGTCGCATAGGTGGAGAAACGAACATCACGCTCGGGGTCAAAACGGGCCGCAGCCTGCATCAGGCCGATATTTCCTTCCTGAATAAGATCATTCAGCGGAAGGCCATAATTTCGGAATCGATTCGCAATGGAGATTACGAGCCGCACATAAGCCATGGTCAGCTCATGTAGCGCTTCTTCATCTTCCTCTTCACGCCACCGGCGTGCGAGTTCCCGTTCGTGCCCCTGCTCAAGCAGCGGCGCATCCATTGCAGTTTTGACAAACTTCCGGTCAGCACCCGGGTTTGACACGTCGCTAACGGCCATGCGTATCTCCTGTGCTACAAAGAGATACGCAGCGTGGCCGTTATCGGATCAAAAACTTGAGAAAGTTAGGCTGCTTTTTTCGCAAGAGAAGAGGTGAGACGCTCAATAGCTTCGTCACGCTCGATATTTTCTACAGCAGCAAGCTCGCGAGCCATACGGTCCAGAGCGGATTCGTAAAGCTGGCGTTCTGAGTAAGATTGCTCAGGCTGGTCCTCAGCGCGGTGAAGGTCACGAACGACTTCCGCGATAGAGATCAGATCACCAGAGTTGATTTTCGCTTCGTATTCCTGAGCGCGGCGGCTCCACATGGTGCGCTTGATGCGTGCACGACCCGTGAGCGTGTGCAGCGCATCGTCAACGAGCTTAGACCCCGCAAGAGCGCGCATGCCAGACGCAACTGCACGCGCAGTTGGAACGCGAAGGATCATTTTGTCCTGGTCAAAAGCAACGACATAAACTTCAAGATCGATTCCAGCGACAGACTCTTTTTCGACGCCGGTAATGGTGCCTACACCGTGAGCTGGATACACGACGTGCTGGCCGACTTCGAAACCTGATTTTTTATCTTGAGCCCGTTTTGCCATTTTTTGTTTTACCTCTCAACGCAAACAAATCGACGCTCAATAACTCTCCGTGCTAATCAAAAACACAGGATTAGCAGAAATTAACCAATGGTTAAGAATTATGAGCGCGGGAACGCCTTATAACACACTATTGCTTATAAGAATAGTGCCCTGTCACACTTGTTTCACGTAAGGCATAACTGGGCTCAGGAAGTTATCAGCGGTCTGCCTAACTTCCGGTCCCTGGATTTTCAGAGAAATACTTCTCAAATTTACCTTTTTCTTCGGCAAACTGGTCACGATCCGCAGGTGGCGTACCCATGACTGTAATATTCGGCCAGACTTCAGCGAACTTGGAGTTGATCTTCAGCCACTTACCATCCGGCTCGTCTTCCGTATCCGGAACAATAGCTTCAACCGGGCACTCAGGCTCGCAGACGCCGCAATCGATACACTCGTCCGGGTGAATTACGAGGAAGTTTTCACCCTCGTAAAAACAGTCCACCGGGCACACTTCGACACAATCCATGTATTTGCATTTAATACAGGCATCCGTGACGATATAAGTCATTCAATCATTCTCCGACCAGTTTCGGCGATCACATGCGGCGCGAATAACAGAAAGTCAATTAAGCTAAGCTAAAGACTGCTGTTCAGCGCGTTTTCTGGCCTCTGCTCGATCACGATCTTCAATGTGAAGCAAGGAGGCGACATGACGCACAAACGCGTCCTCAAACGGGCATTTCTCACCGTCCGCCAGCGTCACATAGTAGAGTCCCTCAATGAAGGCGATGCGATTGGCTTCCGGCAGCGTTTTGACCAGCGTCGTGTACTGGTGCGCGCCCGTCGCATGTTCAGCAACATCTTCAGCTTCATTCAGAATGGTGGAAGCCTCATCCGTTGAGATGTCGAAAGTCTTCGTCAGAACCTCAACAATGCGCGTACTTTCAATGTCAGCATAAATGCCGTCAGAGAGCGCCGTCTCAACGAGAAGCGCTGCAGCCGCAACTTTCGGATCGTCTGTACGACCTGCTTCAACTTCCTGAGGCTCTTCAGAGCCGAAGATCGATTTCAACCAGTTCATCATGGCAGTATTCCTGAGTTCCCCGTCAGACCGGACCGTGTTTGTCCGGCAACGTCAAGCCTTAACCCTCACTCTCCTCACTCACGCTTTCATAAAAGCCCTGAGCTTCAGCAGCAGGCCCACGCCGAAGTGGCAGACCAAGCACACGCACCGTCAGTACCTGACCGCGCGCCCTGAATGTGAGGATATCGCCCTCACACACAGTCGCGCCGGGTTTCTGTGATTTGCGGATCATACCCGTACGATCAATCCGAACACCTTTTTGCGACACAGCCCTGGCGGCATCGGCGCGCATTTTGAAAAAGCGCGCCCGCCAAAGCCAGATATCGAGGCGTTGTTCGGTTTCAGCCAAGGGCTTACCTATTCAGCAGGTTTCTCGGTCGGCTCGCTGGATTGAGCGCTCTCAGCCGCTTTATCAGCAGCTTCCTGCGGTACAACTTCCGGAGACGGGTTTTCGGTCACCTCAGGCTGAACGCTCTGCGTCTGATCCTTAGCCTCTTCAGAAACAGCCTCAGGCTTTTCAGCCTTCGGTTTTTTCTTCTTTTTTGGCTTAGGCTTTGGCGCCGGAGGAGGCGGGAGAAGCGAGGCAAGCGCTGCGAATGGGTTATCCGGATCCTGCTTACGCGCTTCGGCGCGTTCCTGTGCACGTGCCTTGGCCTGCCCCCGGTTGTCCCCGCCACGTTGCGGACGATTACCACCCTTGCCTTCAGCGCCTTTCGCACGGGCCGGACGCTTACCACCACCCTGTTGCGGCGGACCATTCCGGCGACCTTGCGGACGGTCAGTTCGGGCACGGGCCATGAAGCGCCAGTTTTTCACTGCGCCGGTTTCGGCGTCATGTTCGGCTGGTGAAAGGCCATACGCTTTCAGAACTTCAACAAAGGCATCACCCGGCGAAGAGACCACGGAGGCTAGCTCTGGCGGTATTTCGAACTGGTTCTTGCCAGCCTCCTTACGGCGCTTATCGATTTCCCATGCCAGGCGTTCTGCAAGGTCTGCACGGATCGCCCGCGGACCAAACCGCAGATACCCCTGAGAAAGAAGCGCCTGATCGCTCCAGCCCTCATCGACCGGGAATGAGCCCGCACCCGTAGGCGCGATCATGACGTCTGTGTCGTTAAAGACAGAGAAGAGACGCGCAATCAGCGCCTGTTGGGCTGGTTTGGTTGTTTCTGGCGCATAAGCTGCAACACGGCCAGCGCGAATGCCCCAGCCTTTAAGCGCTTCACGTTCTTCAGCGGACAGCCGCAGCGGCGGGTCATCCTTGCGCACGTCGATCGCAGCGCCGGATTCCAGTACGCGATACGCAATACCGCGCGCCATGCCTGGCATTTCAGCTTCGTTGAGCTGCACTTTCAGCGCCATCAGAGCTGGAAGCAGCTTCTGCGCATAGTCGGTGACATAACGTTCCGCACGGGCACGCGCCTGTTCGCGTTCCTCAGGGGCTGCATCTTCTGCGCCGATGAGTTCAGCACGCGGGCTCAGCCAGTCATTACCTTTAGTGAGGCGCGCAATAGGCTTATCCGCATACAGCACCTGGCCATAATCATTTATAGAGAACGCGATCTGCTCTGCTTTAGCGATCTCGCCGAGACGCTGTGAAAGGAGCGGTTTCAACGCTTGCATGGCCGCGCTGCGAATGGCTTTGCCTTCCAGCTTGGACGCATCATCCACCGGTCGGAACACAAGCCCCTCCAGATGACCGACCACATGGCCTTCAATCGTAATTTCACCGTTATCGCCAAATCCGGCTTCCATTGCACCCTCACGGCTTAGTCCACGCATTAATGCGGTGGTTCTCTTGTCTACAAAGCGAAGAGTCAAACACTCATGCAAAGCATCTGACAGAAGATCCTCAATTTCGCGCGTTTCATTGCGCCAGATTTCAGCCTTCTCGACCCAATCAGATCGGTTTGCTGCATACGTCCAAGTACGGATGGCAGCAAGTCGTGTCTGCAAAACGCCCAGATCGCCTTCTGTAGAACGCAAACGTGAAAGAGCGGTTTCCATAAAGCTGCATGACAGGCGGGCATCGGGATCAGCCAGATTATTCCAGAGCGTCTGAACCACACGGTGATGCCCGTCCACACCCGTCCGGCGAAAATCCGGCAGGCAGCATAAATCCCAGAGCCGCTTTACATACTTGCCTGATGTGCAGCGCTCTTTGACATCATGGTCCATCGCCATCCGGCGAAGCGTTGCCTCGTCCAGCGCGTCCGGCGTCTGACGCAGGATCGGATCGCCGCTATTTTTCGTCAGCGTACGGAGAAGGTCGTCAATCGTGCGATAGCTGAGGTCATAATTGCGCCATTGCAGGAAAGGGACCGGCTCGAAATGGTGCTCCTCAATACGGGCCACCATGTCCTCTTCAAACGGCATGCAATCGCCTGTCTCGCCGAAAGTCCCATCGGTACGGAAACGCCCCGCGCGGCCCGCAATCTGCCCGGCTTCGGCAGCATTCAGTTCCCGGCGGCGGCGCCCGTCAAACTTCGCTCGCGAAGCAAAGGCGATATGCTCAACATCAAGGTTGAGCCCCATGCCGATGGCATCCGTCGCGACGAGATAATCCACCTCGCCAGACTGATACATATCTACTTGAGCGTTTCGCGTACGCGGGCTGAGCGCGCCCATCACCACCGCAGACCCGCCGCGCTGGCGCTTTAACAGCTCTGCAATCGCGTAGACCTCGTCGGCCGAGAAAGCGACAATGGCAGAGCGTTTCGGCAGCTTGGTGATCTTGCGCGGGCCAATATAGGTAAGTTCTGAAAACCGCTCTCTGTGCGTGGTATCCACATCAAGGCCGAGCCTGCGCAGCGGTTCGCGCATGATCTCAGAGCCTAGCAACACCGTCTCATGATTGCCGCGCGCATGCAGAATGCGATGCGTAAACACGTGCCCGCGATCAGGATCAGAGGCGAGCTGGATTTCATCAATCGCCATGAAGTCAACGCGCTGGGAGAGCGGCATCGCCTCAACCGTGCAGATAAAGTAACGCGCATTTTCCGGCCAGATACGCTCTTCGCCCGTCACGAGAGCCACCGAGCCATAGCCCTTTTGGGCAACGACCTTGTCGTAAATCTCACGGGCAAGCAGGCGCAATGGCAGGCCGATCATGCCAGAGCCATAAGCCAGCATGCGTTCCAATGCATAGTGAGTTTTGCCGGTATTGGTAGGGCCAAGGACGGCCACGAGCTTGCTCATGGTCGAGAGCGCTTTTCTGCTTTTACGTTACGCTATCAGCCCTAGTGGCATGGAGGTTTGAGAGCAAGAGGCCTCATACCGAATGCGCAGCCCATTCGGTGATTTCACCCTCCCAGCACCATTCAGTCGTTCGGTCATCATGCCATCCGACGCGACCCGAAAACGGCGTCCAGATACCGTCATGCAGATGATAATCGCTAAACTCGCCGCGCCACATCATGTCGACATAGCTGCCCTTCCATGCCCTCGGGCGGCTTTGGGCCAGAACTGACCCAACCTGCCCTTCGGCATTCAGAAATAACTCTATTTTCGCCTGAACGTCGCCTGCGCTTGCTGACACTTCAAAATGATTATGAGCGATAACTTTCCAGCTAAGCCTGTCATTTTGCAAAATGATGTGCGGCGCCCACGCGATTTCGGCGAGGTACCGCAGCAGCTCACCGCGATTGAGATCTTCGCTCACTGCGGGCCGAACCATTGTGAAAAGCCCGAACAGCTTAACCGATAGCTCGCCCGTCTCACCCTCATACGCGTCGGTGACATAAACCGCCCCAAGCGGACCCATTTTGGCCTTCCAGGCAAAGGCCGTGTCCGCGCATAATATTGTCTGGTGAGCCGTGAAAGGCATCCACGCTGAGCCATAGCCCTGGCGCATTCTGCCTTTCTGGCGGAGGGTTACGACGTCCGGCTTTGCCTCTTTCGCAACAATCAACCGCGCGGCGAGGTCAACAACCTCAGCAGGCATCCGGTCTCGCGTCACTCGGTCGATCATTCCGTCCCCCTTACAGCCTGGCAGTTACGCCTCCGGCCTTATCTCGTCGGCCAGATGTTCCACGGGTGCGGCCTGCGCATTCATGCGCGCTTCTTCAATGGCCGCAACGAACGCACCGGGTCTGGACATGGTCGGAAAATCTATATCGCTCTCGCCGCGGCCCCGCACCTCAACCGTGCCATAGCCGAAGATGCGCCCGAAAAAGGTCTGGCGCACATGGGCGCCTTCAATCGCGTCCAGCTCGAGCTCATACATATTGGCTGTGAAGAAGCCTTTTTTCAGAACGATGCGCCGCGAGGTCACACAGAACTCGGTCGTACGGAAATGCACCATCATGCCGATGAAGATGAAAATACCGATGACAATAATGCCGAGAAAGAGAAGCGCGACCCAGGCCCAGAATTTATGAATGCCGGGAAAGTCACCGCAATAGACGATCTCTTCTCCGTCGAACAAACGCTTCTCAATGTATTTCATGGGGTCATCATCCTTCCCACTACCAACACATTATATCACAAAGCGTTCCCCAACGCGCTGCGGCATGATCGGCGACAAGCTTGCGAACTCGCCTTTGCCCATTGCGCCGCCCCGCCTCACGGCCTACCTGTTTCTGCGTGAGGAAACATCAAATTAGGAGAGTGGGACATGGTCACCAAAACTGTCGATTATTCTGATGCAGAGCTAACCTATGAAGGTTATCTGGCGCTTCCGGGTGACGCTTCACCAATCGGCCTTGTGGTTGTCGGCCATGCCTGGGGCGGCCAGTCCGACCATGAACGCGATGTTTGCGACCGTCTCTCTCAAATGGGCTATGCGGCATTTGCTTATGACATTTACGGCAAGGGCAATCGCGCCTCTGAGCCGGCTGAATGCGAAGCCCTGATGAGCCCACTCGTTGGCGACCGCGCAAAGCTGCAATCCCGCCTCGCGCTCTCAATTTCGACAGCGCAGAAAGAAGCCGGCCTCGGCGCAGATAAAACAGTCGGCATCGGCTATTGCTTTGGCGGCCTCTGCGCACTGGACGAAGCACGCGCAGGCATGGATGTCGCGGGCGTTGTCTCTTTCCACGGCCTGTTCTTCCCGGCTGACAATCTGGCCGCTGACAAAGCGATTTCTGCCAAAGTGCTGATCCTGCACGGCTATGATGACCCGATGGCAACGCCGGATCAGATGAAAGGCGTGCTGGACGAAATGACGGCCAAAGGCGCAGATACACAGCTCATCGCCTACACAGACACCGGCCATGCCTTCACGAACAAAGCGGCAAACGACAAAGAAGGCGGCATGTTCTACCGCGCCGATGTCGATGCCCGCTCATGGACCGCGATGACCAACTTCCTCGAGGAAGTTATCGCGGAGGCATAACGCCCGACTACCGCAGACGAAAAAGGCGCCTCACCGGGCGCCTTTTTTAATTTCGGCCCCGTCTGTTCAGAGGGCATAAACACACAATCCCGCCATTCGCATCACAGCTATAGCCATATGCGGCATTTTCGCTTATGTGCGGCGCAACACTTCCTCCCTTCCAAGGCTCTATTCTATGTCCATGCGAAATATCGCAATCATTGCGCACGTCGACCACGGTAAGACGACCCTCGTCGACGAACTCCTGAAACAGTCCGGTACGTTCCGTGAAAACGAGAGCACATCCGACCGGATGATGGACTCCAATGATCTGGAAAAAGAGCGCGGCATCACCATTCTCGCGAAGGCAACGTCTATCGAGTGGAACGGTCACCGCATCAACATCGTAGACACCCCGGGCCACGCCGACTTCGGTGGTGAGGTTGAGCGTATTCTGCACATGGTGGACGGCTGTATCGTTCTCGTCGACGCGGCTGAAGGCCCGATGCCACAAACCAAGTTCGTGGTTTCCAAAGCCCTGAAAGTCGGCCTGCGCCCGATCGTTGCTGTCAACAAAATCGACAAGCCGGAGCGTCGTCCGGACGAAGTCATCAACGAAGTTTTCGACCTGTTCGCAAACCTCGACGCTGACGACGACCAGCTCGACTTCCCGATCCTCTACGGATCTGCAAAAAATGGCTGGATGTCTACGGACTATGAAAATCCGACAGACAATATGGACGCCCTGTTTGAACTCGTCATGAGCCACGTGCCTGAGCCACGCGTGTCTGAAGGCTCGTTCAAACTGCTGGCAACCACGCTCGCATCTGACAACTTCCTCGGCCGTATTCTCACAGGCCGCGTTGAAGCAGGCACAGTGAAGCCAAACATGGCGATCAAAGCCCTCAACCGTAACGGCGAAATCGTCGAGCAGGGCCGCGTTTCTAAAGTTCTCGCATTCCGTGGTCTTGAGCGCTCTCCGATCGACGAAGGCGTGGCAGGCGACATTGTATCTATCGCCGGCCTCACCAAAGCGACGGTTGCGGACACGATCTGCGCGCTCGACGTCACAGAGCCTATGCAGGCACAGCCGATTGACCCGCCAACCATCGCCATGACCTTCCGCGTTAACGATTCACCGCTGGCTGGCACTGAAGGCTCTAAAGTGACCTCCCGTATGATCTGGGACCGTCTCCTGAAAGAAGCTGAAGGTAACGTCGCGCTGAAAGTGACCCGTTCTACCGAAGCCGAGGCGTTCGAAGTTGCAGGCCGCGGCGAGCTTCAGCTCTCTGTTCTCATCGAGACGATGCGCCGTGAAGGCTTCGAGCTTGGCGTGTCCCGTCCGAAGGTTGTCTTCAAGGAAGACGAGAACGGCGAGAAGCTGGAACCAATCGAAGAAGTCGTGATCGACGTTGATGACGAGCACTCCGGTGCTGTTGTTCAGAAGCTTTCTGAGCGCAAAGCTGAAATGGTTGAGATGAAGCCGTCCGGCGTTGGCCGTACACGTCTTGTCTTCCACGCGCCGACACGCGGCCTGATCGGTTATCAGGGCGAGCTCCTCTCTGACACACGCGGTACAGCGATCATGAACCGCGTCTTCCTTGAATACCAACCGCACAAAGGCAAGATTCAGGGCCGTCACACAGGCGTTCTCATCGCTATGGAAAAAGGCGAAGCAGTTGCCTTCGCCCTCTGGAACCTGGAAGACCGCGGCAAGATCATGATCGAACCGCAGGAAAAGGTTTATGGCGGCATGATTGTCGGCGAGCACTCTCGCGATAACGACCTTGAAGTGAACGTTCTTAAAGGCAAAAAACTCACTAACGTCCGTGCATCTGGTACTGACGAAGCGGTTCGCCTGACGCCTCCGATGAAGCTCACACTCGAGCGTGCTCTGGCTTATATTCAGGATGATGAACTGGTGGAAGTGACACCGGAAAACATCCGCCTGCGTAAGGTCTGGCTCGACCCCAACGACCGCAAACGCATGAAGAAAAAAGCGGGCTAGTTAACGTCCACCTCCGACCTTCTCGGGGGTCAACAAAACACTCCAATAAAAGAAGCCCGGCAGACCGCCGGGCTTCTTTGTTGGTGGTCCGGTCAAACCTCTATCACGTTCACAGCTTTGTACAGCTTCCTCAGCACATCATCGAACCCATTCTTAGGAGAACTCATCCTCCACTGAGGACGAACTTTTGCTTTTCCGTCAGAATAGATAACGTGCGCAGGGTCATAATAAACGACTCCGGCGGAGATCGCCCGTAGAAGCATGAAAACATCGGTTCCTTCGCACATATAGAAAGGTGAGAGATACCGGTACTCTGTGCTGGCCCGATCACGTTGTTCCTCAGCCCGCACATACACCGCGAAAGCGTGCTTCGTGTTCCAACCTTCCGCTAATTTTGCGAATGACCACGACGAAACTATTTGGCCATTTTCGGCGACGTAATGCTCAACACGAATGTCTTCCGGGTTGGTCGCAAATGAATCCGTAACGGCATCGAACCCAGCGACGCGCAGCGCCCGCCCAGAGGACCCCACACGCTTTGTGCGATCAGACCGAGCGACTCCCGTAAACCGCAACGACCCATCATTCTTGACACCAGGAGTTCCGTACCCCGACATAAAGTCGCTGAACGAAAGGTCTCCCTCAAGTCCGCCGTCCGCAGTTGGGGTCATTAAGCTGATTTTCCCACCTCGAAACGATTTCACTTCATGACCGAGATAATCAGGCTCTTTTCTGGAATTAGACTCCACACCTAAGAAAGCTTCCAGAGTAAATCCCGCCCCCTGATTCCCTGAAAACGCTACAATCTCTCCGCCCTTATTTCGAACTGAAGGCATCCAGCCCAGATTCACAGCTTCAGTAATCTTCTTTTTCACGAGTTCGACTGGGCTTTCGACACCAGAAGCGGTCGTCGTAAACACGCCTAAGAGAGATGAAATACTGGACGTTGGAAGTACGGGAAAAAACGATACCAGAGGGTCGTCTTTTTCAGTAAGCAGAATGCCAAAAACGCTACCGGAAGCGTTGGCACCTATGCACAATATTCGCGCGCCGTATTCTGCCTGAAACTCTCGCCGGATTGCCCGTGGTCCCCACCGGCAATTGTTTAAAAACCCGGACAAACGAGCTTCCGGATATTGAAAGTAATCTATTATTTTCGTGTCTGGCGCTTTGAAAACCTCGCCCTCTGGGCTAACCCAGTAAAAATCCAGGGCGGCTTCTAAGATCGGCTGCCCAGCGTCCGACTTCCGCTTCAGCTCGCTTGCGCTTGGCGCTCGTGCAGTTACCTTTGCCGCAAAGGCGCTGGTCAAACCCTTTAACCCGCTGGACAGCACAATTTGGTTTTTTTGATTGTCCTGTTTGCGTGCCAGCTTCTTCGCGTAAACTGTGTTCACACCAAGATCCGCAAATATCAATTTCAATTCGTCGAACGATTCAATCGGCATGGAAGCCGGTCTAGTATTCAACTCTTAATTTTCTTTTTCAGTGCCAATTTGAATCAAGGTTTCACCCGACCAGAGCCAACCGCCAATGCTTTCAGCGACGACGACTGTTCCGACGCCATGTCGCCCCTTCAGGGCACATTCCCACACGACGCCCACCCTGATCCCGGATGAGATCAGCGCTTCAATATTCCGCGCGTCCCGCTCAACATTAGCCGTAATCTTCTTCCGCCAGAAATCTTCGCGCGTCTTCGGCCACTTGAAGAGGTGACACCCATGCCCGTGCCAGAAGCACCCGTGAACAAACAACACAGCATTATGCTTACGGAAGTACAGATCAGGGTTCCCCGGCAAACGCTTGTTCTGAATTGAATACCGAAAACCAAGTTTGTGGAGCGCCGACCTGATCATTAGCTCAGGTTTTGTATTCTTTCCCTTAATCGCGGCCATGTTCTTCCTGCGAATGTCGGGAGAATGAACATCCGTCATATCAGGCGCTCAACCGCGCCCCTTGCTGGGACATCACTCTGAACAAATGCGGCTGCATCGCCGCCGCTACGGCCTTGAATACCGGAACGGCGACCGAATTTCCAAATTGCTTGTACGCCTGAGTGTCCGAAACGGGTATGCGAAAGCTTTCAGGAAAACCCATCAGACGCGCACACTCGCGAGGCGTCAGTCTGCGTGGGTTTTTTCCTGTTCCTCGGTCAATCAGGATTTCAGATCCATCTTTATAGTATCTCGCCGAAAGCGTCCGACACGTGTCATTCGGACCGACCAGACCGAAACCAAAGCCATTACCCGCCGCTTTATGCTTAGCCGCATAGTTTTGCAGATACTGCCAGAGCTTGTCAGAGAGCGTATATTTTTCATTCACTGAAGCATCGGCCCCAAGCGTGAAATGACTCTCAGCAACTTCGCTGCCGTCTTCCGGATGCAGGATGTCCCTCATCCTCGAAACGCCTGCCTCCGGCAGGTTCACATCATTCCATGAAAATGACGTTGCGTCCCGAAAACCAACCAGTACAACGCGTTCCCGGTGCTGTGGTAGAAAATGTTTGGCATCAATAACCTTCACATGAAGCTCATACCCAAGTTCATCTTCTAATGTCCGACGGATAACCTCGAAGGTGCGCCCTTTGTCATGACTTTTCAGGTTTTTGACGTTCTCCAGCAGAAACGCGGCGGGCCGATGATGATTAATAATCCGCGCAACGTCAAAGAACAGCGTGCCTTGCGTCTCATCGAGAAAACCATGCGCCCTGCCAAGTGCATTCTTCTTGGAAACACCCGCAATCGAGAAGGGCTGACACGGAAACCCTGCAACCAGAACATCGTGCTCGGGAATCTGATCTACGGCGATTTTCGTAATATCACCCTCTATAGGACGGTTATCCCGGTAATTTGCCTCATAGGTCTGTTGCGCAAAACGGTCCCACTCGGATGTGAACACGCACCGCCCACCGGCTGCGTCGAAAGCGGCACGCAGGCCTCCAATTCCCGCAAACAAATCAATGAAGGTAAATGTGGTGAAACGGTCATCCGCCTCTCGAAGACCGGACATTGCGCGCAAGCTGTCGAGCACCGCTTTGCGCGGTGTAATTTCACCTGATTCCATTCGAAAAATCTGACGCTCAGAATAGCCAAGCTGACTAGCGGCAGCATCCGTGGTCAAACCAGCCTGAATTCTCAGCCTTGCAAATTCAGTCGACATCAGAATCATCCCCGTGGTTATCCAGTGCCATTCTGTCAGTATTTTTCCCAGTACACAAGCATTTGTTCCTCCTTTGTTCACAAAAACTTATCCCTCTCCCCAGAGATCACGCCATACTGGCTGGCATGTACGAAGCGCCGATCAATCTGTCTGAAGATACGCCCAGCGACCTGCTGGCGCGGATCATGACCTATATCGGTGCGGCCTTTCGTTATCAGAGAAGCTGGGCCCTGCCCGCGCAAGCCGGAGAACCACCTCGCCTTATGTTATTCGAGCGCCGCGTGCTGGCGCGTATGGTGAGCCGGGCCGAGCATATGATCCGCTGCTGGATTATTCTTCTCGCCTTCGCGCACATTCGTGACGACACAGCGCCCGCGCGCCAATGGACGCTGCCAGTGTCTATTCAGGCCGGCAAACGTCAGCCGATCAGTTTTGCGGAGCGCGAGATTCTTGCACGGCGCAAACCTTTCCCGCCTGCATTCTGCATCTCACTTCCGTCAATCAGAGACACCACCAAACGGTCTTCCGGCGGGCGCCACACCGGCCACCCGAAACGTCGGTCAGAACAGATTGAAGCGGCTCTAGATATGCGCCTGAAACGCCTGTTCACCCTGCTTGATCAGGCAGACGACCGTGCCCGCAACATCGCCTCAATCTGGAAAGGTCGCATACGGAGCATTCGGAAGGCTCCGCCCACTAGGAGGCCGATCTTTAATCCACTCAAAGGAGCTGCCGCGCCAGGCGCGCTGTTAGAGACCGCCGAGGAGGATGAGGCCCGAACCGTCAGACAGTTCCACCTGATCGCACACACTGCCGTGCAGGGCGTTTATGCCTTGTGCGGGCGCCAGTGCAGCTAGGGCGTCAGCGTAACCGTGAACTCATGGTCCGCATTCTGAAGAACGTAGTCGCGCAGCAGCTTTAGCGATGTGAGCACAGTGTCGATATCCCCCGCGCCCAGCTCTTTTGGTGGCAAAGTCGGGATATCCATAATGGCATCGCTCACCAACTTTAAGAGCTCAGCCCCCGCTATTTTAGGCGCAACAACATCGCTGCCCATATAGAGAAACGGCTCCGTCAGATCATCGCGCCAGCCAAGCGTTTCACGAAGCGCATGCAGAAAGCGTTTTCCGCCAGACATGACCTCGAGGCCTGCCGTCTCATCCGTCACCGAGTAGTATAATCCCATGGCTCACCTCTGTATCTCAGGCTGACCTTTCGCGGCGAGTTGCGCAAGTTCGAACCCGGCTCACACGTGATTTGGGAATTTCAAAAAACTGAGCTAGATTATCGGGTATGGCACTTAAGACCCATCACGCTGCCGGATGGGAAATCCGGCCTCACGCGCGCGAAGATCGCGACGCCATCAAAGCCGTTTTGCAAACATGCCTGAAAGAATTCCCGTGGCATGTCACAACCCGGTTTGACCCTGACGCGCTGGAACACGCGCTTAGCTACACCACCGCCATCGTCGCGACGGAGAAGAAAGCCGGCATTGTCGGCTTCATGATCGTAAACACTGAGAGCGGATATGTGAGCCATATTTTCGTGCTCCCCGAATGGCGTCTCTGCGGCATCGGCTCCGGCCTGTTAGAGGTTGGCCGTGTGCTTAGCGGTAAGCGCCTGTTTCAGGAACTGGACGTGCGGAACAAGTATGGCCGCGCCGCGTGCGCGGCGATGGGCTGGTCTGAAATGGTGCCTGAAGGGAATAGCGGCAGCTGGCAGGTCCGTCTGATTTCAGAATAAGCTCCGGCACCGTCTGCGCAAAATCTGGTCGCTTGCCAGTTTAGCGGCGCGTCACGCTTGTCGTCTCACATAGTTTGCGTTTCATTGCCGTTCGGGAGGTGCTCTCATGGCATTTTATGAAGTTGATCTGCGCGGCGAGTTTTTCCCTCTACATGACAAGGGGCGCTGGAAGCTATTCGGTTTCGAGACGACCTGCCATGTTGAGGCCGACGGCGCGCAGGACGCTGAGATGGAAGCGGTGAAGCTCATCCATATCGATCCGGTCTGGCAACACATCCGCCCGCGTCCAGGCTTTCCGACGCCGCGTCTCTATCCTGAGGGCACGGTGAGCGCTGATCCGGCAGAGTTCTCGCTACCAGAGTATGATCTCTATCGGATGGTGAAATAGCGCTTAGCTGTCTCGTTCGCCAAACAGGGCCGATCCAACACGGATATGGGTCGCGCCATAGAGTATCGCGGTTTCAAAATCACCGCTCATGCCCATGGAGAGCTCTTTCAGGTCATAGCGGTTTGCGAGCTTCGCCAGCAAAGCAAAGTGAGGCCCAGCCGGTTCGTCCGCAGGCGGAATACACATCAGGCCCTTTGGGGTGATCCCAAACTCCGGGCAGGTTTTCGCGATGAAGGCCTCTAGGTCAGCTGGCAGAACGCCTGCCTTTTGCGGCTCCTCGCCAGTGTTTACCTGCACCAGAATGTCTGGCGATTTGCCGAGCTTCTGAATGGCGTCTGCCAGAGTGCGCGCAAGCTTTGGCCGGTCCAGCACGTCAATGGCGTCAAACAGGGCGACAGCATCTTCTGACTTGTTCGACTGGAGCGGCCCGATGAGGCGGAGCTTCAGGTCCGGATACTGTTCGCGCCGTTCGCTCCAGCGCTCCTGCGCTTCCTGAACGCGGTTCTCACCGAATACGCGCACGCCTGCCGCGAGCGCTGCTTCAATCCGCTCATCCGGCTGACGCTTGGAGACTGCGACCAGTTCCGGCGCCGTTTCACGCTCTGCCTTTTGACAGGCTTTGGAAATGCGGGCTTCTATCTCGGCAAGGTTTTCTGAAAAGCTCATAAGGCGGTTTTCCGGGCATGATGCATCGAACAGGACGAAGAATGGTGTCTGCCGTGCGAGAGGCAAGCCGTCAAATGCCTTATCCCCTGCCCGGCGCATTTTTCCTGACCGATCCGCAGCGGACGCCGGATCCAGTCAGCATTGTGAACGCGCTGCCAAACGGTACTGGCGTCATCTACCGTCACTTCGGCGCGGCCGATCGGAATGAGGTCGCCAAAGCACTGCGGACGGCTACGTATCGCAAAGGGGTCCCACTTCTTGTTGCGAATGACCCTGACCTCGCCATAGCCATCAAAGCCGATGGCGTTCACTGGCCGGAAGCCCGCGCGCAGCTTGCCCGCAAATGGCAGGGCCGTTTTCTGATCCAGACACAATCTGCACATTCAAGACGCGCCATCGCCGCCGCTGTTTGTGACGCCGTTCTCGCCTCAACCGTATTTCCATCCAACAGTGCGAGCGCGGGGGCTAGTATGGGGCCGGTGAAGTTTCGGAGACTGGTTAAGGGAACGGAGAAGACGGTTTACGCGCTTG
>QGCY01000038.1_pt1 | contig 38282 bp, 38 predicted proteins | sample 4708041 | NCBI WGS metagenome assembly QGCY01 (sample SAMN08941164, study PRJNA450518) | Sediment metagenome, whole genome shotgun sequencing project. | biome: grassland soil; feature: grassland; material: soil; isolation source: soil 14 days enrichment with methanethiol and mixed carbon source ... | reverse complement strand
ACCTGCTTGTTGCAGGTGAAGATGATGACTCCGGCATGATCAACCTGTCGGTCGCGTCTATCGAAGCGGAAGACTATGGCCCTGAAACCATCGGTTCGTTCGAGGTCGATGGTGTCAGCTTCGCCTTCGACGATGGTGACGAGTCCGGCACATTCACACTCGGCAAAATCTCTGTTGGCGGTGTGAATTCGGCTCTCCTGAACGCTCTGATGAATGCTGAGGACGAAGAAGCAAGCGCTGATCTGATGAGCGCTATCTACGGTAATCCGATGGATCCTGGCTTTGACGAGTTCTCTCTGGAAAACATGAACTTCAACGGTGTTGGCCTGGCTGTGGCGCTGGATGATCTCTCTTATGATGTGTCCCGCAACTCAGATGGCGTGCCGACACGTTTTGTCATGCCGGAATTTACGCTGACAGTTGATGCGGACGCAGAAGGTGGTGAAGCCGGTGCGCAGTTTGCGCCAATGCTGGCCATGGTTGGCCTTGAGCGCATTGTGCTCTCGGGCTCAAGCAACAGCACGTATGATCCGGAAACGGACATTTCCACGACTGAGAGCAGCAGCTTCGCGATTGAAGACGTCTTCACTATGTCGTCTGTCAGCGAAATTGGCGGTATCAGCGCTATGGCAACTGCGCTGGAGGGCATGGACCCTGACGCCTTCGTCAATGGTGAGCAGGACCCGCAAGCTATGATGATGGAGGTTTATTCCCAACTGGACATTCACCAGCTCAGCTTCACCATCCGTGATGTGGGGCTTCTGGACAAAGTCTTCGCCGTTATGGGGCCGCAACAGGGTATGACTGCCGAGGATATGCGCGGCATGGCAGTTGGCATGACGGCAATGCTGCCAGCTATGACAAGCGGCATGGGCGTTGATCAAGCGATCGCGAGCGATCTGGCGACCGCTCTGCGCGTCTTCCTCAGCGGTGAGCAGGACGAGCTGACAATCTCGTTCGACCCTGAAACATCCTTTGCGCTCGGCGATCTGATGGCCGACCCGACGCTGCTGACACAGGAACGTCTCGGCTTTACGGCTACGGCGAACTAATTGTCGAAAGTCTGAAACGAAAGAAAACGCCCTCGGCCGATGCTGAGGGCGTTTTTGAATCTACGAATTAGCGAGGCGCTTATTCAGCCGCAATCAGGAAGGCGTTGTTCCATTCTGATTCCAGCTTTGTATCGTGGAATTTATGGATGAAGTTCACCACGCGCGGCACGATTTCCTTGCGGAAACGCGAACCGTTGAATACGCCATAATGGCCGACGCCCGGCTGGACATAATCAAGCTGCATATCTTCTGGCAGGTTCAAGCAGAGGTCATGCGCTGCCTGCGTCTGGCCGATGCCTGAGATATCGTCTTTCTCGCCTTCAACCGTCATGAGCGCGGTTTTGGTGATCGTCGACGGTTTTACAAGACGCCCGCGGTGCATGAATGTGCCCAGCGGCAGCTCATGGTTCTGGAAGATGCGCTTGATCGTATCGAGGTAGAACTCCGCTGAGAGGTCCAGCACTGACAGGTACTCGTCATAGAACTCACGGTGTTTGGAGGCGCTGTCGCCATCATCACCAACCAGATGTTCGAAGAATGACCAGTGAGCATCCACATGGCGCTCCCAGTTCATGTTCATGAAGCTGGAAAGCTGCACAAAGCCCGGATACACGCGACGCATCGCGCCTGGATAAGGCATGGGCACGGTGTAGATCATGTTCTCTTCGAACCATTCAAACGGGCGTTCTTCCGCGAGAAGGTTTGGAACAGTCGGGCTTTTGCGACAATCAATCGGCGAGCCCATAAAGGTCATGCTGGCAGGCACGTTCGGATCATTGTCTTCCGACATGAGCGCGATAGCGGCCAGAGCAGGCGGGCCAGGCTGGCAAACTGCAAGCACGTTTGACCCCGGACCGACTTCGCCAATCATGCGGCGGACATAGTCGATATAGTCGTCCAGACTAAACCGGCCTTGAAAAAGCGGCACCATACGGGCGTCTGTCCAGTCCGTGATATAAACTTCGAAATGCGGCAGGAAGGCCTCGACTGTGCCACGCAGTAGCGTCGCATAGTGGCCTGACAGCGGCGCTACGATCAGAAGGCGCGGCTGCGGTGTTCCGTCACCAAGCGCGTCCGCCAGTTCTTCCGGATCGCGCTGAAAGTGCACGAGATTACACCATGCGTCAGACCAGACAGTCTCAACGTCTACAGAGACTTCCTTGCCGTTGATTTCTGTGTGTTCCAAACCCCAGACAGGCTTACCATAGGATCGCGTCAGAGACTCAAACAGGGAAGAAGTGGCTGCAATCGACTTTCCGAATTCTGTACGGGAGAGCACATTATAGTCGGATTCAAACAAAATCCGGTTGGCGCGAGCAAACATACGCATAGGAGCGGCAGCCGCGCGGTGCATCTCAATCATGGAGTAGAGCATTTGGGCCCTTTCGGTCGATAACAGCAATTATTGTTATGTTGCGCTGCAGCATACGATAATCAAGCGCTTTTAACAACTGGTCTACGCCAAAAGGGGAATTGGGGGCACGGCTTCGCGTTTGAGGCGTGCCCCCAACTATGGTTACGCCATTTCAGGCATGGGCCAGTTATGGCCAGTCAGATAACGCGCTTCCATTCGGGTGATATACTCAACCAGGTTTTCATGGCGCCGCAAGAGTCCGGAAAGCGGTGTATCAAAGAATTCGGATGCAGCAGAAATCAGGACTGCGGCAACGCCAGCATCTGCGGCGGCGGGTGTGTCTCCGAACAGGTAATCCTTATCGCCAAGGAAATTCGCAATCGCAGTGATATCGCGATCTGCAAGCGCAAGCTGTTCGGCTTCGGAATGTCGACCAAAGCCCTGACCATGCATGTAGGCATTAATACTGCCGCGAACTTCGTCCGTAACTGCCTTACGCTGGGCTTCCGGGATACCCATGAAGAACAGGGCGGGACCTTTTTGGAAATTCTCATCCTTCAGCCAGCGCTGGGTGAGGATATTGTTGACGATATTGTCTTCCGCCATGCGCTCAAGTGCCCAGCCGGCAGCGGCCTCTGGTGCTGACAGTCCGTCATTAAGTGATTTGCTCAGTTTGCTTTCCAGATGCCAGCGAATGAAATTGCTGTCTTCGACAAGCGTACCATCGTCCACCAGATACGGGGCTTTCATTTTTGGAACGGCTTCAAGATCGGCAACTGCCAGTTCGAATTCCCCGCCCAGCATTTGCAGCTGGACAAGTGATTTCATGACAAACGAACTCGGTGACGGGCAATCGAACATCGGGCCCCATCCATAAAGTGTAATCATCCTGTTTTCTCCGTGTTGAAAGATATCCCTTGCTAACGCAGGGCTACTGCCAACATGCTGTCAGTATGGTGGGACTAGGATGATGACATGAGACGAACCGAACGCCTGTTTAAAATCATTCAGATCCTGCGGCGGCATGATCGCCCTGTCACCGCGCATGAACTTGCCGAAGAACTCGAAACATCGCTGCGGACTGTCTATCGCGATACAGCGGAGTTAATTGCACAACGAGTGCCGATACGCGGTGAGGCCGGCATGGGTTACATTCTGGATGACGGCTATGACATGCCACCTCTCATGCTGACCGCAGACGAGTTGGAGGCCGCGGTTCTTGGCGCGAAATGGGTAGAAGCGCGCGGCGATACGCATTTACAGCGCGGCGCAAAAGATCTGATCGCCAAACTGACAACGGCGGTCCCTAAAACGCTCCAGCCGGTCATTGTGGACAGCGGCCTGACGCCGATCAGTTTTCGCTCGCGCCTGATCGACACTGTCGATGTGTCGCTTATTCGCGGCGCGATCCGTGACCGCCACAAGGTTCTGGTGACGTATTCCGATGAGAAAGCACAAGCTAGCGAACGGGTGATCTGGCCGTTCCTGCTCGCTTATTCGGAAGACTACCGGATGATCTGCGCCTGGTGCGAACTGCGTCAGGGCTTTCGCCACTTCCGGACCGACCGCGTACAGTCAGCCCTCGTCATGGAAGAGCGCATACCCGAACGTATCAGCTCTCTACGCAAAGCCTGGCAGGAAGAGCGCAGGCGCGAAGCAGAAAAGATTGCCTGCGCTGCGCGGGATCAGCCTTCGGCCTGAGGCAGGAAGTTGGTCATACAGTCTGCCATATCGCGCGGGTTTTCTGTTGCGATGAAGAAAGTGTCCATTTCCCAGTTTTCATCCATCAGATAGATGGCGGCTGAGTGGTCGAACACGTAGCCGATGGCGCTGTCTTCCTGTTCGCTGACGGAATAAATGGCCTGAAACGCGTCAGCCGCTTCGCGGATTTGCTCGTCGCTGCCGGTCAGGCCGACCATGTCTTCAGGATAATACGGGTTGGAGACATAGGCGCTCAGGACTTCCGGTGTGTCGCGCTCCGGGTCAAAGCTGATCAGCATGACGCGCGGATGGACCATGTCTTCTGGCAGCTCATCCAGCGCATATGTGATCTTTTCCATGATGACAGGGCAGGCATCAGGGCAGACGGTATAGCCGAAATACATGAGCGTCGGGCGGCCCATATAATCTTCCTGCGTAACCGGTGTGCCCGTCTGGTCGATCAGGCTGAAGGGACCCCCCCAGCCATAGTCGCCGCGCGACATGCATGTGTTCTGCGCACCTGATGATTGTGCGACATTGGTGGAACCGTCATTTCCACAGGCCGCAACCGTGAGGGCTGAAGCTAGAGCGCAAGTACGAAAAAGCGTAGAAGTAGAAATCATGAGACTGGTCCTTTAACACGGGTTCAGATAGGACAGTTCGGGACAGAATAAAATACCGGGCGGGACCGTGGCTGACACACTGGACGATCAGAGTACGATTTTTTCCCTTCCAAAAGAAGGGCTTGGTGGGGTTGGATCTGCTTTCGGGCGCCTCAGGGTGCGCACCTTTGTCGCGACTCGCTGGCTAGCCATCCTCGGTCAGGCGATTGCCGTCCTGTTTGTTTACTTCGGTCTTGGTTTCTCGCTCTCTCTGGGGCTGTGTCTCGCTGCGATTGCTGTATCGGCCTGGCTGAACGTTTTCGTGATGATTGCGTTTCCGAGTCAACGGCTCGCGACAACGCCCGAAGCGGTCGCCCAGTTTGCCTTTGATATTCTGCAGGTCGCATTTCTGATTGCCATTACGGGCGGTCTGGAAAACCCTTTTGTGCTGATGATCATGGCGCCGGTGACGATTGCGTCTGTCAGCCTTGAAATGCGCTACTCCATGGGGCTGGCGCTTCTTGCGCTGGCCTGTACAGCCGCCATGGCATTCTTCCATCTGCCGCTGCCATCGCCGCCGGGTGAAGAGCTGCAAGTACCGATCCTCCTGCAGATCGGGCAGTTTTGTGCGGTTGCGATCGGTCTGGCTTTCTTTGCGCTGTCTTCAATTCGTGTATCGCGTGATGAGGCGCGTCTGGTGCGCGCGCTTGATGCGGCTCAGGTCGTTATGGCGCGAGAGCAAAAGCTTTCAGCTCTTGGCGCGCTAGCCGCGGCTACAGCACATGAACTCGGAACACCGCTGGCGACGATTCATCTGGTCGCCAAGGAAATGGCTGCAGACCTTGAGGATGATGACCCGCATAAGGAAGATGCGCGCCTACTGTCTGAACAGGCAGACCGCTGCCGGTCTATTCTTCGCCGTCTCGCACAAGAGCGCGAAACCGGTGACATCGTTCATGCGCGTATTCAGCTCTCTACGCTAGTGGAAGAAGCGGCGCGCCCGCATAAAGGCCGTGACAAGCTGGTGGAAGTTCGCACCTTCGCCCATTCGACCGCGACAGACCTCACCGAGCCGAAGCTCGACCGGTCCCCTGAAATTCTCCACGCACTTGGCGCGTTTGTAGAGAATGCGGTCTCGTTTGCAGACAGCTATGTTTCCCTCGATGCGGTATGGAGTGACCGGATCATCACCATCTCCGTAACAGATGATGGACCGGGTTTTTCGCCAACAGTCTTGCCTAAATTAGGCGAACCTTATATTTCCGAGCGCAGCCAGAAACATGCCGGGGGCGGCGATATGGGGCTTGGTTTCTTCATTGCAAAAACGCTCATTGAACAGAGCGGCGGTGAGGTGGCGACCTTTAACCGTCCCGAACCTGAAAAAGGGGCGGTTGTCCGGCTGCGATGGGAAAGAGCTGCGCTTGAGGCCGAAACGACTTGGTCTGCGCACGAAACGGGCTTAGATGATTTAAGCCCTTCGAGTGAATAGAAGCTGGACAGATATTATGAGTGCTGAGATCGACATCCACAAAGCTCTGGAAGAGCTGACTGACCGAACACTGATGGTACTGGATGATGACGCGCCGTTTCGGACGCGCCTGGCACAAGCACTCACACGTCGCGGTTTTACAGTTTCTGCAGTTGGTACAGTCGCTGAGGCGAAAGATGTTGCACGTCTGAACCCACCGGCATTCGCAGTGATCGACCTGCGTCTTGAAGACGGCTCGGGCCTTGAAGTTGTTGAAACACTCCAGCAGCACCGTGAAGACGTTCGCGCAATCATGCTGACCGGCTATGGCGCTCTGGCGACGGCTGTTGCGGCCGTGAAAGCGGGTGCGATCGATTACCTCTCCAAGCCAGCTGATGTTGAAGATATCATCAAGGCTCTGGTTGCCCAGCGCGATGAAGCGCCTGAGCCGCCGGAAAATCCGATGTCTGCTGACCGTGTGCGTTGGGAGCACATCCAGCGCGTTTACGAGCTCTGCAATCACAATGTGTCAGAGACAGCGCGTCGCCTGAACATGCACCGCCGTACGCTGCAGCGTATTCTGGCGAAGCGTGCGCCGCGCTAGAATAGCCGCGGCAGCAGAAACAACGCCCACATCGCGTAAATCGCCAGCCAGTTGACCGTGAAGATCAGTCCACGACGGATAATGTTCGTCGACAGCGTTGCTGCGAGTAAATGCCAGATACGTCCTGCCAGAAAGACGAAGGCGAGCGTCAGATAGGTCCAGTTTACGAGGTCCTCGGCCCATAGCATGGCGACCAAGGCATAGAAGAGAATTGGCGCTTCAAACTGGTTCTTGAGATTGGCGCTGATGCGAGCCTCCAGCGCCTCGACCGGCTGTCTTGCGTGCTTTTGAAATCGCGCAACCGACAGCCAGCAATATTAAATGAAAAGGATGCCAAGATGACCGGCGACAGGCCAGAGGATCAGGTCTCTGTCGATGATCTCAAACATTGGCATCCTTTCTGAGTGTCAGGCCCGTTTATATCGGATCATAAGGGAAGACGGACGCTGATGCGCCAAGGTCTTCCATGTCGTTCTTCATTGCAGGCAGGGCGGTATCCAGAATGCTTTCAGGTGACCAGCCTTCCAGATTGGCCATGCTGCGTACCGGACGTGGCTGGCTGAAGAGAACAAGCTCGTTGCCGCGAACCGCAAAAATCTGGCCAGTCGTGTCGCATTTATCAGAACACAGGGCGAGCGCCAGATTTGAGACCTGCTCCGGACGCATGGCGTTTTTCATGCGCTCGACACGTTCGCGGCTGGCTTCGTCAGTCACTGGAATCGACGCGATCATGCGTGTCCAGGCGAATGGCGCGATGACGTTGGAGCGGATATTCTTACGCACACCTTCCATTGCGATAATGCGTGATAAGCCCACAATGCCGAGCTTGGCAGCCGCATAGTTTGCCTGTCCGATATTACCGATCAGGCCGGATGTAGAGGTGAAGAAGACATAGTTGCCATTCTCGCGGTCGCGGAAATATTCCACCGCCGCGCGTGCTACATTGTAAGAGCCGCGAAGGTGTACAGCGATGACGGCATCCCAGTCTTCTTCGCTCATTTTGTGGAACATTTTATCGCGCAAGATGCCTGCCGGATTAATGATGGAATCCAGCCCGCCAAACTCTTTTTTTGCGCCTTCCACCATCTCTTTGACGGCTTCAAAATCTGTGACGCTATCGGAGTTGGAAATGGCCGAGCCACCTTTTGCACGGATCTCCGCTGCGACCTCTTCTGCCGGGCCTGCGCTGCCTTCGTCGGCACCAGACAGGCCGCCACCCAGATCGTTGACGATGACGTTGGCACCCAGCTCGCCGGCCATTAACGCAGTGGCTTTACCAATGCCATTACCGCCACCCGTAATGAGGATGGTTTTACCGTCCAGAATACCCATGAAGCTCTCCCTGTTTCTCTTGTTGGGAGATACGTTAATCAGCCCGTTCCGGCTTGGAAAGACGAAACTCCTCTTGTCTGACACCACTATCCCCAGTAGACGCGCCGGATGATCATTTACGACCGCGAGATTCCAGACCGTGACGGCCGCGCAATCGAACGTCTGTTCGATGCGACCTTCGGCGCGGGCCACTTTGCCAAGACGGCAGAGCGGGTGAGGGAGTATTCCTGCTCTCTGCCGGAGATCACGCGTGTCGGTCTTCTGAATGGCAGATTGATTGCGGTCTGCCGCGTCTGGCCGATCTTCATTGGTGGTACGCCAGCCCTGTTTTACGGGCCGATCGCAGTTGCGCCCGAGTATCAGGGCGGCAAGGTTGGACGGTCTGTCACCGAAGCCTCGCTTGAGGCGGGCCGTGCCTCAGGCCATCAATGGGCATGCCTGATCGGTGCTCCGCCATATTTCGGACGTGTCGGATTTGAAGTGCCGCCACATGGCAGCGTTCAATTTCCGGGGCCGCAGGACCAGTCCCGCATCATGCTGAAACGGCTCCGCGCGCCCGAGGATGAAGCCTTCCCGACGGGGGCGGTTACCTACCCTCGCGACGCCATGCGAGCAAGAGCAACCCAAAGAGCATACCTGCGACGAGCCAGGTTGGAAGAATAGGCTGGCTGCTGGCATCGCGCACAGCATAGGCCTGACGGTCTCGTACTCCAATCCAGTTACCATCACCACCGCCGCGCGACGTCATGCGAAGTTCCGGTGTGTCGCCCGCGTCGGTCAGGCGCGTGACGACGCCGTTTGTCGCGTCGGTAAGTGGGAGAACACGTTCGGTAGTAGAAAGAAGGTCGGCAAATTCGCGAGGTTGTGCCGGACCGTTCAGGAATATTGTCTCCAGATCACCGACGGCTGCGCGGTAAAGGCCGAGCTGTTCTGATGGCAGGCGTACTTCCTGAACGCCATATTCGTTTTCAGTCCAGCTATAAGTAGTTTCGCTTCCGTCCGGAAAGATGATGTTGAGACTGTCTGGCGTGGAGGAAAGTGATGTCAGATTGGCGATAATGTCTTCGCCTTCACTGCGCATTGTCAGCCGCTCTTCTTCTAGCTCCGGTTCCCGCATCGTCCAGTGAACAATACGGCGCACGAGTTCGGCAAACGGTCCGCCGCCTTCATGTCCGCGCGCCCAAAGCCAGAGTTGGTCTGACATGAGTTCAGCGACGCGGCCTTCTCCGACACGGTCGACGGCGAGCAGCGGCTGGCCGTCTTCTGTCGTCATCAGAACATCACCCGTGACTTCGCGCGCTCCGATGTATCGATACCAGGGGCCGAGCGCGTCTTGCTCCAGCGTACTGGTGATGGAGTGGCGCTCTCCCAGACCGGAGATCTGCGGGACAAAGCGCTGTGTCTCAACGACGCCTGTCGGGCTGAGAGGTAGCACCGAAGCGAGCGGCGTGCGGTGGAGGCTGGCAGGCCCTGCAAACGGTTCGCCTGCAGATATAATCAGCGCGCCGCCCTGATCGACATAGCGGGCAATATTATCCAGATACCGCAGATGAAGCACGCCGCGGCGGCGATACCGGTCGAAGATGATCAGATCGAATTCACGCAGCTTGTCTTCGAACAGCTCGTTGGTCGGGAATGGAATGAGCGCCAGTTCGTCTGTAGGCGTCGCATCCTGTTTGTGAGGCGGGCGCAGAATGGTGAAATGAACGAGGTCCACCATCGGGTCAGACTTCAGAATATCACGCCATGCGCGGCCACCGCGGTGTGGTTCACCGGTTATCAGCAGCACGCGTAAAGAGTCGCGAATACCGGTGAGCGTCATCGCGGTGATGTTATTCGCCGCGGTCAGTTCGTTCTGGGCTGCTGCAATTTCAACTGTGACCGTGTTCGGGCCGCGACGGTCGATGGTAACGGGCACCTCTGTCGGCTGGCCGGTCTCCACCAGAATACGCCGGGAAGGTTCGCCGTTCACGGACACGTCTACTGTCGTCGTGATGGTATCGCTGGCGGTCACGAGAATCTGCATAACAGCTTCGTCGCCGACAATTCCGTAGCTTGGTGCGGAAACGATCTCGACGCGGCGGTCGGTTTCGTCTTCCGAACCGATAATCAGTCCGTGGACGGGACCAAATTCTTCAAGGTCTTCGGTCGCTTCCGGGATATCGTGCGCCTGGCCGTCTGTGATGAGGATTGTGCCAGCAATCTGATCGCGTGGCGTGTCCGCCAGCGCAGACGTCATAGCAGCAGCAAGCTGTGTTTCTGGCGCGCCGGGGCGGGTTTCAACCAATTGCACATTTACGTTTTCCAGCGCGGCGAGCTGGCTCAGCAACGCAGCAGAGACGTCGTTTGCAATAGCGCGCCGGTCTGCGACACCCATGCTGGAAGACTGGTCGACGACAATCGCAACTGTGCTCGGCAGCGCTTCGCGGTTTTCACGTACCCAGAGCGGGTTGGAAATAGCAGCAGCGATAAGTGTCAGCGCGAGAGCCCGTGTCAGCCAGGCACGTCCGCGCCGGACAAGGTAAAGTCCCCAGACGATCAGCGCGGCAATGCCCAGTGCGATAAGCACCGGCCAGCCAAGATGCGGATCAAAGCTCAGATGTGCAGCCGTCATCTGTCACCTCCCGGCGTGAGGTCGCGCGGGTTGCGATTTTGATCACGCCCGCGGCCCGGCAGATCGTCATCGGACTCGCCCAGACGTTCCAGAAGGGCTGGCAAGTGGACCTGATCTTCTTTGTAATTTCCGGTCAGAATATACATCACGATGTTAATGCCGGTCCGGAAGGCAAGCTCGCGATTCCGGTTTCCACCGTCTACCGAATAAAGCGGTCGCCCTACTTCGTCGACAGCCCAGGCTGACGCCATATCCGCGTCGGTGATGAAGAGGGTAGAGACACCATCGCCGCGACGTTCATCGCGCTGGGTACCTGCGCCGCTTTCAATCCAGAGCGGACGGCCCGGATAGCGGCCGTAAAAGCCATCCAGCAGGTAAAAAGCGCGGGAGAGCACATGGTCTTCGCTCGCCTGCATGAGCGGCGGGACATCAAGACCGTTCAGAAGGTTTGTCAGACGCTCATCCGTTTGCGTACCAATGCCGGAACCTGATGTCGTGTCGATCAGCAGAGCGCCACCATTGCGCAGATACTGGCCAAGAGCCGTGCTCTCTTCCTCTGTCAGCGCCATGCCGCTTTCTGGCATAACCAGCATGATGAACGGGAAGAGATTGAGCGGGTCTTCAGCGAGGTTCAGCCCGATAGGTTCATCCGGTTCCACGGTCGTCCGGCGGTAGAGCATCATGGAGAGGCCGCGCAGGCCTGCATCGGCTTTTGTGTTCGCCGTCGCATCGTCTGTAATGACATAGGCAAAACGCAAGGTAAGCGCCGCCTGCATAACCTCGTCACGCGGTTCAGATTGTTCATGGGCCGTGCGGTTCTGCGCGTCTGCGTGATCGGGGAGAACTGTACCAGCGCAAAGCAGCATGATGGCGACACCCGCTTCGCGGCCAAAACGTAGTCGGCCTGCAATTAGCAGCGACACAATCAGATCAATGAGCAGAAGAAGCAGAGCCAACGTCAGGAAGAAGCCGCCAAGGCGTGTGGTAGATAATTCGCCAGTCGAGCGGACGGTGACGCCATTCGGCCAGTCTGTCACGGCTTCTGGTATCCAGCCTGCGCCAGCGTTCAGGGTGAGGGTCAGCGTACCACCCTGATAAAGCCCGGCAGGGTGCGCTGCATCGGCGCGTGGTATGACGCCGGGCTCGATCTGTAGCGGGCGGGCATTCGCCGCTGGCGTGACGAAATCGCCGAAACCGGACAGCCAGCGACGTGGGGCAAGGCTCGTTTCCGTTGTTGCACCTGCCGCTGCAAGTTCGCGCGCGGGCAGGGTAGCGTAACGCATCATCTCCACGAACACACCGGCTAGCGGCAGGTCTGACCATTCTGGGCCAGCTGTGACGTGGAACAGGGTGACGCGGCCACGGCCAAGCGTTTCAGACGTTACGAGCGGCGTGCCATCGGCGAGGCGTGCCCATGTGCGCGAAGCAAGCTGCGGGTCTGGTTGGGCAAGCACCTGACGGCGGATCATCACCTGATCGCGCGTTGTGGACAGGCGGGCAAACGGTCCCGTCTCGCTAAAGCTGGTCAGCTCCTGTGGTGTGTCCCATGACAAGGCGCTGTCCAGTGCACGGGATGCGCGGCGCAGACGCACGGGAAGAAGATCGTCAGATTGTGCGGCCATGCGGGGGCCTGCAAAACGGATCAGCACGCCGCCGTCTTCAACCCACGCACTGAGGCGTTCTTCGGCAGTATCTGACAACTCGCCAACGTCAGTCAGAATGAGAACGTTCAGTTCTTCATTCATGAGTTCATCCAGCGTGCCCTCAACAATGGTTGCAAAAGGTGAGAGCGCGTTGCGAACGTAATAAGCGTCGGAGAGCAGCGGTTGCAGGGTCTGGCCTTCGCCAACGAGGCCGACACGGCGCATGCGGCCTGCGCCATCCCACTGCCAGACGGCACCGGCAGAGTTCTGACCGTTCAGGCGGAACCACGACATGCCTGTCTGAATGCTTTCAGGTACGTCAAAACGTAGCTCTGTCGTTGATGTGCCTGCCTCGAACGAGCCGCGTGCCGTCGCGAGCGATGCGCCAGTGTCATCATAAGCGGTAATTGAGAGCTGGAGCGGTGTGTCGTCCTGCGATCGCGCCAATGACAGGATTGGACCATTGGCGCTGGTGGCTACGCCGGTGATTCCGACGAGATCGTTGCCGGTGACTGGAATGGCATCGACGTTCCCAATCCGCGTCAGTTGCGAGCTTAGCGCCGCAAAGCCCTCGCTAAGCTGATTGTCGCTCACCCAGACGATATCAAAGCTGTTCGTTTCAAGGTCTGAAAGGTTTTCGGCGAGCGTATCATAATCGGGGCGCCAGCCATTCGGGCGCATGGCCTGAACAACACCGCGAGCATTTTGCGGGCTGAGCCTGTCCGCCAGCGCATCCGTCAGGTCTGTCTGAGTGGAGCTAATGACATACACCCCGAGGTCGCGGTCAATAGAGCCGAGCGTACCGAGCGCCGCATTCTGAATGGCCGACCAGTTCGGCGCTGCCGTCCAGCCATCATCGACAATCACGAGCACATCGCGATCAAATACAGCGTCTTCGGCGTTCTGGCGGGGCGACCAGACCGGGGTCGACAAGCCGATAATTGCAAGCGTGATCACCAGCATGCGCAATGTGATGATCCACCATGGCGTTTTATCCGGCGTTTCCTCAACGGGCTCCATGTCTTCGAACAAGGCAAAAGAGGGAAGCGTCTGGTCTTTTGGCTGCGGTGGTGTCGCGCGCAGGACAAACCATAAGAGCGGCAGACCGAGTAGAGCCAGAAGCGCCAGTGGAGTCAGGAATAGAAGCGGACCAAGCGCAAAGCTCATCGCGGCGCTCCTGCACCGGCAAGGTCCTGCATCATGCGGAATGCCAGCGGCCGGCGCGTATTGCCGAGAATATGAGTTTCAAATCCCCAGCCAATACGGGCAGCCAGCGCGCGCACAGCATCCTGCCGTTTTTTGAAGCGTGCTTCGTAAGTGTCTTTCAGGTCTTCTGTCCGCCCAAAAATGCGTGACAGCGTGCTGCCTGGGCGGCGGAATTTGACGCGGCCTGAGAACGGGAACTCGACTTCCATCGGGTCGCAAATCTGCAAGAGCGTGCCAGATGCGCCGTCAGATGCCGCCGATGAGATGGCGCGGGCCATATCGTCCATATTGCTGTAAAAATCACTGGCGATGACCACAATTGAGCTGTCGCGCTCAGGTATGCTCGGCACGTCAGAACGGTTCGGATGGTCAAACGCTTCAAGAGACTTCTGGATCACCTGACCTGCATTGAATGCGCCTTTGCCACTTCCAAGAACGCGGGCGCGATCGCCTTCCGCGCAGAACTGATAGGCAAGCGCCGTTAGAATGATACGGGCTTCTTCAGCCTTGGTCAGCCCGCCCTTAATGCTCGTCCAGTCGAAGCCGGAAGACGGGTCTACCCAGATTTCCATCTGGCGTGCGGTCTGCAGTTCGTGTTCGCGGATAAAGAGCTCATCGCCCGTGGCGGAGCGGCGCCAGTCAATAGCGTTGGCACTGTCTTCGGGCGTGCGTCCGCGATACTGCCAGAAATCTTCGCCATGCCCTGCACGCTGTCGTGGCGCACCGCCCGGATGAGCGGTCGCCTGCTGACGTGTCAGCACTGAAAACTCCGGCAGTTCAGAGGCCAGAGTTTCAGCTTCGGCGCGAAGACGGTTCAGATCACGCATAAATCAGCGTTTCCGGGTCGCCAGAGTCTCAATGAGTTTTGGCAGCGTGGGAGCTTCACCTGTCGGGTCGAAGCGCAGCGCCATACGGTGGCCGAGGGCCGGTTCTGCCAGAGCTTCAATATCTTCAACGCTTGGCGCAAGGCGTCCGCGAAGCAGAGCGCGCGCACGGCAGGCCAGCATAAGCGCCTGACCAGCACGCGGAGACGGGCCCCACAAGACTTGTTTGCGTACAGATTCGTTTTCGCTTTGCTCGGGACGGGCATCGCGGATCAGCTTGAGAATGCGATCAACAATTTGTGTTCCGACCGGCAGGCGGCGGACGAGACCCTGAATTTCTATCAGCTTCTCAGCCGATAGAATCTTCTGAAGCTCTGTATCGCTGCCGCTGGTTGTTTCAACGAGAATGCGGCGCTCGGTTTCTTCATCCGGATAATCAACATCAACTTTCAGAAGGAAACGGTCGAGTTGGGCCTCCGGTAGAGGGTAGGTGCCTTGTTGCTCGATCGGGTTCTGGGTCGCCAGAACGTGGAACGGTTCAGGCAGGTCATGACGGTGACCGGCAACAGTCACATGGTGTTCCGCCATCGCCTGCAGCAGCGCAGACTGGGTACGCGGGCTGGCGCGGTTGATCTCGTCTGCGAGAAGAAGGCTAGTGAAAACAGGGCCTGGGACAAAGCGGAAAGAGCGTTTGCCGTCTTCGGTCTGCTCAAGAATTTCAGAGCCCAGAATGTCGGATGGCATGAGGTCTGGCGTAAACTGGACCCGTCCTGCACCGAGGCCAAGCACAGTGCCAAGCGCATCGATCAGTCGTGTCTTGGCAAGGCCCGGAGCACCGATCAACAGGGCGTGACCACCAGAGAGGATAGCACAGAGCACAAGCTCGATTGTACGCTCCTGACCGAAGACGACCTTACCGATCTCTTCTTTCACCAGCGACAGGTCTGCCATAATGGTTTCGACCTCCGCAGTCGTCGGATCGAAGGTCTCGGCAGGCTGGGCTGCAGTTTCCGGGGCGCTAAGTTCTTCACTCATGCAGATTTTACACCTAAATCACTCTTAAGACGGAGATAAGGAGCCGCGTGTGGCAAGCCAACCGACAACAGATCTCGACCAGTTAAACAGAACATTGCAGGCGATCATTCCGATTGCAAATGGCAAGCGTAAACTTCCGCCCGTTGAAACGTGGAATCCGGAACATTGTGCAGACATTGGCATGGAAATACGTGCTGATGGCTCGTGGTGGCATGAAGGCACAAAGTTCTCCCGTGAAAAGCTCGTCCGGCTCTTTTCTACGATTTTGCGCAAGGATGCCGACGGGTCCACTTATTTAGTAACACCTTACGAAAAGGTCATAGTTCACGTAGAGGATGCTCCCTTTCTGGCGGTTCGTGTTGATGCGGCCGAAGCTGACGGCGAGCGTGTTATTGTTGTGACTACTAATCTGGGCGACTTCGTGGAAATTGGTAGCGATAATCCGCTGCGTGTGGAGACTGATCCGGAAACAGGTGAACCTTCGCCCTATGTTCTTGTCCGTGGTCGTCTTGAAGCCAAGCTGACGCGTCCGGCGTTTTACGAGCTGGTTGAGATGGCCGAAGAAGTGGACGGCGAACTGGTTGTGCGCTCGCGCGGAGAGCGTTTTTCGCTCGGCCGGATGGACGCTGAATGAGCTGGTCCGGACGTGAGGATTTTATGGCGCGATTAAAGACGCGCCTTATCCCTGCCTATGGTGATTTTGACCTGCCGGAAGGCGGCGATGTTATTCACCTTGATGACGATGATATGGACAATCTGCGCGATGCGGGTGTGCTGATCGGCATTGTGGATCGCGGCGGCGAGCTGAATGTCGTGCTGACAGAACGTCCCAAAACCATGGCAAAGCATCCAGGGCAGGTGGCCTTTCCGGGCGGCAAGGTCGACCCGCATGATGAATGCCCAGTCGATGCGGCTCTGCGTGAAGCCAATGAGGAAGTCGGCGTAGAGCCGGAACAGGTCACTCTGATGGGCCGGTCGGGGCTTTATCTGACGCGCACCGGCTTTCGCATTACACCTGTCATAGGGCTTCTGCCGCCGGATTTTGTTGCAAAGCCGGATCCGCATGAAGTCGATGATGTGTTTGAAACGCCGCTCTCATTTCTGATGAACCCCGCCAATCACGAGGAAAAGTCAGTCGAATGGAAAGGCCGCCGGCACAGATATTTCGAAATGCCGCATAACGGACACTATATATGGGGTGTGACGGCGGGCGTGATTCGTGCCCTATATGAGCGCCTGTATTGCGAGGAAGAGACGATATGATCAGAATTATTGTTCAGCTTGTACTGATCTTTCTGCCGCTGGCCTTGTTTGCGGTTTACCGCTTATCGACTGCCAACCGACGCGAGCCGGGTGAGCCATGGCCGATCATCGCGCTGGTGATCACCGGTTTTGCGATGTCGATGGCGCTTTATCTTTTCCTGTTTTTCAAAGAACCACGTGACGAGCGCACCTGCACGACGGCGCCGCGCTTTGAAAATGGCGAACTTGTACCGAGCCGTACGATCCCGTGTGAGAACGCAAGCATTGATAGCCGGCGTCATGAGGTAGAACGCCGTGCCGGTGAAATCGACGAGAACGTGACGTACGAGCCGCGCGATACCGGCGTTGGCGAATGACGACCAGCATCCGTCGTGCGCCATGGTTTTCTGAGACGGCCACGCGGCGCGTGATGGCGGCGCTTGAGGCGGCACGCCCCTTTGGTGCGCGCTTTGTCGGTGGATGCGTTCGCAATACCTTGCTCGGTGAACCCGTGACGGACATTGATATCGCCACGCAGCTGGAGCCGGATGAAACCATCGCCGCGCTGGAAGCTGCGGGAATTCGCGCCATTCCGACCGGTTATGAGCATGGCACGATTACGGCCATCGCTAATTCCGAACCCTTCGAAATCACCACGCTTCGCCGCGATGTAGAAACGGATGGGCGCCGTGCGGTGGTCGCGTTCACGAAGGACTGGGCAGAGGACGCCGCGCGCCGTGATTTCCGGATGAATGCGCTTTACGCGGATATGCAGGGCGATGTGCATGACCCGACGGGTGGTGGTCTGGAAGACCTTGAGGAACGGAAAATCATTTTCATCGGCGAACCGGATATGCGCCTGCGTGAGGATCATCTTCGCAATCTGCGTTTCTTCCGGTTTTCGGCCTGGTATGCGGGCGGCATTGATCCAGACGGGTTAGCAGCTTGTGCGCGCCTGAAAGACGGTCTTCAGCAGATTGCGGCAGAGCGAATCTGGAAAGAGTTTTTGCGCTTGATGGAGGCGCCTTCGCCGTACGCCGCCGTTGAAGCGATGGCTGGAGCAGGGGTGCTCGCGCAAATTCTGCCAGAGACCGAGGGCATTGAGCGGTTGAGCGGTGCAGCCCGCATTGAAGCGGGGGCAGGGCATAAGCTCTCAGGGTTTGAACGGTTTCTGTGTTTCCTTCAGCCAGACTTGGGCGCCGTTAAAACGGTGGCGTCGCGCCTGCGCATGTCACGGCTGGAACAGGACCGTCTTGTCGAGTTCGCCAAAAACGCCGGAAAGCTTTCCCCAAGCCTTATGGGCCATGATCTGAAAGCCGTGCTCTACACGATGGGGCGCATGACAGCGCGTGATGCGATCATCTGGCGCTGGGCAGGTGATCAGGATGGCCGCTGGGCATCCATCCTTGAAACGGCAGAGAGCTGGGAGCGACCTGTTTTTCCCGTAACGGGCGGTGATCTCATCAAGCAGGGTGTACAGCCCGGACCAGCCATGGGCCAGCGCCTGCGTGAACTGGAAGCACGCTGGATCGCAAATGGATTTTCGATGGACGGTTTGCCTGACTAGTTCAGCCAGACGATCATGCCGTTAAGGTAAGCTGCGAACGTCACCCAGCCGAGATATGGCAACAACAGGAATGCTGCGAACTTCGAATATTTTCCGAAGTGGAACATCATCGCGATGATGATGAACCAGAGACCGGTCAGGTCGATCAGCGCCCAGAGCGGCCGATGGAAGAAGAAGAACAGGAAGCTCCATGCGCCATTAAAGCAGAGCTGGAGATAGAAAATTCCGAAGGTCGTCGGCGCGTACTCAACATAGCTCACCTGACGGCGAACGATGATTGCGGAAATGGCCATCAGAAAATAAAGCACAGGCCAGACAATGCCGAAAAGATAACCCGGCGGGTTAAAAGGAGGCTTATTCAGCGCCTGATACCACGGGTCTGCTTCGCCGCCACTGACCAGCGCGCCAGCACCTGCAATGATCACGACCGCCAGAACGATAACGAAATCGCTCAGCCAACCGTGTTTGTTATTGCGTGGTTTTACAGCCTGTGTGGTCACGTCTGCCGCTCACATTATCGAAACTTCAGAATAATATGTGCGGAATGTCGCATGGTTCCATTACCAAACAAGTAATTTCCCTTATTTCGCGAGTGAGAAGCATATTTCTTGCCGTGGGAAGAGAGCCGCGCTCACACCCATTTCGCGACAGGTGGCATGGACGACAGAATTGAATTCACATTGCCGCCGGTTTTCAGGCCAAACGTCGTTCCACGGTCATAAAGAAGGTTGAATTCAACATAGCGACCGCGGCGCACCAATTGCTCTTCGCGCTCTGCTTCAGCCCAGCTTTGTTCGTAGGTCTGGCGCACAATGTCGGCATAGGTTTTTTTGAAGGACAGGCCGACATCTTTGGTGAAGGCAAAATCGGCTTCCCAGTTTCCGGAATTGTGACGATCATAGAAAATGCCGCCAATACCGCGCGGCTCGTCGCGATGTGGAAGGTGGAAATACTCGTCGCACCATTGTTTGAATTTCGGATAATAGTCCGGATTGTGCTTGTCGCACGCGTCTTTCATGCCCGCGTGGAATTGCTGGGCTAGCGGGTGGTCCTGATCGCGCTGAATGTCCAGCACAGGTGTCAGGTCTGCGCCGCCGCCAAACCAGCTGTCTGATGTGACCAGCATGCGGGTGTTCATGTGGACGGCAGGCACTTTCGGGCTGCGCGGGTGAACGATCAGCGAGATGCCGCTTGCCCAGAACATGCCGTCTGATTTATCCGCGCCCGGAATTTGCGCCGCGAAGGCTTCAGAGAATTTTCCGTAGACTTCCGAGAAGTGGACACCGGCTTTCTCAAAGAGGCGGCCTTTCAGAAGACCCATCACGCCGCCGCCCTGATCTTCGCCGTTGGGACCTTTAGCCCGAGCCCATGGTGTCATTTCGAACCGGCCGGGCTCACCATGAAAAAGGGGAGGCATGACCTCGTCCTCAAGCGATTCCAGTTCTGCAATAATGTCTTTCTGCAGATCGGAGAACCATGTGCGAGCAAGGTCTTTGCGGGTTTCGAGCGTTTGGTCAGTCATTCAAATGTCCTGCGCGGGGCAAATTATGTGTTCGGAAGAGGTTCTGGCAGAGAGCCGAGCTGTTTCAAAGCCTCAAAAGTACCAATTGCGGCTGCCGTTGCGACATTTATAGAGCGGGCACCCTCCTGAAGCGGAATATAAACGCGGGCATCGCAGCGTTCGTGCACGTCATCGGGAACGCCTGCGCTCTCTCTGCCGAACAAAAGCCGGTCGCCGGGCTGGAATTTGAAATCTTGTAGGGGAACGGCGCCTTTTGTGGTGAAAAGAACCACCCGATCACCGGCCTTTTTTGCGTCTTCGAAGAAAATTTCGGCAGAATCGATGCGATTCACCTGCGCCAAATTGCCGTAGTCCAGGGTGGCGCGCTTTAAGGCTTTTGCCGTTAAAGGGAAGCCACAGGGTTCAATAATATCCATTTTTATACCAAAACATGCGGACAATCTTATAGTTGTTCCAAGATTCTGCGGAATATCAGGTTGATAGAAAGTCAGGCGCAATGTATCGGCTTCTCTCATCTTGGGCTGGGATTCCATGGAATTTCTGCGCGACTTTGCGCCGCAAAGTCTTTTAACGGAAAATGGTTATGCTAAGGCAGACCACCAGAAAGCCGATTTGTGAGGGCATGGCAACGTGACTGACGATAAAGACAACAAACCGCCGAACGAAGATCGTCGGGATTTCATCCATATCGCTGCTGGTGCAGCAGTAGCCGGGGGAGCGGGCGCACTGGCGTGGCCATTCATCGCTCAAATGCTTCCGGCGCTGGACACACGCGCAGCTTCAAGCCTTGAGGTTCCGATCACAGGAATTCCTGAAGGCGGCGAAATTCGTGTGCTGATTGGTGGCAAACCATTCTTCATCCGCCACCGTACAGCAGCTGAGATTGCAGCCGCAGAATCCACAGAACTTGGCGATCTGCCAGATCCTGAGACTGACGATGATCGTCTGGTTGCGCGCGCAGACGGCACGCTGAATCCGGCTATTCTGGTCGTTTCCGGTTCTTGTACGCACCTCGGTTGCGTACCGGTTGGCCCAGGCTCCAACACTGGTGAGTACGGCGGCTGGTATTGCCCGTGCCACGGTTCACACTACGATACGTCAGGTCGCATCCGTAAAGGTCCTGCGCCATCGAACCTTCCGGTTCCGACGTATGAGTACAATGCGGACGGTACTGCCGTCACGATCTCACTCTAACCGCACGAATGGGGAGCTCCTATGAGCGGACATGAATCCACATACAAGCCGGGTACCGGCATTGAGAAATGGATCGATGCGCGTCTTCCGATCGTGCGTCTGGTCCATGATTCTTTTGTAGGTTTTCCGGTAGCGAAAAACCTAAACTACTGGTGGACGTTTGGCGCGATCCTCGCGGTCTGCCTCGTCACACAGATCATCACCGGTATCGTTCTCGCAATGCACTACGTTCCACACGTCGACATGGCGTTTGCGAGCGTTGAGCGCATCATGCGTGACGTCGAATATGGCTGGCTGATCCGTTACATCCACGCGAACGGCGCTTCCATGTTCTTCCTGGCGGTGTACATCCACATGTTCCGCGGTCTCTATTACGGATCTTACAAAGCTCCGCGCGAGATAAGCTGGATCCTCGGTGTTATCATCTACCTTCTTATGATGGGTACAGCCTTCATGGGCTACGTTCTCCCATGGGGGCAGATGTCTCTGCACGGCGCGTCCGTTATCACAAACCTGATCGGTGCTATTCCACTGGTCGGTGAGCAGATCAAAATCTGGCTGCAGGGTGCACCATCTATCGGTAACGCTACGCTGAACCGCTTCTTCTCTCTCCACTACCTGCTGCCATTCATGATCGCAGGTGTTGTGATCCTTCACATCTGGGCGTTCCACACAACGGGCAACAACAACCCGACTGGCGTAGACGTCAAAGACGAGAAGAAAGACACGGTTCCGTTCCACCCGTACTACACGGTGAAAGACGGCTTCGCGATCATCGTCTTCCTGATGATCTTCGCTGGCTTCGTCTTCTATGCGCCGAACGTTCTTGGCCACGCTGACAACTACATTGAAGGCAACCCGCTGAAGACACCTGCGCACATCGTTCCGGAGTGGTACCTGCTTCCATTCTACGCGATCCTGCGTGCGATCACGTTCGACATCGGTCCGATCCCTGCGAAACTCGGCGGTGTTATCGCGATGTTTGGTGCGATTGCAGTTCTCTTCGTTCTGCCATGGCTCGACACGTCCAAGGTACGCTCTCTGCGTTACCGCCCACTGGCGCGTCAGTTCTTCCTCGGCTTCGTAGCTGTCTGCCTGCTTCTTGGTGTTGCCGGTGCGTCTAACCCGGACGACATCGTGATCAAGACCGGCGAAGACACACTCCGCTATGAAGTGTCTCTGGAAGAAGCTCCTGAAGCCGTTGCAGCTGCAGAAGCTCACCACGGTAAGATCGTGTCCAGCAATTCAGAGCGTGTGATTGTCGACTTCGCACACTATGAAGATGCAGTGGAATTTGCAGAAGCTTCCGGCACAACGGCTGAGGCAACTGTGAAGCACCACGGTCTGACATGGCTGCCAGTCGCTCAGCTTCTGACATTCCTCTACTTCGCATACTTCCTGATCATCATTCCGCTGCTTGGTCTGATTGAGCGTCCGAAGGATGAACCAGAGTCCATCGCGGACTCAGTCCACAAACGTGTCGGCTCTGCTGACGCTGTTGCAGCTGAATAAGGAGAGGCCTTTATGAAAGCGTTTAAAGCCTGCCTCGCTGGTCTTGCCCTTCTCGGGCTTTCTCCAGCCGCTATGGCTGCCGGCGGCACCATGCCATTGTCTGAGGGCGATGCTCCGCTTCCGGACTGGCCGTTTGAAGGTGTGTTCGGCCAATTCGATCAGGCATCTGTCCAGCGTGGCTTCCAGGTTTACACCGAAGTCTGTGCGGCATGTCACTCAATGGAACTTCTGTCTTACCGTAACCTCGGTGAGCCAGGCGGTCCGTTCTACAATGCTGACGATCCTGAAGCGACGGAAGCTGCTGTAGCTGAATTCGCGCGCCAGTACGAAATCACTGAAATCGACGATTACGGTGATGAAGTTTCTCGTCCGCGTCGTCCGGCAGACCGCTTCCCGAACCCGTATCCAAACGTTCAGGCTGCTGCTGCATCGAACGGCGGCGCGATCCCTCCGGATTTCTCGGTTATCGTGAAAGCGCGTCCAGGTGGCGCAGATTACATCTACCGTCTCATGACAGGTTACCCTTCTTATGAAGAGTTCCAGGGTGAGTACGGCGATGAGCTGCACTTCAATGACGACCACTCTCACGGTGTTCTGACGCAGCCTGCGGGCCTGTACTACAACCCGTACTTCCCAGGCGACACGTCTGGTAACTGGGAAGGTGACCCACGCCACGCACCGGCTGGTGGTTACCTGGCTATGCCACCGCAGATCACTGATGGCCGCGTCGACTATATGGACGGCACAGAAGCTACTCAGGAGCAGATCGCTTACGACGTCGCTCAGTTCCTCGCGTGGGCGTCAGAGCCAAAAATGGAAAACCGTAAGTCTCTCGGCCTCGTCGTGATGATTTACCTCTTCTTCCTCGCGATCCTTGTATACTTCTCCTACAAGGCAATCTGGCGGAATGTTGAGCACTAGGCTGCTCCAACAATAAGAAATCTCAGAAGGCTGCGAGTGATCGCAGCCTTCTTTGTTTACGGGCTGTTTTTTACGGCTAGGCTGGCTGTTCAGGGAGGCGGATATGCGAGCAGGCATCGACTTTGGAACATCCAACACAGCGATCGCTGCCGTGTACGGTAATGATGTTCGTCTGACCGAGATCGAGCCGGGCGAGACGTCTATCCCGACAGCTATTTTCTACGAAGCCGGAACGCGCAGCTTCATCATCGGTAACGCTGCTCTGGAGATTTACGCCGAGGGAGAAGAGGGCCGCCTGATGCGGTCTATCAAGTCGATCCTTGGTACTGAGCTGATTGAAGACACCACTCAGCTGGATGGCCGTCGCATACCGTTCCAGAAGGTTATCTCGGACTTTCTTGCTCGCTCGATCCATCAGATTGAGAAAACCGCGCAGGACAGCATTGATCTGGTCGTGCAGGGACGTCCTGTTTCCTTCAACGATACAGACCCCGCGCGTGATAAGCGCGCTCAGGATGTGCTCGAGACCTGTCTGAAGGAAATTGGCGTGAAGGACGTTTCTTTCATGCCAGAGCCCGTTGCCGCCGCGCATTCAGTGGATTTTCCGCTCGGGCGTGAAAACATCGCTTTTGTCGTGGATATCGGAGGCGGTACGTCCGATTTTTCCGTTGTGCGCGTCAGTGATGACAATGAAGGTTTTGATGTACTGGCGAGTTCCGGCGTCTATCTTGGGGGTAACGATTTCGACCGCATCCTCAGCTATTTCGAGCTGACACCGCTATTTGGGCGCTTGGAAACGCTTTCAGAGAATGGCCTGCCAGTCCCCGTCGCGCCATACGTGACCCTGTCTGACTGGAAGAGCCACAATATGCTCTACCTGCCGAATATGCGCCGCGAGATCGACTGGCTGATCAAACACAGCCCGCAAAGCCCGGGCCTTCGCGCTTTTGACCATCTCATCCGCAACTTTGAGGGCGGGCTGTACGCCAGCAAGGTCGAGCAGATGAAGATTGATCTCAGCTCCGCAGAAACGGCTGAGTTCAAATATCGCGCGGCGAGGGCGGAACTCAGCCATACGGTCGCGCAGTCGGCATTTAATGCTCTGATCGCTGAGACGATAGAGGCCATGGATGTTGCCGCGCAGGCGTGCCTCAAAAGCGCTGGCGTCGCGCATCATCAGGTGACGGACATTCTGATGGTCGGCGGCTCGACGCTTATTCCGGCTGTAGAGCGCCATTTTGTGAGCCAGTTCGCGCACGCGACCATGCTGGACAATGACCGTTTCAGCGCCGTCGCCAAAGGGCTGGCCCGTCACGCCGCAACGCTCTGACCGACGTCGCAAAATTATCAATCTGTCTGTGAGGCGTCTGGACCTTCCATTCATTCCGGTGCAGGGAATAGGACGGACTTAAAGCAATAAAAGTGTGGGATGACGATATGTCGAAATGGGTTCTGGGCGTTCTGGGTGGTTCCGGCCTTTATGAAATTGACGGCCTTGAGGATGCGCGCGAAGAGCAGATTTCCAGCCCGTGGGGCGAACCGTCCGGCAGCGTGATGCGCGGCAATATGGGCGATGTCGAGCTCGTCTTCATGCCGCGTCATGGCAAAGGCCACCGCCTGTCGCCAACTCATGTGAACTATCAGGCCAATATTGATGTTTTGAAGCGTGCGGGCGTGACAGACATTTTGTCTATTTCGGCGGTTGGTTCGCTTCAGCAACAATATGCGCCGGGCCATTTCGTCTTCATCGATCAGTTCATCGACCGCACATTTGCGCGTGATAAGAGCTTCTTTGGTGATGGCTGCGTCGCGCACGTCTCCATGGCGCACCCGATTTGCGAGCGCCTGTCGCAACTTGCTTACGAGGCGGGGCAGGCTGTTGGCGCGACCTGCCATAAAGGCGGCACATATATCGTCATGGAAGGCCCACAATTCTCGACTTATGCGGAAAGCCAGCTCTATCGTAGCTGGGGCTGTGATGTGATCGGTATGACCAACATGCCGGAAGCCAAGCTCGCACGCGAAGCAGAAATCCCGTACGCGACTGTCGCCATGGTGACCGACTATGACTGTTGGCACGAAGAAGAAGACGATGTTTCTGTAGAGAACGTTCTCAAAATTATGGCGGCGAACTCGTCCAACGCGAAAGAGCTGATAAAGACGCTCTGCGCTGGCCTTCAGGGTACACCGCGTATGAACGGTACGCAGGGCATTGAGAGCTGCCTCGACTTTGCGATCATGACGCCTGCTGACGTTCGTAATCCTGAGCTTATGGCAAAGCTGGACGCTGTTGCCGGGCGGGTGCTCTGATATGACAAAGCCCCATCTTATTCTCGGAAATGCCCGTTATTCGAGCTGGTCTATGCGCCCTTATCTGGTGCTGGAACGGGCTGGTATCGAGTACACAGCGGAGTTCCATCCGCTGCGGACGGACAAATTCCGCGAAGAGGTTAGGAAAGTCTCTCCGTTTGGGCTGGTGCCTGCGCTCATGCTGGGAGACGAGTCTATTTCAGACAGTCTGGCGATCAGCGAATGGGCCGCCGAACAAGTGCCATCGCTCTGGCCCAAAGATGAGGTCGCGCGCGGTATGGCGCGCATGTTGGCAGGCCAGATGCATGCAGGCTTCCAGCCGATCAGGCGCGAGCTGCCAATGGATCTCGGCCGCGATCACAAGCCTCGCAAAGCGCTCTCGGATGACGTGTATGCAGAGATTGCCCGCATGAAGATTGGCTGGGGTATGGCGCTTCACCGGTCCGGCGGGCCATTCCTGTTCGGCGACTGGTCTATCGCAGATGCCTTCTACACGCCGGTTGCCAGCAGGTTCCGCACATTCGCGATCGAGCTTGAGCCGGAATTTCAGGATTATTGCGATCTTCTGCTGGCCCAGCCGGAATTCCTGAAATGGGAAGCCATGGCGGCGGATGAAGACTGGGTTATCGAGGATTATCTACCGCCTGACGAGGCCTGACTAAAGGCCTTCCAGACGATAGAGCGTGAAGGTTTCGCATGCAGATGTGCCGCGGCCTGTTGGTCTCCCGGAAAAGGTCATACGCCCTGTTCGATCGCGTTTGAATTCGCCCTCAATACCTGCAGATCCCCAGCTCGTTTCAGGCTCTTGCAGCCAGCCGGTCGGTTCGGCTTCGAGTCGGTCATACCTGTAGGTTCCGCTCAATGTGAACGCGCCTGATGGATGACCGGGATTGCTGGCAAGATCATAAAACCACAGCCTTGCTTCAACACCTGCAGATGGCGGCATGTTTGCCGCATGAATATCTTCAATCGTATCGAAGGATATCGTCATGCCGTTCTCGCCACTGGCGCAGATATAACTGCCCGAATAGACGCCAGAATATTCAGAGAAATAGTCCAGAGGCGCAGGCGTTTCGTGTTCCTCTCCCTGCGCGGATACAGCGGCTGCCGCGATCATGAATGCAATGACAGCGCCTGATTTCAGACATTTCGACATTAAGCCCTCCATTGCCGGACGGTGTGCCACAAATGGAAATTTGTGACTTCCCCTGAATGTGGGACTCTGTCCACTTTCAATGCTAGGCAGGGCCTATATACTGACCCGAAATTCTAAACTGGTGAAACCACGCTAATGAACCTGAAAGACACTATCCGCACCATTCCGGACTATCCGAAACCGGGCATCATGTTTCGTGACGTGACGACCCTGCTTGGCCAGCCGCGCGCATTCCGCCGTGCTGTGGACGAGATGGTTCAGCCTTATGCTGGTACGCGCATGGACAAGGTTGCGGGTATTGAAGCGCGCGGCTTTATTCTGGGCGGCGCAGCGGCTCACCAGTTGTCAGCGGGGTTCGTTCCACTCCGTAAGAAGGGCAAGCTGCCATGGAAAACCATGACAGAGAGCTATGAGCTGGAATACGGCGTGGATGAAATGGAAATCCATGAAGATGCCATTCAGCCGGGCGAGCGTGTGCTTCTGGTTGATGACCTCATCGCGACGGGTGGTACCGCAGAGGCGGCGATCAAACTGCTTCGTCGCGCCGGAGCTGAAATTGTAGCGGCTGCTTTTGTAATTGATTTGCCTGAACTGGGTGGTGCGGACCGGATTCGTGCCCTGAATTGTGAAGTTCAGGCGTTAATGGCTTTTGAAGGGCATTGACGTAGAGGGTTCAACGTCACACCTATAAAAAAAATCTGGAGTTTGCATGTATCGCCTCGACGAAGAAGAAGAATCCACACCGATTGCCGAACCGAACAGCTTTCTTGAGCAGGCGCTTTTTAAAGCTCGTACGATCCTGCTGACAGGTGGTGTTGACGACAAGCTGGCGCGCCGTGTGTGCGAACGCCTTCTTGCCTTGTCTGCCGAAAGTCAGGACCCGATCCTGCTGGTTGTGTCATCTCCGGGTGGCCACGTAGAATCCGGTGACATGATCCACGATATGGTGAAGTTCGTGCCTGCGCCGGTAAAAATCCTCGGTACAGGTTGGGTCGCCTCTGCTGGCGCGCTGATCTACGCATCTGCGAAACCTGAGAACCGTTTCTGCCTGCCGAACACCCGCTTCCTGCTTCATGAACCACGTGGCGGTGTTGGTGGTCAGGCGTCTGACGTTGAAATTCAGGCGCGTGAAATCATCAAAATGCGTGAGCGTCTGAACAAAATCTTCGCGAATGCGACTGGTAAGTCTCTTGAGCAGATCAAGAAAGACACTGAGCGTGACCACTGGATGACGGCTGAGGAAGCTGTCGCTTATGGCCTCGTGAGCAAGATCGTCACGAGCCAGAGCGAAATTCTCTAAGCTGACAGTGATAGGCCGAATTGAAAAAGCGGGCCGACTGGCCCGCTTTTTTATTGCCTAAATGTGTGTGGCCTGTCCCGCCACAATGTACCAGGTGATGATCAGGGCCGAGAGTAGCGCGCCCGGCAGCACTGCTCTGGCTGACCGCCACGAGGCGACGGTAACAAGCGCAGTGAACGTCAGCACCGGAATGAACTGTATGCCGACAATGCTGAACAGGGGATCAGCGAACGCGGGCAGCTTTCCATTCGCGAACAGATAGCCGTAAATGCCCGCCATCAGCACGGTTATGCCTGCAGCGGAGAGGAGCCACGCCACGGAGAACTGGGTGAGGAAGCTCTTATACCCTTTGAACAGGTTCGTTGCGGCTGCATTCGACAGGTAGAAGAACACAAAGAAGGGCAGGAGATAGGCTGCAAAGATCGGCCAGTGATGACAGCCCATTGGCTTGAGCGCGACAACGAAGAAGCGGAAGTCGACCAGCAGGTGATTGCTGATCGCTGCTGAAATGCCGAACAGAACGCCGAACGTGATCAGGGCCGAGATCAGCCCGCCCGGAGACAGCCTGAAACCGAACTGGCGGGAAATGAGCAGGCCGAGACCCGCGATAAGGCCATTGCCCAGCGCCCACGCCATGATCTGCGTGGTGATGTTCTGACGGAAAATGCCAAGGTTCGGTATATGCTCGCCCAGTGAGGTCAGCGGGAAGAAGAGCACTGCAGGCAGAGCCGCGCCTACCAGTACAGCAACCAGCACAACAAGGCCGCTACCGCCTTGCTCGACCGTGCCCGATGGCGCAAAGGCGATAACCCGATTGAGAGCTGAGAAGAGCGAGATTGCGAACATCGCTCCACCGATCAGGGCGATCAGCGTGCCGGCCTCTTTCAGGTGCCAGACCTGATTATTTACTGCGAGCATATTTGGTGCGCCGAGCGTCATATCCATCCATGTCACCGCGTCGGCAGTGGCCTCAAACGAGAGATGGTCGCCCGGGTGGGTGGTGTTCGGCTGTGTCAGCCAGCGCGCTGTACCGGCTTCGATATCGCCATAGAGCTGGCGCGGAACGATTGTGTCGCCTGTACCGAACACGCTCTGGAGCTTGGCGCTGTCTGCTACATCAGCGGCCCGCTCGACTTCCCACATCAGGGTGGAGAACTCGTCAAAGCGGCTGAAGATCACAGCAAGATTGCGCGGCCAGTCTGTTGTGCCAGGCGCGGCAAACGGGGCGCCTGTAGAGGAGCCGACCAGCGCGACGCTGTTATAGGCGTCCGGCATGGCCATAGCCGCAGCGAGGCTTGTCCAGCCGCCCATGGAGTGCCCTTCAAGGCCGATACGGCTCGTGTCTACGTTCGGAAGGCCGCGCAGATAGGTAAGGCCCGCAGGGCCGCCAAAACCGGCTGCAAAGGCGGTGTTCGTGGAGTAGCCATGACCGCTCTGATCGAGCGCAAGCACGACGAATCCGCGCCGCGCGAACTCGATAGCGAACGAACTCTGCGTTTCACGCGAGTTGATATAGCCATGCACGGCCAGAATGCCCGGAGCAGGGTTAGCTGCAGTGGCGTTTTCTGGCGTGTAGAGATAGGCAGATAGCTCGCTGCCATCCTGAAGAGGGATACGGACATCCTCTACGGTGACGCCATCAGAGGTCTGAACATGCGAAGCGAAGAAACTGCCGCCAAGCATGAGTAAAAGCCCGGCGATAAGGCCGAGTAGTGCGCGTTTCATTGAATGTCCTCCCGAGACGATCTGTGTCGTTTCAGGGGATTAGGGCGCAGATTGCCTGATTTGTCGATATGCGGGCGACGAACTTTACTGGCGTGCAACTGCTTCTGCGCCAACCGCCAGAGATGAGGTCAGGCCCGGGCTTTCAATACCGAACAGCGCGACGAGCCCTTCAATGCCGTGCACGGATGGCCCTTCAATGCGGAAGTCCGGTTGTTTTTCGTTCGGGCCGTGAAGCTTTGGTCTGATGCCTGTGTAATCCGGCATGAGAGTGCCATCCTTCAGGCCCGGCCAGAAGCGGCGGATCGTCCGATAGAAGAGCGGTTCACGGTCAAGCTCGACGTCATAATTCTCGGTTTCGACGAAGTGCAGGTCCGGTCCGAAACGCGCCTGACTTCCAAGGTCGCGGCGATAGTGCGTGCCGAGCGCGCCTTTGATCGGCATCGGGTAGATCAGCTTGCGGAACGGGGCTTTGCCCTGAAGCGAGAAGTAATTGCCCTTGCCGAAATGGATTGTCGGGATGAGTTCCTTCGGGAAGCCTTCAACACGGTTAGCTACGTCCGCGCAGCTTAGGCCTGCGGCGAGAAACAGGCGTTCTGTGGTAAGCTCCATCGGGTCCGTGCCGCCCGTGCGGACGAGGAAGCCGCCACCGGGCAGGGGCTCTGCATGTTCAAACGGCGTTGAGAGGACAACACTGCCGCCAACATCTTCGATACGGCCTTCCAGAGCGGTCATATAGCCGTGGCTGTCAAACGTACCGCTATTCGGTGAGAGCAGGGCGCCAACGGTGCGAAGCTCAGGCTCCAGCGCTTTGGCTTGGGCGGCGCTCAGCACTTCCATGCCGGGCACGCCATTAATGTTAGCCTGTTCCAGAATGGCGTCCATCCGCTCCAGCTCGTCTTCCTCACAGGCGACGACGAGCTTACCGCAGCGGTCGTAATTGACCTTATGGGCGTCACAGAATGCATATATCGCATCTGCGCCTTCGACGCAGAGGCGGGCTTTAAGAGAGCCTGTCGGATAGTAGAGGCCTGCGTGAACAACTTCGGAATTACGTGAGGAGACACCGCTGCCGATCAGGTTGGCGCGTTCGATAACGATTGGCGCAATGCCGCGCTGTGCGAGCGCGTAGCCAATCGCCAGGCCGACAGCGCCAGCTCCAACGACAATAGCTTCGGTATCAAATTCCGACACACGCACCTCCGGGTCAGTTATCCTGTACTGGAAGCAGGGCTGCCAGCAATCGCTACCTTTCAGATATGACCGCAACGACGGTAACGACAAGTCCCCTGACCGTATTCGTTTCCCGAGGCGCTTGACTGCCCTTACGTACACCATGCTTGATCATGTTTATATCGACGGAAATCGCGCCCGACAGATGGCGCGAACGGGAGGAAAGACATGCAGCTCGTCAGCGAGAAAATTCTGACAGACAGCTTCAAACCGGACCCGAAGTTTGAGGCGGTTTATCCAAGGCTTGAGGGGTATAAGCTCTGGGATCCGTCATCCTGGACGAATGGTCATCCCCACCAGTTTTACGCACGCATGCGCGAGAAAGCGCCTGTCATGTGGTCTGAAATGGGCAAACGGGGCTCAGGCTTCTGGTCGGTGACACGCTATGAAGACCTGAAATCTGTTGAACTGAACCCTGCCGTATTTTCTTCCGAACGGGGAAGCATCAATATGGCCATCCAGCCTCGCGAGAACTGGAAGCCGGCCATTCTGATGGAAGCGGCGATGAACTCGCTGATCAATCTGGATGCGCCGCGCCATATGGAAATGCGCATGCAGCAGCTGGATTTTTTCATTCCGCGCTATGTCGCCGAGCTGAAAGAGAAGGTTGAGAAAAAGGTCTCCGAACTTCTGGATAATGTCGAAGCGAATGGGCCGGAAGTCGACTTTGTGAAGCTGTTCTCTCAGGAGCTGCCGCTCTTTACTCTGTGTGAGATGCTGGGCGTGGATGAGGCTGATCGCCCGAAGATCATCAAATGGATGCACTATCTGGAGCTTGCGGCTCAATACACGGCGAACCCGTGGAAAGTTATTTTGAGCGAGCCGCTCTTCCCGATGAAATTCTTCAAGAATGTCGATGAGATGTTCGCTTACGGTAAGCAGGTGATGGCGGATCGCCGCGCGAACCCGCGCAATGACCTGCTCTCTGCGATTGCGAATGCCAGGCTGGACGGGGAAGAGCTGCCACAGGAGTTTCTGGACGGCTCATGGCTGCTGATCATCTTCGCGGGTAATGACACGACGCGAAATTCTGTTTCGGGCACGCTGCGGCTTCTGACGCAGTTTCCGGACCAGCGTGAGATGGTGCTATCTGACCGCTCAATGATACCGGCCATGTCTCAGGAAGCCCTGCGTCTCGTGTCGCCCGTGGTGCATATGCGCCGCACGGCGCTTGAAGACACAGAGCTGAATGGCCAGAAGATCGCCAAAGATGAGAAAGTCGTTCTCTGGTATGGCGCTGCCAATCGCGACCCGAGCGTGTTCCCTGATCCTGACCGGATGGATATGACGCGCGAGAATGTCGATAAGCATCTCGCCTTTGGCCATGGCGTCCACAAATGTATGGGCTTCCGCGTGGCGCAAATGCAGCTTCGCATCGCCTATGAGCAGATTTTCGACCGCTTCCCGAACATTCACTGGACGGGTAAACAGAAGATTGCGCCGAACGCGCTGGTGCACGCTATTTCCAGCCTTAAGGTCAATCTATACGGTCCGAATGGCGTAAAGCCGACACACGTGTCGATGGCGTCGGCATAGCCGGTTTTTCACATGCAATGACCAACAAAAAAGCCCGGCATGCGCCGGGCTTTCTGTCTGGGTCGCAAGGGCGATTGTGGATCAGGCAACAGCCTTTTTGAGGAAGTCCTCGACGCGTGTCGTGATGCGCTTACCTGCTTCGCGAACTTCATCAGAGACGCCGAGAATGGTTTTCGCCGCGTCGGACGTTTCTTTCGCTGTGCGTGCAGCTGTGCTGACCTCGTCTGCCGCACGGCGTGTGCTGTCAGACGCTGTTGCTACGTTGCGGGCGATCTCGTCTGTTGCAACGCCCTGCTGGTCGATTGCGGCTGAGACTTGCAGAGTGAACGAGCTGATGCCGTCCATTTGCTCTGTGATCGCTGCGATCATGTCTGTTGTTTCTTTCGTGACAGACTGAATTTGCTGAACCTGATCGGAAATCGTCTGAATCGCATTTGCAGTCTGATCGGCGAGGCCCTTTACTTCAGAGGCAACAACCGCAAAGCCTTTGCCGCTTTCACCAGCGCGAGCCGCTTCGATAGTCGCGTTCAGGGCAAGAAGGTTTGTCTGAGCTGCAATGTCGCTGATCAGGTTTACAACATCACCGATAGCCTGAGCGCTTGTCGCAAGCTCGGTGACCTTCTGACGGGAGGCGTGAGTCGAGCCCGTCGCCTTCTCAACCAACTCGGTAGAGTGATTAATCTGGTTGACGATTTCGTTGATGCTGGACGCGAGTTCCTGCGCCGCACTTGCCGCAGAACCGACGCTTTCGAACGCGCTGGATGTTGCTGTATCCATGCTTTGAGCCTGCGAACGGGATCCATCTGCTGAACGCTCAAGCGTTGTCGCTGTGTTGTTCAGGGAGTCCATATCTGCCGCGAGCGCGTCCAGAAGACCTTTGACTTCGGATTCGAACTCTGTGGCTGATTCCTGAAGTGCGTTGTAGCGTAGGCGCTCGCTAACAGCTTTCGCTTCGGCATCGGTCTTCAGACGGTTTGCTTCGGCTTCGGCTTCTTCAGCTGTGTGAACTGCGCTTTCAGCCGTTTCAAGTGCGCCGCGAACAGCAGACAGAAGGCTGGTGATCTTTGTAGACAGGAAGATCAGCGCGCCGCACTCGACGATCAGAATGCCGCCGTGAAGCAGAACGCGTAAGAGCGGCGCACCGTCAGGGAAAGCGAGCGTTGGCACGAACAGAGATGCACCAAGGTGGTGGATGGCAACAGTCAGCGTGTATGCGACCAGTGCTTTCCAGTCCATCAGACCAGTCAGGATCGCAAGGCCTGCGAAGAAGGTCATGTGCATGTCGATCTGATATGCGATGCCTTCGCCATTCCATTGGAAGTTATAGACGAGCAGCGCCAGAATGCCGGCAACACTTACGCCGGTGCTGACCGGCATGGCGCCGTAAAGCGGCTTAGAAAAGAACGCCACGGTTGGCAGTGTCGCAAGGCCGATCGAGACCATTGTCACGAACGTCGCGTGGCCATGGCCGTTAAACATTGCAATCGCACTGATGATTGCCGCGGTGATCCACGTGAGAACAAGTACGCCTTGCGCAACGGGGCGACGTACTTTGTCAATTTCGAAATCATCGCTGTTGAGTTGGGATATGTCTTTTGTTCTGCTCATAATTATTCACCCAGTATTACCCGTATTTCATGGCTGACACATTTGCGCGTAGCTGGCGTCTAATACGTAATCCGCGCCGAGGGCATAGAGCGCTCTGGACGTGTTGCCCGTTGGGTCGTTGACGATCAGGTGCCGGAAGTCCGGATTGAACGAAACGACCTCGAGACCAAGACGGCGCGCCTCAGCCTCCACGTTTTCAAGCGCATCATCCTCGCCAAAAATAGCGAGTATGTCCTCACCAGCTTTAGGGCTGAGATTCAGCGCCAAAACGGGCAGTAACGAAAAAAGTATAGAAAACAGTATGTAAGTACGCATTGTGTTTCCTTTGCGTACTACTATGCCTCAAATGCATGTGGATTCAGTAAATAAGAACGCTCACAACGTTGGGAATCGCGGAAAATGTTTGTCGCCGGCGATATGGTGATCTGCGCTCCATTCTCATGCCGAAGCCGAAATTTCATGAAAATTTGTAGCTTAGTATGACACTGGTGGGCCCGGAGGGACTTGATCCCCCGACCAGACCGTTATGAGCGGTCCGCTCTAACCAACTGAGCTACAGGCCCGACGCAGTGAGACGGGGAACTTACCTGTTTTTTTCCATCCGTCGAGAGGTAAAGCCCGCAATTTTCAGATGAGCCGAGAATGAATGGAACCGTCATTCTCCTGCCCGGATTAGTATCTAGTCAAAGGGGCAGAAAAAGGAGACTCAATATGACTATCGTCAAACCGCTCGCCAGCGTTGCCGCTATCGCGCTGGCATTTACCGCTATCCCTGCAACGGCTCAGAGCATGCAACACATGAACCAAAATTCCATTCAGCCCGAAACGACGCTGAATATCTCTGCGACATCTTCTGTAAGTGCCGCACCCGACATCGCTTATCTTTCCGGTGGCGTGACGACAGAGGCGCGTACCGCTGCAGAGGCGATCCGCCAGAACGCAGCCGACATGGCAGGCGTTTACGCTGCTCTTGAGCGTGCTGGCCTTGAAGAAGCGAACATTCAAACGTCAAACTTCTCGCTAAACCCGCGCTACAACTATCCGCAAAATTCAGAGCGTGTTCTTGTCGGCTACACAGCCTCCAACCAGCTGCGCGTCACCGTTCGCGATATGGATAAAGTCGGCGGTGTGATTGATGCCATGGTTGCACAGGGCGGCAATACGTTCTCCGGCGTGCAGTTCGGCGTGGAAGACCCGAGCGAGCTTCTGGATGAAGCACGCCGCGATGCAATGCGTGATGCCATGTCACGCGCTAATCTGTTTGCCGATGTATCAGGTCTCAGCGTTGCGCGTATTGTCACGATCTCGGAGAACACACAGTCTGCACCATCACCGCAACCGGTCATGATGCGTGCTGCGGCTATGGAGGCTGCACCAACCCAGATTTCAGGTGGTGAGCTCAGCTTCTCTGCGACAGTCAATGTCGTCTTCGAACTGGAAGACTAAGAAGATGGGGGGCGGGGTGACGAACAAACTTGAAGACGTTCGAAATCTCGGCCCGAAATCTGCCTGGGTTCTGCGAGAAGCCGGTATAGAAACGCAAACGGCGCTGAGAGAGCTCGGCGCCGTTGAAGCGTATAGACGTGTGAAGTTTCAGTTTCCGCGCTATGCGAGCCTCAATCTGCTCTGGGCATTAGAGGCCGGACTGCGAGGCATAGACTGGCGCGCCCTGACCGGAGAGGACAAGGCTGCGCTATTGCGGGAGCTTGAAGAAAAGGCTTAGGGCCTAGTTCGGGCGAACGACGTCGTTTTTTTCGTTCAGCAGAACAACATTCGGGGAATAGTTACGTGCTTTTTCCGATTCAACCTGACCGAATGTGCAGATAATGACGCGATCACCGACCTGAAAATGACGTGCGGCCGCACCGTTAACGCCAATGGTTTTCGAGCCACGTGGGGCCTCTATAGCATAGGTCATGATGCGGGAACCTGCCGTCACATTCCAGATGTAAACCTGCTCGTGCGGAAGAATGCCAGCCTCGTCGAGAAGATCCTGGTCAATGGAAACAGAACCCTCATAGTGCAGGTCACATTGAGTGACTGCCGCGCTGTGAAGTTTCGCTTTCATCATCGTCAGAAGCATATTCGAGTCTCCAGAACACCACTGATATCAGGGGATTAGCTTCCCCGTTTCTTATATATAAGGACGAGGTTGACGCTAGGTAAGGGTCTCACTGCTTTCGCGTGTGCGAAGTCCTGAGCGCCTTATGCACGATGGAACATGCCCCGTAAAGCGATATTACAGTAATTCCGGACAGTGATAATGCTGTAACGCGGCAAGAAACTGTAAAGAAACAGCCTGTTTGACTGTTTGTATTGTAGTTTTACATGATGCTGCATTGCAGCAATGCTTGCTGCGCAAAGGCGTTTGACTTGATCACTTTTCTGCAAGAATGGGGTGAGTCACCACCAGATCCTGATGCAAAAGGCCTGCTTCACGGTGCCGTGCAGCATCTTTATAGCCGGCATGGTTGAGCGTTGCGATGAAGGCTTTCCGGTTCGGGAACTGGTTGATCCAGACCATGTCCCAATCGCCGTCTCCAATGAAGAAACGCTCTGCCTTGCCTTTGAAGACACATTTGCCGCCAGCGTCTTCTGCCATGACCTCAAACGCATCTGCATAACGCATATAAGCTTTTTCTCCGGTTGAACCGTCTTCAAATTCCGGGTCTTCCGGCTGGTAAATAGCCTTATCCTTGAATTTCAGAAGGTTTACCTGCGCGACAGGGCCGTCATGGTCGAAGTCGCGAAAGGTACGGAACTGGTCGGCGGTCGGTTGGAAGGCGGGCATGGCGGATCTCGTATCGGTAGAAAGGCGCGCCAGACTGATGCCCGGCGCGTTTCATCGAGCTTAGTTCGGATCGTAAATGATCGGAAGGATGATCGCGCTCGGGCGGTCTTCCGTCATATAAATCGTATTCTCTGCAACACGCGTTGTTTCTGCGTCCGATGGGTGTTCGCCGGTATTCGGGTTCACATCAAAGCGTGGATAGTTAGACGATGTGACGTGAACAGCGATGCGGTGGCCCTCTTCGAAGGTGATTGCCGTATCCCAGAGGTCGATGGTGAGTTCGACTGGCGCATTTGGCGTCATCATCTCTATCTGGTCAGGCTCGCGGCCGTTCCGGTAGCGCGTACGTATAGCACTATCGAGGATGATGGCTTCATAACCGTCCGGATAGACATCGATGAGTTTCACCATGAAGTCGGTATCCGGCCCGTCGGTCGTTGCATATAGCTGCATGGTCACAGGGCCTGCCACCATAACGTCTTCTGTCAGAACGTCTGTCTCGAAGCGCAGATAGTCGCCGCGCTCGCCAATCTGGCGTTGGTCCATCGGACCACGTTCGAAAGTCAGGTTCGCACCGCCAAAAGTCGGCACCGGATTTTCCGGATCAATCTCATAGCTCACCATCTCGTCGCCCGATGGCGCGCGTGTAGACAGGCTGCCATTCGGGTGGAGATAATATTCGCTATAGTTCGGCGCTGGCGGCCAGTTGCCAAAGCTCATCCAGCGGTTCTGGTCAGAGAGTTCATCTGTCCGCGCCGACGCCATCATATAGGCCTGCACAGGTGCTTCATCCATAATGCCGTTGTCGATGTCTTTGAGCCAGTAATCGAACCAGCGGATTTCCTGATCGACGCCGTCAATCGTCAGAACGCCAAGGCCGCCGCCATTCGGATAGGCGAGGTCGCCCGAGAGCGGGCCATGCCCGAACGGGCCCATGGTGAGGCGTTGATTGCCGCGCGCGCCGTCGCGGCCTTCATTCTGCAGATATTGGAAATTGCGGACATTGCCTTCGTTGAAGATGTCGTACCAGCCGCCATAATTATACATCGGAATATCGATGAAGCGCCGGTTGTCGCCAATCTCTGTGTTCGACCAATAGGCACTGTCAGGATAGTTGCGCGCCGTGTTCGCAATCACCTCTTCGGAAATGCCCTGACGGCGGGACCAGCCGCCGGAGTCCTGCTCTTTGAATGCGCCGCCAATGTAAGAGCCGGTAAGTCGGGTGGACGGCGC
>QGCY01000037.1_pt1 | contig 38424 bp, 33 predicted proteins | sample 4708041 | NCBI WGS metagenome assembly QGCY01 (sample SAMN08941164, study PRJNA450518) | Sediment metagenome, whole genome shotgun sequencing project. | biome: grassland soil; feature: grassland; material: soil; isolation source: soil 14 days enrichment with methanethiol and mixed carbon source ... | reverse complement strand
CCGTTCGGACTCTATACTGAATCCGCCCGCCATGGCATGCCCGCCGCCAGTAATGACCACGCTCGCCTCAGCCGCCGCCGAGATTGCCTTTCCGATGTTCAGACCTGCTATAGACCGCGCAGACCCTTTGCCGACATCTCCGAACTGCTCCCCCCAGCCGACAACTGCGACAGGACGATGAAACTCGTCCTTGAGACGTCCAGCGACGATACCGATGATACCCGGATGCCATCCTTCGCCGCCGACCACATAAACCGGATAATCGACATTGTGGCGCTGCAGCTGATGTATCTGTTTGCGCGCTTCGTTCTGAATATCGGCTTCGATGTCCTTGCGCGCTTGATTCAAGATAAAGAGCTGCTCTGCAATAGGAACAGCCTCCTCGATCGTCTGTGAAACCAATAGCTGCGTAGCGAGCCACGGGTCACCTATACGCCCGCCTGCATTCAGCTGGGGACCAATTCCAAAGGTCAGGTCTGTAACCCTTCTCGGAGGACTGCGTCCTGAAACCTGAGACAGAGCGACAATGCCAGGGCATTCATCATGGGCCAGAATTTTAAGCCCCTGAACGACAAAGGCGCGGTTCAACTCAACGAGTGGCGCCATATCGCACAGCGTACCTAATGAACAAAGATCCAGATTTTTCATCAAATCGGGAACATCAGATGCCGTGTAACTCAGCGTGTTCCGAAAATACCGGTTCAGCGACGCAGTGAGGACGTAAACAACACCTGCCGCCGCCAGATGCCCCTGCCCTGACTCGCAGTCAGGCCGATTCGGATTCACCAGAGCCGCGCAGGCTGGAATGTCTTCGCCCATCAAATGGTGATCGACTACAATGATATCTAGGTCGATTTCTGATGCGCGCCTAAGCGCCGCCTCAGCTGCCGCGCCACAATCCACCGTGATGACGAGATCGACGCCCTGAGCTTTCAAAGTCTCAAATGCCTGAGGCGACGGCCCATAGCCCTCTTTCAGGCGATCCGGCACGTACAGGACGAGATCCTGACCGAAAAACCGAAAATAGCGGATCAACTGGGCAGCGCTCGTTGCGCCATCCACATCGTAGTCGGCCAACACAGCAACGGTTTTCTCTTCGAGAATGGCTTTTGCGATCAGCTCTGTCGCAACATCCATATCCTTCAACGATGATGGATCGGGGAACAGATTCCTGAGTGTTGGATGCAAAAACCCCTCAACCTCTTCGGGAGGCACCTCCCGGCGCAACAAAAGCGCTGAAAGGGTAGCGTCGAGCCCGGATTTGCGAGCGTAAGCATCTAAGGTTTTGTCGTCGAAAAGAGGTTCAGACCAATGAAAGCCGCGTGCGGTTCCTGTCATGGCCTCACACCGGACGACGCGTCCGTACGCGTCTTACAGAATGATCTGAGGAGGTCATGATCAGTGTTTCCGTTTCGACAGTGCCTCTGCCGTAAACGACGCCATCCAAAAGGCCACCTTTTGTGACACCCGTTGCACAAAACACCGTGTCAGATGTCACCAGTTCATCCAGCGAATATATCTTGTTCAGATCCTGAATACCCACGCGACGAGCGCGCTGTTTTTCTTCGTCATTGCGGAACACGAGGCGAGCCTCGAACTGTCCGCCAATACATTTGAGCGCAGCGGCTGCGAGAACGCCTTCCGGCGCACCGCCCTGTCCGAGATACATATCGATGCCTGTAGACGGATCAGTCGTGTTGATGACACCCGCAATGTCACCATCGGAGATCATTGCGACTTTTGCTCCGACTGACCTTAGCGATGAAATGATCTCGTGGTGGCGTGGCCGGTCGAGAACACATACCGTGATCCGCTCCGGCGGAACGTCTTTCTCTTTTGCAAGCGCGAGCACGTTTTCTGCCGGCGTTGCGGCAAGCGTCACAATCCCTTGAGGCAGTCCGGGACCAACCGCAATTTTCTCCATGTAAACATCCGGAGAATGAAGCAGCGTGCCTCGGGGCGCGATCGCCAGAACTGATAGCGCGTTCGACATAGCCTTCGCTGTAAGCGTAGTGCCCTCAAGCGGGTCGAGAGCGATATCAATTTCCGGGCCTTCGCCGGTGCCGACCTCTTCGCCAATGAACAACATTGGAGCTTCGTCTCGTTCACCTTCGCCAATAACAATACGTCCACGCATCGGAACCGCGTTCAAACCGGTTCTCATGGCATCAACAGCGGCCTGGTCGGCCTTCATCTCATCGCCGCGTCCGGTCAGTTGATGCGCAGCAATTGCAGCAGCCTCAGTGACCCGAATCATTGCGTCGGCAATAGCCGCATCGATGTTTGTTTCAGCCATAGCGCGTTCCTTCAGCTGATTAGCTGGCCTCGATCCGGATAAGTCTCGCCGGATTCGGCACTGCGCTGAGAGCGTTTATTTTGGAGAGCGCGGACTCAGCAGCCGAATGAGAACAAGCGTGCGTCACAATTGCGACCGGCGCAAACTCTGAACCTTCGGCAGAATCCTGCAGCAGCGCTTCAACCGACACATCTGACTTGGCTAGTTCTTCTGTGAGCGATGCAAGCGCACCAGCTTTATCCTCAAGGTCCACGCGGATCAGAAATTTAGACAGAACAGAATTCTGCGCAGACTTATCGCAGAATTGAGTCGTCAGTTCAGATACGTGAAGACCGAGAACCTGTTTGTTCTGGTCAGAAAGCAACGCTGCAAGGTCGCCAAGCACCGCACTCGCTGTCGGGTGGGAGCCAGCGCCCGGGCCGGTCAGCGTGTAGTTTCCTGCATGTACCGTTTCGACCATCACGGCATTCAGTGGACCGTCAATTTGCGCCAGAGGCGAACCGAGCGGCAGCAAAACGGGCTCTACGCGGCAGATAACCCCTGCTTCGGTATTAGTGGCCTCTGCAATGAGTTTGATCTTGTGGTTCAGCTTGGCAGAAAGCTCGAGATCTTTGAGGCTGATCGTATCGACGCCGCTGATATCAACCTGCGAGAAATCCAGCGGAACACCAAAGCCAAGCGAAGCGAGAATAGCAATTTTGTGCGCGGCATCTGTGCCGGACACATCAAGGAACGGGTCTGCTTCGGCATACCCTAGGCGTTGGGCATCAGCCAGGACATCATCATATGAACGTCCGCTCGCCTTCATCTCTGTGAGAAGATAATTGCAAGTGCCATTTAGAATGCCGCGCAGCGACTTGATCTGCGTTCCGGCAAAAGACTCGCGAATTGCGCGAACGACAGGAATGCCGCCCGCAACAGCAGCCTCAAACAGAAGCGGTGTGCCGGACGCGTCTGCGAGTGCTGCGAGCTCTTCGCCATGTTCTGCGATCAGCGCTTTATTGGCCGTCACGACTGGTTTGCCCAGTTTCAAGGCCGCTTCAACAGCCAGCTTCGCCGGGCCGTCAGCACCGCCCATCAGTTCAACAAACACTTTAGTGTTCTCTGATTGGGCCAGCGCAACAGGATCATCAAACCAATCATAGCCGGAAATATCGACCGGACGCTGGCGCGAGCGATTACGAGCGCTAATGCCTACGATCTCGACGTCGCCGCCAAGACGAAGGGTTTCCTGCTCCTGAAGTCGTTCAATAAGACCGGTACCGACATTGCCGAGGCCAGCAATGCCGATCTTGATAGTTTTAGTCATAACTTATCCTGTCGCGAGTTGAGGCGCGTTTTCGTCTGAAACTGTCTGCAGAAACTTTTTAATGTTCCGCGCAGCCTGACGAATTCGCTGTTCATTTTCGACCAGCCCAAGCCGGACAAAGCCCTCTCCGTGTTCGCCGAAACCAACGCCGGGCGATACGCTCACATGCGCTTCGTTCAACAGACGAAGAGAGAATTCTAGAGAGCCAAGATGTCTGACCGTCTCAGGCAGAGGGGCCCATGCAAACATGGATGCATCTGGCTTTGGAATATCCCATCCGGCCTGACCAAAGGAATCAATCAGAGTATCGCGGCGGGATTTATATGTGGCACGGAGCTCGTCCACACAGCTCTGGTCACCATTCAGCGCCTCACAAGCGGCGACCTGAATAGGTGTGTACGAACCATAGTCGAGATATGACTTCACGCGTGCGAGTGCCGCAATCAGACGTTCATTACCTGCTGCGAAACCAACGCGCCAACCAGCCATATTGTACGTCTTGCTGAGCGTAGAAACCTCGACGCAGATATCCTTCGCGCCATCCACAGCCAGAATGGATGGAGGCGGGTCACCAAAGAAGATCTCGGTGTAAGCAAGGTCTGACAGAATCCAGAGATCATGACGTTTCGCAAATGCGACCGCTTCTTTGTAGAAATCCAGATCGACAACCTGAGCCGTCGGATTGGCCGGATAGCAGAGTACCATCGCGGTCGGTTTAGGAACGCTGTGCATCACAGCGCGACCGAGACCGGAAAGATACTCTTCTGGCGAAAGCGCTTTGACATGCTGGATCGTCGCGCCAGCCATGATGAAACCGAACGAGTGGATCGGGTAGCTTGGGTTCGGAGAGAGAATGACGTCTCCCGGCGCAGCCAGCGCCTGAGCAAGGTTTGCGAATCCTTCTTTCGATCCCATGGTCGCGACAACTTCGCGATCCGGATCGAGTGTCACACCGAAACGACGGCGGTAGTAGTTTGCCAACGCGCGACGTAGCCCCGGAATGCCCCGGGATGAAGAGTAACGGCTCGCTTTAGGCTTACGGGCCGTCTCAACGAGTTTTTCTACGATGTGCGGAGGCGTCGGGAGATCAGGGTTTCCCATTCCAAGATCAATGATATCCGCGCCGGACGCACGAAGGGCGGCCGCATTGCGGTTCACCTGTTCGAATACGTACGGAGGAAGTCGTCTGATCTTGTGGAATTGTGGGGGTAACATTGTCTCTAACCAACTAGAATTGAGTGGCGATTAATAAGGCTCTTCGCCTTTATCTACCAGCCTTATTTGCTCTTCAGCCCAGCTTCGCATGTCTTCTGCTGTGATCGTAACAGGGCCTGGATCATTCATGTCCATTTCGGCTTGTGCACTGGATAAATCTTGCTGAATTTGAACCCATGGCACATCAGATATTTCAGATGAAAGCTGGCTCGCAGTCTGCAAAGATGGATATCCATCATGAGAAAGGTCGGATCTGCGCTCTTCAAACCAGTCAGGTGCGACATCCAGAGTGCTGCCCATCGAACTGGCACAGCCCGCAGCGGCCAGTGTCAATCCCAAAGTTAATCCAATTCTAAACACAACCGACTCCAGCTTAGGGTTCCAGTAGTTAAATTCCGGTAGTACACTTGGTGAGCTAAATTGAGGCAAAAGACAATGGCGGGGAAAGTAAACCAGGGCTCAGACGACCAGAATGCAGCCAACAATGGCGGTTCTGCGGCAAAGCCCTCTGATGCGACCGAACGCGCGGCATCCAGCGCGAAAAAGGCCGCACCAAAATCTATCAATGATGTTCTGCAAGAAGCTGGGCCAGAAAAGCTCGAACAGCTTTCAAGGAACATCAATGATGCGCTATTTGAAAGCCAGGAAATCCTGCGCGAACTGACGACCGCCAATCTCAAAAGATCGATCAACCCAACCCAGCCTGATCCGTTCGGCGTCAGTAACGCCTGGGCTAAGATTGGCGAAAGTCTAGCCCGACATCCAGACCGCCTGATGGACGCACAGATGGCCCTTTGGGAAGGTCATGTGAACATTTGGCGCTCTCTCCTCGTCGGAGACAAAGAAGAGCAACCAAAAGACAAGCGCTTTTCTGATCCAGAGTGGGAAAACAACCCAACCTTCGACCTGATCCGTCGCACATATCAGCTCAACAGCGAATGGCTTATGTCGCTCATCGAGACGGCCGAAGAAGTCGATGACAGCACGAAACGCAAAGCGAGCTTTTTTGCGCGCCAGACAGCTGATGCGTTCTCTCCCACGAACTTCTTCTCGACCAATCCTGCTGCCTTAAGGGCAATGATCGAAACCGGTGGCGAAAGCGTGCTGGAAGGATTGAAACTCGCTCGGAAAGATATCGAGCGGGGACATGGCAGGCTGCTTATCAGCCAGACCGACGGCACATCCTTCGAAATCGGAAAAAATGTCGCGACAGCCACGGGCAAGGTCGTTTACCGAAATGAACTCATCGAAATTCTGGAATTCGAACCTCAGACCGAAAAAGTCTACGAGGTCCCCCTCCTGATTTTCCCTCCTTGGATCAACAAATTTTATATCCTCGATCTACGCGAGGAAAATTCCATGATCCGCTGGCTCGTATCAAAGGGGTATCGCGTATTCGTCGCATCATGGCGCTCGGCAGACAAATCGATGTCGGAATTCCGCTGGGACGATTATGTCAGCTTCGGCGCTTACGCCGCGACAGAGGCCGTAACAGAGATAACCGGTAGCGAGCATGTCAACTCCGTCGGCTATTGCATTGGCGGAACCATGCTCACCTCGGCCCTTGCGCGTATGGCTCAGGAAAACGACACGCGGATTCAGTCCGTCACCTATTTCGCTGCTCAGGTCGATTTCGAGGAAGCGGGCGATCTGAAAGTCTTCACCGACGATCTCTCTATCCGGCACATCTCAAAGCTCATTGATGACAATGGCGGAGTGATGGCGGGCGAGGATATGTCCGAGACGTTTAATTATCTGCGTCCGTCAGATCTTGTCTGGCGCTATGTCGTCGACAGCTACATGCTCGGCAAAAAGCCAAAACCGTTTGATCTTCTGTTCTGGAATTCCGATCAAACGAATATTCCGGGCCCGACACACAAAACCTATCTGGGTGATCTTTATCGCGACAACGCGCTCGCGAAGGGCGAATTCCGTGTTCTTGGCCGGAAGGTCAAACTCTCAGACATTACAATACCTGCGATGTTTCAGGCCTCGAAAGACGACCACATATCGCCATTTCGTTCGGTTTACCGGGCGGCGCGCGCATTTGGTGGTGAGGTAGAATTTGTAATGTCCGGCTCAGGCCATATTGCCGGTGTAATCAACCATCCTGATGCTAAAAAGTATCAGCACTGGACGTTCTCAGAGCTCCCGGAAACGCCTGATGAGTGGATGAGTAATGCCGAAGAGCATCCAGGCTCCTGGTGGCCGCACTGGCACAAATGGCTCAAGAAACGTTCCGGCCAGAAGATAGATTCGAAACCCGTTGAGGATAAAGGCCTCGGAGACGCGCCGGGGACTTATGTGCTGGCACGCCTCGAAGATTTAGGTGTAGGACCGTCCGCCGAATAATTAAGGGAAGAGTGGCTGCAGGATAGACAGCCCCTCGCCTTCCTCGAAACCGTACATGAGATTGATATTCTGCAGCGCCTGTCCTGCAGAGCCTTTTGTGAGGTTATCGATCACGCCAATAACGATGATTCGACCATCGACGCGGTCGGCATGGACGCTTATTTCGCAACGATTCGTGCCACGCACGTGCCTCGTATCCGGCGGGAGGCTTCCCAGAGGACGTACATTCACGAACGTTTCGTCCGCATAGCGCGCGCTGAGCGCCGCATGGGCGCTTTCTACGGCCTGCCCTTCAGCGAGGTCGGCATAAATCGTAACAAGCTCACCGCGCGTCATAGGCACGAGATGCGGCGTGAATGTAACACGGACCGATTCCCCGAATCGTGCAGTCAGTTCCTGTTCGATCTCCGGCGCGTGCCGGTGCGTGCCCACGCCATAAGGATGGAGACCTTCAGCCGCTTCACAGAAGAGATTGCCTTCTTTCAAGGAGCGCCCTGCGCCAGATACACCAGACTTGGCATCAATGATCAGACCGCGCTTCTCAATCAGGCCCGCTTCAGAAAGCGGCAGCAGACAAAGGAGCGTTGCCGTTGGATAACATCCGGGACAGGCAACCGTTTTCGCATCAGCCAGATAAGGGCGCGCAAATTCCGTGAGGCCGTAGACGGCGCTCGCTGTACGCTCTGGCGTCAAATGCGAGCGCGCATACACTTCGGAATAAACAGCGGCATCACGGAATCTGTAATCTGCAGACAGATCAACAACGCGCACATGTTCCGGAAGCCCTTCGACGACATCCTGGCTGGTACCATGAGGCAGACAGGATACAGCAACCTGCACATCGCTCCAGTCGACGTCTTCGACCGTTGTGAGCTCCATGCCCCCATATGACGACAAATGCGGGTACACATCCGTCAGCTTGCGCCCAGCGAGCGCATTGGCGGTCGCCGCCGTCACATTAATGAACGGATGCGACGCCAGAAGGCGCAACATCTCTGCGCCCGTATATCCGCTCGCGCCAAGAACGCAGGCATTAATCTGCTTTGAACCCATAACCCTTCCCCTGATCGTAAAAAAGGCGCTCCAAAAGAAGCGCCTTTCTCAAAATAGAATTTCGAAGTCGTCTTAGCGCTTGGAGAACTGGAAGCTACGACGCGCTTTCGCACGACCGTATTTCTTACGTTCTACAACGCGTGGGTCACGAGTCATGAAGCCGTAAGGCTTGAGAACCGGACGAATTGCCGGCTCGTAAGCTACGAGCGCACGAGAGATACCGTGACGAACAGCGCCCGCCTGACCGGAGAGACCTGAACCTTTAACAGTACAGATCACGTCAAACTCATCGCGACGCTCTGCAGCGATCAGCGGCTGTTCAATAATCATACGAAGAACCGGGCGAGCGAAATACTCGGTCTGGTCTTTTCCATTGATCGTGATCTTGCCTGTGCCTGGTTTGATCCAAACGCGAGCAACAGCAGACTTACGACGACCTGTGCCATAAGCACGGCCAAACTCGTCAATCTTTGGCTCAACGTTGATCACGGTCTCAGCAACGGCTTCGCCGCCAAGATCGTTCAGGTTTTCGAGGCTTTCGACGGTATCAGACATACGTTACGCCGCTTTCTCGTTTTTACGGTTCATGGATTTGAAGTCTACGACTTCTGGCTGCTGCGCCTCATGCGGGTGATCAGTGCCGGAATAAACACGAAGCTTGGAGAGCTGCTGGCGAGCCAGAGAGCTTTCACGAGGCATCATGCGCTTCACAGCGAGCTTGAGCACACGCTCAGGGAAACGACCACGCAGAATAGCATCAGCAGACAATTCCTTGATACCGCCCGGGTAACCCGTGTGACGGTAATAGTTCTTGTCCTGACGCTTACGGCCCGTGAAGGCTACCTTGTCCGCATTGATGACAATGATGTGATCACCACAGTCAACGTGCGGGGTATAGTCAGCACGGTGCTTGCCGCGAAGGCGTTTAGCAATATAAGACGCGAGACGGCCGACGACGACGTCAGTGGCATCAATTACGATCCACTTGTTTTCGACTTCAGCTGGTTTGGCCAAAAAAGTTTTCATTGCTCCACTCGGAGCCTTTCTTGAAGGTGTTGTTAAATGGCAGAGCGCGCGTCACTAAAGCGTAAGAATTCGATTGTCAATCAAAGAGCCGCATTCGGTGCGATTTTATTTTTAGCCGCCTGTGGCGGAAGTGAAGAAGTTCCAGTCAATCAGGGGCCAGATTCTGTCTCTACACCAGTGGTCTGGCAAACAGAACGTTTCGACACAGGCCTGACAACACTATCAGTTTCACCAAGTGGAGAAGCCGTATTCCTTGTCGGCCTCGAAAATGAAGGACTGAAATTCACCAATATCGACGGAACTGCAATTACTGAAGCAGCTCCTTACCGAAACGGAATTTCTTCTACCGGCGTCACAGCACAGATCGACGGGACATACCTTGTTCTTTTCCCTGGCGTATCGCGCAACTCCGATCAGATTGTCGTGGTTGTTCATGGCGACGGGCTGCTGGCACCGATTGAGGTAGAGCTTGAAGTAGATGTCACCGGATCGGTCGAAGGTGTTTGCGCATCGCGCAGCCAGGACGACGGCTCTATTATGAACATCGGGTATTGGACGTCTGTTGACCCTACATCGCTCTATACCGGCTCCGTCGGTGCCGAAGGTACAAACTTTACCTTCACACCGCGAGATGTTGAGAGCTACGAACAGGATCTGACTGGCTGCGCCCTGACTGACCGCGCCACAATTGCCAGCGGACGATTTGGGATCGACATTCGTTCTGAAAGATCTGATCCGGTACTGATCGATATGCCGGGCGTGCCGACGTCTGTTTCGGCTATTTCCGATGGTAACGACACAAATGTAGCGATGGCCATGTCCGGCGGTGAAGTTTATGTCGCCAACAGTGAGGGCAATTTCTCACGCGTTGAGTTTGCGGCAGGCCTTTCTGCAACCGGACCGGAAAATGTACGCTATCTCGTTATGACACAGCGTGGGGACATTCCCGGCTTCTCATCCGGCTTCCTTGCAATGGATGCGCGGGGCGCTGACCGCACATCGCAAATTGTCATCGCAGATTACGAAGATCTGTTCCGTCAGTTGTCGGATAGCTGATAACGCGCTTTGAAGGTCGTCCTGATCGCGAGAATCAGGACGATCACACCAACGCCTTGGTGAACGAGTGCCAAAGATAGTGGCGCTACGTTCACAAGCGTGAAGATTCCCCATAGAATCTGAAGCACGATCGAAGCTGACAAAAGCAAAACAGGTGCGTGGTAGCGACCGGTCAGCCCAACGGCCAGAATGCGTCGTACCAGCAGCCCGATACCAATAAATCCGATCAGATAAGCCAGTATACGGTGATTAAATTGCGCCATAGCGATATTTTCGAACGGATTGCGCATACCCAACATCGGATCGACATATCCTGACGGCACAAATTGGCCCGCCATGAGCGGCCAGTCAGTATAAGTCCGGCCGGCATCCAGCCCCGCGACCAATGCCCCGCTCGCCATTTGAACAAAAATCAGAAGCGCAAAAATGGAGAAGAAGGCAAAACTTCCACTGAATTTTGCGTGCAACTGCTTCTGATCAAGACGCATCCAGTACCAGACGATGACGCCAATAATAAACAGCGCCAGACAGAAATGCGTCATAAGCCGGTAAGGGGCGACATCTACACGCGTGGTTTCGCCAATGCCGCTTGCAACCATCCACCAGCCAATAGCGCCCTGAAGACCGCCCAGTACGATAAGAAATCCGAAACGGGCACCCCAACCATGCTTCAGCCATCCATTTCGCAGGAACACTAGGAATCCGGCAATGGCGATCACACCGATCCAGCGCCCCAGCTGCCTGTGGCCCCACTCCCACCAGTAAATGTACTTGAACTCTTCCAGAGACATTGAAGAATTTTGCAGCCGGAATTCGGCTGTATCCTGATACAAGTCAAAAAGTTCATCCCAATGGGCATCGCTTGTAGGCGGGATCGCGCCGGAAATCGGTTTCCACTCGGTGATAGACAGGCCAGAATCGGTCAGGCGCGTCGCCCCTCCGACGAGGATCATCGCATAAACCATAACGCCAAGAAGCACGAGCCAGCGACGCATCCATAGCCGCGCAGGAGCTGAAAGAGTTGAGTGTGAGGTGTGGAAGTTCTTTGTCATACGCCCTAAATGCGTGACACGACCAATTTGGCAAGTGCCTCGTCGACGCACCCGCCTTCAGAATGTGAGAAACCGAATGAGAAAATTCATCGCAATGCTGGCAATTGTCGGATTTCTGGTCGGCTATATCGCGCTCGCCGCGACAATCGGTTCGATGCTCGTCGATGCACCGCGTTGGGTCCAGTTTATTTATTTCGTCATCGCAGGTATTTTGTGGGCCTTCCCGCTAAAGCCAATCATGGACTGGTCTGGCCGCGGCGGGAAAGCCTGATTCTATTTGGCCTAAGACTTCTTAGACGTTTTCTTATCTGAAGCTTTTTCAGGTTCCTCACCTGGCCCTGAGTCCGCTTCGTCAGACGCCGTCTCGACATCGGTATCAGAAACAGCCACGTCTTCTACAGGTTCTGCGCCATCTTCTGCTGCTGGCGCTTCGGGAGCTGGCTCTGGTTCGGCGGACGTTTCTTCGACCACCGGCTCAGGAGCCACGAGGGGCTCACTTGCAGTCGTGGCAGACTGCTCCACCTCAGACAGGTCGCTCAGAACCGTCTCGCCGCCGATGACTGACATTCCCGGCTCCAGAGAAACTTCAGACCCCACAGGCAGGAACACATCGCTCCAGCCGCCAAGACGGCGAACGCCGATTTTGCGGCCTGCACGAACGCCGTCTCCAGGTTCCAGATTCACATCAAGACGAGGCCCTGTGCCGCCTGTCGCGACACGCACGCCCACAGCATGGCTTTCACTGCTGATCAGAATAAACGCTTCGCGAAGATTTGGGTCTTCAGCATCGAACGCCAGTGTTGCCGGAGCGCCCGGCTCGATCAGAAAACTTTCGACATTGCCAGTGATTGCAGCGCGCACACCGTTCGCAGAAAATGGTGATGACGCGATACGCACGCGAATGACTTCCGGCGTGTCCCAACGCAATTCACGCGGCGGCGCGACACTGGATACGCTCTCGATCACACCATCATTAGGTGCAAGGACGAGATTTGCAGCGGAAGGCGATGTTCGCTCTGTATCTCGCGAAGCGAGCAAAATGATCGCCAGTACGATCATGAAAATGAGCCCGAGTATCCAATGAAGCCCGCCAAGGATGATGGCGAGCACCAGTGCCAGAGCGCCAAACCCCAGTCCTTCGAGGTCAAACTCGGCCCGATACCAAGGCATTCGGGATGAAAGTGATTTCTTGGACATATCTATTCCTGACCTTTCGCTACTGCTGGCTCTGCTTCTGTCAGTTCCCGACGGGAAACCTGCTTCGCCCACATGTCAGCATACAAACCGTTCTCAGATAAGAGCGACTCATGATCGCCCCGCTCTGCAACTTTACCATCACTGAGTACAATAATTTGATCGGCGTGCATAATGGTTGAGAGTCTGTGCGCGACCGTCACAGTGGTTCTGCCTTTTGAGGCCTCATGGATAGCACGCTGAACGAGCGTTTCTGTCTGACTATCCAACGCAGAGGTCGCCTCATCCAGCAGCAAAACTTCCGGATTTTTCAATATCACACGCGCAAGGCCTACACGCTGCTTTTCCCCGCCTGAAAGCTTAAGGCCGCGCTCGCCTACTCGTGTATCCCAGCCATCGGGCAACGCCTCGATAAACTCCAGCAATTGCGCACTTTGGGCGGCGTGATCCAATTCGCTCTGTGTTGCTTCAGGTCGGCCATAGAGAATGTTCTGGCGGATTGTGTCGTTAAACAGCACCACATCCTGAGGCACGATCCCCAAATGCTGACGCAGGCTTTCCTGTGTCAGGTCGCGTACATCCTGACCGTCAAACAAAACGGCGCCTTCGTTCACATCATAGAAGCGGAAAATCAGCTTCAAAAGCGTCGATTTGCCAGCGCCTGACGGGCCAACGATGGCAAGCTGCTTACCGGATGGAAGATCGAAGGAAATGTTTTCTATCCCGATCACGCGGCCATCATGACTGAATGACACATCGCGAAATTCGATCGCCCCTGTGGCGTCGGACAACTCGCTGGCATCATCTGCATCCGCCACCTCAGGCTTCATCCACATCAGCCCAAAGACTTTCTCAAGATCGATGACGCCCTGACGGATTTCTCGCCATCCCCAACCGAGAATATTCAAAGGACGATAAAGATTGAGCAGCATCGCAAACACAGCCGCAAGCGCACCAACTTCAAGTTCCTGATTTGCGACCTTCCAACCAGTCCAGCCCAGCATGGCAAACAGGCCCAGATTCATGATCAGTTCTTGGCCGGCATTCAGCAGACCGAGGGATCGTGAAGTCTCGACATACTGCTCGGCATAGGTCTTGTAGGCAGAATTATAAGACTCCGTCTCGCGTCCTTCTGCAGCGAAAGATTTCACCGTTTCAAAGTTTGTGAGGCTGTCCATGGCCCGGGCACGTAGCTCGGTATCAGCCTTGTTCAGTGTGCGGCGTTGTTTAGCGCGCCACTCAGATACGATGAAGGTGAATGCCATATAGACGATAATGGTCACAATCGCGATGACGGACAGCACCCATGAATAGGTCGCCGCCAGAACGATTGAGGCCAAGGCCAATTCGATGATCGTCGGCGCAATGTTGAATACCAGAAACCGCAGAATGACATCCATTGCAGTACCGCCGCGCTCGATGATCCGCTGGAGCGCACCGGAACGCCGCGTCTGGTGGAAGCCGAGCGATAATGCCTGAGACTTGCTGAAGGCGCTGACGGCGAGCTCGCGTTGCGCATCCTGACTGACCGGCGCAAAGATCGCGTCCCGCGCCTGAGGCAGGCCGGACGCTAAAAAGCGCGCGACCACAAAGAATGACAGCGCGCTGAGCAAGGGCACGAGCACGGCCTCCGCTTCACCAGTTGAGGCTCTGGTGATGGCCTCGCCCAGGTATAGCGGCGCCACAACACTGAAGCCCTTAGCGCAGACGGTAATCGCAAGAGCGATGATCATCCGGAAGCGCCAGCGCGACAGATTTGGACGTAGCAGGATTTCGCCAACGCGCATCAGCGCGGTTCCGATCCCCCCTGATGCGCTCTCAATTGCATCAGCATCGGTAGAAGCCATTGTTCTCATAATTGCGAGATAGTGTGCGTCGCTCATTCTTGCCAGCCAGAAAGAATGCGTTCATTGAAAACAACCAACCATGCCGACGGAGAATTCATGGCTGCTATGAAATCAATCTGCCTTTACTGTGGCTCCTCTAACGAGGTTGATCCCAAGTATATTGCTCTGGCCAAGGACCTCGGCAAACGGCTGGCAGAAAACGGATATCGCCTGGTTTATGGCGGCGGCAGTGTCGGCCTGATGGGTGCTTCGGCGAACGCAGCTCATGAAGCGGGCGGAGATGTCCTTGGGATCATGCCGCGCTTCCTGCTGACCAAGGAACGCATCTTTGAGCAGGTCGAGCATCGCATCGTTGATACAATGCATGAGCGCAAGCAGATGATGTTCGACGAAAGCGACGCTTTCATCGTCCTGCCAGGCGGCATCGGCACGCTGGAAGAAGCTGTAGAAATGCTGTCATGGGCGCGCCTCGGCCTGCACAGCAAGCCCATGGCGTTTCTCGATGTAGACGGCTTCTGGAGCCCGTTCTTTGAGCTGATGAGCCATATCGTGAAGGACAAATTCACACCGGCTGAATTTCTGGAACAGTTTGCCCACACCAATACGCCGGATGAAGCGATTGAAGCGCTTCGTGTCCGGCATATCGATATGAAATAGCGACAGCTTAGGCCGCTGCAGCCTTCAGACGCTCAGCGGCCCGTTCCGGACCAAGCAGCACGAGCACACGCCCCATATCAGGGCCGCGGCCCTCGCCGGTCAGCGCCAGTCGGAGCGGCATGAACAAACCCTTGCCCTTACGGCCGGTCGCGTCCTTCAGCTCTTTCGTCCACTTACCCCATGTTTCAAGGTCGTACGGACCAGCAGGCAGTGTCTCAGCAGCAGTCTGGATGTAGCCCTTATCTTCGGCTTCGATGTCTGACGAAATCGCGCCATACAGCACGTCAGCCCAGGAAGACGCTTCGGAAACCGTGCTGATATTTTCTTTCACGGTTTCCCAGAAGAGTTCGCGATCCGGACAATTTTCCAGACCCGCAATACCGCCAAGCGTGTCAGACACATCCGCGTAAGACAGCGAAAGTACAAGCTGCGCGTTGAGCTTCATCAGCTCTTCTTCATCGAAACGCGCAGGTGCACGACCGATTTTGTCGAATGAGAACTCCGACGCGAGCTCATCAAGAGACGCGCGAATTTCCACGTTATCGCTCGTACCAATCTTGCCCAGAAGTGAAGCAATAGAGATCGGCTCAAGGCCTTTCTTACCAAGCTCCTGAATGGAAAGAGAACCGAGGCGTTTGGAGAGCCCCTGCCCGTCAGCACCAACCAGAAGCGGTGTATGCGCCATTTCCGGTGCCTTGCCGCCGAGCGCCATGAAGATTTCGATCTGTGCGCCAGAGTTTGTGACGTGGTCTTCACCGCGAACGACGTGGGTGATGTCATATTCAATATCGTCGACAACACTCGGCAGCGTGTAGAGATAGCTGCCATCGCCGCGCACAAGAATAGGATCGGACACAGAAGACGTATCAATGCCCTGCGGGCCGCGCACGAGGTCATTCCATTCAACGCGCTCACCAGACAGTTTGAAACGCCAGTGAGGTTTGCGGCCTTCAGCCTCGAACGCTGCTTTCTCGTCGTCAGTCAGATTAAGGCCAGCACGGTCATAAACCGGTGGGCGGCCACGGCTCAGCGCAATCTTGCGTTTCCGCTCAAGCTCTTCCGGTGTTTCGTAACAGGCATAAAGCAGGCCATCAGCCTTCAGCTTGGCAACCGCTTCATCATATTTATCAAAGCGGTCTGACTGGTTGAACGTGTCATCCCAGCCAAGGCCCAGCCATGTCAGATCGTCTTTCAAGCCTTGTTCGTATTCTTTCGTAGACCGTTCAAGATCCGTGTCGTCGATACGCAGAATGAACTTGCCACCCTGTCCCTTTGCGAACAGCCAGTTGATCAGCGCGGTTCTGACGTTACCGACGTGAAGTCGGCCAGTCGGGGATGGGGCAAAACGAACAATAGGTGCAGACATGCTTTTCAGACTCAATTTTGTTTCTGGCCGAGCTTTTCATTCAATCCGGCAAGGTTCGGTTGGATAAGCAACATTACGCCGCTCGCCAAGAGCGAAAACGCGCCCATTACCGCCAATTGCAGATCAAATCCAACACCAAAGTCGATCAGAAACCCTGTAAGGAACGGTGAAGCGGCCGTCGAGGCGACCATAATCGCATAGATCAGGGCTCTTACATCACCCAGGTGTTTCGTACCAAACAATTCTGGCCAGAGCGCGCCGGAAAGCGTCGCCTGAGCGCCTGCTGTCATACCGAGACCAACATAGAGCAGCGGAATAAATGCGCCGTCGCGCAATATCAACGGCACCATGAGCGCGAGCGAAATTGGAAGAAGGAATGCTGGAAGAAGGACTTTCGCGCTAAACCTGTCAATCACGGTACCTGCGATCAGGCTCGTAATCACCTGAGCGGCAGCAAACACCGTCATGGAAGCAACCATTACATTCATGTCCCAGCTCATGATCGAGGACAAATGCTGCTGGTGGAAAAAATATGCCGTCACCATGAACGGCGGACACAGCGCCGCTATCTGAACCAGATAGAATTCCGGTCGCTTCAGAATGTCAGATCGGGTCCAGTGAAATACCCTCTTACCAGACGACGTATCCTCTTCGGTTGCGACCTCTACTTCCTGTGGCACACGATCGACACTCAGAAGAAGCCAGAGCAACGGCACCGATAGAACGAGCAGCACGACTGCTGCGCCGCCCCATAAATAAGCAAGGCCCGCAGTAGATAAAACGACCGCCGCAACCGCTGGCATGAAGCTTTCAGATAAGGGAAAGCCGAGACCGACAATGCTCACGGCTTTTCCGCGGTTCTTCGTGTACCATTTGCCTGCAGACGTCATGGCGACATGCCCACAAAACCCCTGGCCGAAAAGACGCAGGCCAAAGATCGCGACTGGGAGGATCACGACCGTCAGACTGGAAATCGCCATCAGAATACATGCCAGACTGAGCCCCAATACGGTTACGATAGCTGATCGCCTGACACTGAACCGGTCCACCAGTTTGCCGAAGTTCGACAGTGTGAACGCACTGGCCAGCGTTGCTCCACCATAGATCAGGCCGAACTGAGAGTGACTCAATCCATGCGCCGCCCTGATCGCATCGTTGGATAACGAGATGAAATAGGTCTGACCGAAACCGGAAAACAGACAGAGCAAAAGGCCCGCTGAAAGCCAGCGGGCGTTCGCAACAATGAATCTAAGCATCACGCCAGCGGCTGGTGATCGGATAACGACGGTCGCGTCCGAAATTACGAGGCCCGATTTTAGGCCCGGGCGCCGACTGCCGACGTTTGTATTCAGATATGTAGAGCAAATGCTCGATCCGCTTCACCGTCTCTCTCGGATGTCCGCGGTCGATGATCTGGTCCGTCGACATCTCAAAATCGACGAGACCACGCAAAATGTCATCCAGCACTTCGTAAGGCGGCAGGCTGTCTTCGTCTTTCTGATCTTCACGCAATTCTGCGCTCGGGGGCTTTGTGATGATACGCTCTGGAATGACTTCGCCCGTCGGACCTAGAAATTCGGAAGCGTCACATTCGTTTCTCCAGCGACAAATCTGAAAAACTTCAGTTTTATAGAAATCCTTGAGCGGATTATAGCCGCCACACATATCACCGTAGAGCGTCGCGTAGCCGACCGCCATTTCCGACTTGTTACCTGTCGTGACAACCATGTGCCCGAACTTGTTGGATAGCGCCATCAGTGTCACACCACGAAGGCGAGACTGAATGTTCTCTTCGGTCGTATCGGGCTCTCGATCAGCAAACTGTTCGCTAAGCATCGCGTCCAGCGCGGTTACGCCCTCAGCAATCGAGATCGTATCGTAGCGCACGCCAAGCGCTTCCGCGCAGGCTTTAGCGTCTTCAAGGCTATGGTCGCTCGTATACTTTGAAGGAAGCATAACGCACCAGACTTTATCGGCTCCCAACGCATCGACAGCTATTGCTGCGGTTAGCGCGGAGTCTATGCCGCCGGACAATCCGAGCACCACACCGGGGAAGCGGTTTTTACGGACATAGTCGCCAAGGGCAAGAACAGCCGCCTGATAGTCCGCCTTTTCTGCTTCACTTGGCCCCTCGCACGACTCGACCTGAAATGATTTTGCAGACGCATCGAAATCAAATGTGCGGATGCCGCTCTCGAAATCCGGGAACAGCCAGGAATGGCGATCTGATGCGGACCATACATAAGACGCACCATCAAATACCAACTCATCCTGAGCGCCGATCTGATTGATAAAAATGTAAGGCAGGTCCGGGCTTTCCCATCGCGCAAACGCAGTACGGCGTTCGCGGTGAATTGTCCTCCGCCACGGAGACGCGTTAAGTGCAAGCATCAGGTCGGCACCTGTCGCCTTTACTGCATCAGGAACGCGGTTGAACCAGATGTCTTCGCAGATCGCGACGCCGACACGTACGCCTTTAAGTGCGAAGCTTGGATTATCGATCGCACCCGCAGTGAAAACCCGGCTATCATCAAAAACGCCATAGTCCGGCAGCTCGTGCTTGTCATACCGTTTGGCCAACGCACCATGCTGGAGCAGGAACGCGCTATTATAGACCGATGTGCCATCACGGAATGGCGCACCAATGACGATTGCCGGATCATTCTTCTGAAGCGCCTGCTCCAATTCGCTTAGCGCTACCTGACACGCGGCATGAACACTTGGCTTCAACACCAGATCTTCTGGCGGATAGCCGAAGAGGAAAAGCTCTGAAAACACTAACAGATCGGAGCGCTCTGCACGAGCCTGCTCAAGCGCTTCAAGAGCGAGTTTCAGGTTTCCGCTGACATCACCAACAATCGGGTTCAGTTGCGCGACAGTTATTCTCAGAGATTTCGACATAAGCGCGAGTTACACCCGGTTCCTAGGTATGAAAAGTATTATGACTCGATAGCCGCTTCCGCAGCTTCAGCCATTGCGACCGCCGCAATCGCGCCGTGCCCTGGGATCATGGAGTTCTGATACCCGAGACAGGCTCGATAGAAGCTTTCATCGGCTGCGAGCAGAGGGTCTGGGAGTACAGAGGAAACATCCACACGGATTTCATAAGGGGTGGTGTTCACGACTTCGCGGGTCAGGAAATCTACGCTTATCTCTCCAGACTCATAAACGACGCGCATTTTACGCTCCCGGGCTTTTGCAGCACGGCTGGCTTTCAGTACGGCCTGCGCTCCGGACGAATAGGTGAAGGTCGCCTCAGCCTCGTCGATGTGATCGGTGTGAAGACGAGCACCTTTTGCATCAACCTCTTTGAAGCGTCCTTCAATCAGGCACCCTGCCAGATCTAGGTCATGGATCATCAGATCCCAGATCACAGAGACATCACCTGCGCGACCTTCAGGCGATGGAGGAGAGAATCTGATCGACTCCATCAGCTTCGGCGTTTCTTCAATCCGGAACATGCCCATCGCTTTTGCGACGAAACGCTCTTGGTGGCCCACCTGCAGGATCAGGCCTTTCTTCACGGCTTCGCCAGCGAGGTCTCGCGCAACGCTCTCAGTGAGCGCCAGAGGCTTTTCTACGAGCACATGTTTGTCAGATGCGAGCGCGCGGCGAACCAGATCCGCGTGGTAGACTGCAGGAACCGCAACAACGATCGCATCACTTACGTCGAGAAGGTCTTCGAGTTTTGTATAATTAGGAACGCCATAAGGCGCAGCAACACCTTTGCCGCGCGCGTCATCAATGTCGAAAATACCGGAAAGCGATGTTGTAGCGGACGCTGCTGCCTTCTGAGCGTGATAATTTCCAAAAACGCCAGCTCCGGCGACACCCACTCTTAGTTCAGACACATCTCTCTCCTTACATACGGATTTCGCTCGCAAGTATCAGCACCGAAGGTCCGCGACCAGTCACAGTCTGTTGCATCCTTTTACAGACGTTCGTGCGCGTGACCAGCTTCGAGACACTTGCATTAATAGAAACGTCGAATTCGGTCTCCAGAGACCGAAAATCCCGGACCACTAATTCGAGAATCGCCCGTCATTCCTACGAATCACATTCCGATTCGTAGCAAAAACCGCCAAATTCCGGCTCCAAGCGTCGCCAAAAACGGGAAAAATGCCCCGCCATTTCCGACGAATTAGCAGGAAATCCACAGAAAGAGCAGCAAAACAGGCCGAAAAGCCCCGATATTACGCGGTTGTGGCTGCATTTTCTTTGACGAATCTGCTGGGCTATCGAATACCTTAGGTATGCGTTTCGTTGAGGAGCATGAAAAATGAAAAAATCAGAACTCGTTAAAGCTGTCGCAGACAAGTGCGGCACGACAACTAAAGACACATCAGCGGTTATCGACGCGACATTCGACGCGATCGCTGAAAGCCTGAAAGCTAAAGATTCTGTAGCAATCGCTGGCTTCGGCTCTTTCGCAACGAAAGACCGCGCTGCACGCGAAGGCATCAACCCATCTACTCGCGAGAAGATCCAGATCCCAGCGCGTACGGTTGCTGTATTCAAGCCAGCTAAACAGCTGAAAGAACTCTAAGAGATTTTTCTCTGGGTTTAAAAAGGGCTGGGACAAAAGTCTCAGCCCTTTTTTTGCGCCCGACGCGGAAGCACTTCCAGAATGAGCAGCTGGGTGAATGCCGCAAACACAGAGGCAACCAGTACTGCCTCCGCCATGCCCTGAACGCCGCGCCCCTGCACAAGACCAAGATACCAGGCGAGCGGGACCATAATCACCATATAGCTCGCAAGGTGCGCGATAGCCGGCTGCCAGACCAGCCCCTGCGCACGCGACGCCATCGCTGCGACGTTTTGCAATCCGTCAAAGATCACAATACCTGCCGCGAAAAGGATCATCGCTGAAAGCTCAGGGTGCAATCGCACATTCGCGACTAGCGCATCGCGCTGAACGAAGACCGATGCCAGTCCGTCATTGGCAACTGACATCAGCAGAGCCGCCGCCGCGCCAACCAATACACAAACGAGCAAGCCGAGCCGGGACGCATTCTTTACTGCGCCGAACTCTCCGCGCCCTACTCTTTCGGCTACTCGGACAGAGGTCGCCGTGCCAATGCCCAGAAAGGCCATGAAGACGAAACCGATGGTCTGAAACATCATCCCGTAAACCGAGGCCGCAGCAATCCCGATCCATGTCGCGATAATATGGGTGAAGTTGAACGAGCCGAATTCGGCGACATTGCTCACGGCCATGCCCATACCGACAGAGATCTGGCGCTTTGCTTCGCCGTCCTGTTTCTCACCAGAGCTTTTGAACGCAGGTGTTTTCCACGCGACAAAGCCAAGCAGGACGAACATCAGGCACCAGTTTGTTCCTGTGGTCGCGAATGCCACGCCTGTCGCGCCCAGCTCAGGAAAGCCCCAGCTGCCCGACACGAATGCCAGGTCCAGCATTAGGTTCACCATAACGCCGATATACATCGCAACCGATACCAGAAGCGGCTTTCTGAGCGCCTCCAGATAATAAGTCATGGTCGTGTTGAAGATCTGCGCCAGCATTGCGAAGGCGAGGATGCGGGTAACCGTCGTCGTGCCTTCCAGAACGGCGCCCTCAAAGCCTAGCGAGCTATAGAGCCAATGCGCGCCGAAGAACATCGGCACCACGCCGACAACACCCAGCAGCAAAGCCGACACAACGCCGCGCCGAAAAATCCGCCCGGTTTTGTGCGCCTCGCCCTTGCCTGAAAATTCAGCCGTCATGACAGACACGCCGAGCAAAATCCCTAGCGACAGGCCCAGCAGAACGCCAACCGGCAAATGGGAATTCAGGACATAGGGAAGCTCTTCTGGTCTGTTACGCCCGAGCACAATCGTGTCGGTGAGTATCATCAACATGAATGACGCGCGTGAAACGGCTATCGGTAGTGATAGTCGTAAGAGGTCCAGAATATCTTTCGGATCGGCCCAAGCGGGCCATGCCCGCTTGGTCATGGTTATGTGTGTCCGTCTATAAAACTGCTGCCGTAGAAGACATTGCCGCCTGAGAGCGCTCAGTCATGGACTGCAGCTTTTCCGCGATCAGGAATGCAAGCTCGAGAGCCTGTTCACCGTTGAGTCGCGGGTCACAATGAGTGTGATATCGGGACGACAGATCTTCTTCAGAGATTGCCTGAGCGCCACCAATACACTCTGTTACGTCTTGTCCAGTCATTTCAAAGTGAACACCGCCCGGGTGCGCACCTTCACTGGAGACGATGTCGATGAAGTCACGCACTTCAGACAGGATACGATCCACAGGTCGTGTCTTGAATCCATTGTCTGTCTTTAGCGTATTGCCGTGCATCGGGTCTGACGACCAGACCACGTTGCGACCAGAGGCCTGGACGGCGCGAACCAGTCCTGGCAGGCCCTGCGCGACGCCATCAGCACCAAAACGCGCGATCAGAACGATACGTCCTGCCTCATCTTTCGGGTTCAGCGTTTCGATCAGACGAAGCAGTTCGTCAGTCTCAAGACCCGGTCCACACTTAATCCCGATAGGGTTTTTGACGCCTTTACAGAACTCGACATGCGCATGATCAATTTGTCGTGTGCGGTGACCGATCCACAGCATGTGAGCAGATGTGTCGTACCATTCGCCCGTCGTCGAATCGATGCGGGTCAGAGCTTCCTCGTAACCCAGCAGAAGTGCTTCGTGCGACGTATAGAACTCGACCTGTTGCACTTCGGGCGTCGTGTCCGGTGAAATACCGCACGCACGCATGAACGCCATGGATTTCGATATCTGGTCCGCCAGCGCAGCATACTTCTCACCTTGTGGAGAGCGCTCAATGAAGCCGAGCATCCACGTATGGACATTATTCAGGTCGGCATAACCACCCTGTGAGAACGCCCGCAGAAGGTTCAATGTAGCCGCTGACTGAGAATATGCCTGAAGCAAACGGCCGGGATCCGGCGCGCGCGATGCGTCGTCGAAGTCCATACCGTTGATGATATCACCACGATATGACGGAAGCTCTACTCCGCCAATTGCCTCAACCGCGCTTGAGCGAGGTTTCGCGAACTGGCCAGCAATACGGCCAACTTTCACAACAGGCTTTTCCGCTGCAAATGTCAGAACGACCGCCATCTGAAGAATAACGCGGAAGGTGTCGCGAATATTGTTCGGATGGAATTCCTTAAAGCTTTCAGCGCAATCCCCGCCCTGAAGCAGAAACGCTTTGCCCGCAGCAACATCAGCCAGACGCTTGCGCAGACGGCGCGCCTCACCCGCAAACACGAGTGGCGGATAGCTTTTCAGTTGCTCCTCGACAGCCGCAAGGCGCGACGCGTCAAGGTAATCTTCGGGAATATGTTTCGCTGGCCTTTCCCGCCAGGAAGAGGGTGTCCAAGACATTTTTTTCTCCATGAAGCCGCGATATTCATCACTAACCCCGAAACAGCGCAAGTATTTTTTAGAATATCGACTGTTTTACGCCGATATTAGAAAGTTATTGCGCTATTTCGAATAGCATAAGGCGCCTGCTTCCATCTTTATCGAAATCCAGGAACGACCTGGATTGCGTCAGGCAAGCTCTGGCGGAATGTACTTCTCACGCATGGTAACAAGCTCTTCGGCGATTGACGGATGAAGCGCGCAAGTGCGATCAAAATCCCGCTTGGTCGCGCCCATTTTCACCGCAATAGCGACCGCCTGAATAACCTCCGGCGCTTCAGGACCTACGATATGACACCCAAGAACGACCTGATCTTCTTCACGCACGACGAGTTTCATCATCACGCGCTCTTCGTCGCCTGTCAGAAGATCTTTCATGGGACGGAAAGTTGTCTTGTAGATATCGATCGCACCGTATTTGTGGCGCGCATCTTCTTCTGAAAGCCCCACAGTGCCCACCGGCGGCTGCGTAAAGACTGCCGTCGGCACATTATCATAAGTGAAGAAGTTCGGATCATTCTGGAAGACAGACTCGGCAAAGGCCTGACCTTCGCGGATCGCCACAGGCGTCAAATTCATACGGTTCGTTACGTCACCGACGGCCCAAATATGGTCCACATTTGTTTTGGAGTATTGATCGACCTCGATGGCGCCTTTTGCGTCTGCATGAACCCCCGCCAGTTCCAACCCGAGGCCATCCGTATCCGGAATACGCCCAAGCGCCATGAGAACAACGTCCGCATCGCAGGTATCACCGTTGGAGAACGTAACTTCGTGGGAAGCGCCTGCCTCTTTGATCTCAGTGATCGTCGCCTGCGTCACCACGCGAACGCCCTTACGCTTCAGCTCTTCATGGACATGAGTTCGAATATCCCAATCGAAACCATTGAGAATCGTATCTCCGCGATAAATCAGTGTTGTTTCGACACCGAGACCAGAAAATACACCGGCAAATTCCACGGCAATAAAGCCACCACCCGCGATAACGAGGCTCTTAGGCAAAGACTTAAGATGGAACACTTCGTTCGAAGTGATTGCGTACTCGATACCCGAAATTTCCGGTGGCATCCAAGGCTCGCCGCCTGTGGCAATCAGAATCTTTTCAGCAGTAATATGCTTACCGGACGTCGTCAGGCGCAGTGTATGCGCATCCAGAAACTCTGCTCGCTCTTCATGAACATCAACACCCGCGTTATTCAGGTTACGGGTATAAATGCCGGACAGGCGATCGACTTCAGCATGCAGTGTCGTCATGAAGGATGTGAAGTCGAATTCTACGTTCTCCGCGCTCCAGCCAAAACCTTTCGCATGTTCGAACATGCGGCCGAACTCGCTGGCATAGACCATGTATTTTTTCGGAACGCAGCCGCGAATGACGCATGTTCCGCCCACTCGATATTCTTCTGCGATAGCAACTTTGGCACCCGCCATAGCTGCACGGCGCGCGGCGCGAACGCCGCCTGACCCCGCGCCAATCACAAACAAATCATAATCATAGGCCATAAGTCGCTCCTAATATTCAAATTCCAGGATCTGCGCGCCTTCATCGTCTCCGAGAATGATGGTTCTGGCGAGATTGATGAACAGTCCATGTTCCACCACGCCCGGAACCACAGAGAGCGCCAGCGCGGTAGCCTGTGCTGAGGGTATTTCTTTACATCGACAGTCCAAAATGTAGTTGCCACCGTCCGTTACAAGAGGCCGCTTACCGCCCGGACTTTCACAAAGCTTCACAATGGGTTGATCCACACCTGATGTCTTCAAAGCGTCGAAAACCTTTTTAGCCGTGATCGTGAAACCGAAGGGCGGCACTTCCACCGGCAGCGGAAAAGCGCCAAGGGTTTCCACAGCTTTGCTTTCATCTGCGATTACGACCATATGATCCGATGCGTTCGCGATGATTTTTTCTCTGAGCAGCGCTCCACCGCCGCCTTTGATGAGACAGGCATGAGGATCAATTTCATCCGCGCCATCGACTGTCAGATGAATGCGCTCGACCTGCTCAACCGGCAATAAAGGGATGCCGAGCGCTGCGGCCTGTTCGAAGGTTGCAACTGACGTGGGAACACAGCGAACATCCAGACCGTCACTGATTTCATCTGCGAGAAATTCCACAAAGAACGCGGCTGTTGAACCTGTACCAAGGCCCAGCGTCATGCCGCTTTCAACGAACTCCATCGCCGCAGCAGCAGCATTCCGTTTGGCTTCATCCTGAGACATCTATCAGCTCTGTTTCTTGCGACGCATTTCGGCGTGGTAGGTGTCCGCCCAGCCTTCAATGTTTTTTTGCTTACCACGGCCTACTGCGAGGGCGCCTTCTGGTACGTCTTTAGTCACGACGCTGCCCGACCCGACGAAACTCCCGTTTTCGAGTGTCACAGGTGCCACGAGAGACGAATTTGAGCCGATAAAGCTCCCTTCGCCAATAATTGTACGGTGTTTGAAATAGCCATCGTAATTACAGAAGATCGTCCCTGCCCCGATGTTTGATTTCGCGCCCACATCACCGTCCCCAATATACGACAGATGATTGGCAGCGACACCTTCGCCCAGTTCGGAATTCTTGATTTCGACGAAATTACCGACACGGACACCTGTACGCAGCACCGCGCCCGGTCGCAGCCGTGCAAACGGTCCAATCCGACATTCCTCACCCACTGAGCAGTTCTCTAGATGTGAGAATGCTTTAATGCGCGTATCCGGCGCTACAGAGACGCCCGGACCAAAGAACACGCTGGGCTCGATAACAACATCAGCGCCAATTTGAGTATCAAATGCGAAATAGACAGTGTCCGGATCGATGAGCGTTACACCGTTTTCCATCATTTTACGACGCGTCTTGGTTTGAAAGACTTTTTCGGCTTCAGCTAGTTGTTCTCGGGAGTTCACGCCAAGGACATCTTCTTCAGAGCACTTAACCGCACTAGCTCTTAATCCATCCTGACGGGCCAGCTCGACAACGTCCGTGAGGTAATATTCTCCTTTGGCGTTATCATTTGTAACACGGGACAATAGATCGAAGAAATATTCTGATTTAACGGCCATCACACCGGAATTGCAGAAACGAACAGCCAGTTCGTCCTCACTGGCTTCTTTAGCCTCAACAATCTTCAGAAGGTCGCCTTCATCAGAACAAATCAGGCGACCATATCCGCCGGGCTCGGCAGCATCGAACCCGAGAACAGAGACCGCATACCCTGCATCGAGCGACGCAAAAGCCTTCTCAACGGCGTCCACAGGAAGAAGCGGCGTATCGGCATACAAAACGACGACGTGCCCCTCAAAGCCGGCAAGTGCTTGCTCCGCAGATTGAACGGCATGGCCGGTACCCTGAGGGGGATCCTGAATTGCAATATTTTCAGATCCGACACGGTTTGCCGCGACCTGTTTCAGTTCTTCAGAATGCGTTCCTATAACAAGAATGCTTTTGTCGCATCCAAGGCCATCTGCCAGCGCGAGCGACCATTCGACCATAGGTCTGCCACCGACTTCATGGAGCACTTTGATCTTCTTGGAGCGCATTCGCGTTCCCATGCCTGCTGCAAGAATGACCGCGGCTCGTTTCATCGTGCGATTCTCCATAAATAGCCTGACACTGGGAGATACACGCTATATCCACATGATCAAAGCTAACCACACGGGAAACATTATGAACTGGACGGATTTTACGGTTGTTTTCGATCTGGACGGCACCTTGGTGGATACCGCGCCCGACCTTCATGCCGCATTGGTTCATTGCTTTTCGGAGAAAGGACTGCCTGCCGTAACGCTGGATACGATCCGTCACGCCATCGGTCACGGTGCGCGTGTTATGATCGAGACATGCGCAAAGGAGACAGGCGCGAGGCTAACTGAAGACGAGCTTACCGCGATGCATAAAAGCTTTCTCAGCTATTACATCGCGCATATTGCGGATTTCAGTCGGCCATTCAGCGGAATTACCGAAACGCTCGATTACCTGCGTGACAAAGGCGCCCGTCTGTCCGTCTGCACGAACAAAACTCAGGACCTGGCTGAAGAGGTTCTGCAGACGTTGAATCTCACCAACTATTTCGACAGCGTTATCGGCGCCGACAAGGCTAGTGAGAAGAAGCCATCACCGGCGCATCTTCTGGAAGCCATTTCAGCGGCTGGCGGTGTCGCCAGCCATTCTGTACTGATCGGGGACTCGTCGACTGACGGCCATTCGGCCGAGGCTGCGGGAATTCCGTTCATTCTGATGACGTACGGATATCTCGACGATGCAGCCTACAATCCCAAGCGCTTCGGGCAGTTATCTGATGCAAACGAACTGCCCGGTTTGCTTGAAAGCATGGTTAGCTAGCCCAGCGGGGTGCTTCGGGGGCTCGCTGTCTGACAACGCGACTTGCTGTGATTTCGTCACCTGGACGTTCACGGCGCGTCGGCATGCCATTGACCATATTACTACGAACATCGGTACGGCCTGAGCGCATAGCTGCAATAAAGCCTGCTTCGACCAGATCGATGTTCACGTCATACCCACGATCACGCCAGTAAGCTTCGATTTTCTCTTTCAGCTTCAGCGCGCCGTCAGTTGTGCACCAATCTCCATTCATATTCATCTCCTGGATCACCATATCAATTGTTGAGATGGTCCTTCTTGATCCTTATTGCCGTCTGCTATTGCGGCTTGCATTAGAGGTAAGACTTCGCGACACTACCATCAAGAAGAAACGAAATATTGGGCGAAAATATCATAATCCAGACGCATTTCCATTTACGTCTGTTCATGTTCACGACCAAAATAAACAAACGTTCATATTGGATAGACTGAAACAGCGACATCAAGAACAGAAGAAAGCCGCAACTGATGGAACCATCAGGCGGCATTTTCGAATTAAAATGCGGTGGAGTAAGTTTGGTGTGCCCTGCAGGGTTCGAACCTGCGACCTACTGATTAAAAGTCAGTTGCTCTACCGGCTGAGCTAAGGGCACGACCGAGTTGGCGCGTATAGCCCTGTGAATCTTTCAGGTCAATGAATTGAATGCCTCATTCTATAACTTTTTTTTTCGTTATTGAATTTTATCCGATAATACGCCGTATCAAGGATGCAAAAAATGTTCAGAACCCGTTTCACCTCCCCGGTCATCGCGATTGCCGCTTTGTGTTTGTTGCCTGCTGCGGGCTATGCGCAGGAGGCAGATTCGGAACAGGAGAGTGATAGCGTTGTCGAATCCGGGTCGAGAATCACGTACCACGCCGTTCGTCAAACTGGAGAAGGGCTGGGAGATGCCGCCCTGTCTCCTTTGGAGGACCTGAACCTTCGTCGTGATGACATCCCTCGGGAAATTGCAGGAATCCGCACGCCATACGATCCCGTTCCTGATCTGACATGCGAAATGATCGGACGTGAAGTCCGCACACTGGACACGGTTCTGGAAATTGATGCTGACGTCCGCCTTGAACTCGCGAACCGAGGAGAAGACGAAGAATCCGAAGATATGTCTGATCGAGCCTCTGATTTCGCTCTCGGGCAAATCGCGTCGGAAGCGCGTTCTATTATTCCGTTTCGCGGCATCATTCGCTCGGCGACAGGCGCCAACGCTCACGCCCGCCGCGTCGAAGAGGCCTATCGCCTGGCGTATTTGCGTCGAACCTTTCTTAAAGGCCTCGGCATGGGACTGGGATGCCATTACCCGGCTGCACCTTTGGAGATCGATTACTCGACGCTCGACGAAAACAGCGCCCCGATCCGGTATCGCGCCGCCGCACCCTCAGCAAACGAGCCTTACGACTAGGTCCAGCGAGATTTCAGGTCAGCACGCAACTCATTAAATGTGCCGTTGGCAATTGCCGTCCGCATTGTCTGCATGAACTCTTGGAAGAACGCAGTGTTGTGCCATGAGAGCAGCATAGGCGCGAGATACTCTCCCGCTTTGAACAAATGATTCAAATAGGCTTTTGAGTAGTCCCGGCTGGCCGGGCACGACGAATTAGGATCAATCGGCGTATCGTCTTCCGCAAAGCGGGCGTTCTTCAGATTGAGAGGCCCATCCCAGGTCCATGCCTGTCCGTGCCGCCCGGAGCGTGTTGGCAGGACGCAGTCGAACATATCAACGCCATGCGCGACGGCCTCCAGAATATCAATCGGCTTACCTACGCCCATCAGATAGCGTGGACGCTCGCGAGGCAGATGAGGCTCGGTAAAGTCGATCACCTCAACCATTCGATTATGCCCCTCACCGACTGCGAGACCGCCTATGGCGTATCCGCCGAAACCAATCTCCTGAAGCGACTCCGCAGATTGCTGACGAAGGTCTTCAAAGTCAGACCCCTGCACGATGCCGAACAAAGTCTGGCTGTCTCTTTCGCCAAAGGCTGCTTTCGAGCGCGCGCCCCAACGAATAGACATCTCCATGGATGACTTGGCTTGCTCATGCGTTGCCGGATATTCGGTGCATTCATCGAGCTGCATCGAAATGTCGGCACCGAGATGGTCCGCCTGAATCTCAATGGAACGTTCGGGTGACAGAAAATGTGAAGACCCGTCGATATGAGATTTGAAGGAAACGCCCTCTTCTTTCATTTTCCTAAGATCGGCCAGTGACCAGACCTGAAACCCGCCAGAGTCCGTCAAAATGGCCTTATCCCATCGCATGAACTTATGAAGACCGCCGAGACGATGCACACGCTCGCTGCCCGGACGCAGCATGAGGTGATAGGTGTTACCGAGCAGAATATCTGCACCTGCATCAGCGACCTGATCTGTGTACAGCGCTTTCACGGTCGCAGCTGTGCCGACCGGCATAAAGGCAGGTGTTCGTATTTCACCACGCGGTGTCACCAGCTTGCCCGTACGGGCGCGGTCCTGTGTGGCATGGATTTCAAATGGAAAGTCAGTCATGGCGCGGCATTAGCAGAGACGCGTCCCCATAGGAATAGAACTTGTAGCCGGATTTGATAGCATGGCGATACGCACTCTGCATGACTTCAGTCCCCATCAGAGCTGACACCAGCATAAACAGACTGGATTTCGGAAGGTGGAAATTTGTGATGAGCCCATCCACCACCTGAAACTTATAGCCAGGCTGGATAAATATATCGGTATCGCGCGACGTTGCGACGACGCCGCCCTCACCGTCAGCAAGTGACTCCAGAGTCCGCAGCGACGTCGTGCCGACAGCGATTACCCGCCCGCCACGCGCTTTGCATTCCGCAACTTTTCGGGCGACATCGTTGTTGATCTCACACCATTCTTCGTGAAGCTTGCCGGATTTGAAAGACTCCTCACTCAGCCCCGTAAACGTACCTGCACCGACATGAAGCGTAACTCTCTCGAATCCGATGCCCCGATCACTCAGCTGCCTGATGAGCGCATCGGTAAAATGAAGTCCCGCAGTTGGTGCCGCAACCGAACCCGCGCGATCCGCAAAAACGGTCTGATAGTCTTCGTGGTCTTTTGAATCGGCAGGCCTCATTTTCGCGATATAGGGCGGGATCGGCATCTTCCCGACCGCGTCGACTGAACGCCAGAAGTCTTCGCCTTTCGGCGAAAACTCGAGCATCAGCTCACCTGAAGGGAGCTTCTTCATGATCCGGCCACGCAGCCCTGCCGGAAACTCGATAACATCATCAGGCCTTAGCCGACGCCCGGGACGACCGAAGCATTCCCAGATGCCGTCATCTTTCTGAGCCACGAGATTTATCTGCACATCCACATCAGATGAAAGTTCATCACGAGCTGGACGAACCCCAAACAACAAAGCCGGGACAACGCGCGTGTCGTTCGCGATGAGAAGATCACCTTCGCGCAGTTCGCTTTTGATATCCCCGAAAACTCGGTCAGTGATCTGATCGCCGTGCACACACAACAACCGGCAGGAGTCGCGAGGCTCCGCCGGTCTTGTGGCTATACATTCATCCGGAAGTTTAAAATCGAACGCGCTGAGATCCAAAGAACGACCCTAGTTTGAGACGATGGTCGGCACAGGCGGCAGGTCGCAAACGCTCGCGCCCGCATTAGCCTCAAGGAAGCTGGCAAACAGCGGCCCATCCGTCCGCTGCACCAAAACACGTGGACGCTCATCTTCAGGCATCTCTGACACAAGACGCGCCGAAACCAGAACGTCAGGCATACGCACGGGCTCACCTACTTCAATACTATCTACGACGTCCTGACCGCTCACAATGCGCCCCCACGCCGTGTACTCGCGGTTCAGCCACGGAGAAATGTCGCGCATCAGGAAGAACTGAGTAGACGCTGAGTTGGGATCGGATGTGCGGGCTGTCGATACAACGCCTTTACAATGTGGAATCCAGCTTTGAACTGATCCGTCGCGCGACAAGCTGGCAAAAGCTTCTGCCTGCGTAGAAACAGGGAACCCCAGAATATAGCCGCTAGTCGCCGCCTGAGGCAGGCCCAGCTTCTGCATCGCAGGAACGCTGTCATCTTCTGAATTCGGGATACGATTAAAGATAAATTCGCCCGGAATGTTTGGCCAGTTTTCAGCGCGCTCACGGTCAAGGGATTCAATATCGCCGCCTTGGGCCATAAAGCCCTCGATCACACGGTGGAACATTGTTCCATTGAGATCGCCGCTCGCTGCGAGAGAGGTGAAGCGTTCAACATGCCCCGGCGCAGCGAATGGTGCCGCTTCGATCAATACACGCCCGCGCGCTTCTCCCCGAGCTGTTGCAATCTTAAATTCGATCAGATTTTCAGGAGCCGCTTCACGCCAGTTGGCAGTATCTGCCAATGCCGCATTAAATGCTGGCAATTCGGCGACTTGAGCCTGTGCTGACGCCCCTGCCATCGTCGTCAAACCAATGGCCGCGAGAAGAGAACGAATGAATGACTTCATGATCAGAGCTTTTCTTTGAGACGTTTCGCAACCGAAGGAGAAACAAAATGCTCCACACGGCCGTCCAACTTTGCAATTTCCTTTACCAGTCGTGATGCCACGGCCTGATGTTGAGGGTCAGCCATGAGGAACACAGTCTCAATGTCGGGATTGAGTTTCTGGTTCATGGCGACCATTTGGAATTCATATTCAAAGTCAGATACTGCCCGCAATCCCCGAATGATTACATTTGCAGTACATTCTTCAGCGAAGTGCATCAGAAGATTGTCGAATGGACGAACTTCGATCTCGGCAGTGTGACGAAACTCTTCAGTCTCTTCGAGGACCATGTCGACGCGCTCTTCAAGTGAAAACAGCGGGCCTTTCGCCTCGTTGATCGCGACACCAATGACGAGTTTGTCGACGAGCTTTACTGCGCGTCTGATGATATCCCGGTGCCCGTTGGTAAGCGGGTCAAAAGTCCCGGGATACATTCCGATTCGTTTCGTCACATTGGCCTCCCCAGAGGATTAATCTTCGGCTTCAGTATCGCCTTCGATATTCTTATCCTCTTGTTCCGCCAAACGTTCAACCGATACAACCTTTTCGTCGCCATTTGTCCGGAGAACCCGGACTCCTTGCGTCGATCTGCCTGCAATGCGGATCTGATTGACCGGGCAACGAATGAGCTGACCGCCATTCGTAACCATCATCACATCATCCGATTCATCGACAGGGAATGACGCCGCAAGATTGGCATCATCTGGAATACGATGCGCGATAAGGCCTTTGCCGCCGCGACCTGTGACACGGTAATCATAAGCAGAAGCACGCTTGCCCATTCCTTTATCCGTAATGGTCAGAATGAACTCCTCAGCAGCCCCAAGTTCAACGAGTCGCTCTTCATTCAGAGCGATTTCTTCGCCTGCCTCATCGTCTGTATCAGCTGATACTGCTTCTACTTCGTCATCGCCGTCTTCGACCGCACGACGCATCGCGGCTGCATGCTTAAGATAAGCACGTGCTTCAGCCGACGTAACGTCCACATGTCGGAGTACTGCAAGCGAAATGACTTTATCACAATCTGCAAGGCGGATGCCGCGGACACCGGTTGAAGTACGGCCAGTGAAGACGCGCACATCATCAACGCGGAAGCGGATACATTGCGCACGCGCGGTGGTGAGCAATACGTCGTCATTCGGATTACAGATCTGAACGTCCACAATGCCATCATCTTCATCCGGCTTCATGGCAATCTTGCCGTTCCGGTTCACCTGCACGAAATCCATTAGCTTGTTGCGTCGGATGCCGCCCTTACGGGTCGCGAACATAACGTCCAGGCGCTCCCGTTCGGCCTCATCCTCAGGCAGCAGCATGACGCTTGTGATCCACTCACCCTTATCGAGCGGCAGGATGTTTACCAGAGCCTTGCCTTTGGATTGCGGACTTCCGAGCGGCAGTCGCCAGACTTTGTGTTTGTAGACCATGCCCGTCGACGAGAAGAACAGAACTTCGGCATGAGTACTGGCCGCAAACAGCCGCGTGACGAAATCTTCGTCTTTCATCGCCATGCCAGATCGGCCTTTGCCACCTCGGTGTTGCGAACGATACGTCGTTAGCGGCGTGCGTTTAACATAACCACCGTGGGTAAAGGTGACGACCATCTCTTCTCGTTCGATCAGATCTTCATCATCAAGATCGAGATCGCCGACAGTGAATTCCGAACGACGCGGAACAGCGAACGCCGTCTTCACTTCGTTGAGCTCACCGCGAATAATATCAAGAATACGAGCACGCGAACGCAGAATATCAAGAAGGTCTGCGATCCTCTCTGAAAGACCTTTTGCTTCGTCACCGATTTCATCAGCGCCAAGCGCGGTGAGACGGTGGAGGCGAAGTTCAAGGATAGCGCGCGCCTGCTCATCGGAGAGACGAACGGTATCCTGATCAGACATGACGGTACGGCGGTCCGCAATCAGTTTGATAAGCGGCGCCATCTCAGAGGCCGGCCAGTCACGCGAAAGAAGAGATTCGCGGGCTGTCGCCGGATCCGGAGAGCTACGAATAATGCGGATCACTTCGTCAATGTTCGCAACGGCCAGCGCCAGACCAACGAGAACGTGCGCACGGTCGCGCGCTTTGTTGAGTTCAAACTTTGTGCGGCGAGCAACAACATCTTCGCGAAATTTGATGAAGGCCTTGAGAATGTCCATGAGCGACATCTGCTCAGGCGTGCCCGCATTCAGCGCAAGCATGTTCACGCCGAAGCTCGTTTGGAGCTGCGAATAACGGAATAGCTGGTTCAGAACGACTTCTGCGGACGCGTCTTTCTTCGTCTCGATGACCACACGAATACCGTTTCGGTCACTCTCGTCGCGAAGTTCGGAAATTCCTTCGACGCGCTTTTCACGAACGAGCTCCGCAATCTTCTCAACAAGACTCGCCTTGTTCACCTGATATGGAATCTCGGTGACAATAATTGCTTCGCGGCCGTTCCGCATTGTTTCGAAAGACGTACGCGCGCGCATGATGACCGAGCCGCGCCCTTTCAGGAGACCATTGCGGGCGCCGCTGCGCCCCATGATCAAGCCACCGGTTGGGAAGTCGGGTCCCGGCACGATCTCCAGCAGCTCTTCGTCATCAATCTGTGGATTATCGATCATCGCCAGCGTGGCATCGATCACTTCGCCTAGATTGTGCGGTGGAATATTAGTCGCCATACCGACGGCAATACCGCCAGCACCATTCACCAGAAGGTTCGGGAACTGAGCTGGCAAGACAATCGGTTCGCGGTCTTTGCCATCATAGTTTGGCTGGAAATCGACCGTGTCTTTATCAATATCCGTTACGAGATAGTTGGCCGGCTTAGCCATACGACATTCAGTGTAACGCATCGCGGCAGGCGGATCGTTATCGATGGAGCCGAAGTTACCCTGACCATCGACCAATGGCAGGCCCATAGAGAACGGCTGAGCCATACGGACAAGCGCATCGTAAATCGCCGCGTCACCGTGCGGGTGATAATTACCCATCACAGCACCGACCACGTTCGCAGATTTCCGGTATGGTTTGTCAGGCGTATTCCCGCCCACGCGCATCGCATAGATAATGCGCCGGTGAACAGGTTTCAGACCATCACGAACGTCTGGCAACGCACGCGATACAATCACGCTCATCGCGTAGTCGAGATATGAGCGTTTCAGCTCGTTCTCGATTGTTACCGGATCAACGCCGTCTTCCGGCATTTCTTCTGGGGTGTCATTTTCTGAAGACAAGATACGGTCTCTTACTGGTCTGGGTTCAAGCGCGCTTTATGCGACTCATATTTGCGTTAGACGCTAGCATTATGCGCAAACGGGGCCAAGCACTGGCCCCGTTCAGATAGTGTTTTGATGTTAGCTTTGGCCCTAGAACGGGATCTCGTCATCCATATCCTGTGAAAAGTCCTGCTTCGGACCTTCCATAGAGCGTGGAGAGCCGCCGAAGCCGGAATCATCCATGCGACCACCGCCGCCGCCCATTCCACCGCCAGATGGGCCATCACGGCCATCAAGCATTGTCAGCGTGCCGCCATAGTTACGGAGCACAACTTCTGTAGAATATTTCTCAACGCCGTTATTGTCGGTCCACTTGCGAGTTTCCAGCTGACCTTCAACGTAAACCTTAGATCCCTTGCGAAGATACTGCTCGGCAATCTTCACCAGACCTTCGTTGAAAATCACAACGCGGTGCCATTCTGTCTTCTCACGGCGTTCGCCGGAGTTACGGTCACGCCAGGTTTCTGATGTCGCAATGCTGAGGTTTGCGATTGATCCGCCATTGTTCATTGATCTGATTTCAGGGTCTCGTCCGAGGTTTCCAACCAAAATCACCTTATTTACCGAGCCGGCCATTGCCATATTCCTTCTAGAAACCAAATCTGCGATTCCGTAGTTACTTACGGAAAACCCACACACTTCGCGAGGGGCAACGGAAACTTCCTGACAGTTTCCATAAAATTCTCGCTATTTGTTCTATATATGTTCTGGATGTCAACCGCGATTCGACGCATATACGTCCAGCAGACCGAAGCTAAACAGGCAGAATGACCCGATGAGTGAACTCTCAGAAATCCGTGTTCGCGGCGCCAAAGAACACAATCTGAAAAATATCGACGTGGACATTCCGCGCGGAGAGCTGGTTGTGATGACCGGCCTGTCCGGTTCCGGTAAGTCGTCTCTGGCTTTTGATACGATTTATGCAGAAGGCCAGCGACGGTATGTGGAATCGCTTTCTGCATACGCGCGCCAGTTTCTTGAGCTGATGCAAAAGCCAGATGTCGAGAGCATTGAAGGTCTTTCACCCGCCATTTCTATCGAGCAGAAAACAACGAGCCGAAACCCACGCTCGACCGTAGGCACGGTCACAGAAATCTACGACTATATGCGCCTGTTATGGGCGCGCGTTGGTACGCCTTATTCACCGGCAACAGGCCTCCCGATTGAGAGCCAGACGGTCAGTCAGATGGTCGATAGAACCTTGGCGCTGGAAGAAGGCACACGTCTCTACTTGCTGGCGCCTATCGTGCGCGGACGTAAAGGCGAATACCGCAAGGAAATGGCCGAGCTGCTAAAGAAGGGCTATCAGCGGGTGAAGGTCGATGGCGCCTTCTATTCTCTGGAAGAGCCTCCAACACTCGACAAGAAGTTCAAGCACGACATTGACGTTGTTGTAGACCGGATTGTTGTTCGCGAAGGCATGGAGCAACGACTCGCTGAGAGCTTTGAGGCTGCGCTTGAGCTCGCTAACGGAATCGCCATCGCCGAATATGCAGATGCCGAAGACGGCAAGGACCCGGAACGGATCACATTCTCTGCAAATTTTGCGTGCCCTGTATCCGGCTTCTCGATTCCTGAGATCGAGCCGCGGCTCTTTTCGTTCAATAACCCGTTTGGTGCCTGCCCGACATGTGACGGTCTTGGCGAGCAACTAAAGATAGACCCGGACCTCATCGTTCCAGAGCGCGATAAGTCACTGCAGGACGGCGCGATTGCGCCATGGGCGAAAACAACCTCGCCTTACCAGACGCAGACTCTGCAAGCGCTGGCCAAGGCCTATAAGTTTAAAATGCAAGATAAGTGGTCTGAGGTGTCCGACGACGTTCAGCGGGTCATTCTAAACGGCACCGGCGGGGACGAAGTGAAGTTCGTCTATGATGACGGCATGCGTCGCTATGAGGTGAAGAAGCCCTTCGAGGGCGTCATTCCGAATATGGAGCGCCGCTGGCGCGAGACCGACAGCGCCTGGGTAAGGGAAGAGATCGCTAAATTCCAGTCGGCCCAGCCCTGCCCAGCTTGTAATGGCAAGCGCCTGAAGACCGAGGCACTCGCTGTAAAAATCGGGATGAAGGATATTTCAGAAACGGCCTCTCTCTCTATCAGGGATGCCGACCAGTGGTTCCGCGATGTTGAAGGTCATCTCACACCGCAGAAACTAGAGATTGCCTCGCGGATTCTCAAGGAGATCAAAGATCGCCTGAAATTCCTGAATGATGTCGGGCTCGACTATCTCAACATGTCGCGATCTTCTGGCACGTTGTCAGGCGGCGAGAGCCAGCGTATCCGGCTGGCCAGCCAGATTGGCTCCGGCTTGACCGGCGTGCTCTATGTGCTCGACGAGCCAAGCATCGGTCTCCACCAGCGAGATAACGAGCGGCTCCTGGAAACGCTGAAGCATCTACGTGATCTCGGTAACTCCGTAATTGTTGTCGAACACGATGAGGACGCTATTCTAACGGCTGACCACGTCATCGATATGGGAC
>QGCY01000036.1_pt1 | contig 38674 bp, 39 predicted proteins | sample 4708041 | NCBI WGS metagenome assembly QGCY01 (sample SAMN08941164, study PRJNA450518) | Sediment metagenome, whole genome shotgun sequencing project. | biome: grassland soil; feature: grassland; material: soil; isolation source: soil 14 days enrichment with methanethiol and mixed carbon source ... | reverse complement strand
TAGGAAATCTGGTCGGAGACATACAGACCGAGATCCTCTACCTGCTGGGGCGTTCCATCAGTGTAGATAGCGTCCAGAACAGCTTGGTCCGGATAGTTTCCGTAAACCGGATTGGCGAGGTCGAAGACGTAAGAAAAATCACCTGACAGAGCGCCGCCACCAAAGAAGTAGGCTGTGTTGTTGTCGGTTTCGACATCCTGATACTGCATGCCCAGAAGCAGGTTGTGTTCCAGAGCGCCGGTAGAGAAATCAGACTTGGCGCGCAGGTCAGCGGCGTATTGTTCAGACGTGTTGTCGGCGGCGTAGAATGTACGTGCAACGGTCGTTTCGGTGAAAAGGGGAACGCCCAGATACTGGTTCAGGTAGCGGCTTTGGCCGGCGCCAGTAAAAGTTGGCCAGGCCTGTTGGTATGCTGCCTCGCCGGAGCGCCAGAGTGCGGTACCTTCAAGGCGCCAGTAATCGTTGATGCGATGCTCGCCCAGAAGCGTGATTTGATCGGACTTGGTATCGAAGAAGTTAAAGTCTGGTTCGCCTGCATAGACGTCCTGATCGATATATTCGCCGGTAACGTTGTGAGGGAAGAGCGTGCCTTCCACAGGGATGAACTGGGCAGCGACGTCGCCTTTTGTATCCTGATGGATGCCGATCAAAGTCAGCCTTGTATCAGGCGATGGCAGCCAGGTGAGGGACGGCATGAAAACGCCTGTTTCTTCGTCGACATAATCGACCTGAGAGCCGGTGTTTCGATACAAACCCACCATTCGGAAGAGTAGTTGGCCGTCTGTTCCTGCAACCGGTCCTGTGATGTCGCCAGCCAGCTGATAGCGGTCAAAGTTTCCGAGTTCTGCTACGAGGGAGCCACCAAAGTCTTCGCGGGGCGTTTTGGACACAACGTTCAGAAGACCGCCCGGAGATCCCTGTCCGTAAAGCACAGATGCAGGGCCGCGCAGCACTTCGACCTGTTCGACCGTCCACGGTTCGACGCGTGTGGTATTATAGCTGCCGAAAAGCTCCTGAATGGAGTCGCGGTAGCGCGGAATGGAGAGGCCGCGGGATGTGACCCAGTCGCCTCGTGTGGAGAAGCCGTATGTCTCAGCCGTTACGCCTGACACGTAAGACACTGTCTGGGACAGATTGAGTGCGCCGCGTTCGATGAATACGTCCGCAGGTTCGATCGAAACGGAGCGGGCGGTTTCGGTAATAGGCGTGTCTGTTTTGGTGGCCCCGAATGCATCGACTTCGCCTGCAACGATGATCGTCTCCTGGCGGCTTTCTGCATCGGCTGGTTCGCTGGACGCGGCTTGTGCGAAGGCTTGTGGTGTGAAGCTGAGAGCGGTCAGCAGCGCGATGACCCCGGCGCTGTAACCTGATTTCGAAAGTGACATGGATTCCCCTGACGCAATTGCGAGTCATTATCAATAAAGGTTCGATATTGGTAATGAGAATGATTGTCAATTGCGTTTACTTGGCGAGGGTTGAAGTCGCGCTTTCATGGGGGAGGGCAAAAAAAACGGCGCCCTGAGGCGCCGTTCTCTTTTTCAGTTGCGTGAAGGCCTTAAGCGGCTTCTTCGTCGCGAAGCTGTTGAGCGTTTGGAGAAGGATCACGAAGAACGTAACCACGGCCCCAGACTGTCTCGATATAGTGATTGCCCTTGGTCGCCTGTTGAAGCTTCTTGCGGAGCTTACAGATGAAGACGTCGATGATCTTCAGTTCAGGCTCGTCCATACCGCCATAAAGGTGGTTGAGGAACATTTCCTTGGTGAGCGTCGTGCCCTTACGCAGGGAAAGAAGCTCGAACATCTGGTATTCTTTACCGGTGAGGTGAACACGCTGCTGGCCAACTTCAACAGTTTTAGCGTCGAGGTTCACAACGATCTCGCCTGTACGGATAACGCTTTCAGCGTGGCCTTTAGAGCGGCGGACGATCGCAGTGATACGAGCGATCAGTTCGTCTTTGTTAAAAGGCTTTGTGAGGTAGTCGTCAGCGCCGTAACCGAGCGTTTTGACTTTCGCCTCAATGTCCGGGTTACCGGAGAGGATCAGAACTGGTGTGTTCACTCGGCTCATGCGGAGCTGCTTGAGAACATCAAAGCCTGAGATGTCTGGAAGTGAAAGGTCGAGAATGATGATGTCATACTCGTATACTTTACCAAGATCGACGCCCTCTTCGCCAAGGTCCGTCTGGTAGATGTTGAACCCAGCTGCTTTGAGCATCAGCTCGATGCTGCGAGCGACTGCGTGGTCGTCTTCAATCAATAGTACGCGCATCAAGTCGTCTCCCGAATCACTAACAGTGTAACGCGTTGGCGGTCTTCGCCTATAGGTAAACAGTTGTCGGGTTGCGAAATGGTTAACGCGAACTCCTTTTCGCATCAAAAATTTTAACGAAGATTTCTAATTCGTCATTTTGATGCGTTAACCCCAGCATTTACGGGGTTTTTGAGATTCGAGAAGCCTGTGGACAACGACTCCCTGATTCTCATTTTCAGGCAATACCCTACGAAATTTGACTCTTTTTCTTGGCACTTTGTTAACGAGTTGGGCTGGGTTCGTTACCAGATGGCGCCGTGCTTCATGGGGAAAACACACATTTGCCTCATTAATGAATGAACAAAACGGGCCACGCTCTTAACGAATGCTTAAGCGCATAGGACGACTCTCTGAGGAAAGTTTCACCCTCACTCTGATCGTAGCGATATCATGCTTCAGGACCTCATTCGGGACGTAAAACGCGCTTCGGCTATTCAGCTGACCGGTCGCGTTGAAGCTCTTGAAGGGCTGCGTATTGAGGCAAGCGGGCCTCGAACGGCATTACGCATTGGCGCGCTCGCGCATATTGGAGCGCCGAACGGGCCTCTGGCGGAGATTGTAGGTTTTCGCGGTGAACTGGCTGTATTGCTCGCCTGCGAAGAAAGTCAGGCTGTTTATCCGGGCGCTAAAGTCTTCTTCCAGACAGAACCCGCTGTTCTATACCCGTCTGATAAGTGGCTCGGCCGTGTCGTTGATCCGTTCGGCCTGCCAATGGATGGTGGCCCCGAATTGCCGCATGGGCCTTATGCCAAGCCTGTAGATGCGCCGCCGCCCTCTGCACACACGCGCTCACGTATTGAAGAACGGCTGCATCTTGGCGTCCGCGTCATGGATTTGTTCACGCCGTGCGGTCAGGGACAGCGCCTTGGCCTCTTCGCCGGCTCCGGTGTCGGTAAGTCGACCTTGATGGGCATGCTGGCCAAAGGCGCCGATGCGGATGTGATTGTGATCGGTCTGATCGGTGAGCGGGGCAGGGAAGTACGTGAGTTTGTTGAGGATGCGCTCGGTCCGGAAGGGCTTGCGCGTTCTGTTATCGTCACGGCGACATCTGATGCGCCTGCGCCAGCGCGTAAGCGGGCGGCAATGTCTGCGCTCGCTGTTGCCGAATACTTCCGTGACCAAGGCAGGCAGGTGCTCTGTCTTCTTGATAGCGTGACACGATTTGCCATGGCGCAGCGCGAGATTGGTCTTGCCGCAGGCGAGCCGCCTACGACGCGCGGTTACACTCCATCTGTGTTCGCAGAACTTCCAAAACTGCTTGAACGTGCCGGCCCTGGTAAACAGGGATCAGGTGCTATCACCGGTCTCTTCACTGTTCTTGTCGATGGTGACGACCATAACGAGCCAGTCGCAGACGCAGTTCGCGGTATTCTCGACGGTCACATTGTTATGTCGCGCCACATTGGTGAACGCGGGCGTTATCCGGCGGTCGACATTCTGAAATCGCTTTCGCGTCTTGCGTCCCAGCTGCACGGACCGGAAGAGGCCGAGCTAGTGCGCAATGTGCGCCGTCTCATCTCCACCTATTCCGACATGGAAGAATTGATCCGGATCGGGGCATATGCGCCGGGCGCCGACCCTGAGACGGATCGGGCAATTCGTCTGAATGAGGGATTGAATGAATTCCTGACACAAAGCCAGTCAGACCCGACCGCGCCGGACGCCGTATTTGATGCGCTCCGCCAGATCTATGATGCCAGCGCATGAGTAAGACGCTCGAAACTCTGATCAAACGTGCCCAGAAAGACGTCGATGCCCTCGCAATCGAGATGCGTCGTGCTCTGGAAACGCGGAATGAAATCCTTGCGGAGATGGCATCGTGCGAAGCCAGCATCGAAGCCGAAGCATCCATGTTTGATGGCTCACCAATGGCTGGGCTCGGGTTTGCAGCATTTCTGGATCGTCAAAAGCTCCGCAAAGTTAATCTGGATGAAGCGCTCAAGCTTGCCGATCAGGCCCATTTAGACTGCCAGAAGGCGATCAACCGCGCCTTTGCCGAATTGAAACGACTTGAGCAATTGCTTGAGCAGCACAAGCTTCGGGAGCGTCAGGAAATTCAAAAGCGCGAACAGGCGGCCTTTGACGAACGCAGTTCGCAAATGTTTGGTCGACAGGGCTAAACGATCAGTTTCAGGAACAAATTGCCGTTGTGCACGTGAACATCGACCTGTTCCGGTGGTACGGAAAGCAGGGTGAGGCCCAGTTGCAGTGAGGCTTTTGAATCCAGCCCGAGCGATGGTGCCGCTTTCGTCAGATCGAATAAGGCTTCTTTTGACGGAATGACTGCGCGGCTGACGAAAATATTCAGCGCAATACCGTCTTCATGACGCTCTGAGCGAATAGAAACGCGGTCACCTTTCTCGCAGGCTCTCAGAATGCCCGCGACGAGATGCTGGATGCCGAGTGTCGCGAGCGGACGTGAGCCGATCTGTGTGAACCAGGATGTTTCTGTCTCGAAGACGAGGTTCACCTGTTTCGATTGAGCCGTGCTGGACACGCGCTCTGCGGTCTCAAGCAATAGCTCGTGGATCGGCGTGCGTGTCGCCTGAGAAAGATCGTCTTCTGAATAGGCGCGAATGGCGCGCACGGTTTCCAGAAGGTGGGCGACATATTCGGCCGTGCTGGAGCGACCGGAGTCTTCCATGGTTTCCAGAAGCGTCTGAAGACTGAGTTCAATGTAAGAGAACGGGCCTCGAAGCGATTCAACAGACCGTTTGATATCCCGCGAGCTGACCTTGCCTTCCGGTGGGCGGTCGGGCGCTTTGCGGCGCCATTTCGAGTTGGCGAGAATCTGCTTGAGCAATTTCGAGCTAAGGTCGATTTTGTCGATAACGGCTTCTGCGCCGCTGGAGACCGCTTCCTGGCGCATGTTCTCGGCGTCGTCAGAGGTCACAAATACAATTGGCGCGTCGGTGAACTCACGGACGCGCTTGATATCATCTTCGATGGAAATGGCGTCTGGCCGTCGCACATCCAGCAACACAAAATCGGCGGGACCAAGTTGTGACAGGCGCTGAAAGTCTTCGATGCGTTCGCTGATATTGAGCTGAATATCGCGCTCTTCCCCAACCATTTCGGTCAGGATTTTCGCGTCGAGCGCGTTATCTTCTACATAATGGATGCGCATGCTTAGACTCAGATAGTACAAGTCCAAGATACTGTTAAATATAGAAATCTGCAATAACTTAGGATGATTCTTCCACAGACTTTATAGAGCTTAACTGTCACTATGACTGTTAAAAGCCGAAGAACTGCCCGAAGAGCACATGTAATAGAGAAGTGATTCGTGCATTTTTCTTGCGAAACTTGAGAGACTCAATCCAGCCTTAAGGTTCTTTGAACGTTTTGTATGCTGATTTCAGATATTGATTTTTTAAAGGCGAAGGGGACCTTCGCGTTAACTTGACTACATTGAACCCGGGGTGGGGAATAAGTGCCTAAACGAGTATCCTTTGAACATGACCAGGCAGACTCTACCGCTCTGCTTGCGGAGCTGGCTTCTGTCATTGCTCATGATGTGAGAACACCGGTCCGACACATTGGTCAGTTTCTCGAATTCTATGAGCGCGAGCTGGAAGCGGGGAACACGACGCAGGCTGCAGCGCATTTTGATATTGTAAAAGACAGTATTTCGCGTGTGTCCGAGATGCTTGATGGCATCGTGACATATGCCCGCCTTGGGCGAGGCCTGGACGAGCCTTCAGAAATAAATCTCAAAAAGCTTGCTGCTTCGGCTTTCGAGCGAGCGATGATGTCTGAAGAACGCAATAATGCCGTGCTCGACTATCGCGGAGATGAAGCCTGTATCGGGCATGATGTCCGTATCCAGGAAATGTTTGTACATCTGTTCGAGAATGCTTTGGTTCACACGCCGAAGGATCAGGACCTTACAGTTCGCGTCGACGTCTATCGCGGCGAGCAGGACACTCATATCGAGATCAGAGACAATGGTCCGGGCATTCCGGACGGTTATGAAAAGATCATCTTCGATATGTTCCAGAAGGGCGGAAAGCGCGAAGAAGAGGACAAGCCTGTTGGCGGACTCGGATTATCGCTTGCGCGCCGTATTGCGCGCCTGCATGGCGGTGATCTGACGCTGGAGCGCCAGTCAGGCGCGGGCGCCGACAAGCCCGCATCTGTCTTTGTGGTGACTTTACCGAACAGCGAAATTCTGACGTAGAGCGGCCTTAAACCCGCTCGCGCAACTCGTCTCGAACGAGCGCGGCAATATCTTCACAGGCTTTCCGTGCTGCGGGTGAAATGCCCATAAAGGCTGTAAAGCCGTGAGCAAGGCTGTCATAGCAACGGTAAACCACATCAACGCCTGCATCTGTCAGACGATCAGCATAAGCTTTGCCCTGATCGTGCAGAATGTCGAAGCCTGCTGTCACGATAATCGCCGGCGCGAGGTTTTCCAGCTGGGTGGAGCACATAGGCGAGATCATCGGATCTTCGCGGTCTGCGCCTTCCGGCAGGTACTGTTCGATGAACCATTCCATTGTATCGCGCGTCAGCGGGTAGCTGTCGGCGTAGATATTCATGCTGGATGATTCAAACTCGATCTCTGTTGCCGGATAGATCAGAATTTGCAGTACAGGCTGTGGCTTGTGATCGCGCATCATTTCCTGCGCGACGATGGCGGAGAAATTACCGCCCATGGAATCGCCCGCCACGGCAGCATGGCCCGGAGACGCGCCGAGGTTTTCAGCTTCCTGCAGACACCACTCATAGGCCGCAATCGCGTCGTTCAGGCCAGCTGGCCATTTATGTTCGGGCGCAAGTCGGTAGTCGACAGAGACAACCGGCGCTTTACAGATGTGGCTCAGCACTCCGCAGAATTCATGGCTGGTTTCAAGGTCGCCAATCACGCCGCCGCCAAAGTGATAGAACACGATGACCGGCATGTTCGGGTCCTGACCGAACGGCTTGTATATTCGGGCCGGGATGGAATGCGTCTCTGTCGGAATGTTTGTGTCTTCCGTCGTGACGCCGGATGGCAGATCGCCTGCGAAAAGGGCAAGGCCCTCTGCTGATGCTGCGCGGGCAATCTGAGGGCTGAGTGACGACATGGGCGGTTGCTTGCGCGCTGAGTGGGCAATCATCTGAAAGTGCGGGTCCAGCGTACGTCCGCCAAGTTGGACCGGGTGTCCGCCGGACATTTTGACCAGCCAGCTATTCGGCAGCTTCATGACCATTTTGGCCAGCATTGTGCTAAAGCTCATGCCCGTTTCCCCATATATGTTTGTTCGCTGAGTTTTATCTTAGGTGCGAATTTCATCAAAAGCATGGCGGATACCACACAAGATCAGATTAGTCGCAAAATCCGTCGCCTGTTCAACCAGCTTTTCGGTCTGATCCTGATCATTTGAAATCCGCGTGAGCATCACATCGCCAAGTTCGCGGGCGATTCCGATAGCGGAGGCGGTCAGGTAGGCGGTGTCGATATCAGGTGAACCTTCGGAGGCGAGGATGGTCTCGATGTCCTTGCGGATCTCCTGAAAAATGGCGTTCATTTCAGGTGTATCGGACCGGACGTCGCTAATATGGATTTTGGGTGCTGCGAGCCTCAGAACTTCGGCATGCCGTTCCACAATGAAGTGAAAATAAGCACTGAAGGCGCATTTGAGATAATCTTCAAAGCTGATGTTTTCGCGCGGCAGTGTTCTGAGCAGGCGACCGAATTCGGCCGCAGACGTCTCCGCGAGCGCTTCGAAGATTTCTTCTTTGGATTTGAAATAATTATAGAAGGTGCCGCTAGCCAGATCGGTCCGACGGATAATGTCCCGCACGGTCGTCGTTTCATAGCCGAGCTCTGCGAAAACAAGGCGCGCAGCGTCCAGTATTGCTTCACGGTTAGCAGCTTTGGAGCGCTCGCGTTTGCTCTGGGTCTTTGAAATCATCATCTGGCGCTGTCACTTGAATCGGCTGGCGGTTTTCCGCACGAGCGAACCCTACTGTAAAATTGCGGCTATCAAAACTCAATCGCTTCCTTGCCTGTCCCGGCGAGATAGCCGGTCTTATGCCCAGCGAATATCCACTCAGGACTGCGTGTCCTCACCGTCCGTGTCCGGAGGAGTTGAAGGCCGGGTTAATTCATCCGGAAGCTGGAAGGCAGCCGATTCGACCGAGAATATCGCGTCAGCGTCTGCGGTCCGTCGTGACAGGCGCACCATTTCGAAGTGACCGGAAAGGAAATCTTCGCCGGTTCCGACATGCCATTCGCCAAAGATCCGGCTCGCCTCATCAGACAGTCGTCCAAGATACTGAATATGGGCCTGATGGACTTCCGGGCCGGGGTGGTACAGCTTTTCGAAGATCACGCTCTCACCAGCCATTTCTCCCATGACATCGGCTGAAAGCTCGCGCAGCATAGGCGCGGCGAAAGTGTTTGGTTCCAGAGTGGTGCCGGTGAATTCAAGTTCGGCAACCGACTCAAGAAAGGCTGAAAACGGTATACGCTGATCGTCTGCGGCGGTGCCATAGGCATACCATCCGGTCCAGTATCCGGCGATGTCGTTCGCGTCAGTCATGGTGATTATCTATTTCCGTACGCTGACACTCGGTGTAGTGAGGTGCCATGACAGAGAATCCTGATTTCTTCGATCTTATTCGGCAATATGCGCCTAGTATCATAAATAAGGTGCCGTATGCGAACACGCTAGGGTTTGAGCTGGTCGATCTTGAGCCAGGAAAGGCTATCGCGCGCGCGCCCTACAAACCAGAGACAATTGGCGACATCGAGACCGGAATTATTCACGGCGGTGTTGTTACGGCTTTGCTGGATAATGTGTCCGGTGTTTCGGTAATTGCAGCCCTCTCCGAAATGAAGTCTACCGCGACGCTCGATCTGCGTATTGATTATATGCGTCCGGCAGAAGTGGGCCGTGATATTATCGCCGAAGCCGAGTGCTATCACATGACTCGTACTGTCGCGTTCACGCGCGCCTGGGCCTATCATGAAAGCCGTGACCGTGTGATTGCGACCGCGTCCGGGTCGTTTGCTCTGAATACTATCAAGGGCTTTCCCACGAATGCCGGGGAGGGCAGCTGATGAGCGAAGACATTCTCCAGCGCCAGAAAAAGCTTCAGGACTATCTTAACCGAACGCCGTTTGCCGATTTTATCGGTTTCAAGTGTGAAATCATGGGCGATGAAATGACGGCTATCCTTCCATTCGAAGAGAAGATCATCGGTAATCCGTCAATTCGAGCGCTTCATGGCGGTGCGACAGGTGCGTTTCTTGAGCTGACGGCGATGGCTCAATTGTTTCTGCTCTCTGAAGAGATCAGCCTCGCCAAGCCGATTAATCTGACCATCGATTACCTGCGTCAGGCGAAGGCAGAAAACCTCTATGCCCGCGCTACAGTGACCAAGCAGGGGCGGCGCATCGCTAATGTTCATGCTGAAGCATGGCAATCGGAACGGGCGCGGCCAGTGGCGACGCTCAGCGCGCATTTCTTGCTCGGTAATGGTGAGTAATCGTCAACGCTAATCGATGAAATTGTAAACATCTGCTCCCGCAAAATTAAACTTTTTGTGAGTAAGACTGCATGCTGAGGTCACAGCATGCACGAGAAGCTGAAATTTAAAAATCTGTTCCGGATCCACTCCGACGAACCTGAGCTTGTGCAGGCTCAGATGGCGGCTATGTCGCGCCAGATTCCTCTGATTTACATCATTGTCGCGTTCAATGTGTTCGGCCTCGCCGTCAGCTTCGCTTCGGCTGCGCCGCCGGAACTGGCCATATGGACGCCTGCTGTTCTGATCGGCCTGTTTATTGTCCGCAGTCTCTTCTGGTTTATGCGGCCGAAAGAGTATGCAAGCCATCTCGATGCGGCGAGGGAGCTGCGAAAGCTCTCAGCGCTTCTTGCAGGCATGGCCGTTTTCCTGTCTGTCTGGTGTATTCTGCTCTTCCCTTATGGCGATGCAAACCAGCAGACACATATCGCATTTTTCATATCGGTTACGTTGATCGGGACTGTATTTGCGGTGGTGCAGGTTCCTTTGGCCGCTCTTGTTTGCATGACGATTAGTGGCACAACGTTCGTCCTGTTTTTTGCGACGCGCGGAAACCTTGCCTACACGGCGATGGCGCTGAACTTCATTACGGTGATGCTTGTCGTCTTCATGCTGGTGCGCAGTTATTTTCAAAATCTCTACGGATTTATCACGTCGAACAAGCAGCTGACCGAGGCGAACGCAGAGCTCAATTCGCTATATGCCGAGCTTGAGACGCACCGCGATAATCTCGCCCAACAGGTTTGCCTGCGCACTGCCGAGCTGGAAGAGCAAAAGCTGAAGCTGGAGCAGGCGCTGAAGGCAGAACGTGAACTCAATGCGATGCAGAACGATTTTGTGTCCATGGTCAGCCATGAATTCCGTACGCCGCTCGCCGTGATCGATGGCATGGCGCGCCGTGTGGAAAACCGGGCGGAGAGCATGGATGCTCAGGCCGTTCGCGAGCGGATGGAGAAAATCCGTGGCTCTGTGGGACGTCTTTCCAATCTGGTTGAGCGTACCCTGGATGCCTCACGCATGGCTGCATCGAAGCTTCAATTCGAGCCGGAAATGGTGGATATCCAGTCGCATATTCTCGACGTTCTGGACCGTCACAAGGAGATCGCTACCGAGTATCAGTTTGAGATCGATATTGAAGATCTTCCGGACGAACTCAGCTGTGATCCGCGCCTGATGGAGCATGTGCTCGGGAATATGATCGGCAATGCCGTCAAATACTCCAAAGCGGATCCGCGCATCGATATTTGTGGCTATGTCGAGGGCAATTGGGCGATCATCAAAGTTCGCGATCACGGTGTCGGCATTCCACAAGCAGAATTGGCTCGTGTGACAGAACGTTTCTTCCGTGCATCAACAGCCACCAAAATTCAGGGCACAGGCATCGGGCTCAATCTCGTAAAAGAGATTGTTCAGATGCACGGCGGCAAGTTCAAAATCGACAGTGAAGAAGGCAAATGGACTGAAGTCAGCGCTTTCTTCCCGATCTCTAGGGATTCTGCCGATCCGGTTATCCTTGGCGTTCACGATGATAATGAGCCGGACGCTCTAGTCCGCCGTGCCTGACAGAGCGTCGCCGAGCGCTTTGCCGCTCGCCCAGGCATCTTGGACACCCCCGCCCAAAAGCCAGTCTCCGCATACTCCGAGTGTCTTGTCTTCGGTTAGCATGAAAGATTGGCCAGCTGGCGTGGATGTGACGGCATAACGCCAACGGTGGGCATGCTCTGCGGCTGGCGATGGCAGCTCTATCGACAGTGTCTCGGCTAATGCCGATTTCATGTCGTGAAGAACATCACTGGCGTCGTCCTCCAGATGCGCTTTCGACCAGTCTGTTCTGGCATGAACAACAAGACAGTCCTTCGTCGTATCTCTACCCGGTTTGGTCTGGTTCCGGATGACGGATGCGATAGGACCATGGTCGGGTTTGATTACCGTGAAGTCCAAAGGCAGAGGTGTCTCGAAGCCCAGCATCGTCACCCAGCGCGGTTCTGAAATTACATCGCTGGCTTTGGCCGCGAACGCGGGGGCGGCATCAGAAAGAAGAATGGTCCCCTGTTCTGCGGGAATTGCGCAGACAACAACATCGCAGTCGAATGGTGGGACATCCTGTTCGAAAGACAGCGCCCAGCCGCGCGGTGTGCGTGTGATGCGCTCTACGCGTTGACCAAAGCGTACATCGAGGCCCTCCGCCAGACCTTTGATGGTGGCGTTCATGCCCGGCGTGCCGACAAAGCCTTTCGGAAAGCCGTTATCATTGGCATGAAGTTCCGCGACGAAACCAGCATCGATTAGTGGCTGAAGCGCGTCTGCGAATGCCTCGGATCGCGCTTCGAATGCGCTTGTGCCATGATCAAAGCGATACTCGGCACCGCCTGCGCTGATACGCTTGGTTGAGAGGCGGCCGCCTGCGCCGCGCCCTTTGTCAAAAACCGTCACGTCCAATCCGTTCTGGCGGGCAATGCGTGCGCAAGTAAGGCCAGCAAATCCGGCGCCGATAATAGCGAGTTTCAAGATTTCGATCCCGTTCAGATATGTGATGCTTCAAATGTTCCATACGAAGAGGCAAGACGGGCGGATTTTATTTTTAGCGAAGGTCGGACGCCTCAACCGCCATGATGGTATTTCGCTCAAGCGAACTAGCGCTCAGACGCAGCATTGCAGAAACTAAAACAGCGCCACGCAGAAGACGCGGCGCTGTATCAGAAACTATGTGAAGGCAGACCGATGAGGGCGCTGCCTTAAACTGGCTTTCAAGCGGCGCCTTTGACCTTCGCCTTGGAGCCTTTTGTTGCTTGTTCTGCAAGCCATTCGCGGAAGTTCTTCATTGCGGGCTTCCAGTTATTGATCGTGTCAGGTGCAAAGACTTTCGCAGTCGGATACCAGGGCAGTTCACCCGTGCCGAGATACGGCCATGCATTCGGCGCACCGATAATGGCAGTACGGGCGCCAGAGCCTGCTGCAATGTTTGTCGTTGCGTTCATTGGGCCGACGACCAGATCGAGCGCAACGCAAAGCGCAGCCAGATCATCCAGATCATCTTTCAGATTGATGCCTTCCATCTGGTGGATTTTGACGCCGAACTCTTTCTCAGCACGTTCAATATCTTCCGCGCATTCGCCATACTGAAGGTTCACCCAGACAACGCCTTCGGTTTTCAGTGTGTCCTTCCACTGCGTGAACGGAGAATAGTATTTAGAACGCTTTGCCGTCATCAGCATAGACTTCCAGAGGATACCTGTTTTAAGGCCCGGGCCGAGTTTGGCGAGTTCGTTTTTCCAATGCTCGACGCGGTCCGGATCAGGTGTCAGGAAGCCACCTTCTGTTGGGAAGTCTTTGATATCTGTACGCAGAGCTCGCAGTACGCTCGCCATTGGTGCCCAGAAATCATATGTGTCCCAATCGGTAATTAGTGGGCAGCCACGAAGCGGAATGGCGTTAGAGCGAACTGTAGAGTGCTTAGTGACTTTCGCTGTCGGGAAGGAGCGTTGCATCAAGGCTTCCAGACGCGGCACCACACCAATTGTCAGAGACCCTTCAGGGCCGAGCCGGTCAATGAGGTCATGGCCCATATTCAGGAACATAACTTCGTCGCCGAGACCCTGCTCGCCTACAACGAGGATTTTCTTACCTTCCAGCGGTTCACCATCCCATTGCTTCAGCGGAATGGAATACGAGGTCGCTCCGCCGTAGCGTGGATTATTGCGGCATTCATATGCGTCCCACGCTTTGTCGAGCTGGCCGGAACCAATAAGCGAAATCGCAATTGCGTGCTCAGTTTCCGCGCGCTCATTCGCGGGCATAACGCCCAGATCGAGCGCTTTTTGAAGATAGTCCAGCGCCACGTCGTGGCGGCCCTCTGTTGCGCGGCAATAGCCGATATTGTGATAAGCGCGCGCAAGGTTCGGCTCCAGCTGAAGCGCTTGTTCATAGAAAAGAACCGCATTGTCGAATTCGGTCTGCTCCATCATGACCGTGCCGAGCGAGTTCCACAGAAGAGAGCTTTCCTGATTCTCGTAAATCGCGGCGCGTAGCACTTCGATAGCGCTTTCGAATTCGCCCTTATCGCGCAAAACACAGGCGAGGTTGTTGGGGCCTTCAACGTGGTTCGGCATCATGCGGCAGAAGATGCGGAAAAACTTCTCTGCCACGTCATAAAGGTCCATGCGCCATGCCAGAAGGCCGAGGTTCTGGTAGATCTCCGGCTCTTCGGGCGAGAGCTGAAGCGCGCGCTCATACATTCCGAGCGCAAGGCTTGCGACGCCGAGCTTATCGAGTGCGATAGCCGTGATATGGCAGGCGAGGGCGAGGTTCTCGTCAATATTGACGGCTTGCAGGCCGAGCTGAGCTGCCTCGCGGTATTTCTCTTCATTTATAAGCCGCACAGCGCGCTTCATCAGCGGCATAGCCTTGCGTAGCTTATCGTCTGCTTTGTTATTCTTATAGCGAAGAACCGTTTTCAGCGCCTGACTCTTGGCTGCGTCGCCAACGGCGTCAGCTGGCATTGGATTGGCGAGAGGTGCCGCGTCCAGCGCTTGATCGAGAGTTGTGTTCTGGGTGGCGTCTGTCATGTGGCGCTCCGGTGATTGCGTTTATACCAAATTGCCACGTTCTCTTTAAGAAACGGCTAACTTCGAATTACTCCATCTAAAACTTGCATTAACCTCATGGAGGTAAAACCAGTCAGAATGTTTACTGGCTGGAGGACACCATGCCGCTTAAATTGTCGCTGAAACCAGGCGAAAAATTCGTTGTAAACGGCGCTGTCATTCAAAATGGCGATCGTCGCGGTGTTCTGCTTCTGCAGAACAAAGCGTCTGTTCTACGAGAGAAAGATATTATGCAGCCGCACGAAGCAGATACGCCTGCGAAGCGCATCTATTTCCCGGTTATGATGATGTATCTCGATCCTTCAGACATCTCGAGCCAGTACGAAGAATTTGTGGTGAGAATGACGGAATTCATGTCCGTTATAAAAAATCCTGATATCCTCAAGGAATGCATTTCCTGTTCCAAGGATGTGATGGCGGGTCAATATTATAAGGCGCTCTCAAGGTGCCGGAACATTATGTCATACGAAGAGGAGCGCTTGGGGCATGTCCATCAAGGCGTATCAGCAGACAGCACGCCGGACCGAGAATCCGCGTGAAATTGAGTATCGCCTCTTTGCTCAGGTAACGGCCGCGCTCGTCGAGGCAGAAAAAACTGGCAAGAGCGATCTCCATAAGCTCATGGACGCGCTGGACTGGAACCGGCGGGTCTGGTCTGCGCTGTCTCTGGACTGTGCGAATCCGGACAACGGATTGCCGGCCCAGCTGCGTGCCAGCATTATTTCTCTGTCGATTTTCGTCAGCAAACATACGTCTGCGATCATGCGGGAAGACGAAGACATTCAGGATCTGATCGATATCAACCGACTGATCATGCAGGGCCTGAACGGCGAATAGGGGCGTGCCCTTTCGTCATCTTTGCGCTGCGCCTAAACCGCGCTAACCTCTCCGAAAATATTCGGGGAGGTTTTTTATGAGCCGCAGACTGCTTCTGATTCATGGCGTTGGATGCGCTGCCAATGTCTGGACACCGATGCGCCGCTTTCTGGAGCGTGCAGGCTGGACCTGTGAAGCGCCAACGCTCTTCCCCGAATATCGACTGGCTGAGAACCCGCCCGATGAGCTGAACAAGCTGGGGCTGGACGATTACATCACCGCTATGTCGGAGGAATGCCGCCGCATCCGTGAAGAAACAGGTGAAAAGCCGGTCGTGATCGGGCACTCTATGGGAGGTCTGATCGCCCAGTCGCTCGTGGAAATGAACATGACCTCTGGCGGTGTGTTTCTGACGCCAGCCCAGCCTCGCGACTGCCATGCCGTCACGCCTGCCGTGGCGATCACCTTCCTGAACATTGTTCTATCGCAGAACCGCTCCAAGGCGCATAAAGTCTGGAAAACCGGTTTCAAATGGGGCGTTCTGAATTGTGTTCCGCGCGCGCGTCACGATGAAATCTACGCAACCGCGCTTTATGACTCAGGCAAGGTATATGGAAATCTGGCTGACGGAATTGTTGTCCGCGAAGAACGCGTTCAGGTGCCAACGCTGACGATTGCCGCAAGCAAGGACAGGGCAACACCCGCTAAAGCGGTGCGGAAAATGAAGGATAAATATGCCAAGGCACCTGTGCCGGGCGATTTCCGCGAATACGAAAACCACGCACACTGGATTTTGGACGAGCCAGGTTCAGAGCAGGTCGCAGCTGATATTCTGGACTGGCTCGAGCTTAACGTCGGAGAGCCTGCAAAGGCCTGATCAGTTTTTCTCGTCCGCGGACGGAACGTATTGAAGTGTACCCATACGGTTTTCGATCGTCTGGTCGGCTTCAACCCATGAGGTAACACCCCGATGTGCGCTGACATTTGTGTATCCGATGCCTTGCAGAATCTTCGTCACCGCAGCTGCGCGAATTCCGTGAGAGCAGGTGACAATGATTTCCTGATCGGCGTCAGGCGCGAGTGATCCAATACGGAATTCTACCACGCCACGTGGCACCGACTGTGCGCCAGCAATGTGACCGGCCTCGTATTCGGCTTCCGTACGCACATCGATCAGGACCAGATTCTCGTTAGCTTCCATACGGCTGATCAAATCCTCATTGGATATATGATCGACACCGGCTGTCATTCGTTCGCGGATTTCGTCTGCTGTCATTAGGTCGGCGGCGTATGCCGGACCAGCAAAAATGGCGAGCAGTGATACTGAAACAAGTGCGTGACGGATCATGGTGGTTCCTCCGATTATATTTGTTGGGGAAGCTACCATGGCTTCGGCCTTTTTCCATAGCAGATCGCAGGTTTGTGATGGGTGAGGAACGACCCGGCAAAGACTGCACTACAGGGCTGAACAGGCTCGGAAATCCCTGCCTATCAGCTGGCGACTTGTGTGGATATTTATAGAAAATTCAATGAAATAGGGGCTTTTCCGATTAAGTTCTCATTTACCAAAACGGCACGCCATTTGCGCATGCGTATGCAGGACAAAATGTCCAGCTGACTAAAATGGTCAGAACAATACCTGCCAGAATGGAAGGAAACTAAAATGGCTGCCCTTTCTGTAAATACCAACTACGGGGCGATGGTCGCCCTGCAACAACTGAACAGCACCAATATGGCTCTCAGCGGGACCCAAGAACGTATCAATACCGGGCTAAAGGTTGCATCGGCTAAGGACAATGGCGCGATTTACGCCATTGCTCAGGGCATGCGTGCAGACCTTTCCGGCTTTGGCGTTGTTCTTGACAGTCTCGACCGCACCGGGTCGACGGTGGATGTCGCAATCGCGGCCGGAAGTGCAATTTCCGACCTTCTCATCGATATGAAAGAGAAAGCGCTTGCTGCTTCTGACGAAACACTGACTACGGCGCAACGAGCTGCCTTCAGCGAAGATTTCAAGGCGCTGCGTGATCAGATCGATACCATTGTCAGCAATGCTGAATTCAATGGCGTGAACCTGATCAACGGATCGACTGCAGAAATCACGGCATTTGCCGATGCTGATGGCAATTCTGTCATCACGGTGCAAGATGAAAACCTTTCTCTGGGTGGTGGCGTAGTGACGATCGCTGCGACGGCATCGCTCGACACAGCTACCAATGCTTCAGCTCTGGTCTCTACGATTGAAACATCGCTGACTAACCTGAACCAGGCGCTCGCGCGTCTGGGCACGTCTTCGAAGGCGCTCACGATTCACTCTGAATTCGTGACAAAGCTGCGTGATTCCCTCGAGAAGGGTGTCGGCCATCTGGTCGATGCGGACATGGCAAAAGAGAGTGCCAAACTTCAGGCTCTGCAGACGAAGCAGCAGCTTGGCGTGCAGGCACTGTCGATCGCGAACCAGGCTCCGCAGGTCATCAACAGTCTGTTCCAGTAAGACCTTCAGTCGTAAATGGGGGAGGGATGTATTCCTTCCCCCTGCTGCGGCCACCGAAAGTTGGAAACAATGCGTAAGAACACGCACACAGAAGCACAGGCGGCCGTCGGCGGAGAGATCCCCGGCGGTTTTTTCATGGCCCGGCAGGCAGTAATTGCCGGGGGAGGAAAGTTTTGCCTGGTCGAAACTGCCTCATGGGAAAATTGCATCCTTTTTCGTAACATTTACATGCGTATTCACGGGGGCTGACGCCTCATCCCTTAACCATTCGGTTTGGCATCGCGCTTGCTCCTACTAGTCCGCAGGCAAAACGCCTGAGCGAGCAAAATGCACGCGTTACATAACCAGAATGGAGATCGCTAAAATGGCGAGCGTAAATACGAACTATGGCGCAATGGTCGCGCTGCAGCAGCTGAACTCTACAAACTCTCAGCTCGAAATGACTCAGACTCGTATCAACACGGGCATGAAAGTCTCTTCCGCAAAAGACAATGGTGCTATTTATGCGATCGCTCAGGGCATGCGCGCTGACGTTGCTGGCTATGGCGTTGTCACGGACTCACTTGATCGTTCAAGCTCTACAGTCGACGTTGCGATCGCAGCTGGCGAAGCAATCGGTGATCTTCTCATCGATATGAAAGAGAAAGCGCTTGGCGCGGCTGACTCTTCCCTGACTTCAAACCAGCGCTCTGCATTTAACGAAGACTTCAAAGCGCTTCGTGACCAGATCGCGACTGTTGTCTCTAACGCTGAATTTAACGGCGTGAACCTGATCAACAACTCTACTGCTAACATTGAGGCGTTCGCGTCTGCTGACGGTACATCCGTCATCACCGTTCTCGACGAGAACCTGTCTCTGTCCGGCTCTATCGTCACGCTGACATCTACTGCTGTCATCGACACAGTCACAAAAGCGTCTACAGCTGTTTCTACAATCGAGACATCCCTGACGAACCTCAACCAGGCGCTCGCGCGTCTCGGTACAGCGTCTAAAGCGCTCGGCATTCACTCAGACTTCGTCACGAAGCTTTCTGACGTGACTGAGAAAGGTATCGGCAACCTCGTCGATGCGGATCTCGCGAAAGAATCTGCGAAACTGCAGGCTCTGCAAACTAAGCAGCAGCTCGGCGTTCAGGCGCTCTCAATCGCCAACCAGGCGAGCGGTATCGCACTGTCCTTCTTCCGTTAAGAAGCGACGGCCTCTGAGAGGCAAACCAGTTAAAATATTGAAGGTGGCAGCCTTCATTCCTGCCGGGTCCCTAAGGGGCCCGGCTTTTTCTTTTGTGCTGGATTTTGAGTAAGGCTTTAAAATTCCCTATATATCAATGATTTGTAAAGGAGTGAAACTTTTGCCCGGCACTTATTGCCGGTAGGCAGGAAAAGTGGGAGGTCAGAGAAACTTTAATAAAGTCTCCAAGCCGCGTTAATGTTTGGGGCCCTAAAAACCGGCTGAATCTATTTTTCTGTTAAGCACAAATCTGGCCCGTCATTTGCGAAGCCATTCTGCGGACAAAAGGTCCGTTCAGGCAAAAGGCCTGAGTTACATAACCAGAATGGAGATCGCTAAAATGGCGAGCGTAAATACGAACTATGGCGCAATGGTTGCGCTGCAACAGCTGAACCAGACTAACTCAGCTCTCGAGACAACTCAGACCCGCATCAACACGGGCATGAAAGTCGCTTCCGCAAAAGACAACGGTGCTATCTATGCGATCGCTCAGGGCATGCGCGCTGACGTTGCTGGCTATGGCGTTGTTAAAGAGTCTATCGACCGCACAAGCTCTACAGTTGACGTTGGTATCGCCGCCGGCGAAGCAATCGGTGATCTCCTCATCGACATGAAAGAGAAAGCACTCGGTGCCGCCGACTCGTCTCTGACAACGTCTCAACGCTCTGCGTTCAACGAAGACTTCAAAGCGCTTCGTGATCAGGTTGGCACGGTTATCTCTAACGCTGAATTCAACGGCGTGAACCTGATCAACAACACGACTGCTTCTGTAGAGGCGTTCGCGTCTTCTGATGGCAGTTCTGTGATCACAGTTCTCGACGAGAACCTGTCTCTGGGCGGTGCAATTGTTACTCTTGCTGCAACTGCGTCTCTCGACACAGTGACAAACGCTTCTGCAGCGGTCGGCACAATCGAGACATCTCTCACAAACCTCAACCAGGCTCTGGCCCGTCTTGGTACGGCGTCTAAAGCGCTTGGTATTCACTCTGATTTCGTCACGAAACTTTCTGACGTGACTGAGAAAGGTATCGGCAACCTCGTCGATGCGGATCTCGCAAAAGAATCTGCAAAACTGCAGGCTCTGCAAACCAAGCAGCAGCTCGGTGTTCAGGCGCTCTCCATTGCCAACCAGGCAAGCGGTATTGCCCTGTCCTTCTTCCGATAAGGGAAGACCAAAAAAACGAAGACATAAAAGGCGTAAGACCTTTCATGACTGCCGGGCCCTTGTGGCCCGGCTTTTTCGTTTCTGGCGGACGCTTATGATCAGCCGACGCGTGTAGAATAGATAAAATTTCAATAAAATCAATGAATAGGTAGGTAAAATTAACCCGGCAAATTATGCCGGTCGGCAGGTTTGGTTGCCCCCTTCATATCTCGCTAACCATACTGGAAATTTTGTTAACCATAGGAATTCAGCAGCGACCGGAAATCCCGAAAATCACGCTTAACCATAAGTCTGGCCCCGCTTTTGCCTAGCCATAAGTGGGAAGAATCCCGCCGAGCAAAATGCTCAAGTGATGCCTGCGTGCAGGCAGTAAAGACCAGAAAGGATCGCTAAAATGGCGAGTGTGAATACAAACTATGGCGCAATGGTTGCGCTGCAACAGCTGAACAACACAAACTCTCAGCTTGAAACTTCTCAGTCCCGCATCAACACGGGTATGAAAGTTGCTTCTGCTAAGGACAACGGCGCTATCTTCGCGATTGCTCAAGGCATGCGCGCTGACGTTGCCGGTTTCGGTGTTGTTAAAGAGTCTATCGACCGCACAAGCTCTACTGTCGACGTTGCTATCGCTGCTGGCGAAGCTGTCGGCGACCTTCTCATCGACATGAAAGAGAAAGCGCTTGGCGCAGCTGACGGGTCACTCACAACATCTCAGCGTTCGGCGTTCAACGAAGACTTCAAAGCGCTTCGTGACCAGATCGGCACAATTGTCAGCAACGCCGAGTTCAACGGCGTAAACCTCATCAACAACTCTACAGCTGGTGTGGAAGCTCTGGCTGATGCGGATGGCGGTTCTACTATCACTGTTGTGGACGAAAACCTGTCTCTCGGCGGTGCAGTTGTGACACTGGCTGCGACAGCTTCTCTTGATACTGTGACAAACGCTTCTGCGGCGGTTGGTACAATCGAAACCTCGCTCGACAACCTGAACCAGGCACTCGCTCGTCTCGGTACGGCGTCTAAAGCGCTCGGCATCCACGGCGACTTCGTCCAGAAGCTGTCTGACGTGACCGAGAAAGGTATCGGCAACCTGGTCGATGCGGACCTCGCAAAAGAATCTGCGAAACTTCAGGCCCTGCAAACCAAGCAACAGCTTGGTGTTCAGGCTCTGTCTATCGCGAACTCTTCTGCAGGTATTGCATTGTCCTTCTTCCGATAGAGGCAAGGGTATCGGGGCCGGTGATCTTATTCATCGGCTCCGGTCCTTCCTTCAACGGTTAGGAGACACACAATGTCAGGAGATCTCAAACTTACCCCGGTATCTGGCGCATTGGCCGCTGATATCAAACAGGAGCGTTTCGCGTTTCGCGAAGCTTCAGGCCAGGAAGAGCAGACTGCAGCCTCCGATGTCCGAAAGGCAGAAGACGCGGAGACAACAGACCCGGCCGAACAAAGACGCCAGCTTCTTAAAGAGGCGCTGGAAGAAACACAAAACGCACCAGATGGCAGACTCGTCATCGAACGCGATGAAGACACGGGCAAGTATGTCCAGAAGGTTCTTGATCCAACGTCCGGTGAAGTTCTTAAACAATGGCCAGAAGAGCAGTTTCTCGAGCTCGCAAAGTCTATGGGCGAAGCTTACGGACTGATTGTTGATCGCCAGGTCTGAACCCGATCCGACGAATAACTGAGAAACTTTTTTCTATTTGCCAACGTTTATTTAACCATCACGAGCGAAACCTTTACTCCGAGGCAGGAAATTTAGCTTCCCTGCGGGAGAGAACTTATGGTTTCGAGTGTGCATACAAATTCAGCTGCAATGAGTGCGTTGCAGGTTCTGAACAAAACCAATAGTGATCTTGAGCAGACCCAAAACCGGGTCGCGAGCGGGTATAAAGTCGGTGGCGCCAGAGACGACTCAGCGGTTTTTGCGGTTGCGCAAGGCATGCGAGGCGATATCGGGGCGCTAGCGGCGGTACAAACCAGTCTGGATCGCGCCAACTCCATTGTTGATGTCGCGATTGCCGGTAGTGAATCCATTTCAGATTTGTTGATCGAGCTGCGCTCTAAAGCGCTTGCGGCGTCTGATACTTCCATTAACGGTGCTGCGCGCGCCGCATATGATGAAGACTTCAAGTCGCTTATCAGCCAGATCAGCACGATAATCAATAACTCGGAATTCGACGGCGCGAACCTTCTTGATGGCTCGCAGACGAACGGTATCGGCTTCATCGCTGATATTGACTCGACGGATCAGATCACTCTGGATACAGAAAATCTTTCATTGGGTGGTGCGATTGTCACCTTCGCGGCGACCGCGAGCCTCGGCACAGCAACGCTGGCGTCCGGTCTTGTCAGCACAATTGATACCAGCCTGAATAATGTGAACTCGGCTCTGTCGCGTCTCGGCGCGACAGCGAACCGCGTTGATACGCATATCAGCTTTGTGTCCAAACTCAGCGATAGCCTTGAGGTTGGCGTTGGCAATCTGGTCGATGCAGACCTCTCTAAAGAGAGCGCTCGACTGCAGGCCTTGCAGGTCAAACAACAGCTCGGCGTTCAGGCGCTGTCTATCGCGAACCAGAATTCTCAGACGATCCTTTCCCTCTTCCAGGGATAGGGCATCTGACATCTTTTCAGCGATTATGGATCTGGTCTTCCCTAGTCGCTTTACTTGGGTCCGGAGTGTTTCTCCGGGCCCATTTTTCTTTTAAATCAGGCGTCTTCACTCGACTTGGTATGATAGGCTTCCTCGCGTTCGGTCGCGAGAAGCGCACGTACAGTTTCATATTCATAGCCGAAACTGCGCAGGGCATTACCAGATAGCTGCAGACCTGTTTCAACGACTTCCGGAACAACATAGTTGGCGCCAGCCCGCTCCAGCTCGGTAGCGTGCAGGGCGTCGTGTGCTCGCGCGAGGATTGGAATATCAGGCCGGACTGCACGGACCGACCTTACCAGCTTCTCTGTAATCTGCGGGTTATCGACGGTGATAATGAAGACAGAGGCGCCTTCCAGACCTACAGAATGGAGAAGCTCTGGCCTCGACGCATCGCCCAGATAGGCGCGATATCCAGCTTCGCGCGCGTTAGAGACAAGCCGCGCATTCATATCCAGAGCGACCACGTCAGCTGATTCCTGAGAAAGAATTCGCGCCACAACCTCGCCAACGCGACCAAAACCGGCGAGCAGCACGTGGCCCTGATGATCGGAAAAGTCTTTAACTTCCTCGGCGATTGGTGCGTCTGCGGGCAGTGTCTTTTTGGCGAGATATTGCCCGATCTTCGACATTGCGGGAATGCAGAGCATGGACAGGCCAGCAACTGCTGTAAGCGGCGCGGCGATTTCTGATGGTAGAATGCCGGTCGCCGATGCTGTTGCGACAACGACGAAGGCAAACTCGCCAGCCGGTGCCAGAAGGAATGCGCTCTCAATTGCGACGGCGTTATCCTTGTTCAAAATCCGTACGGCACCGTACGCGGCGACAAGTTTTACGCTGATCAGGATGACCAGACCGAGCACGATCGTAAGCGGTTGCGAGACGATGGCGGGCAGGTCGAGCCCCATGCCGACTGTCATGAAGAACAGGCCGAGCAGTATGCCCTTGAATGGCTCCAGATCGACTTCTGTCTGGTGCTTGAATTCTGTCTCACCAAGCAGAAGGCCAGCCAGAAACGCGCCCAACGCTAATGACAAGCCGGCGCTGGCGGTAATGGCGGCTGCACCGACAACCGTCAGCAGCGTAAGTGCCATTAGGAAATCGCGACCGCCTGAAATGGCGACCATTTTGAACAGACGGCGCAGCACGAATTTGCCAATGATGAAGATCACGGCGATGGCGATAACGCCCTGAATAAAGGCCTGCAAAAGCACCGATGTCAGATTTGCGCCTTCTCCAATATTCAGAAGGCCCACAAAAATGAGGATCGGGGCAACCAGAATGTCTTGAAACAACAGAACGCCGAAGCTCGTCCGGCCGACCGGTTTTGCCGCGATCTTCTCCTCGACCAGAACCTGCATGACAATCGCAGTGGAGGAGAGGGCGAGCGCCAGACCACAGACAATTGCAACGCTTGGGTCGGGGATGATGAGCCAGAAGGCGATTGCTGCCAGTGAGAGCGCGCTGACAGAGGCCTGCATGCCGCCGACCCCGAACACGGTTTTCTTCAGCGCCCAAAGCTTTTCGAAAGAGAATTCCAGCCCCAGAAGAAACAGAAGGAAGAGCACGCCAAGTTCGGCAAAAGGCGCGGCGGCTTCGGGCTCTGATATCGAAATATATTCCAGAACGGGCCAATGTTCGGCCAGCATGCCCACGCCGAACGGACCGAGCGCGAGACCCGATACCATGAAGCCGATGACTGCAGGCAGCTTCAGAAAGCGGAAGAAGGGGACGGCTACACCTGCAGCGAACAGGAACACCATCGCGTCCTTGATCAGGATTTCTTCTCCACCCGTTGCCATTGCTCGTTCACCCCCTGAATCGCTGATATGTATGGTTTACCAGCTTTGCGGCGCGGTGAAGAGGTGGCGGACTTAAAAGAGTGCTGCGGTATACTTTCGCATTATTTTGCTTCAGAAATGCAGGCGAGCCGCTTTATTCGTGCTCAATCTGTTCGGTGCAGTGAAAAGTTCAATTCAGATATGCGAATTTAGCGCTTGAACTTTGCCGCTAAAGGCGTAGAGGGGCCTCATGTCTCAGGATCTTATCTCTCTTTTCTCGGCAAGTTTTGTCACCTTCTTTGTGCTCGTGGACGCGCTGGGCGTTGCCCCTGTTTTCGCATCCATGACTGCGCCAGGCGGACCTGCGTATTCGCGCAAAATGGCGATCAAGTCGGTGATTGTCGCGACCATTATCGTGTTCGCATTTGCTTTCGGTGGCTCATGGCTGCTGGAGAAGATGCATATCTCTATCGATGCGTTCCGTGCGGCGGGTGGCTTGCTGCTCTTTCTGATCGCGCTCGACATGGTGTTCGAGAAGCGTACCGAGCGCCGTGAACACCGCGCAGAAGCGCATATGGCCGAACACGAAGATCTGGACGATATCTCTGTCTTCCCGCTTGGTATTCCAATGCTTGCTGGGCCGGGCACGATCGCGACGGCAATGCTTTATATGAGCAACTCAGACAGCATTGCGCAGCAGGGCGTAGTTCTTGCCGCATTTGCGCTGAACATGCTGGTCTGCCTTGTCATGTTCCTGCTTGCTGGTCCGCTTGTTCGTATGATGGGCGACAGTGTGGCCGGTGGTCTGACCCGTATCCTCGGCGTTATTCTGGCGGCGCTGTCTGTTCAGCTGCTTATCGATGGCATTAAAGGCGCGTTCAATCTGGGTTAAACGAAAATGCTGCCTCCATTCGGAAGCGGCATTCTCTTTTGTATCTCGTGTCGGGTGCGTTAGCCGACCTTGCTGACGCCTGAAGCTGGCGCGAGTGGAAGCTCGCCCATTTCAGGGAAGGCCGCCTGCAACATGCCCAGAAGACCGCGCGCATCCATGCGCTCCGGGTTACGGTTTGATGCATAATAGAAGCCGTCTTCCATCTGGCTTGCGCCGCGCTCCAGCCATTTCGCCATCAGCTTCTCATCGAGCGCTGGCAGAATTGCGAAACGGTCAGGGATTTCGATGGTCGAACGGCCATCATCTTCAGCAACCATGGTTTCGTGCAGCTTCTCGCCCGGACGAATACCGATCACTTTATGCGGCAAATGAGGGGCGACGGACTTAGCCAGTTCTACCACAGTCGTAGACGGGATTTTCGGAACGAAGATTTCGCCGCCTTCCATCAGTTCGAGGCTGGAGAGCACGAAGTTCACGCCTTGCTCCAGCGTGATCCAGAAGCGTGTCATGCGCTCGTCAGTGATTGGCAGGTGATCTGCACCTTCTGCGACCAGCTTTTTGAAGAATGGAACGACAGAACCGCGAGAGCCGACAACATTGCCATACCGCACAACCGAGAAGCGGCAGCCATTGCGGCCGGAAAGGTTATTGGCCGCTGCGAAAATCTTGTCGGAGGCCAGCTTGGTTGCGCCATAAAGGTTAATCGGGCTGGCTGCTTTATCGGTGGAGAGCGCCACAACCTTCTGCACGCCAGCGCGGATGCAGGCATTCACAACGTTCTCTGCGCCCATAATGTTGGTTTTGACGCATTCCATCGGGTTGTATTCAGCGATTGGAACATGCTTCAGAGCGGCCGCGTGGATGACGAAATCAATGTCACGCATCGCCATTTCAAGGCGGGCCTGATCGCGAACATCGCCGATAAAGTAACGCAGAAACTCATATTTCTGCATCGGAAACTCCTGAGCCATCTCGTATTGCTTTAGCTCGTCACGAGAGAAGATGACAAGGCGGCGCGGTGTCCAGTTGTCGGTGATGATCTTGACGAGCTTCTTGCCGAAAGAGCCGGTCCCCCCTGTAATCAGGATGGATTTTCCGTTGAGATCAGGAAATGGCGTACGGAAATCGCGTGTGATCCCTTGCAGATCAATGTCGGAAGCTGCTGCGATACTCATGGTCTGAACCCCTTCAATTTGGTTCAAATTTGTTCTTTCAGTTAAAGATATGCGTGCTTTGCTTTACCAATCCTTAGCGCCTGAAATGTTTAACTACGCGCATGACACGCGCGCCTGTTTCCGTTGTGCTTTGTGCACGCAACGAAGCGAGCCGGATTGAGAAATCGATCCGGGCCATTGAGGCGTGCCAGCCGGACGAACTGATTGTCGTTGATGGTGGTTCGACAGATGACACCGTCGCGATTGCTGAACGTCTTGGCGCGAAGGTAATTCGTTCCGGTGGGCGAGGGCTCGCACCCGACCGCCAGCTTGGTGCGGATAATGCCAGCCATGACCTCATAGCCTTCATTGATGCCGACCACCGTCCTGCGCCGGATGCGCTGGTCTCGCTTCAGCGAGACATGGATGAGTTCGGTCTGGATGTGGTTCAGGCGGGTGTCGGTATTGAAGACAATGGCTTCTGGAACCGTGCAGAGCATGACGCGATGGCTGTATTCCAGCACCTGCCGGGCCCACGCTCGCTAATGATCGGCGTTGCACCAACGCTGTACCGTAAAGAAGTATTGCAGGCCGTTCGCTTTGATGAGGTAAACAAGGATCAGTCCGATGACGCAGACCTTTTTAAGCGTATCGTCGATACGGGCCGGTTCACATTCGGAGTAGGGCGCACCATTGTGCCGCAATATCACCACCCTGAATTCTCCGATTATATGGGCAAATTCCGCTGGTATGGACGACGCGATGCCGAGTTCATCCGCACCCATCCGGTCCGCGCCCATTCCATGTACTTTCATCTGTTTGTCCGCTACCCGATCTGGCGACCGATCAAATCTGTTTTCACCGGCCGTCCACGTGCTGCGATCTATTTCTGGGTCTGCGGGCTGACGCGCCTTGGTGTCGTAATTTCAAAGCGTACGCATGCCCTGTTCTCACGGCCTCAGACGCGACCTTCAGAATCCGGAGATGCAGCATGACGCTTGCGGTTATCGTACAGGCCCGCATGGGCTCTTCCCGCTGCCCGGGCAAAGTGATGATGGATCTTGGCGGCGAGCCATTTCTGAAGCGCTGCCTTGATCGCTGTGGCCGGATACCGGGTGCGGATATGGTCGTTGTTGCTGTGCCTGATCTGGCGCAGGATGATCCCGTCGCTGAAGCTGCCGAAAGCTGGGGCTTTAAGGTTGTGCGCGGTCCTGAGAAGGATGTTCTGGCACGCTATGCGCTGGCGGCGCGAGAAGTAATCGCTACGGCTGTTATGCGAGTGACGTCGGATTGCCCGCTCATTGATCCGGAAATCTGCGGCGAGACGATCCGCTTCTGGAAAGAGACGCAGGCAGACTATGGCTGCAACAACATGCCTCCGGGCTTCCCGCACGGGCTGGATTGCGAAGTTTTCCATGCCGGCCATCTGCATGCAGCAAACCATCTGGCCGAAGACCCGTATGAGCGTGAGCATGTCACGCCCTGGATACGCAACCATCCGAACCTGACACACGCATCAATCAAAGGCCCGAAAGGTGGCATGGAGCGCCTGCGCTGGACGCTCGACTATGAAGAAGACGTCGAAATGTTCCGCGCGCTCTACGCGGCGATGGACGAAGATGCGCCGTTCGCGCGTGCGGCAGACTATCTGGCTATGTGCATGCGCCGCCCGGATATTCCGGCGATCAACGAGATGCGCATTGATCCGGCGCGACTGGCCGCCGAACAGGAAGCGGACGTGTCTGGCGCAAGTCAGACATCGCTGGCCGCATAATGAGCGTTCTGGTTCTCGGCGCCACAGGCCTTCTGGGAACGGAAGTGATGGCGGTGCTGCAGGAGCGCGGCATACGCGCGCTTGGCGCGGCACGTTCGGGAGCTGACATTCAGATTGATGTGACAAACCAGATGGGGCTGTTTCGTCTGCTCTGTCAGACGGATGCAACGGCTGTCATCAACTGCGTTGCGAATGTGAACCTTGCCGCCTGCGAAGCCGATCAGGAGATGTCCTATCGCGTAAACGCAGCGCCGGTAGCCGTGCTTGCGGCGTGGAGCCAGCAAACCGAAGGCCGTCTCATTCACGTCTCAACCGATCAGTTCTTCCGTGGCGAACCGCGTGAAAAGCATGATGAGGCCGGGCTCGTTCATATGATCAATGCCTATGGCGCGTCCAAATTTACAGCCGAGACCATGGCGCGTGAAGCATCGAACGGCCTTGTTGTGCGCACCAATATTTGCGGCGCGAAGAAGGGCTTTGGCCGCTGGGCGATTGATAGCCTTACGCGTCGCACGCCTATCGGCGCTTTCACCGATTATTTTACATCCACAATGCATGTGCGCGCCTGCGCCGAGGGGCTGGTGGACCTGATGGCGACGGGCGAGACCGGCGTTATCAATCTGGCATCGCGTGATGTCAGCTCAAAAGAAGAATTCATGCAGGCGCTTGCCGCTGAGCTTGGCATCAATCCAGACTGGATGGTGCAAAGTTCTGCGCGTGATATGACGCCGGAACGCGCACTCTCCTGCGGACTGGATGTCTCGCGGGTCGAAGCTGTTCTGGACCGCGCCATGCCAACCCTTTCGGACACCGTCCGTTCACTCGTTCACGAGGATGCACAATGCGTTACGACCACGAATTCAGCATCGGCGACCGTAAGATCGGCCTGAACGAGCCGACTTATTTCATCGCTGACATTGCAAGCTCGCACGATGGAGAGCTTTCCCGCGCCAAGGATTTGATCTGGCTGGCAAAGGAAGCTGGCGCCGATTGCGCGAAGTTCCAGCACTTTCTGGCGCGTGACATCGTCTCCGATGAGGGCTTTCGATCACTTGGCGGGCAGATGGCGCATCAGGCGGCATGGAAGCAGTCTGTCTACGATATCTTCGAGAAGTACCAGACACCTCGCGACTGGACGGACGAGCTCGTCGCCGAGAGTAAAAAGGCCGATATCGATTTCATGACGACGCCATATGATCTGGCGGCGATTGATCTGGTCGATAAGCATCTGAAAGCCTGGAAAATCGGCTCTGGCGATATTGGCTGGAACCAGTTCATTGAAGAGGTGTGTTCGCGCGGTAAGCCTGTCTTCCTTGCGACAGGTGCAGCGGACATGGAAGATGTCGAGCGCGCGGTGGATGCGGCGCTCATGAAAACCCGTGAACTCTGCCTCATGCAGTGTAATACCAATTACACGGGAAGCCTTGAGAACTTTGCAAATGTGAACCTCAACGTGCTTCGCGCCTTTGCTCTGAAATATCCGGGCATGCCGCTTGGGCTGTCTGATCACACGCCGGGCCATGCTGCTGTGCTTGGCGCTGTGACGCTTGGCGCATGTGCAGTCGAAAAGCACTTCACAGACGACAATAATCGCGATGGTCCAGATCATCCATTCTCCATGAACCCGCAAAGCTGGCGTGATATGGTCGACCGGACGCGCGAGCTTGAGCTGGCGCTGGGCGATGGCGTCAAACGCATTGAGGCGAATGAGCATGACAGCGCAGTTGTGCAGCGTCGTTGCTTGCGCGCGACGCGTGATATGGCGGCGGGTGAAACGATCACCGATGCTGATCTTGTTGCGTTGCGTCCGCGCCCTGAAGGCTCCGTTGAGCCATTCGAGCAGGATCTGGTTGTTGGCCAGCCGCTGACCGCCGCGGTGAACAAGGGCGATGCCCTGATGTGGGAGTATGTGGGCTGATGCTGACAGGTGAAATCACCGGCCTTCGCGCCATTGAAGAGAGCGATCTGGAACTGCTTCTGGCCTGGCGGAACGATCCGCGCATGCGCCGCTTCTTCCGCGAATATCGCGAGCTGAACATGACCCAGCAAAAGAGCTGGTTTGACGCCAAGGTGAACAATGATCCGGCGACGCGCATGTTTGCTATCGTGGACCTTGAAACCAAAGAGCTGATGGGCGCTGCAGGGCTTTGCTATATTGATGGCATCAATCGCAATGCAGATTTCTCGATCTATCTCGGGATCGATGATCTCTACATTGATGAGGATTACGCGCCGGATGCGGGCCGCGCTCTGCTCCGCTACGGGTTTGAAGAGCTGAACCTTCACAAGGTCTGGGCCGAGATTTATTCCATCGACAAGCCGAAGCAGCAGTTATTCTACGAGCTGGGCTTTACGCGTGAAGGCGTGCACCGCGAAACACACTGGACGGAAGGTCAGTGGGTGGACAGCCTGTTTTACGGCCTGCTTGCGAAAGACTTCCGTTAGTAGGGGCTGGCTTTCGGGATATGGAAGCTGCGGGTGAATGTGCTGAGCGCAATCAGGCCCATAAGCACGCTTAGAACGATGAAGCCCGCAATCAGCGATATCAGCTTCATGGACCAGTCCATCACAGTTGTTGCTGCGTTCAGCGCATCTTCGCCATAGTGCTTGGCGAGCGCGATAGCGCGGTCTCCGCCTGCCTGTGAAATGAGCTCGGCGCGTTTCAGATCGCTCTGTGATGAGATCGTTTCAATCAACATAAGCGCATCGACTGTTGCACGACCTTCGGTCAGCGCCGCCAGACGTTCCAGATCACTGAGGAAGATGCGCAGGCGAGGCTGGTCCACCGAATTGGCGAAGGCGGCAAAGATGGCGTCGGTCTGGATCAGAAGATTGGAATTGGATGCGAAGGCGGCCTCAAGGTTAGCCCGAAGCGTGTCTTCCGGCATGGCGCGTTCCAGATGATCGCGCAGCGTGCGCTCGAAGTCAGGCGCCAGCCGATCTGCACGGATAGCCGTTTTCAGAAGCGATGCGCCCTCAAAAAAGCGGCTATCAAGCTCTAATTCGTCCAGAAGGCCATCGCGGGCGATCAGGCCAAGGCCTGAGATAGATAGTGCGAACACGTCCGTGCGATCACCGCGTATCCAGCCAGCGCTCTGAAAGGCGAGGTCACGCGGATCCCCGAGCACGAAGAATTCAGGTTCAGGCGCAGCGTCTGTCTCGTCTTCGATCAGAGCTTCAGTCTGCAGACCGTCTGCTTCTGTTTCGGGCGCGGTTTCAGCTTCAGTTTCGGCAGCCTCAGCAGGTGGAGCGGGTGCCATGTTCACCACCGGCGGCGCGACCGCGCGCTCATAGCGGGCGCGGACATCATCAGGCAGGAAAAGCTTAGCCGCAGTCAGTAACCGGTCATCATGCTGCCCTGTACTCTCTGTGGAAGCCGCAGCGCTTACAGCAGCGGCGTCCTGCCTGTTAAGCATATAGGGGGCTGACAGCAGGAAACCGCGCGCGCTGGTAATATCTCCTTGACGGACTTCGGCATCGATCAGCTCTGCCCAGTACTGCCTGTTGTTCTCATGGCTTGGGATGAGGTCTGCGAACATGCGTCCCATACGGTCCTGCGTCGCCGTAATCGCCTCTGAAGTCGGCTCATATTCGGCACCGCGAGCGTTACGTGTTTCCTGAATGATCAGGAAAACGACAACGCCGCTGATGATCAGTAAAATGTTGAAAATCAGGGCGGAAATCCATCCGAATGATCTTTGCGAATTTCGACTGCGTGAACGCATGGAATGGTTTCCGGATTCTACGGATTTACTGAGACCTATTAGTACTTTCGTTAGGTCGATGACGGATAATGATCAAGTCTCGCCTGCGCGTCGCAGGTGTTTTGTCGCTGAAAGATGGCGAAACGATGGAACCGATTAATTTCGATTTTTCTCCGCTTGCGGGGTATTACAACGCGAAGATTAATCTCAGCCTTGCATCCGCACAGGCTCGCTCTGTCTCGTCTACTCAAGCGTCGGAAGAAACCGCAACATCCAGCAGCGACCTGCCATGGCGCCAGGAAGTCGATCCTGATGACGCGCTGCGTAAAGCACTTGGCGCAGCCTCTTTCCTTCCGGACAGCGTAGCGCGTGATGCGCGCGACGAACGCGGCGACGTACCGAAAATTTTTGCGGCATACTCTGCGCTGGCCAGCATTACGGCGATTGCGCAGGCTGCCAAAGAAGACCGACTTCCCGTCGGCCAGGAAAGCCGCGCTCAGAAAAGAATGCTGGAAGGCATTCTGGAAGTTAAGAACTTCCTCGCCAGCGTGGACATGCAGAAGACCATTCTGATCACCGGCGAGCGCTTGTCTGCGGCGCAGAGTGAAGCGGCGATCACGCGCTCTTCTTACGAGTACAACACCAAGGTTCTGCACTCTGGCGAGTATGATGCTGAAGTTGCGGCGTTCACCGGCGACAAAGTGTTCACAGTCACGGCCAAGAAGATCAACACGACCGAGTCGGTGACGATTGATCTTGCCGACATGGAAGCCACGACCGGCAAGACGGTCCGCAATCTCGATAACGTCGCCGAGTTCATCAATTTCAAACTTGAAGAAGCTGGCATCCGTAGCTCATTCGTCCGCGAGAAGATCGGCATTAAAGACGAAAATGGCGTCATTCAGGGTGATGATTTCGGCTTCAAAATCAAAGGCGTTTCTACCGAGACGCTGAGCTTTTCTGCAGCGGACGCTACGCCTGCGGCGATCATGGTTGGTCAGTCCGGCATGGGCGATAATGGCGGCGGCCAGCTTTCTGTCTGGACCGGTATCGACGGTGGCACGCCTGTTATGGCGAACGCTGCTCGCCTCGGCGAAGACGGCAAAGAAACGAATATTGCAGCGACGGCGGTTCATCCTGATGGCGGATATGTCGTTGTTGGCACGACTGAAGGCGTGATTGGCGAAAGCGGTATTCGCGGTGACGAAGATACCTTCATGGCGCGCTATGACAGCCAGGGGCAGATGGTCTGGTCACGTACGCTCGGCGCTGCGACCTCTGCTGAAGGTCTCGCACTCGCTGTATCCGATGATGGCAAGATCGCAATCACGGGCAAGACGTCCGACGAGCTGATCACCAATGCGATTGGCGGAGGCGATGATACGTTCGTCACTATGTATGATGCGGACGGCATCGAGCAGTGGACCCGTCAGCGCGGCAGCACTTACGATGATCAGGGGAACTCGATCGCCTTCGCGGCAGACGGGTCGCTCGTCATTGGTGGCACAACGGCTGGCAGCATGACGGAAGACCTGCTCACAGGTGGTAAAGACGCATTCATCGAGAAACTGGACGCTGATGGCAACCAGCTCTGGCTGCGCCAGTTCGGCACGACCGAGAATGACTCCGTGAAAGAGGTGAAGGTCGCAGATGATGGATCTGTCATCGTCGCGAGCATCGAAAACGGTGAAGCCATTTTGCGCCGCTATGCGAGTGGCACAGACGATCCGGCGGACTGGACGCATTCTCTTGGTAATCTAAATGGCGGCGATATCGGTGCGCTCGAGATTGCAGACGACGGCACAATCTATCTTGGTGGTTCGACACGCACGACCGGTACCGATGCAACCGGATTTACAACCGGCACGCAATCTGACCGTGATGGATTTGTTGCGAGCATCAACGTCAATGGCGGCGGCGTGGTCAGCACGAACTGGCTGCAACGCATTGGCGGGTCTGACTATCAGTCCGTTGAAGGGCTGAAAGTTTCCGGCAGCGAATTGATTATCGCAGGCACTGGCGAAGGTGAGTTCGGTACGGCAACGTCTGATAAAGATCAGTCGGCGTTCCTCAGTTCTCTGTCGGTTGCAGACGGTACGCAGGGTTGGTCGTCCAGCCTGTCAGGCCGCGGTGGGATTTCGTCCGCAAGTGATGTGATCCTCTCTGACAGCTTCTCCAACACACTCGATGCGTTCGGTCTTCCGGATGGGGACATGGTGCTGGCTGATACAGCGGCCGTGACTGACCGCCTGTCTATTCGTCCGGGCGATCATTTCTATGTCTCCGTAGATGGCGGACGGGATAAGAAAATCACAGTCGAGCAGGGCGATAATCTGCGGTCTCTGACATTCAAGCTGAACGCGGCGCTGGTGCTTGACGGTAAAGCCGATGTGCGCCGTAGCAATGGTGCGCAGTCTCTCAAGATTACACCGAACGAGGGTGTCCAGATCGAGCTGAAGTACGGCGCTGAAGGCCGTGATGCGCTCGCCGCGCTTGGTCTCCCAACTGGCGTGATTATGGAAAAGCCGATCCCGGGCCGCGACTCTATCAGCGACAGCCCCGAAATCGTCGCGCTTGGTTTGCTGGACAATCTGAACTTCGACACCAAAGAGTCCCGAGACGACGCATTTGACGTTCTCGAGGGCGCGCTTCGTGGTCTGCGTACGGCTTATCGCTGGGCAGTTGATGATCCAACGCTTCTGGCACTCAAGAATAATGATCAGGGGCCAGGCCGGAATTCAGGCGGTGCGCCGCCTGCTTATCTGACAGCGCAGATTGCTAATCTACAGGCGGGTCTTCAGCGACTGACAGCTGGCGGAGGCGGATTTAACTTCTTCGCCTGATCAGGCGTCCTTCCACGCTCCGGATGCCAATCCGTCAATGCTCCAGCTTCCAACCGAATAGCGTATGAGCCGCAAGGTCGGGTGACCGACTGCAGCCGTCATACGCCTGACCTGACGGTTTTTGCCCTCCGTGATCGAAAGCTCGATCCAGCTGTCCGGCACGCTTTTGCGGACACGTATTGGCGGGTCGCGTTCCCATAACTCTTCTGGTGCATCCATCGGGCGCACGATGGCCGGGCGTGTCAGCCCGTCTTTCAGCTCGACGCCGTTCTGCAGCGCAGAAAGCGCGGCTTCATCTGGCACACCTTCAACCTGAACCCAATAGGTCTTCGGCTGTTTGAATTTCGGGCTTGCGATTCTGTTCTGGAGTTTGCCGTCATTGGTAAGAATCAGCAGGCCTTCGCTGTCACGGTCCAGACGACCGGCAGCATAAACGCCCGGAATGTCGATATAGTCAGACAGCGTCTGGCGGTCCGTGCCTTTATTTCCCTTATCGGTGAATTGAGAGAGCACGTTGAATGGTTTGTTGAAGAGAATGGTGCGCGACATGGCGCCCTTGTAACGCGGCTTTACAGACTTGCAAAAAGATCCGGCGTTTCCACATCGCGCGCATTGCGGATGTCCTCGCCGATATAAAAGCATGGATGCTTGAGAGACTGCAGTCCGCCGCGCGCTTCATAGTGCGACCAGCCTCCATTGGGCATTTTTGCCGATCGGACTTTTGCGCCGCACATCGGGCAGTCATGCAGCCATGTTTTAGAACCGTGAGAGGTGAGGGCGGTTTCGCGCACCATCCAACTGCCGGGAATACGGGTGTATGTGCCGGATTTGAGTTTCCTGTCGTGAGCTTTGCGATAAATCAGCTGCACCGTCATGCCTTTCATCTCAGGTCATGGAGTCTCGCCTGATATACTTAATGAAAACTTGGCAAACGGGCCTTAGCCCAGATCCGTAGCGAGGTTTTTTATCGAACAGCGGTGTAGGCGTGAAAGTGCGAATACGTATAGGTTACTCTGCAGTGTCTGAGTGCCTGATCTTCAGTTTGGGTTTTGTCGATGAGTCTGCCGTTTCTTCCTAATATACCTGTCAGTGATATTTCGGCTGCAATTCAGGTGGCGATTGGTCCGATCTTTCTTCTTGTCGGTACCGGATCGCTTCTGAATGTCGTTACAGGGCGGCTCGGGCGCGTTGTGGATCGTGCGCGCGTTCTGGAACGCCTCATTGAAGAAGGTGAGGAGGAAGTCCTGGAGCGGCGTCATCTGATGGAGTTGAAGGCGCTGGACCGGCGCATGAAGTATGGCAATCGCGCTGTACTCCTGTGTTCGCTCTCGGCAGTGCTGATCTGTATTCTGGTCGCGCTGGTCTTTGTGCTCGATTTTATCGGTGCGGCGGCCGGGGTTATCATCGCCATCCTGTTCATGATGGTGATGGCCGCCCTTGCGGCTGGGCTGATCAGCTTTCTTCTGGAAGTTCACACGGCGACGCGGTTTCTACGGGTGCGCCATGAAGTGCTAGCGCGTCAACATAAGATGGCGTCGAGCGAAGCTTAGGCCTATTCCCGGAAATAGACGTCGACGCGGCGGTTCATCGGGTTGATCAGATTGTCTTCGGTGACAGCATTGGTTTCACCCATAGCGACAATGGCAATGCGGTCCACGTCGAGTTCAGCTGCCATGAGCGCGTCCAGCACATTGTCTGCGCGCTCCTGCGATACTGTCATGTTCACCGCGTCACTGCCAAGTGCGTCGGATTGAGCAACGATTTCAATCGCTGAAAGGTCGCAGCTCTGTGCGGCTTCGACCGCAATAGCGATGGCATCCTGAGCGATTTCATCAAGATCGGTTTCGTTGGAGGCAAAATAGATCGGGAAGTTTCTGTCAGCGCAAACAGGCATGGTCGCCTCGGCTTCCATGACCGGAGCTTCTGGTGGTGGCGGCGGCAAGGATGTTGTCGTGCAGGCGGCGACCATAACTATCAGGCCAGAAACCAGTACGGCGCGTTGGACAGAAAGCGTATTCATTTCAAAATTCCCCCAAACTCCATCAGACCATGTGATGGAACGCTTTATCTGGCAATCGGTTCCTGATCGATAAAATTTAAATAATGCCATTCACTAAACAGTAATCAGTATTAACGGAAATCGGCCTGCTTTTTACCAAGGTAAATGCAAGCGGGTATTTCATTAATTGGTTTTGTTAGTTTCTCCTGTGGACTGCCGCATTTGCTTAACCATACGGAAATCCATAGCTGCGTTAATCAGGGGGTGCCTCACTATGGAGCCCTTATGATGAAAGCTATGATCAAACACGTCGCGTCAGCGACCGGTCTGTCCGCGAAGCGTGCTGAAAATGCCCTTGGTATTGTTCTGAATGCATCCGAGCGACAAGGCTCTGTGTTCGTAGCCCAGCTATACAAAAAATTACCGGGCGCTAAAGCGCTGTCTGCGAAGGCGGGTAAAGCGACTGGCGCGGCCACAGGCGAGCTTGCACGCCTGATTGAACAGACACCCGGTGGACGCATGGCGGTCGCAACAGGCATGATCCGCAATCTGCAAAAAGCAGGCCTCGGTCATAACGAGATTTCCGGCATCTTCCCTGCGGTTTCTTCATACTGCGAAGACGCCTACGGCCTTAAGGGCTTTGGCCATCTTGGCGACTTGTTGGGAACACGCGGCGCTGAGACCGCGACTGATACGGCTGTTGCCTGACCTGCAAGGTACGAATTGAGTTTCTGTAGGGCTACCTGAACGGGTGGCTCTTTTCGTTTGCGCAGATCCCTGACGCTGGATAAACCGGCGTCATGGCCGATAATGATATCCTCTCCATTGAAATGATCCTGAGGGCACTCCGTGAGGAAGCTGCAGACTGTTTCACCGACCCTGTGCTGGTAACGATTGATTTCAGTAAGATTGCTGATGTTGATCCGAAGGGTGCAGAGGCAAAAGTCCAGCGCCTGAAAGCGTCACGCCGCGTCGCTTTTCTGAAGGCAGAGCTCTATCAGGATGATGCTCTGATCTTTAGCGCGAAAGCAGTCTTCAAGGCCCGCGCCGGAATCGAATAAAGTAAACAAAAAGTAAACATAAAACTTTATTCCAATATATTCTAAATTTGTTCCAAAACAATATTTACATGAGAACAAAAGAGGAATATCTATGACCTATGGAACGGAGGGTGAACATGCCTGTTGTGAATTTCTGTGGTCAGTCTGGTCGGTCAGTGTCTTTCGAACGCGTCTCCCCGGACTCTGATTGGGCGGCGCGTGAAGGCATCGCCATGTTTGCTTCTCATACCGGTTTCGGATGGCGCATTATCCGTATCGTCGAGCTGGACGGTCGCCCTGACAATATCCAGCCAATCTGGGCTTATCGTGACGCGCAGCGTTATGGTGCGCGCGCCGTCTTCTTTATGGAACATACCCGAATTCTGGATCGCAAAACCACTATCGCTGATCTTCGCGAAGGTCTTGATCCTGTCTGTGACACCCAACGCGCGAGCCGCGCTGCCTAAACTGAAAGGCCGGTCCGCTGCCCGTGGACCGGCCTTCTTTTTATCTATTTGGTGCGGACGCTACTCGCCGCGACCAGGTGTCTGCAATGCAGCCTGATCTGCCGCGACCTGCGCTGCTCTTACCAGCTGAACAAATTCGCTGCGATAGCCGAACTCGTCGCGGCCACGTGCATCAAGCGCGAGTTCGATGACGTCGTCGTATCCAAATCCGTTTTGCATATACGG
>QGCY01000035.1_pt1 | contig 39494 bp, 33 predicted proteins | sample 4708041 | NCBI WGS metagenome assembly QGCY01 (sample SAMN08941164, study PRJNA450518) | Sediment metagenome, whole genome shotgun sequencing project. | biome: grassland soil; feature: grassland; material: soil; isolation source: soil 14 days enrichment with methanethiol and mixed carbon source ... | reverse complement strand
GGTTCGGGCTTTCATTTGAAAACCCGAACCCGACCATCTCATCTTCCAGCTCCCGGAAGTCGCCGACATGGTGGACACGGCCCGCCGTATAGAGCGCGGCTACAGGGCCAGCCCGCAGCTTTTTGCCAAGCCGCGCATGAACAAGCTTGACCGCGCGGCCTGTTCCGGTCTGCGCTATAACATCACGTACCAGCTCGCCCCCTTGATTGCTCTCTGCCAGAATAGCATCTGCATCAAAGGCTTCGGCCAGTTGCGCCACGCGCGGCGCCCAGACAGTTGAAGGCACGCCCTGCACAGTAGCATCTGCCAGAATGAAAGCCTCGTCCCCCGCCCTTGCAACGACAATAATCCCGCAGGCATCCGAGCCCTTGTGAGAGGTCACAGCGGGATCAACCGAGATGATGATCTCGTCCAGTTCCGGCACTGTATTCACACGGCTCGCATCAATCGTCGAGAAAGCAAAGAGAGCGCCCTCGCGGTTCTCCACCAGCTCTCCGTCCAGCTCCTGCCGACCAAGCTCGCCACTGCCATATTGCGCACGCATCGCCTCAACGAAGCCGGACGCCAGATTGGCAGCATTGAGCACACTTGCCCCACGCGTCACGACGCAGCTCTCATCGGCCAGAAGACGCTTCACAATAGGCACCGGCTTCGGCGTTGTCGTTGCGACCAGCCGCGGCGTGTCACCAAGGCGCAAGCCGAATTGCAGCATGTCCCATGTCGCGCCTGCATTGTTCCAGGCGGCGACCTCATCCACCCATGCGGCATCGAATTGAGGCCCACGCAGGCGTTCCGGCTCTTCAGCAGAGAACGCATAACCGACCGCGCCATTCGGCCAGACAAGCCTGTGACGGGAGGCCTCATATTCCGGTCGATCACCTTGAGCACCGATGGATGCAAGCCCGCTTGCGCCGGTAATCATCACCTCTCGCACATCATTCATGGTCGGCCCCACAAGTGCGATACGCTTTGCGCGACCCGCACGGATTTCGCCAGCCAGCCATTCAGCGCCAGCGCGGGTTTTACCCGCGCCGCGCCCGCCCATGAAGAGCCAGCTTCGCCAACGCCCATGCGGAGGCAACTGGTCGCTGCGCGCCCAGAAACTCCAGAGGCAGAGAAGGTCGGAAACCAGTTCATCAGGCAGACATGCCGCCCATTTCTTCCGGACGGATGGTCGCCGCGATGCGATCCAGTCGGCGCAGGAGTTCAGCTCGCGCAGCCTCGATATCCTCTTTGGCATAGAATACCCCTTCGCGCGTTTCGGTTTTACGGGACTCCTCAAGTTTGACCTGCGCCTCTACAGCGCGGATCAGTTGCAATGTCGCCTTTCCCAGAGCTTCGGCGCCTTTGATATCGCCGGTTTCAAGCAGGCTCTGAGCCTCGATAATCTGCTCACGCAGGCGGACGGTCATGGCCGCGAGGCCATCCGGTTCTGAAGTGGTTTTGTCTGTGTTCGTCATGAGGGAGACTATACGCTCACCTCATTGAAGTAGGATTATATTCCTCTATTTTTTAAAATGCTTGAGTTTGCCTACGAATATGGCGAGGACAAAGCGACAAACGGAGGTCTCATAATGCGCAAACTTCTGGCTCTGACGCTCTCAACCGGTCTGCTGGCAGGATGTGAGATACCTTTCCCGAGGGCTTGCAAATACGACACATCGATTGTCTCCGGCACTGTGGCCGAAGTCGCCGAATGGCACATCATGGTCGAAAACGAGGTCGAGACGTTTCGGGTCGACTATTACGACCTGGACCGCGACATGACCGTCGGCGAAAGCGTGACGTTCGAGCGCGGCCTCATTACGCAAGGCACTTGCGTGCCAATCTATTACCGAGAAACTGACGAAGAACCGGCCACTTCAAACTGACGCCAGACCTCAAAAGAGCTAAGCGCCTGATTGCGCGGCCAGCCTCACTCGCGTACATCGCTCACGGGATATAAATATGAGGGAGCGCGAGATGAGCGATAAACCACACGGCTTTGACACCAGGCAGATCCACGCAGGCACTATGCCAGATCCGGCAACAGGCGCGCGTCAGGTACCTATCTACCAGACGACGGCTTACCAGTTCCGAGACGCTGACCACGCAGCAGCGCTGTTTAACCTGCAGGAAGTCGGTTACATCTATTCGCGCCTGACCAACCCGACAGTTGGCGCGCTTCAGGCGCGTGTCGCAGAACTTGAAGGCGGCGCTGGCGCTGTCTGCTGTTCTTCAGGTCACGCAGCACAGATCATGTCGCTTTTTCCGCTCATGATACCAGGCTGCAATATCGTCGCGTCGACCCGTCTCTATGGCGGCACGCTCACCCAGTTCACACAGACCTTCAAACGCTTTGGCTGGTCTGCAACGCTGGTCGACTTTGACGATCTCGATGCAGTTCGCGACGCAATTGACGACAACACACGCGCCATTTTCTGTGAGACGATTGCCAATCCGGGCGGCTACATCACTGACCTGCCGGAAATCGCGAAGATTGCAGACAATGCCGGCATCCCGCTCATCGTCGACAACACCACAGCTACGCCATATCTCTGCAACCCGATTGAACATGGCGCGACGCTGGTGGTTCACTCACTGACAAAATACATGACGGGCAATGGCACAGTCACAGGCGGCGCCGTCGTCGATAGCGGTAAGTTTGACTGGTCCGCTTCGGATAAATTCCCGAGCCTTTCACAGCCGGAACCGGCTTATCACGGCCTCAACTTCCACGAAGTGTTCGGCCCTGCCGCCTTCACCTTCCACGGTATTGCGATTGGTCTTCGTGACCTCGGCATGACGATGAACCCGCAAGGCGCGCATTACACGCTCATGGGTATCGAGACGCTGTCGCTTCGTATGCAGAAGCACGTTGCAAACGCCCAGAAGGTCGCAGAATGGCTGGAAGAAGATCCGCGCATTACAGAGGTCACCTATCCTGGCCTCAAATCCTCGCCATACCATGACCGGATCGCCAAAGTCGTTCCGAAAGGTCCGGGCGCGCTCTTTACGATCCGCCTCAAGGGTGGCTATGAGGCCTGCACGAAAACAGTTTCCGAAATGAAGCTATTCAGCCATGTGGCAAACCTTGGCGACGCACGTTCGCTGGTCATTCACCCGGCGTCTACAACACACCGCCAGCTTTCCGAAGCTGAGCAGATCAAGGCTGGCGCTGCGCCAGACATTCTCCGCCTGTCTATCGGCATTGAAGATGCCGACGACATTATCGCAGACCTCAATCAGGCACTGGTATAAACATGACGAAACCTGTCAGCGCGCTCGAAGACATGCTGTCCGAAATGACCCCTGTTCTGCAGAAGGGCACTTACATTTTCTGCACCACAGATGATGAGGACAAATATTCGGCCTGCGCTGACAAGGCGATCGCCATTTTTGCTGAACCGGAAGGCGCATCTCTGATCCTTCCGGTGATGGCAGCCGGCCTGATGGGCTTTGATACGTCCGCACCAATGCGCTGCATCTCTCTGATGGTGAACTCGTCTCTGACTGGTGTTGGTCTTACGGCAGCTGTCGCCACGGCGCTCGCCGATGAAGATATTGCATGCAATGTGGTGGCGGCATTCCACCATGATCACGTCTTCATTCCGGAGCCTGATGCGGAGCGTGCCCTATCAGTTCTGGAAGAGCTTTCAGGCTCAGCCGAATAAAAAAACGAGCGGGCGGGACTCGCGTCCCACCCACTCGGTCGGGGGTAGTTTGGGCGATTGACCGTGAAGGGGTCAGCGTGCGGCTTGGGCAAACAGCACCTCCAAACCTTCCTTCACGGTACATGTCTACGCGTGCGTCCCCGTGCAGCGATGACAATGCGGAAAACTATGATCGTTTCTGCAGCATCAGTGTTAGCTGCAAACATTACGTATTACCTCGGAGTTTTTGCCTAATTTTAGGGGTAAGGATACCTATTTTTCGTGGACTCGGCCGCAAATCTCAGTTGAAATATCAACAACTGGACCGCAATCCGTCTCTCAGACGATTGCAAGGGGGGCAACAAACGAGTGCTAGTCGAACGCGAAGAAGAGCTGCAAACGCTGCTGAAAGCCATTGAGGCCGCGCGCGCGGGACATGGCCAGATTGCCCTGATTTCCGGCGAGGCGGGCATTGGCAAGTCCACATTGCTTTCCGCGTTTCGCGTGTCGACGCTTTCAAGCTATCCGGAACTACGCTGGTGCTCTGGCAATTGCGAAGCGCTATTCACCCCTCGAACTTTAGGTCCCGTTCACGATATGGGAGAAGCGCTGGGTGACGATGTCATCAAAGCGCTTCACTCAGATACAAGCCAGACAGGCCTGTACGCAGCCATTCTCCACGCACTGGAAACTCACGAAGCCAGCGTGCTCATTTTCGAGGATCTTCACTGGGCCGACTACGCCACGCTGGATCTGCTGAAATTTCTTTCCCGCCGCATCGGCACACTTCCGGTGATGCTCATTCTGACCTTCCGCGATGACGAAGTCGGCCTTGAACATCCTCTCACCCAGCTGCTGGGCGACCTGCCAGGGCACTGCACACGCCGCCTTCCCCTCCAGACATTGTCCGCCAATGCCGTCTGCAAGCTGGCTGAAAGCCGCGGCCATAGTGGTAAGCATCTCTTCACGATCACAAACGGCAACCCGTTTTATGTGACTGAAATGCTGGCATCGAATACGCCATCGGGCTTTGTACCTGCATCAGTGAAGGACGCCGTTGCCCTCAGGCTCGCGCAACTCGCGCCGCAGGATCGTGAGCTTCTGGAACGTATCAGCGTTTTGCCACGCGCGCCTTCCCACCACTTTCTGGAGGCGTTGCTTGGAGAAGCGCAATTAGACCTTGTCTCAAACTGCGTGAATTCAGGCTTCCTTGTCGAAGATGGCCTGACAGTACGTTTTCGCCATGAGCTGACGCGCCTTGCAACGTTTGACCGTATCTCTCCGGCCAAACGCCGCGCCTACCATTCCGAATGCCTGAAAACGCTGATGACGCGCGGCGACCGCATTCCGCTGGATCAGATTGTTCACCACGCCGCAGGCGCTCTCGATAGTGAAAAGGTTTTAGAGTTTGCGCCGAAGGCGGCTCGTGCAGCCGCAGCTGCAGGCTCTCACCATGAAGCGGCAGCACATTATGCGACGGCCCTGAAATACGTAAACGAAGCCGAACCGGAGCTTGCCGCAGAGCTATATGAAAGCTGGGCATATGAATCCGCCCTCGCCGACCATTTCGAGGATGAGGTTCTGGATGCACGCCGCCATGCCATCACGCTCTGGCGCGCCATAAACCGCCCCGAAAAGGTTGGCCACAACCTGCAGCAGCTCTCCCGCCTGCACTGGTATCGCGCCGAAAGCGGCGAAGCGACGCGCTATGCCGATCAGGCCATTCGTGTGCTTGAGGCTATTCCCGCATCATCCGAACGCGCCATGGCGTATTCGGTGCGCTCCCAGCTTCACATGCTGAATGACAAGATGGATGAAGCCGTACAATGGGCAAAGACCGCGCTCTCCATCGAAGCCGAAAACCCTGATATGGAAGTGCGCATGCATGCGCTCAACAATCTGGGCACCGCCAAGGTTTTCAGAAACAATCCGGACGGTCTGCAACACCTGAAAGAAAGCCTCGCGCTCGCGCTCACTCATGGCCATCACGAGCATGCGGCGCGCGCCTATAACAATATGGGCGAATACGCCGTCGAGTTTCGAAACTTCGACCTTGCGGAGCGCATTCTTCAGGAAGGTCTCGCCTTCGACACCGAACACGATCTGGACGCATGGACCCGCTATCTATCAGGTCGTCTTGCACAACTAAGACTGGATCAGGGCCGTCTCAATGATGCGATCACCATTGCCGAAGGAATCGTGTCACTGAAAGAGCACAGCCTGCTCTCCTGCCTGCCGGCGCAGCAGGTGCTTGCAACGGCTCGTATGCGGCGCGGTGATGCCGATGCCGAAACGCTGTTAAAGAAAGCACTGGCAGACGCGATTGCCACAGATGAATTGCAGCACATTGTTCCGGCGCGCCTCGCCCTGATCGAATGGGCTTGTATGAGTGAATTTCCCGATCAGGCTGCCGAGCACATGTCGCGCCTGTTAGAGCTTTCCAGTGATGACCGCCATCCGTGGAATATCGGCATGCGATCGGTCTGGGCAGACCGACTGGGCCTGACGCCACCCGAGGACCGGATCAATGACCTGCCAGACCCCTTCATTCTGGAGCTTAATGGCGACTATCTCGCTGCTGCTGAAAGATGGGAAGCGCTCGGCCTGCCGTTTGAAACCGCATTCAATCTGATGCGCGCCCGACAGCAGGATAGTTTCCAGAAGGCGATAGAGCTTCTGGAAGCCATGAAGGCTCAGCCTGCTCTCAAAAAGCTGCACAAAATGGCTGATCAGGCCGGCGTGAAGCTGGAAACCGCCTCTCAAAAACGCGGCCCGTATAAAGCCGCGCGCAGCCACCCTCTGGGCCTGACGGCGAAAGAGCAATCGGTTCTGAAGCTGATCTGCGAAGGGCTCGCCAACAAGGATATCGCCGACAAGCTCAGCCGGTCCCAGCGCACCATTGAGCACCACGTTTCATCGGTTCTCGGAAAGCTCAGCGCGCCAAACCGGATGGCAGCCATCCTGCGTGTTCAGAGCGAACCCTGGCTGATTGAAGAGCCGGACGGCAAACAGTAACCGCGTCAGTCCTTACGTGAACTATGTTTCATGCACGGTTCACCGGCCATGTCGTTATCCTGCCACAAAATGTGAGTTAGCTTCGGCACCGTTTCGCGCCTCACGCGTAAGGTATTGAAGTTTTATCCCGCTGGCGGACAGATTAACGTTGAACGAGACAAGAAATCTTAAAGCCCTGCTTTTAAGCTGGCCCAAAAGAGCATGGTCCTGGTTTAACTGGGCACCAAACAGGACAGCTGCAGGGGCTGGTGGGACACAGATGACGACGACGTACCGCGCCGACATTGAAAGCGCACGCAAGACGCGCCTGCGCCGTCGTCGTGCGACGTTCTTTGCGTTCGTGCTCGCAACGTTGATTGCCCTCGCCATCTCAGGCTTCATGCTCTGGCGTTATCTGTTCAATGATCTTCCAGTTCTGCCCTCGAATGACGAGCTCTGGGCTGTCAATCGCGAGCTGTCGATCGACCTTGTCGACACGGATGGAAATCGCCTTCTCCAGCGTGGACCGCTTTACGGTCAGGCCGTGGATCCGGACGCCCTGCCGGAGTTTGTCGTTCAGGCCTTTATCGCTGCCGAGGACCGTCGTTTCTATGATCATGGCGGCGCAGACATCATGGCGATTTTCCGCGCAGGGTTTGCCAACTGGCGCGCCGGCTACACTGTGCAGGGCGGCTCTACACTGACCCAGCAGGTGATCAAGAACCTCGTCCTCACGCCCGAGCAGACACTTCGACGTAAAGCACAGGAAGTCCGCCTTGCCATGCAGCTTGAAGCACGCATGAGCAAAAGCGAGATCCTCTCGCTTTATCTGAACCGGATATATCTCGGCAATCGCGCCTACGGCATTGATGCGGCAGCAGACGTCTATTTCGGGAAGGATGTGCAGGACCTGACGCTTGCCGAGGCAACCTTCCTTGCCGCACTACCAAAGGCGCCGTCGCGCATGATTGCCGACCCTAGCCTTGAAAATGCGCGCGAACGCCAGCGATACATTCTCAGCCAGATGGTCAATGAGGGCTTTATCACGCTGGAAGATGCCCAGCAGGCCGCGGACACGCCGATTTCGTTTGTAGAAGAGCAAGGCGACAATCCGCTGCTGGAACATGTTGCTGACTATGTACGCGACGAGCTGGAACAACTCCTTCCGGAAGTCCCACGCGATGCCGTAGTCACCATCACGCTGGATGTCGCCACGCAGCAAGCTGCTTATGATGCGCTTCATGAAACGATAGAAACTGAAGGCCATGCCCGCGGCGCCCGTAACGGTTCGGCGATTGTCATGGGCACTGACGGGCGCATTCTCGCTATGGTTGGCGGCATGGACTATCGCGAGAGCCAGTTTAACCGCGCAACGCAAGCCATGCGTCAGCCCGGCTCCAGCTTTAAACCGTTCGTCTATGCCGCGGCGATGGAAGCAGGATTGCGTCCTTATTCAGTTCGCGTAGACGAACGCCGCGAGATTGCACCAAACTGGTCGCCTCGAAACTATACGGGCCAGTATTATGGGCCGATACGTCTGCGTGACGCGCTGGCCAATTCGGTGAATACAATCGCTGCACAGATCACTATGGAGATCGGCCCGGAACGCGTCGTCGAAATGGCTCATCGCCTTGGCCTTGGCACAGATTTACAGGCTTATCCGTCGATTGCGCTTGGTTCAGACGAAACAACCCTGTTCGACCTTGTTCGCGCATACGGCGCCTTTGCGGGCGGCGGAGACCGCCTCGACCCGTATCTGATCGAGCGGGTGGAGAATACACGCGGCGAAGTCATCTATGAACGCACCGCCTATCCGCCTGCCCGCGTACTGCAGCAAAGCGTCGTTGAAGACATGAACGAAATGCTTGGACTTGTTGTAACAGAAGGCTCAGGCGGCCGTGCACGTATTGAAGGCTGGAACGTTGCGGGTAAAACCGGCACCTCCCAGAACTGGCGCGATGCATGGTTTATCGGCTTCACGAATGACGTCGTTGCAGGCGTCTGGCTCGGAAATGATGAGAACGAGCCTATGGAACGTGTGACGGGCGGCTCGCTTCCGGCACAGGCCTGGGGCGCAATGATGACCGAAGTTCTGGAAAACTACGAGCCGTCCGAGATCCCCGGCGTTGGTCGCAGCGACAACCTGTCCGATGCACAACTCGCGCGAGTGGACTTTTATAGTGAACTGGGCGACGCCTTCCGGGCGGCAGCGCCGACACGTGTCGCTTCTATCAGTTCACAGGGCGGCGCCCAATAATTCACAACGCCCTGGCGCCTATTTGGGGATTTCTTCATGCTGAGAGCATTCATCATCATTCTGGCTGTGGTCGCAGCGCTAATCAGCATGTCCATGCTTGCAAGCCGCGGTGGTCATGAAAGCTATGACGCCGAATATTTCAGCCCCGGTCCGGTGATTGGTATTCTAAAAGGCCTATCGGAAGACGAGCTTGAAGGCCGTGAAATCGGAACGCCGGGCGCTGCCCGTGCGCGTGAGATGATCACCGCACGCATGAGCGCGATGGAAATGCTGAGCATTGGCGCAGGATATGAGCACCCGTTCAGCGTGCCGATCATTCCCCGCAACCAGGAAGAAGCCGCCGAAGAGCGTCCACCTCTGGAAGGGGTAAACCTCATTGGCGCCGTACAAGGCAGCGCAGGGTCTGACCGGATCATCGTCGTCACAGCGCACTATGATCATGTCGGCATTCGCGATGGCGAAATTTATAATGGCGCGGACGACAATGCCTCTGGCGTTGCAACCGCTCTGGCGCTTGCGCAGCACCTCTCACGGTCACGCAACCAGCCAAAGCACACATTCCTGTTCGTTTTCCCTGATGGTGAAGAACACGGCCTGTCCGGCGCACGTGGCTTCCTTGCTGACCCGCCTCTGCCGGTGGACACTCTGGCATTCAATCTGAACTTCGACATGCTCGCCCGCGCAGATAACGGCCAGCTCTGGGCGTCCGGCGCACATCATACGCCTGCCCTTCTGCCGCTTATTGAAGAAGTTGCTGCCGAGGCGCCGATTGATCTGCGCTCAGGCTATGACGGTTCGGATGAAGCGCAGGATGACTGGACCACCCAGTCAGACCACGCGGTCTTCTACCGAAATCAGATCCCCCACCTTTATCTCGGCGTCGAAGATCATCCGGATTATCACCAGCCAACAGACGATTTTGAAAACATCGATCAGGACACATTCCTGCGAAACGTCGACACGGCGATCATGGTCGCTAAAGCGCTCGACGACCAGTTGGAAGAGCTTCTCGGCTTGCCGCCACTGGAAGCTCCGGCAGAAAACTAAGCCTTTCGCGCACCCGTCATCAGATGGCGGTGCGCGAAAACCAGCTTCTCTTTGACCTTGGGCGAAATCACAAACGGATAAATATCCTGCATCCCCATGGATCGCATGATGTGATTTAGCCCCGTGCCCAGATTAAATGCCTGATCGAGCAGTTTTTTACTCTTGGCCTCCTTATAAGCATCATAGCCGGCACGGGGTCGCCTGTTGTGCCTCAAATCTGCTGCGGAGGCGCTATCCACAATATCCGTCAGATGCATCACGTGGGCGCAGGTTTCAGCCCAATCCTCATGTGGATGCGAACTGGCATACCGCGTGACGAATCGCGACTGAAAATCGGCAGGTGCGCCGTTTTGATAATGCCGGTCCAGGGCGGCTCCGTAGTCCACGCTTTCATCTCCGAACAAAGCCCGAAAGCTGTCGGTGAAGCCTTGCTGTGGCTGCAGGCGCAGAAACAGGAAATGTGCAATCTCGTGCCGGAAATGCGCCGTCATGGTGCGCAGACGCTCATCCAGTTCATCGCGGCGGAATTCCCGCACAACCGGATCGCCTTCTGTCACATTGATCGTAATCAGGCCATTAGCATGGCCCATAGTTACTGGCGTTTCGCCTCTGGAGGTTTGCTCGGCCAGCATCTTGAAGGTCGGCCGCGGCCCGTTGTCCTTCGCGGTGAACCACCCCCAGCGCATAACGTTGGACAATACCCACCGTTTGGACTGTTCCGAAACCCGCCAGAGCGAGATATTTTCACCATAAAACGTGTCAGGAATGGTCTGCGTCATCTGACAGGACCTGCAAAAACCGGCATCGCCATCAGCTTTCCAGTTGCAGGAAATGGGCTGCCGGTTCTGACAGGGCTGAGCCTCGTTCAGCATTACGTCCCGATCAGGATCATAGAAAAGCGGCGCACCGCAAGTACATGTAAGGTTGGAAAAGAAAACCGGTGTCTGGCACGTACTGCACGTGAAGATTTTCATGTTTTAAGGAGGCCTCCGAAATCATCTCAGCAGACAACTCGCCAGCGATGTACAGGTTGCTTTAAAGGGCCGAAAAACTTCAAAAACGCGCGAACACGGCTAAAGTCGCGGTCTGTGTTCGTTTCTTTCTTTTGACCTACGCCCCTGACCTGCTATAGCCAGCGCAGATTCTGGCAAATGAAAGAGGCTGCATATGGCTAAGATCAAGGTCGCAAACCCGATCGTCGAAATGGACGGCGATGAGATGACACGCATCATCTGGAAGATGATCAAAGACCGTCTGATCCACCCTTACCTGGACGTTGACCTGAAATACTTCGACCTCGGCATCGAAGCACGTGATGCTACGGATGACCAGATCACTGTCGACGCTGCGAACGCAACGAAAAAGTACGGCGTTGCTGTTAAGTGTGCGACGATTACTCCGGACGAAGCGCGCGTTGAAGAGTTTGACCTCAAGCGCATGTATCGCTCTCCGAACGGCACGATCCGTAACATTCTCGGCGGTGTTGTTTTCCGTGAACCGATCGTAATCTCTAACGTTCCACGTCTCGTTCCTGGCTGGACGAAGCCTGTCGTAATCGGCCGTCACGCATTCGGTGACCAGTACCGCGCGACTGACATGCTGATCCCGGGCAAAGGCAAGCTCACCATGACCTTCCAACCGGAAGATGGTTCAGAGCCAACAACTCACGAGATCTTCGACTTCCCGTCCTCCGGTATCGCGATGGGCATGTATAACCTTGATGACTCAATCCGCGACTTTGCGCGTGCGAGCTTCAACTATGGCCTTCAGCGCAAATGGCCGGTTTACCTGTCTACAAAGAACACCATCATGAAAAAATATGATGGTCGTTTCAAAGACCTGTTCCAGGAAATTTACGAGAACGAGTTCGAAGAGCAGTTCAAAGAATTCGGTGGCACATACGAGCACCGCCTCATCGACGACATGGTTGCTGCAGCCATGAAATGGTCTGGTGGCTATGTCTGGGCTTGTAAGAACTATGACGGCGACGTTCAGTCTGACACGGTTGCTCAGGGTTATGGTTCCCTCGGCCTGATGACATCCGTCCTGATGACTCCGGATGGCAAGACTGTCGAAGCTGAAGCGGCTCACGGTACGGTGACACGTCACTACCGTAACCACCAGAAAGGCGAAGCAACGTCTACAAACTCCATCGCGTCTATGTTCGCGTGGACACAAGGCCTCACACACCGTGGCCGTATGGACGGTACGCCAGAAGTTTCAAACTTCGCGAAGCTGCTTGAAGAAACCATCATCAAAACAGTTGAAGCTGGCGACATGACGAAAGACCTCGCGCTTCTCATCGGTCCGGATCAGGGCTGGCTGACAACAGAAGAGTTCATCAACCGCGTTGGTGACAACTTCGAAAAAGCGATGGCTGCTCAGTAAGCGTCTGACGCCTAAGTCAAACGAGAAAGCCCGCCTCACTGGCGGGCTTTTTTTGTGTCACGTGTCTGCTTCAGTCGCCGAAATCAAACAGGTCGTGATCCTTACGTTTCCTGCGATGACGCTTGTCGCGGTCCTCGCGGCGGCGTTCTTGAACGTCTATCACGTCTGCACGGCGACGCTCTTTCCGTTCAGTGAACAAATCGATGACTTCCTCAAGAATGTCAGAAATCCAGCTCACATCAGTCTCCTTGAACTTCTGAGGGCGTGTTCGGCGCAGTCACAAGGTCAAAGTGTTGGGCGAACAGGGATCGCAGATTGGCCTCCATATGCTCCCGGTCTGCCGCAGGTCCGGTATAGCGAAAGCTCAGTGCGACCATGTCTTGCTTATCCGGCTCGGTGACGCCGCTATGGGAGGATGCAATCTCGAAAGGCAACCAGCTCGTATAGTCCGAAATGGCATGCGCGAGCCGCTTGAAATCAATCGTGCCAACCAGTGTCAATCGAACCGGCTTTTGTTCAGGCGAAACCGAGGGTTTCGGCTTTCGCTCAGGTTTTCCCGTGCGTTCAAAAATCGTGTCACGGTCGTCATAAACATATCCGGCTTGCTGCGCATCGCGGGTCATCGAATGTCTCATAGTGCTCTCCCTTAAAGGTCACACTGATGTCGGCGCGATCCATTTATAAGTAAAATATCAAAAATAGTGATTTCCGATATAATTTTCCGATGAATGCTTAGCGTCGCCACATTCGTCACCAAGCGAAAAGCTAATTCGGCTCCCCTGAACCGGGGGCGTCATGTTTCATATTTCTCTCTAACCTCTGTACCTGGCTGTTTTGCCAATCCATTCTGCTTACGGGACAAATCAGCGAACGCTTTGGGGGATAAAGTTGGGACAAGTTCCGGAAACTGCGAAACGCACACAATCGCGCTTTGGGCGCGGTGTGATTGTCATCGCACTCATTGTCGCCGTTCTCATGGGTGGCCGATTCCTGCAGGGTCGTTTCGATCCGGCTGTGGCCGCACGCGCTCCAGATTGCCTGGAACTGTCAGACGAAGGCCTCTCCTATACCAACACCTGCGACGCTGAGATCAATTTTCGCTATTGTTTCACCACCACTCCGGGCACCGGATTGCAGAACTGCGAAACCATTGCTCTGGCACCAGACGAAGCCAGCCATTCCCTGTTCGAGGAATATCGCGCTGCCAGCGCCGATAGCATTCACGAATATGCCTGTGAGGCGCCTTATCTGCCAGTGCGCATTCAGTCTTACACCGACCGCCATGTCGATATAGATGCCTGCCGGCTCGATCAGGATGACCAATGATACGCGAAGGACAGGTGAACCTGATATTCTTTGTAGTGTTCGGCATCGGGTTTCTCACAATGGTTGGGTACATTCTGATGCCCAACACGGTCGGCTGGGCGATTGCACCGCAATCGGTTGCCCGCGTACCTTTATGCATGAGCAGTGATGGTGCGTGGCACTATGAAAACACCTGCAGTTTCGATGTTGAATTCCAATATTGCTTTCAGAACCGCGACGGTGAAGCATATGACTGGCGGTGCAAGACGGCCATTCTGTCTGAAGATGAAACCGTCGACGCAAGTATTCTGCACGACAGCCTGGCCGAATATGCAGGCTTCTCGGTCAATACCTGTCGCGTGCCTTATGCCCCTGCTCCGATAGAAAACCATTCACTACCGTCGCTGGAATGCTATAAAACCAAAACGGGAGACGCCCATGAGCAATGACAGCAAGACCGGCAAAGCAAAGCTCAACCCGCTATTGGGCGTTCTGGCATTCATTGCGATCGCGGCTGCAATCTTCGTCTTCAACGGGTTTCTGGGGGAACAGGCAAGGCCACACCGTAATGCGCTGGTGAATGAGTGCATAGGCGAACCCGCGGACGGTCAGTTCTTCATCAACACGTGCGAAAGGAATATCAATCTGCGCTATTGCGCCCGTGCTGTTTCCGGTGAGGAAAATGATGTCTGCCGAACCGAGCGTCTGGCACCTGGCACAGGCTCTGAGACCTATTACCCGACACGGCGTGAGATGGGAGAAGACTTCCGCGACCGCGATGTGTGGGCCTGTGAGGCACCTTACATGCCCGACATGGTGGTGACAAATCACAACAGCGCCCTGTTCCGTGAGGGCTGCCGTCAGCCTGATGGCGATGAGGCGCAGTAAGTGGCTGACCCGTCTTCCAACGAAAACCAGACAGAATAGAAAACTGGCCCTGGCTTCCTCTTTCCTGTCACGGCCATCCTCGTGCTCGGGGTGATCGGATATGTTTCGACCCGACTTCTACGCCTGCGAAATACCCTTCGTACCGGGCCAGTTCGAGCACTGGAACAAACGCCGAATGACAGCCGGCTGCGTTAGCCCTGAAGACCCGTTTGCCGGCCCGCATATTGCGCATTCTGGAGCGGGCAGAACGACTGCAAATTCGGGCGAAATCCCTGACGATCTCTAGCTGTGAAACCGGTTCAGACTGGTTGAGTGAAAAAAAGGCTTCAAAATCCGCAGAAGCCCACTTGATTCCTACAGCAAAAGGCGTAAAAAGCGCCGCTCAGTCGGAGTGTAGCGCAGTCTGGTAGCGCATCTGGTTTGGGACCAGAGGGTCGGGAGTTCGAATCTCTCCACTCCGACCATTTTCCCTTTTCAAATAAAACAAGCTCGAACGTAAGACTTACGTCGCACGCAACTCAACAGTTGAATGCGTTCACACGTGAAAATTACATCTTTTTAAGCATAAAAATTTTCTTCATTTTCAGAACACTTGAAAATTCCTGCCTTCAATTTGCATTTTAACACATTTTTCGGTTGCATTATTTGGGGGTTTTGTGTTTAAGCACGCTTCGCATCATGAGCAGTTACCCGTCCCCCCTCGTTACTGCTCCATTGATGTACACCCATCAGTCAGGCGTCGCGTAAGCTCCCCCGTCCCTTCCCCCCCTCCTTCGGGGAGCTTGTTTTCAAGTTTTGAGCGTGACGTCTGGCTGTACCCCCTCCCAAAGAACGAATGGCCTCAGGCGAAGTCGTAAACAGCCTCGTGCTTTACGGGAAAATTTACCGACCTCGCGATGAAGCAATATTTTTGGATCTCGCCATGGATCGTGTCGGCTAAAGCCCGATCATCTCCAGCCTTGAGCGTAATTTCCGGCCTGAGCGTAGCAGCAACAAAACGGCCCGTTCCATCAGGCTCTGACTCGCCATGCCCGACAGGATTGTCCTCATAGCCGAGCACGGTCAGCCCGGCAGTCGAGGCCAGATGCAGATACCAGAGCATGTGACAGGCCGAGAGCGCTGAGATCAGCAAATCTTCGGGGTTCATCAAAGATGGATCACCGCCCAGCATCGGATCATTGGAACAGGAAACAACGGGCTTGCCCTGAACCGCGATGTCCCAGGTCCGGTCGTATGCCTGATAGCTGCTGGTCCCACTGCCCCGATTACCTGTCCATACGATACGGGAGGTAAAATCATGGGCGCGGGACATAGCGTTTATCTCTTCTGGCTCAGGTCTCGAACAGCGCCGCGTGCGGCGGATGTCGTGAAAGCCGCATAGGCTTTCAGCGCCTGAGAGACATTTCGCTTACGCGGCTTCTCAGGGCTGTAGGCTGCATCACCACGCTGTGCCTGAATTTCACGGCGCGCGGCAAGCTCAGTTTCCGAAAGACGCAGAGAAATAGTGCGGTTCGGAATATCAATGTCGATCATGTCGCCATTCTGGACCAGCGCAATCGTGCCACCTTCAGCCGCTTCCGGAGAGACGTGGCCGATAGAGAGGCCCGACGTACCGCCAGAGAAGCGACCATCGGTGATCAGCGCGCACGCTTTGCCGAGACCTTTGGATTTCAGATAGCTGGTTGGGTAGAGCATTTCCTGCATGCCCGGGCCGCCGCGCGGACCTTCATAGCGAATGACAACCACATCCCCCTCAACCACTTTGCCGGTGAGGATAGCTGAAACCGCATCATCCTGACTTTCATAGACCTTCGCAGGACCAGAGAATTTCAGGATGGAATCATCAACGCCCGCCGTCTTCACGATACAGCCATCAATCGCCAGATTGCCGGAGAGAACCGCAAGGCCGCCATCCTGACTGAAGGCATGCTCTTTGGAACGGATGACGCCGTTCTCACGGTCAATGTCGAGGCTTTCCCAACGGCTTGCCTGACTGAAGGCTGTCTGCGTAGGCACACCGCCCGGCGCGGCAGAGTAAAGCTCGCGCGCTGTGTTCGACGTCGAGATGGTGATATCCCACTGATCGATGGCATCGCCAATCGTCGGCGCGTGAACCGTCGGCAGGTTGCGGTGCAGCAGTCCCGCGCGATCCAGCTCACCGAGGATAGACATAATGCCGCCTGCGCGGTGTACGTCTTCCATGTGTACGTCATCTTTCGCAGGGGCGACCTTACACAGGCACGGCACTTTGCGAGAAAGACGATCGATATCATCCATCGTGAAATCGATTTCCCCCTCAATCGCGGCGGCGAGAAGGTGGAGCACAGTATTGGTGGATCCGCCCATCGCAATATCGAGGCTCATCGCATTTTCGAACGCCTCGAAGCTCGCGATAGAGCGTGGCAGAACGCTCTCGTCATCCTGTTCGTAGTAACGCTTACAGTTATCGACGATCAGACGACCGGCTTCGAGGAAGAGACGCTTACGGTCCGCATGCGTTGCGAGCGTCGACCCATTGCCCGGCAGCGACAGGCCCAGCGCCTCAGTGAGGCAGTTCATGGAGTTCGCTGTGAACATGCCGGAACAAGAACCGCATGTCGGGCAAGCAGAGCGTTCAATCGCCTGTACCTCTTCGTCGGAGACATTCTCATCAGCGGCTGCAACCATCGCATCAACGAGGTCGAGCGCGATCTCTTTGCCGTCTTTGACAACCTTACCGGCCTCCATAGGGCCGCCGGAAACAAACACAGCGGGAATATTGAGGCGCATTGCAGCCATCAACATACCCGGCGTGATCTTATCGCAGTTGGAGATACAGACCATCGCGTCGGCGCAGTGCGCATTAACCATATACTCAACGCTGTCCGCGATCAGCTCGCGCGATGGCAGCGAATAGAGCATGCCGTCATGCCCCATCGCGATACCGTCATCGACCGCAATCGTGTTGAATTCTTTAGCAACGCCGCCAGCCGCTTCGATCTCGCGGGCAACCATCTGACCGAGGTCTTTTAAATGGACGTGACCCGGCACAAACTGGGTGAAAGAGTTCACCACCGCAATAATCGGCTTACCGAAATCACCGTCTTTCATACCTGTCGCGCGCCATAGACCACGAGCGCCCGCCATATTGCGGCCATGTGTGGAAGTACGTGAACGATAATTCGGCATAGTCTTACTCTTTCGGCTGAACGTCCGGCGGCTCAGGCACGCAACGGACACTCTCTGCCCTATCAGGCGAAACCAAAGCTCGCAAGAATAGACGCAAGTAATTCGCGCCGATTGAGGTCATTTTTTGCTCGTATACACTTCAACAAGCGATGAGTTGGTGGAAAAATCGACGAATTCACCGCTCTAAGGGATTTTATTCCGATAGCGATGTACATTCGTCAGGTTCAACGGGCGCCGAATACAGCCCTTAGGTCAACAATAGCGGGCATAACCCCAATGAGCAGAAGCAGCCCCGCCACGGGCAATAGTCCGCCAGCAGCCCAGCTCTGAATAATAAGCGCGCCACAAACACCACCAATGAGAAACGCCAGGAAAACACTGAGATAGAGCACCATGCGAACGAGATTTGCAGGCCGCGCCCTACCCGCAAGCCAGCGTCCGATCTCGATCCCCAGATCCGTCGAAAGGCCCGTCACATGGGTGGTGCGAACAACAGCCGTAGAAGCTTTCGTGATCAGCGCGTTTTGCAGCCCCATCAGGAAGCAGAGCATCGCGGCAATAAAAGGCACAAGAGCAGCGCCATCTCTGAGCGCGCCACTGAGCACAAAGATCACTATCAGCAGAAAGGCTTCGATCAGCAAAGGTAGACTGTATTGCGAGGCTAATCTGCACCGGCGCGCCTGAAGCACGATAAGAGTCGTAAAGGCAGCTCCTGCGATGAAACATATAACGAGCCCGAACAACGCAGCTGCGGGCAGTGCCAGTCCAAGCGCGGCATCATCAGCTACGGCCGAGAGAATACCCGTCATATGAGAGGTATAGCGCCCGACGAGAAAGAACCCACCCGCATTGATGTAACCGGCGATAAACGCGAGCAGCAGCCCGAGTTGCCAGTTTTTGGCTGGCGTTCGGCGCCTGTCGGCGAGTTTGAGTATGGATACTGGCACCAGTCTCTGCATTGCTAAAAACGCATACCATTATTCCTGCCTTTCAAACACCAACCACGCCGCGCATGCCTGTCCCCCTTAAATATTTTGAAAAACTTCCCCTCGACTCTATTGCAAATGATTCTCAAGAGCATTAATCCGCATCTACGCAAATGAGAATTATTCGCAAAACTAGGGGTAGTTATGAAAAACGGATTTCTGCGAAGCATCAGCGCAATGGCTATCGGGCTCGCCGTCGCACAAGGACTTGCAGCACAGGCTGATGACGCCGACTCGATTGAACCGGCTTACGGAGACACTGAAGAACGCATGCTGGACGACATTGTGGTCACGGCGGCTGGCTTCCAGCAAAACATTGTAGACGCACCCGCCAGCATCACCCTGCTCCCCGCCGAAGAGCTGGAACAGCAGCGCGTGAACAGCCTCGCAGAAGCACTCCGAAACGTGCCTGGCGTCGATATCGGCAATGGCGTGGGCAAAACCGGAGGCCAGAGCATCACCATCCGCGGCATGCCGAGCGATTATACTTTGGTACTGGTCGACGGTCGTCGTCAGAACGCCGCCGGCAATGTCACTCCGAACGGCTTTGGCGATACATCTGCAAACTTCATCCCCCCTGTTTCCGCGACCGAGCGTATCGAAGTTGTACGCGGCCCTATGTCTACGCTGTACGGGTCTGATGCGATGGGCGGTGTGGTGAACATCATCACACGGACGCCTGACGAAGACTTCGGCATTGATCTCGGCGTCGATGCAACGCTGCAGGGCGATGATGATTTCGGCAACAGCTATAACACCACGCTCTACGCCGATGGTCCGGTCGTTCCCGGGCAGCTCGCTTTTGCCGTGCGGGGCCGTTATTTCGAACGCGAAGCTTCCGAATTGATTTACACGGACGTAAACGGTGACCCGATCGAAGTATCACGTCGTGGCCCGTCCCCAGTAGAAGGCACGATCTGGTCTGCAGGTGGTCGCCTCACCTACACGCCGAATGACGATCACCGCATCTGGTTCGACGCCGAGATCAACGAACAATCCTTCGACAACTCGCAAGGCCAGCTCGGCACATTAGGCACACGCGGCTATGCCGACCAGCTTCAGTTCAACCGTGAACAGTTTGTGCTGGCTTACACCGGCGAAATCCTGGACGGCGTGCTCGACGCAGACATTAGCCGTAACACGACAGAAACACTCGGCCGCGTTCTGCCGTCCGATGTCGCTGGCACGAACCGCCTTGCGGGCGACCCGCGCGATCTGGAAGCGACCAACACTATTTATAACGGCCGTTTCTACCGGACGGTTGGCCAGCACACATTCACAATTGGCGGCCAGTTCTGGGATGCCGAAATGGTGGACGGAGTCGCGGCAGAACCTTTCAGCCATGAGCAATGGGCACTGTTTGCGGAAAACGAATGGCGCATCATTGATGACCTCGCGCTGACCGTTGGCGGCCGGTATGACAATCACAGCACGTTCGGCGAACAATTCTCTCCACGTGCCTATCTCGTATGGACTGCAAACGACTATCTGACTCTGAAGGGCGGCGTCAGCCGAGGCTTTAAAACGCCGCGTCTTGAGCAGATTGCGTCCGGCATTATCGGCTTCCGTGGTCAGGGCACCATCCCTGTACTCGGCACTCCGACACTACAGCCGGAAACAAGCACGACCTATGAGGCAGGCGTTTACTTCACAGATGGCCGTGGCCTTACAGGTAATCTCACCGTGTTCCAGAACACGTTTGAAGATAAGATTGCCGACGGCCCAGAGCTGATCAACTGCGCCTATGCGCTGACAGAAGCCGAGTACAATGCCCTGCCAGCGTCCGATTCCTGTGTTGATTACGGCTACTGGCCCCGCCCGGCGACCTTCTCTCAGTCCATCAACGTGGATGAGGCCGAAACGCGCGGCGTCGAGGCGTCACTGCGTCAGGCCTTTGAAGACGTCACCATCTCACTCAACTACACCTATCAGGACAGCGAGCAGAAGAGCGGCCCGAGCATTGGCGAGCCACTTGTTAACGTGCCACAGCACCAGCTGAATTCGCGCGTGAACTGGGATGTCACCTCGGACATCAATCTCTGGATCCGCGGTGAATATGCATCAGAACGTTATCGCGGCGCAGGTGAAGCTCAGGATCAGCTCGGAGACTATTCAAGCTACGTCCTGTTCAACCTTGGCGGCGGCTGGCGCGCGAACGATCACGTCACGTTCAACGCTACGATTGATAACCTGCTCGATGAAGATTTCATCCAGTACATGCCTCATACGAGCCGTGGCTCGCAGGCTTATTCCAACGAGTATGCGATCAATCAGGAACCGCGCCGCCTCTGGGTCTCGGTGAATGTAAGCTACTAAACATACAAAAACGCCCCGGCCGGTTAGTCGGGGCGTTCTTCTATCTGCAAGTTTCTTCGTGCCTAATCAGGAATGCCACCAAAACGACCTGACTGAAAATCAGCAAACGCCTGATGGATTTCCTGAACGGTGTTCATGACGAACGGACCATGACCGACCACAGGCTCGTCAATCGGCTCACCAGTCAGCACGAGCAGAACCGTGTTTTCACCCGCAGTGAAGGTCGCGCCCTCACCCTCAACAGAATAACGCGCGGCCTCACCGGCATTCACGCGATACCCGCCCACATCAATGTGGCCGGACATGACGACCAGCATGGTGTTGTGGCCATCGGGAATATCCAGCGTCATCTCGCCAGCGCGAGAGAGCTTCACATCCCAGATATTCATCGGCGTGAAGGTCGATGCAGCGCCTTTGACGCCATCAAGTTCACCCGCAATGAGGCGCGCCTTACCACCATCAAACTCCACTACCGGAATTTCGGCATCAAGGATCGCCTGATAGCGCGGATGCACCATCTTGTCCTTCTTCGGCAGATTCACCCAAAGCTGACACATACGGAATGGCCCGCCCTTTTCGGAATAAGCCTGAGAGTGAAATTCCTCATGGATCACGCCAGCGCCTGCAGTCATCCATTGAACGTCGCCTGGGCCGATCGTGCCGCCACCGCCATGTGAATCGCGGTGACTGACCTCGCCATCATAGACGATTGTCACAGTCTCAAAGCCGCGGTGCGGGTGCTGGCCAACCCCTCGGGGACGTCCGGTATCATTTGGCGGAAATGCATAAGGATTGCCATAATCCAGCATGAGGAACGGGCTGATGGCAGCCGTGTCGCCGTTATAGTTGAACAGAGAGCGCACATAGAACCCGTCGCCGACCCAATGGCTTTGCGGGGCGCGCATGATCTGTACGAAACTCTTGGTCATTTTCTCTTCCTTTCAGCCTGACCTTCACTGCCCCTGGAAGGACAGGCATTTCTGGTCTGACAAAGGATATGTTTCAGAACGCCGCACCCACAAGTACGTTCCCGCAGGTGCCTATATCGAACACGATAAAAAACAGGAACTCTAGATTTTGAACGCTTTCTTGAGGCCCTGCTCAAGTCGTTCCACATCGTTCTCATTTATTTGTAGATACGGAGCAAATCGCAGTGAATTGCCCCGCCTGCTGATGAAAATCTTCTCATCAGCCAATGCTGGCAAAAGGTCATCCGGCAGACCGTCCGGTGAACTCGCACCCAATATATTCGGCGCGCGAAATCTCGTTTCGACCGGTGTCAGTCCGACCTCTTCAAGCATAACCGCAATACGATCATTCAAGCTTTTCAGCGTTTCAGAAACGCTGACGATTCCCCAGTCGGCGATCTGTTCAAGCGCTGCAATGCCACCCGGCATCAGGCCAGGCATGGACTTTTCGCCCATATCAAACCGCCGCGCACCCTGTTGATAGGTTGAAGAGTATTCCGCGAGTTTCTCAAAAATGTGCGCGCCTTCGCGGTTCATCCATGTTTCTTCAAGCGGGCGGGCATCATGCCATTTCGGATCGACATAGAGGGAGCTCAGAGCATACGGAAACAGCATCCATTTATAGCCTGCAGTCGCCACGAAATCCGGCTTCACACGACCAAAATCAAATGGAATAGCGGTCAGTGACTGGGTCAGATCATACACCTGAAACGCACCCTGAGCGCGCGCCGCGTCCGAGACCCTTATAACATCAATCATCGCGCCCGTGCCCCAATGGCAATGTGGCAGAGACAAAAGCTTTGTTGCGGGCGTCATGGCGCCCAATATCGCACTGGTCCAGTCATGATCGGTCGGCGTTTTCACTACCCGGATGCTAGCACCCGTTTCATCAGCCACCCGCTTCCACGTAAGATAAGTAGATGGAAACGTCTCGGCGATCATGAGGATTTCATCGCTCGGCTTCAGATGCGGCGACAAAGCCTGCGCTGCGGTCGCCAGCCCGTAACTGGCAGACGGCATGAGAGCAAAATTATCCGCGGTGGTATTCGTAATCTGCCCCAACAATTCGCGCAGCCGCTCGGGCTGAGAGAAAAAATCGGTTGGCGCCACCTGCCAGGGGCGTTCTTTATGGCGCAAGCCTTCAATCATTGCCGAACTGGAGGCCTTCAGCTGCGGCCCCTGATAAGCGCAATTAAAGTAAGCGACATCCTCGGGAATATCGAAAAGCGCGCGCTGGGATGGCATTACCGGCATATCTGAGCCCCCTCTTTGCCCTTATTTCTCAGTACACACTTTCTTCCCTTGCCAAAACGGGCGCGACCAACGAAATAGCGCCCATGGCAGCACCTCCCGTTCTTTCGCTCAACGACATTCGCCTCACCTGGGGTGGCAAACCCGTTTTCGAAAGCGTCTCGCTCTCTATAGGTGCGAATGAACGCGCCGTCCTAGTCGGACGCAATGGCGCTGGTAAATCCACGCTGATGAAGATCATCGCAGGTGTGATCGAGCCCGATGAAGGTGATGTCTGGCGACAGCCCGGCGTGCGCGCCGTCTATCTTGCGCAGGAACCGGACCTCTCCGGCTTTGATAAGCTGATTGATTACGCAGTAGGCGATTTGCCCGCGATTTCAGCAGATGACCGACACGTTGCCGAAGCCGAACTCATGACGCTCGGCCTTGATCCGGAATCAGACCCGGCAAAGCTTTCCGGCGGTCAGAAGCGCCGCGCTGCTCTTGCACGCGCCTTCGCTGCAGATCCTGATATTCTGCTTCTGGACGAGCCGACCAACCATCTCGACATTCCAGCAATTGAACAGCTTGAAGGCCGTCTAGCCAGCTTCCGCGGCGCACTTCTCATGGTAAGCCACGACCGACGCTTCCTCGAACAGATTTCAACCTCTTGTTACTGGCTGCGTCAGGGCAAAGTGCGCTCCTACAATCGCGGCTTTAAAGAGTTCGACGCCTGGGCGAATGAAGTCGAAGCCGAAGAAGAAAAAGCACTCGATCGTCTGAACACCCAATTAAAAGCCGAACAGCGTTGGATGGAGCGCGGCGTCACCGCCCGCCGCAAACGCAATATGGGCCGCCTTCGTAAAGTGTTGGACATGCGCGCAGAACGGGTCTCGCGAAAATCCAGCCTGAACGAAATCCGCGCCACGTCCGACATGGTACTGGAAACGGCTGAAGGCTCTGGCAAACGCGTGATTGAAGCACGCGGCATTTCAAAAACCTTCCAGACACCGGCTGGTGAACTGCCGGTGGTGCAGAACCTCTCAATCCGCGTCCAGCGCGGCGACCGGCTTGGCCTTATCGGCCCGAATGGTGCCGGCAAATCAACGCTGATCAAGCTGCTGCTCGGCGAGCTGGAGCCGGATACCGGTTCTGTAAAACTCGGCACCAATCTGGAGATTGCCTATCTCGATCAGGGCCGCGACCGTCTCGATCCGAACGACACGCTCTGGCAGGCGCTCGCGCCGGAAGGCGGCGACCAGATTGTGGTGCGCGGCACGCCGCGGCATGTCGCCTCATATGCGCAGGACTTCCTCTTCAAGTCCGAACAGCTTCGCCAGCCGGTTGCCGCGTTGTCGGGCGGTGAGCGCAACCGCCTTCTGCTCGCCATTGCGCTGGCCAAACCATCCAACCTGCTCGTGCTCGACGAGCCGACCAACGATCTCGACATGGAGACGCTTGAACTCCTTGAGGACATGCTCGCCGAATATGATGGCACACTCATTCTGGTTAGCCATGACCGGGCCTTCCTGGACGGCGTCGTTACGTCCTGCATCTCACCAGTAGGTGACGGTCAGTGGCTAGAAACACCGGGCGGTTATAGCGATGCCGTTCGCCAGTTGAAGGAAATCAAAGGCGCGAAAACAAAGGATAAGGCGGCTTCTAAAGGTCCTGCGAAATCCGACAAACCTACCGCCTCAAAACAGCAGAACAAGCTGTCCTTCAAAGACAAGCACCGCCTTGAACAGCTCGACAAGCTGATGCCGCAGCTGCAGACACGCATCGAAAATCTGGAAGCCGAACTCGCTGATCCAAACCTTTTCAGCAAGGATGCGACCCGTTTCCAGAAGGCCAGCGAGGAGCTTGAATCCAGCCGTGAAGAGCTGGAAGAAGTCGAAATGGAATGGCTGGAACTCGAGGAAAAACGTGAATCTCTGGAAGGTTGATTTTCCCCAGCTTTTCCTGCGAACCCGATAAACTTTACAAAGATTGCCAGACGCTTCGTTAACGCTCTGAGGGTAGTGTTCATCCGATAACAAGATGAACGGGCGTCAAGTATGTCATCAAGCACAGTATCTGCATTTGCCAGACTAAAAGATCTGGCCAGCGTGTCCTCCAGCGAGAAACGTCGAGAGCTGCTACGCTCGATTACCGACCTTTTTCTGGGCGATCCGTGCGAGCGTAGTGACGCAGAATGCATTCTGTTCGATGACGTTGTTGGCGCGGTCGTGAAAGACATGCAGGCGTCGGTGAAAGCCGAACTCGCAGAAAAGCTCACAAAATCAAAAGCGCCCGTGCACAACACACTTCGCACATTCGCGATGGACGATGACATCAATGTCGCCCGACCTGTTCTGGAGAATTCGGCATCTCTCTCGGATGAAGACCTGATCGAAATCGTGACCTCGCGTACGCAGGAACACATTATGGCGATCTCCAAACGCGCAGGCGTAAGTGAGAAAGTCTCCGATGCGATCGTGGATCACGGTACCGAAGCGGTCATCGCGTCCCTCCTTGAGAACAGCACTGCCCAGATCGGCCGTGAATCGATGGAGAAGGTCGCCGACAAAGCGCAAAAGTCTGCACTTCTTCAGAAAAGCTTTGTAGGTCGTGACGACGTCCCGCTCGACCTGCTCAACGAGCTGGTCATGCTGGTCGAGAGCGATCTGCGCAGCGAAATTATGAAGCGTTTTGAAGGCGTTTCCGAACAGGAACTCGACGCCGCGCTCGCACGCAGCCGTCGCCTCGTGCGCAAGAATTTCGGCAAACAGTCCCGCGAACAAAAACTCGCCGAAGCCGAACTCGATAAAATTCAACAGCGTGAAGCGCTTGGCATTGGCCATCTTCACCGCTTCATTCAGGCAAACCAGATTTCTAATTTCTGCGAAACCCTGCACCGGATTTCAGGCATCAGCTATGCCGCCGCGCACGGCATTTATATGAAGCGCGACATTGATGGCCTCGCGTTTGTCATGAAAGCACTGGATGCACCGCTGCAAAGCTTTGCTACGATTGCCGCTTATGTGGCCGGCAAAAAAGACGCCGTGAACATGGTGACAGAGTATGCCGCTGTTTACCGCGAAGTCTCGCCGCAAGCCGCGGCCCGCGCGCTCCGCTTCTGGAAAGTCCGCGGCGCATCTTCGCAGGAAGAGGCAGCCTGATCGCTGCCTCCCGACGCTCAGGCGTTATTCACCACCATCGTGATCCATATCCATGCCAAGCGCTTTGCCCTGCGCGATTTTCTGTACACGCGCACGTTCGACACGTTCTGACAGTTCTGGCGGCGACATGATTTCCGGCGGGTCCTGCTGCTGCATATAGACAGTGCGGCTTGGGAAGGCGAAGCCGGTTCCCGCACGTTCGATGATGTCCATAATCTCAAGCGCCAGCTTTTCTTTGAGCGCCAGCCACTCACCCCAATTGGTGGTGTTCGTGAATGTGTAGATCAGGAAATCGATTGAGCTGGCATTGAATGTGTCAACGCGCACGAAAAGTGCCGTTGCAGGCGGTTTCGCAAACTCAGGACTATCCCAGAGGAAGGCTTCGATTTCATCACGGATGAACTTCAGTTGCTCCACGGTGGTGCGGTATTCGACGCCAACGACCCATTTGATACGGCGGTGGGTCATGCGTGAGAAGTTCGTCACCGCATTATCGGATAGCTTCGAGTTTGGCACATACATCGGGCTTTTGTCGAAACGACGGATCAGCGTGGAGCGGAAGTTGATCTTCTCGACCGTCCCCTCACACACACCATCGACAGCAATCCATTCGCCTGGCTGGAAGCGTTTCTCGGTCAGGATCAGAATGCCCGCGATCAGATTCTGAAAGAGGTCCTGCGCGCCAAGGCCGACAGCAATGCCGAATACGCCAAGGCCAGCAATGATCGGCCCAATCGGAATGCCCCAGATATCCAGAACAGCCGCCGCGCCGACGATCAGGAACAGGACCTGAAGCGTTTTGACGAGCCAGTCGACAATTGCGCCCGACAAAGTCTCACGCAGGCCGGTAAACAGGAATGAAAACGCCCCGACCGCGCGGTTAAGCGTCCAGAAGATAGACAACGCCACCATGGAGCGGAGGATGTTATCCGCAATGGCCTGCGCAGTTGGAGGCAGATCGACGACCTGTGTTGCAATGTAGACACCAACAATGACCGGCACGAGTTTCAGAGGCGCGGATATCGTTGTGACGAGCGCGTCGTCTATGTTCGTCTTAGTCCCTGCAGCAGCGCCGGTAATCGCCCGCACCACCGTCCGAGCAAACAATCCACGGATCATGAGGGAAATAAGGATCACGCCAATGGCTGTCAGCACTTCGCCATATGACAGGCCAAACACACCTTCATACCATAGCCATTCAATATAAGAAAAACTGTCCTGCGCCCATTGTGGCAGCGTGGAAACCCATTCGGGCGTCGTGGCCGTTGTCATCCCCTACCTCCATGAATCAGCTGGTCACGTTCTTTAGCAGGCCGCTGCAATCGTCAATAGAACCCGCCGCCCAAATCTGACGAGATCGCGCAGATAGCACCTCTGCGTTCTTGATGAAGGCAATCAAAGCAACTTAGTGCGGGTGGACTATATTTTTCTTTACGCAGCCGGTATGCATGTCACAATCACAGGTGAACACACTTGTGTGGGAGGAGAAAAAATGATTCTACGAACAACAGGCTTGGCCCTGCTGATGGCATCGCTTGCGGCATGCGGCGGCGACGCACCAGCACCGGAAACACCAGCCGAACCACCAGCAGCCGAAGCTCCGGCTCCAGCTGCGGAAGCACCAGTCGAACAGGCTCGCATCAATGACGACGGCCACGCTAATTATGCAAACACAGATAACTGGCTCTGCCTGCCGGAAACAGCTGGCAACGACGCCTGCTCACCTGACCTGAGCACGACAGTCGTCGACGTCGTAGACGGTGAAGTTGTCGTATCTTCCGAAGGCTACACGCCAGCAGCCGATCCAGCGGTCGACTGCTTCTACGTCTACCCGACAACATCAACCGATCAGGGCGGCAACTCCGACCTCGTTGCTGACCCTGCAGAGATGTTCACGACTGCAGGCCAGTTCGCACGCTTCGGCTCTGTCTGCCGCCAGTTCGCGCCAATGTACCGTCAGGTCACACTGCGCGCGCTTCGTGCCAACATGGCTGGCCAGCCAATGGAGCAGGACCGCGAACTGCCGCTTCAGGACGTGACAGACGCATGGAACTACTACCTTGAAAACTACAATGATGGCCGCGGTGTTATCCTTGTTGGTCACTCTCAGGGATCAGGCGTCCTTCAGGGCCTGCTCGCAGCGTCTATCATCGGCACACCGTCTCAGGACCTGATCGTCTCCGCAATGCCAACAGGCATCACATATCCAACACAGGAAGACGGTTCTTTCATGGGCATGCCGCCATGTGAAACAGCTGACCAGCTTGGCTGTGTGATCGCATTCTCTTCTTTCCGTGAAGATGTACCACCAGCGCCTTCCGGCTTCTTCGGCGTCAACACACCACGCGGCGACGCAATGTGTGTGAACCCCGCAGAGGTCTCCGGCGATAACGGCGTCCTTGATGCATATCTCGGCACTGGTCCTGACCGCGCGGGCGTAGAGCCTGTCTTCGCTGAAGGCGTTGAAGTTGAAACACCGTTCGTGAAACTGCCGGGTCTTCTGACAGCTGAATGCGTATCAACTGACTCGCATAACTACCTCGCGATCAGCATTAATGCTGACCCGAATGATGACCGCACAGACGAGTTCTGGGGCGACATCTTCAATGCAGACGGCACAATCAACGAAGGATGGGGCCTCCACCTTCTCGATATGCATGCGCCAATGGGTAACCTGCTGCGCATTGCGCAGGCCCAGTCTGATGCATGGGTTGCCGCTCAAAGCGAGTAAGCGGACTATAATCTGAATCCAGAAACCGCCGGTGTGTTCGCATATCGGCGGTTTTCTTTTGCCCCCAAATGCCAAGCTTACTTGTCAATCAAATAGATTCATGACAAGTATACTTTTCATTTTGAATAACTAGTTTTTCATTCCGGAGGCCAAAATGTTGAATACGCTTCAGCGGATCATTCCGCAGAAAGTCCTGATCGCGGTTCTCGTCATCGTCCCGATCGTCTTTCTGTCATCCATGCCGTGGTTGAAAGACCAGCCAGACTGGGTCGCGCTGACGCTGGGTGGAATTGCGACCGCAATCGAGATTACAGGCTCATGGCTTCTTGTCGCGCGCCAGGAACGTAAAGCGGATGAATGGCAGCTCGGCGCCAACCGATTCAGCTCTCACTGGGGCGGCCTGATCGGCAGCGGGCTTGTACCGATCATGCTACTCATCCCGCCTGTACAGGACCTGATCTTTTCTTTCGCCCAATGGGTGGATGAAGGTGATGAGCTGACGACCAAAACCGTGCTCATGACCTTTCTTCTGGGCTTTGCAACAGTGGTGCTCTTTCAGGGAGTTGCTACCGCCATTCTGAATGCAGCATGGCGCAACTGGATGTCTCGGGAAGCGTGAGGTCACGACTATGAAAAACCGGATTCGGGTTCTGCGTGCCGAACGCAGCTGGAGTCAGGCAGAGCTTGCAGATCGCGTCGGCGTTTCCAGAAACTCCATCAATTCCATCGAGAACGGGCGTTTCGATCCGTCGTTACCTCTGGCCTTCCACATTGCTGATGCGTTCGGACTAATGATCGAAGAGGTATTCGAACGTCCTGCGACTCCGGAAAAAAGCGCTTAACTGGCTGATTTTATGACAATGCAGTCATAGAGCTCGCTTCTCTGTATTCTCCCCTTGCAGGCAGAGCGAGGGCGTTGTTAGCGTGCGCGCGACCACCCGGAGACCGACCTATATGCTTTTCAACATCCGCTCATGCCTGATGTCTGCACTCGCCTTCAGCGCTGTTCTGCCAGCCAGCGCGCAGGAAGCTCTGCCACCACCAGAAGCACAGCAACAGGCAAACACCAGCGAAATGCTGACAAACTGGCTGATGGTGGACGTACTTGACCGGAACTGCCGGATTTTCGGCCTGACAGACCGCGTTGCACTCACTCGCGAAGTCGGTGCGTATACGCGCATCTGGCGCGCAAGTCAGGGGGCAGCGACTCCAGATGCCCTACTCGCCAACCTGACCGCTCTGACGGAAACTGCGTTCGAACGTGCAGACAGTATCAACTGCGATGAAGCCGTGAACTATCTATTTCAGGCGCGCCGCGAATATTTTCGGTCTTTACTCGCCCAAATCGTCAGCGCCGCTGGCAACGAAAGCTGGGATAGCGAGCCGGACGCCATCAAAGCCTCATGGCAGGCGCTTGTAAATGAAATCGGTGGATTCTTCGGCAATGAAGAATTCAATCGCCTACGCGAAACGTTTCAGGCCGAAGTTGAAGGCGCCGAGTTCGACAGAGAAGAAGTGTGGTCCCAGCTGAGACCAATCCTTTTCGCAACACACTGGCAGCTTTCCGTCGCTGAGGATGGCTTTGCCGTTTATCCGCAACGTGAGCGCGGTGGGCAGTTCAGCTATGTCTTCACCCGTAACGAAACCGAGGAAGACCTGCCCTACTCCATCACTGCCCCGACGGAGATTGCCGTCAGCGGAGAAGACGGTCAGCCACACGCGCTTCTATCTGCGACGGGCAAAAGCGATGACGACCGGGTCGTCGTCTTCCTGCAAAAATATGATTCAGCAGCCCAACCAAACGAACTGAATGCCAGCATGCTCGTTCAGCAACCGGCGCAAGCTGGTATGGCTCCGTCTCTTCGCAGCTTCGATGCCGAACCTCTTCCGGAAGAAGACTGCCCGACAGACTTCTGCTTCATCTTCCCGGCTGAAGCGACACCGCCGACAGACGATGCCCAGAACCGCGCGATCCAGCTGGTCTTCACACCAGCAACCGAAGAAGCTGAATAATCGAGCTAGCGGCGTACCCGAAGCACTTCGGGCCGGCGCAGCGCGAAGAAAAAGTCGCTATCAAACGGGCCAGCAGACCAGTTGTCCGGCAGATCGTCCACACGCGACTTCATGTGGGCACTGTCATAGTCACGTTCACGCAGCATCCATTCCGCAGGCACATTGTCTGCCAGCGATTGTGTGATCACACGGCGGCGCACACGCGCCGCGCCTGACACTTTGGCAAGTTGAACGGCTGCGTCCAGCATATCAGCGTCACTGACGGCGCTTTCATCGAGGCTGATCATATCCTCAATCTCCAGCGCTGAGGCCGAGAACATGTCATCCTTGGCAAGCGATACGGCAAGCAGCGCAACCAAAGCGCCATCACTGACAACGCCAAGCAGACGCATCGCGTCATGATAATCCGGATCGGCCAGGCGATAGCGCCAGACCTCTGAAGACCGGTTGGGCTGCAGCGTTGACCCGGCCTGTAGCACCTCATTGAACGCATCCAGCTGACCGGACATGGCCGGGTCGGTCGGATCAATCACGCCGAAAGAGCCAAACTCTCCGGCTTTTGGCAGCGCTCTGACACCCCGTTCAAGATGCTGCCACCCCGAAGCCAGACCACGGAGCGGGCTGTTCTTGAGGGCATTGTAAACACGCGAGCGCAAAAGCGCGCTCCAGCGAACAGGCTTCTCAAGGAAAAGGCGACCCAACTGCCCCCGCCATGGATGAACATTCACATACGGATAAATAGGGGCTGATAACGCGTTATTGTTGAGGGTATTCACGCCGTCTGCGCCATGCACACGAAGCATATGACGCAGCAGTCTGATGCCGATGCCGGGCTTAGCCTGACGAGAAACAAACGTGTGCGCAGACAGCATGCTTCGTTCGGAAGTACCGCTCCTATAGCTGCGGCGCTGCGTACAAATAAAGGCTTCTGCGCGTCCGTCTTTCATCGCGACATAGCCTGCCGGCTCATTGCCCTGTTCGGGGCTATCGAACAAGACCCATCGCCAGCCTTCCAACGACCGGGCCGGAAAACCGCAAATCTCGTTCAGCTCCACCAGATCGGGCAGGTGCGATGGACTGACGGGTAAAATTTCGACCTTAGACGGCAACGGCCTGATAACCCACACAAACGACGTTCATAAGCCGGTTTAACACGCACGCCTTAAGCGAGCCTTGCCAGCAATACCGCTTTTTCGACACGATCACCGAATTTAAGCGTTAAACAGGAGGAATTCGGGCACATTTCTTACTTCCGAATCCGGCCGTTCCCCGTTAAAGAGCGCGTATGACTGATACCACCGACCTCTCCGCCAAAATCGTCACTGCCATGCAGACCGTCCAGAACCAGTCGGATGCTGCCGAACATGGCATCAATACCGAAGAATGGGATCGCCTGATCACACGTCTCGGCAGACACCCTAATCTGGTGGAACTGGGCATCTATTCGGTGATGTGGTCGGAGCATTGCTCTTACAAATCTTCACGCCGGCACCTCTCCAAATTCCCGACAAAGAATGAGTTCGTCATTCAGGGTCCGGGCGAGAATGCTGGTGTCATCGATATTGGCGACGGTCAGGCGGCCATCTTCAAAATGGAGAGCCACAACCACCCGTCTTACATCGAGCCTTATCAGGGCGCGGCGACAGGTGTTGGCGGTATCCTGCGCGACGTATTCACAATGGGTGCGCGGCCGATCGCACTGGTCAACGCGCTGCGTTTTGGTGAGCCGGATCACCCGAAAACACGCTCTCTGGTGGCCGGCGTCGTTCACGGTATTGGCGGCTATGGTAACTGCGTCGGCGTCCCGACTGTTGCGGGTGAAACCCAGTTTGACGCTGGCTATAACGGCAACATCCTCGTCAACGCCATGGCTGTTGGCCTCGCTGATCAGGACAAGATTTTCTACGCACGCGGCGCAACACCGGGCAACCCGATCTTCTATGTTGGCTCTAAAACCGGCCGCGACGGTATTCACGGCGCGACAATGGCGTCTGCAGAATTCTCTGAAGGTGACGAAGAGAAACGCCCAACCGTTCAGGTTGGCGACCCGTTCACAGAGAAGCTTCTCATCGAAGCCTGCCTTGAGCTGATGGAAACCGACGCTATTCAGGCCATTCAGGATATGGGCGCGGCTGGCCTCACCTCCTCTTCTGTCGAGATGGCAGACAGCGGCGGCGAGAATGGCGAAGGCATTGGCGTTGAGATGGATCTCGACAAAGTGCCTCAGCGCGAAGAAGGCATGACAGCCTATGAAATCATGCTGTCTGAAAGCCAGGAGCGTATGCTCATGGTCCTCAAGCCGGGCAAGGAAGCTGTCGCCAAAGCGATCTTCGACAAATGGGACCTCGACGCTGAAGTCATCGGCATGACGACTGACACAGGCCGTCTCGTGCTGAAGCAACATGGCGAAGTCGTCTGCGACATCCCTGTTGCGCCACTGGCTGACGACGCACCAAACTATGACCGTCCTTGGAACGAGCCGCCAAAGCGTGCGCCGTTCGATCTGTCAAAATACGCAGAACCAGCTGACTTTGCAGACGTGCTTCTGAAGCTCATGTCCTGCCCGGATATGGCGTCCAAGCGCTGGGTCTGGGAACAGTATGACCGCCACGTTATGGGCGACACGGTCGACAGCTCTACATCTGGCGGCGACGCGGCTATCGTCCGTATTCACGGCACAAACAAAGCCCTCGCCATCTGTTCAGACTGTAACCCGCACTATGTCGCGGCAGACCCGTTTGAAGGCGGTAAAGGCGTTGTCGCGGAAGCGTATCGCAATCTTTCAGCGGTTGGCGCAAAGCCGATTGCGATCACCGACAATCTCAATTTCGGCAACCCTGAAAAGCCGAACACAATGGGCTATATCGTGAAAGCGATTGAGGGCATGGCGGCTGCCTGTGGCGAGCTGAACTTCCCTGTCGTGTCCGGTAACGTCTCTCTCTACAACGAGACTGACGGCGTTGCGATCCCGCCTACCCCTGTTGTTGGCGGCGTTGGCCTTATTGAAGACGTAACCAAAGTTGCAACGCTTAAAGGCGCACAAGCCGGTGACAAGCTGGTCCTTCTCAGCGAGACCCAGCCTCACCTTGGCGCGTCTCTCTATGCGCGCGAATGGCTTGGCCTGAAAGGCGAAGAGCTCGGCCCACCACCTTCCGCTATGCTGGACACTGAGATCGACAATGGCGAGTTCATCCGCAAGCTGATCAGCCAGGGCGTCGTCAATGCCGTGCATGACGTGTCTGATGGCGGCATTGCGTGCGCTGCGGCTGAAATGGCCCTTGCTGGCGGCGTAGGTGTGTCCTTCTGCGGCACAGAGCCGGGCGAAGGCTCAGAGCTGACCCAACTCTTCGGTGAGCGCCATGCAAGCTATCTGATCGCCGTCAATGACGACCAGTGGGTTAAGTGGGATTCCAAAGGCTTCCTTCCGACGGTTCTGGGCAAGTTTGAAGGTGACAGCATCACCCTCAAAACCGGCGTCAGCCCTAACATTGTAGACCACACCATCACGCTGGAAGCGCTTCGCGACGCGCATGAAGGCTGGATGCCACGCTATATGGCAGGCGAGTAAATCTTTGAATCCTGGCTACTTGTTGACGTAGATTCCAGGATGACAGCTTGTACATCATACCCCATTGTCATCCCTGAATTCGCACCAGCGAATATCAGGGACCCAGCATGATGTTCGATATTTCCAGAATCCCGGAGCCTGAAGATTACGGTGAAGTCCTTCTTCGCCTGATGGCCTCTCCAAAGAGGCAAGCTCGAGGGTTCTTCGATGGCGCGGAAAAATTACCCGGTGCTCAGGTGGGCGATGCGCTCATCCTCATCGGGGAAACCACAGGCGATCTTGGCGGTTCGCTCTATGCGCGGGAATGGCTTGGGCTTCAGGGAGATGCACTTGGCGCTCCAACTCCGGTCGATCCCGTTGTCGATAAAAAGAATACTGATTTCGTCCGTGCACTCATCGAAAAAGGCGTCGTCAGCGCCGTCTATCCTATCTGTGACGGCGGCCTTATCTGCACGGTCGCAGATATACTCGTCGAGCTAGGAAAATCCACAATCCTTAATTGTGATTGCGTATATGGGAAGAATCCTTATGTCGACTTTCCATTTCGCAGACCAAATTATGCGGCCCTTTTTTCAGAACGGCAGTATCGATTCATCGTTTCTGAGAAGCAATTCAAAAGCAATACCAGAAAACAGGCTGAACAGGCCGGAATAAAATATCGATTTGTCGGACATCTATTTAATCGGACGGCGCATGGCCCTGCAATGATCGGCTTGGATTCGATCGACGATATCGTTTGGAACCTCCCCCTCTCATCCCTTCGCGAGGCCCATCAATGCTGGATGACACGCCTCACGGCGGGCGGGTAAACCTCGGCGCCTAAAGCACCACCACGGCCCCTTTTTGTGCGTCTTTAGCGCGCTTGAAAGCTGGCCGTGCGCTCATCCTGTCCCAATAGGTCTTCAGCGTGTCAGGCAGAGGCTTCAGGATATCAAGCGCCTGCGCCAGCAACAGCGCATAAGTCACAGACACATCCGCGGCCGTGAACCGGTCTGCCGCGACATAGTCATGACTGGCAAGACGCGCCTCGAGCGCTGTCAGACGCCCCAGAAACCATTTCGCATAGGCTTCTGCCACCACAGGCTGGCGCCGCTCTTCCGGCTCAAGACGGGTATATCTCAGCACCAGCGTTTGCGGAAAGGTCAGCGTCGCCTCGCCATAGTGGAGCGCATTGAGATACGCGCCAAATTCCGGCTCGTCCGCGCCTACATGCAGCTCTTTCGGCCCATACTTTGCCGCCAGATATTCGCAAATCGCTGCGGACTCCGTCATGCGCGTATCGCCATCGATCAGAAGCGGAATCGTGCCGAGCGGGTTTTCTTCCAGATACTCAGGCTTCTTCCAACGGGGCGGAAACGGAAGCAGCTCCAGCTCATAGTCCAGCCCGCATTCTTCCAGCATCCAGAGCGCCCGGAATGAGCGGGCATCGCGGCAGTGATAAAGCCTGATCATATTGTTCCTCCCGTTTTCGCCCATGGGGCCACGGAAAGCGCGCCGTCGCAACACTATCCTAACGTCACTCAACTCTTGCCCAAGGGTCAGCTCCCGCTCATACTCAACTACATAAATGAGGGGAGACACCCCCAAGGGAGGACATTATGAATACCAGATTGCTCGGCGGCGTCGCGCTCGCCGCTATGCTTGCTATCACGGCCTGTTCCCAATCAGAGCCGACTGCGCCAGAACCAGAAACTCATGCAGAAACAGAAACTGCCGCGCCGCCCTCCGGTCGTGTGCATGGCGTAGACACGGTCGTACCTGAAAGCGTCGGCTTTGCATCTGACCGCCTTGCTGCGCTGGACGCCCAATATCAGGCCCTCGTCGATGAAGGAAAGCTGGCAGGCTATGTCTGGCTGGTGTCGCGTCACGGCCAGATTGCGGATTTCAACACCTATGGCGTCACGAATTACGACACGCAGGCGCCGATGCAGCACGATACGATTTTCCGTATCGCCTCCATGACCAAGCCGATCACCGGTGTTGCCATGATGATGCTGTATGAGGACGGCCTCTGGCAGATGGACGATCCTGTATCCGATTATATTCCGGAATTTGCAGACCTCGTCGTCGCTACTGAAGATGGCGGTACAGAACCAATGGCCAGCCCGATGACCATGGCACAGCTCATGTCTCACTCGGCAGGCTTTGGCGTTTCAGCCGTTTATGCGGACAACAATCTTCAGGCAACCGATCTGCAGGGCATGATCGATACGCTGGCAGAGCTGCCGCTTGTTTCACAGCCGGGTACGGCCTGGGATTATGGCCCGAGCGTGAACGTCCAGGGCTATATCGTCGAGAAGCTCTCGGGCATGACGCTGGAAGAGTTCTTTGAAACCCGCATTTTCGAGCCGCTTGGCATGGACGACACAGGCTTCTGGGTTCCAGCTGACCAGCAGGAACGCGTGACGCGTATCTTCGATTACGCAGACGACGGCTCCCTCTTCATGATGGATGAGCGCGCGCAGAATGAGAGCCCGCAATTCCTGTCTGGTAGCGGTGGCCTGTTCTCGACCCCGCTCGACTATTGGACTTTTACCCAGATGCTACAGGGCGAAGGCGAATATAATGGCGCACGCCTGCTGCAGCCGGAAACCGTCGAGCTGATGCGTCAGAACGTGCTGGCGGATGGCGTGCCGGTCGACCTTTACGGGCCGGACATGCCGGGCATTGGCTTCGGCATGGATTTCGCCGTGGTGATGGATGAAGACATCGCTGATGGATCCCAAAGCACCGGCTCATATTACTGGGGCGGCTTCTTTGGCACGAGCTTCTGGATCGATCCGGTTGAAGATCTCGTCTTCGTGGCGATGATCCAGAACAATAACGGCTCCAATCCGTATCGCGGCACTCCGCCTCTGCGCGAAATGGCCGTTGAAGCCGTCTATGAGGCGCTGGAAGAGTAAAATCTCTGGCAACGGCGCCGATCACAGTTTTGTTAGAAATTGGAACCGCGCCCCTCGCCAGACTATCTTTCTGTAGAGTTTCACAGATCTCACACGGAAAGGCCCCGAATGACCTCCAGTTTTCGAACCCTCGCCCTCACAACAGCCCTTGGCGCAGCGCTCTCCGCAACCGCTTTTGCAGATGATCACACCGAAGCCTTTGAGGTGACAGGTAGCGACGGCGTCACGCTGAACGCAGAGCCGCTGGAAAGCTTCGAAAACCCGTGGGCCATGACCTTCCTGCCAGATGGTCACGCGCTGGTGACAGAACATGGCGGCGCGCTCTGGCTCCTAAATGCCGACGGCACCAAGCATTCTGAAGTCGGCAATGTGCCAGACGTCGTCATGCGCAATCAGGGTGGCCTCGGTGACATTATCATCCACCCGGACTTTGCCGAGAACAGCCAGGTCTTTCTGTCCTATGTCGCGCGCGATCCGCAAAATGACGAGCTGAGCGGCGCTGTCGTGGAGCGCGCAGAACTTGTTGAGACCGAAGACGGTTTTGAACTGGCCGAGCGCACAATCATCTGGGAGCAATCACCGATGATGCGTGGCAATGGTCACTATTCCCACCGCCTCGCAGTCGCACCGGATGGCAATCTGATCATCACCTCCGGCGACAGGCAGCACTTCACGCCTGCGCAGAACATGTCGATGAATCTGGGCAAGACGATCCGCATCACTACGGACGGAGAGCCGCTTGAAGACAACCCGTTCTATGGTGAAGGCGGCGTCGCAGATACCATCTGGTCACTCGGCCATCGCAATATGCTGGGCATTGATTTTGACGCTCAGGGCCGGATGTGGGTGCAGGAAATGGGCCCGCGCCATGGTGACGAGCTGAACCTTGTGCATCGCGCAGAAAACTATGGCTATCCGGTCGTTTCCGAAGGTGACCACTATAACGGCACCGAGATTCCGGATCATGCTGACATTCCAATCTATTCAGCGCCGATTGTATCCTGGGTGCCGGCAATCAGCCCTGCAGGCCTGATTGTCTATGATGGCGACCTGTTCGCTGACTGGACCGGTGACATCTTTATCGGCGGCCTCTCATCTCAGGCGCTGGTCCGCGTCCAGATCACAGATGAAACAAACGAGCGTGGCCGTTCCAGCACGACTGGCGAAGAAGCAGGCCGATATGAATGGGAGGAGCGCATTCGTGAGGTCGAAGAAGGCCCTGATGGCGCAATCTACGTTCTGGAAGATGAAGAAGGCGGACGCCTCATTCGCCTGACACCGGCCGGATAAAACAAAAGCCCCGCTTCGGCGGGGCTTTTTCGTTTCGATCTATAGCGAAAGCGGCGTTTCCATATGGCGCGCATACATCATGTCGCGGTGCTTTAAGAGGATCGGGTCAAGCGCGGCATCCGTTGAGGAGTCGGATGAACTGAAAGCGAGACGTGTCCGCTCCCGCATCGCGCAAACCTCTTCCGGCAACGGCTTGAACATGGCCATGACAGCGGCGCTGTAGAAATCGACACAGCTTGGCGCATTACCAAGATAATAATCCGAGCCCGCCTCTTCCTGCACACGCAGCTGATTGGCAAACATGAGAAGCAGGTCCGTCACACGCTGAGACGCAGTCTCGCCTTCGGCTTCTGAGTAGCCGTATTTAGCGGCCAGATAGTCGGCAGCCGGTCCAACAAATCCGCCTTGTCCCGTCAGCCCCATATGCACCATTTGAAGCCGGCGCATATCAGCAAGGCCGCCCTGCCCCATCAGCTCATGCGAGAGGCCGATCGCCAGCGCGCGGTCACGCGTTGCCAGCGGCAGCACAGATGGTTCTGGCGCCAGCTTTTCGGCCAGCATCAGAATATCCACCCAGCCATGGCGGGGCGGCTCATCATTATACATGACCACCGGTGCGCTCTGGCTGCCCGTCCAGCCTGTCTGCGCC
>QGCY01000034.1_pt1 | contig 40064 bp, 29 predicted proteins | sample 4708041 | NCBI WGS metagenome assembly QGCY01 (sample SAMN08941164, study PRJNA450518) | Sediment metagenome, whole genome shotgun sequencing project. | biome: grassland soil; feature: grassland; material: soil; isolation source: soil 14 days enrichment with methanethiol and mixed carbon source ... | reverse complement strand
TCCCCATACAAAGTATCGTTGTTCGCCCCGCCTGATAGCGTATCATCGCCATCATCACCACGCAGAGTATTGCGCTGATTATCACCGGTAATCGTGTCGTTGCCCGCACTACCTATAACATTCTCGATATTACTAATCGTATCCGTATCCCCGCCGCTTACCGTGACAGAAGCACCAGTCGAACCAGACAAAGTCACCGTAATCGAGTTAGCTGCAGAAAATCCAGAATAATCAATCGTATCAGAATCATCGCCACCATCATATATATCAGCACCGGCACTGGCGGTAATCGTGTCATCACCATCTAAAAGGTAAACTCTATTCACTTCGTCAGAGCCCGCAACCGTATCATCTTGGTCAGTCAGGTAAATATGCGAAAATCCATTAAAATAGTCCGTACTAGAATCTCCAGAGAAAAAGGAAGAACCTGAACCTATATTAGTAAGAATTACATTAACCCCAGCACCGGTCAAATCATCAAAGCGCAGAGTATCAACACCGGTACCACCATTAAGGTAATCGCTACCAATACCGCCATAGATAATATCGTCCCCATCGCCACCCAAAATGGTGTTATTTTGAGTATCTCCAGCAATCAGATCAGCCCCAGCAGAACCTGTAATATTCTCAAAGCCGCTAATCGTAGCATCTTCACCACCTGCCACCGTTACCGTCACGCTATTGGAGCCATCCAAATAAACGGAAATACCCGTAGCCGCGGTCGCACTATAATCCAAAGTATCCGAACCATTACCCGCATACAAAGTATGCGCATAAGCAATGTCAGCATTGAACGTATCATCGCCGGACAACCCGTAAACAGTATTCGAAACCGTCGAGCCATCCATGCTAATCGTGTCATCCTGGTTCGAAGCATAAAACAGCTCAAACCCGCCAAAAGTATCTACCGAAGAATCTCCAGAAAAAGTCGCCTGATTAGTAGAAAAATCAATCGAAACACCGGAGCCAGTCAAATCATCCCAACGCACTTGGTCCGCTGCGCCTGTACCGCCTTGCAAATCATCGCTGCCCAAACCACCTTGAATAATATCATTGCCCGCACCACCAACAATTGTATTAGCCTGCGCATCACCAATCAAATGATCCGCATAAGCAGAACCTGTAATATTCTCAATATCAACTAACGTATCCGCACCATCGGCACCACTTGCGACCCCGGTCAATAAATCAACCGTCACCGCACCACTTGCATTCGCGTAAGTAACCGTATCGCCACTCGCCCCGTCTACACCGCCATCCAAAATATCATCACCCAGACCACCTTCTAGCGTATCCGATCCAGCACCACCATACAGTTCATCATCACCACCCTCACCAGCCAATGTGTCATCACCAGCCAGACCATAGAGAATATTAACGCCACCATCACCTGAGATCGTGTCATCACCAACTGATCCTCTAACATTTTCAATGTTACTAATCGTGTCATCATCACCACCAGTCACAGTAACCGTACGAGCTTCCGATGCATTCAAATTAACAGAGATGCTAATACCGCTTAGCCCGGAATAATCGATTGTATCATTACCCGCACCACCATCAATCACATCAGAACCAGCACTAGCCGAAACAGTATCATCACCCGCCAACATATAAACCGTCTCGGCATTGCTTGATGTCGTAATCGTGTCAGCACTACTGGTTGTGTAATAAACTTCAAAGCCTGAGAAACTATCTTCCTCAGAGGTACTATCAAGTGTCGCCGTACCAGTACTGATATCAACCGTCAAACCAGAGCCAGTCAAATCATCCCAACGAATGGTATCCGTACCATCGCCGCCAGACAACAAATCAGCACCAAGGCCCCCGCGAATGGTATCATTGCCATCACCACCATAAAGCTCATTCGCAGCAGCGCTACCATAAATCACATCATTGTCAGAGCTACCAATGACATCCTCAACCGACGTCACTGTATCCGCACTACCACTTGCCTTGGAAACCGTCGCTGTCGCAGAACTGCTCAACGTCACGGTAATCGCATCACCGCCATTACCGGAATAATCGACAAGATCATCGCCATCACCACCATCATAATCATCACCGCTTGTATTGGCGATAAAGGTATCATTGCCATCACCACCAAATAGGTCATCACTACCAGTGCCGCCATTCAGCGTATCATTGCCGGCACCGCCATACAGATCATTGTCATTACCGTCGCCCACAATCGTATCGTCAAAATCAGAACCCACGATATTCTCAATAGAAATCAAATTATCCGACGCACCATCACCATCATCCGAAACTTCGCCAGCTGTAACATTCAGATTAACATCAATACCGGCCGCAGCGTCCGAATAATCCGCCGTATCATTACCCGCACCACCATCCAACACGTCAACGCCGCCACGGCCAGACAATGTATCATTCCCCGCACCACCTTCTAACGTATTGGCCAGATTATTACCCGCAATCACATCGCCCTGACCAGAGCCCACAACATTCTCAATACCAGAAAGCGTATCCGCCCCACCATCGCCATCATCACTAGCTTCACCAGCTTCCAGATCAACATTAATCCCACCTGTAGCCGCGCCGCTATAATCGGCAATATCGCCGGCACCGGCACCGCCAATCAAAGCGTCAGAACCCGCCCCACCGGATAACGTATCATTACCAGCACCACCTTCTAATCTGTTATCCTCATCATCCCCCACAATCGTATCATCGCCGGATGTACCAATAACATTTTCAATATTACGAATAGTGTCGTCCGCAGCCGTCCCACCTGTCACCGTCACCGTTGCATCATTCGAACCATCTAATGTCACATTAATAGATGCGCCGGACGCCTCATAAGAATAATCAACCGTATCAGACCCAGCCGCACCATCTAAAACATCAGAACCACCACGCCCTTCAAAACGGTTATCTGAAACATTACCGGTAAGCGTATCGGCATAATCAGAACCAATCACATCCTCAATACGCTTTAGATAATCTGTCTCACCATTATCCGAAATCGCAACATACCCATCAGAATCTTGCGTACCGCCCAAATCCGCAATAATAGCGCCACCTGAACCGGAATAATCAACAACATCCGTGCCTGTACCACCGTCAAGATGATCGCTTCCCCCTAAACCACGAAGCGTATCATTACCAGCACCACCGGAAAGCGTATTGTCCGAGTTACTTCCTGAAATATCATCATCATAATTGGAGCCCAAAATATTCTCGATATCGATCAAAGTATCTTGATTATTGTCAGTGATCTCACCAACCAAAACACTTTCTCCAGCAAGATCCGCAACGATCGCAGCACTCTCATAAGAATAATCTGCCGTATCAGACCCATCACCCCCATCCAGAATGTCATCACCACCTTTACCGGACAACACATCGTCTCCAGCGCCTGTACGAATAATATTAACACCATCCGTACCCACAACCGTATCGTCACCCGAGCCGGTTATAATATTTTCAATATTTGCAAGACGGTCAATTTCAGGATCCCCGCTAGAGCCATCCGCATCCACCGTCAATGAAGCATACCCACCAACCGTGGCGCTTAAATTAACATCGATTTCATCCGTGAATGAACTATAATCAATCGTATCGTTTCCTAAGCCGCCATCGATTGTATCAGACCCACCGCCCTCGATAATCGTATCGTCGCCCGTACCCGCTGAAATCGTATCATCCCCAGCACCACCAGTAATTTCGTCATCCCCAGCGCTTGAGCTAATAATATCTTCAGACACCGAGCCGAAAATTTTATCATCGCCATCACCAGTAAGCACACGAGTAGAATTCGGCTGGTTACTTAAAACCCAAACCTCATTACCCGCTGCATCTGTATAATTAAGATCATCCGCACTTGCCACGTCTTGCTGAACCACAGATTGCTCGACCTGAATATTTTGTATCTGCAAAGATGGCGCTTCATACTCAGAATCAGTATCAAATTCAGCGACAACCCCCATATCCAAGGTAAAGTTTGCGGTTTTACCAGGCGAATAAGTATAAGTCAGCAAAACATAAACTTCGCCCAACTCACCCACCGGAGGCTCTTCGAACACATATTCCGTCCCATCAAAGGAGCCTGCCCCCAAAACATTGTAACCGTCCGAGGTCATCTCAATCAACGACAACTCATACCCAGCAGGTAAACCGGAAATTGTCATTTCAGTAATAACAAAACCGTCACCAACCTGAGGCGTCACCTTCATCATTCGTGACATCTCAGTCGCATTGGTCAAATCAGGCGCCTGAGAATAAACAACGATACCATCATCATTCGAAGCATAGTTCAAAACCTGCTGCTCCAACTGACTTTCATTAGAGCTACTAAACACAGCGACTTCCGCACCTGTTCCACCTTCGACAAGCAAACGGTCCGTCCCACCATCATCAAACGTACTCTCGTTCTTTGGCATCTGCAAAAGCTCAAGCACAACTAGAACCTCATCCACTGGCTCAGGCTCAGTTACAGACTCTTCTTCTTCCGCAGACGAAGACGTAGAAGAGGATGAATCCTCAGGAAGGGCATCATTCGTACTGGTATTCGTATTTTCTTCGGTATATTTCGCCTTACTGGTGTTTTCATTATTAGCAGCAGTCTGCTGGGCCTTAGACTCACTCTTCGTCTCACTTTGGGCCTGCGACAACGCGCTCTCAATTTGTTCTGCAATCGACTGAAGCTCTTCAACGGAGTCACTAGACGTAGACTGAGCCGCCTGAGATTGCTGCTCCTGATCACTTTCAGACGCCTGATCTTCACCATCAGCCTGAGGCTTAATACTGGAAATGGCGATAAAATCTTTAACCGATAGATTACCGACCGTACCAACCTTACCAAGCAATTCCGAGCTACTGATTTGCTGGCCATTCACAAAAATTGTCGGCGCAATATCATCATCAAACAAGATAAGCGCCAAATCCGATAAGATAACCTCACCACCATCCGATGTCTTGATAATCAGATCTCCGCCCAAAATATCTATTTGCGCGGTATCCAGATCAATCGCAGACAAATCAAGCATCCCGCCTTCTTCGACGTAAACACGCTCAACCTCACCAGCTTGCGGCAAGCGTGGCGCGACAGACTTACCCTGCCCAGCACCACCATCATTAATTTGATCATCAGCCATCGAACTTATTAAACCCCTAAGAACTCAAGAAACGTTTCTTCAACATATATCCTGACACAAAAAAATTAGGATTTCGTTAAAAGGTTACGGAAACAAAAGGCGCCAGAGAACACTAGCAAAAGGAATCGTATCCTATTTCGATTCGCCTCGCAACCAAAATGGTGGCACCTGTCAATTTTTTAAAAGCAAAAACACGCAATTTATATGGGGAAACTTATCTAACCACACTGGTTAAGGGGTTGCCCCCTACCCTACAGGCCTCTACTCTAACAACAGTATTTTTCCAAGACTCAACGCACCACCTGCGAGGTTCTCCAAGTGTCCAATCCATTACAAGCAATCACAAATCTTTTTAAAGCGAAAAACCAGCCCTCAAAGGCATATGGCAACATACCAACCACCATTTTCGCTTACATCTCCCCCATGATGATTATCGTAATAGCTATATTCGTCCTCGCCGTTGTCATTGGGCACGAGGTTTTATGGGCCTATTTTGCAACCAACTATGCATTGAACGGCCTGATTATCTTTACAATGCTCTCAACTTTCGCAAGACTAATTGCTTACAACCTCAGCTTATGGAAAACATCCCATTTCTTACAAAACCTTGACGAGAGAGCGCAAGCCCCCGACCTAGACGATGAAGATATTGAAACCTTCCAAAAAGAACTTGAGACCAAAGGAAAGCTCTTTAACACCAGCCCGATGGCAGAGACCATTAACCAAATTAAAAATTTTGGCGGCGTCGTATTCACCGACCTAAACGCCCGCCTGATCAAATCAAAAACAGGATTCCGAATGTCTGGCGCCCGGTCAGGAATTGGTTTTATGGCCGGTATTTTGGTAATGCTCGGCCTATTAGGTACCTTCTTGGGCCTCTTAAAAACCATTGATGCCGTGGGTGAAGCAATGGGATCAATCTCAGATATTAGCGGCCCCAACGCCAGCGATAATGCTATGGGCGACTTTATTGGCTCCCTCGCCAAACCCCTACAGGGCATGGGCTTAGCCTTCAGTTCCTCGCTATTTGGTCTGTCAGGGTCATTATTAATTGGTTTCATGAACTACCTGTCTGGCTTTGTTCACAACAACTTTATCGAGCATGTTAGCCGATGGATTGATGACCGTATCCCGCGCTTTGACATCAACAAAACTGGGGCAAAAAACACAAAAGCCCCAGGCTCTGACGACCTAAAGACCTGGCTAATGGGTTTCGTCTATTTAGCCAATGAAAACAATAAGAAGATGCGTCAACTCTTCATCAGCATGGCAGAGCTCATTAAACAATCAACCCGCGTAGCAGATCGAACCGATAAGATAGGACATGCTTACGATGAAATGGCCGGAGCCTTAAACACGCTAAACAGCACAATGGTTCAAATGCACGCTCACAATAATCAGGCCAACCAAACCCTGATTAACACCGTGCAACAAACATCCCAGAGCCTAAACGAGGCCCTACAGCCACTAGCCCAAACCACATCGGTAATCCAAAGTGACTTACGAGCGCTAAACGAGACCTCTGCACGCATGGGCGCTTTAATGAATGAAACAGCCCAAAACAGCACGCAAGTCACACAGGCCCTTCAGAAAAACCTGCAAGAAAGCCGCGAACAAGCTGCCATTGTAGCCAATGGCATTGACCAGCAAACAAACGCTTTAAACGGCATCGCTGGCGCCCAAGGTAAGATCGCCGAAGGGCAGACCGCCGAAATTCAAGCCCTCCACAAACTCGCAGAACAACTCAGCACGCCAGCAATACACGCAGGACACAGCACCAACACAGGCGAACAACAAGCAACCTTAGAAGAAATCAAAGACTTGCTCGGTGCCATGCTCCATAATCAAAGCACCCTAATAGAGCAAGCCAAAAAAACACAAACAGCCCCCAACGTCGGAACTACGCAAGGGCACAACGCACCACAAGCCGATATCAGCTCGGTCATGATGCAGCTAAACAGCTTTATCGAAGAGATAAAAATGCAATCTGACACAGGAAAAGATGTCTTTGATATGCTTAATGAAATCGAACAAGAAATCGAGAACTCCAATCAAAAACATCCAGCAAACCAAAAACCAGACACAGAATAGTAATCAATGAGCGATAACGCCGAAGAAGATCTCTCCGCCATTGCATGGCCTGGGTTCGTGGATATTTTATCCGCCGTCATCATTATGTTTGTCTTCTTCGTAATGATCGTTGCGACCGCGCTTTATTTCCACACCATCATTTACAAAAGTAAAATCCTGGTCGAAGTAACCGAGCAAGTGACCTCAGACATTAAAAAACAAACCGAAAATACACAAACATACCAAAGCTTGGTCGAGAAAATTGACGAAGTCACACTGGAAAAAGAGGTTTTGGAAAAAATTGTTGCCGAATATGAAGCCGAACGTTTTCAAGCGCGCTCCGAGTTTGAAGAGTCTAAAGATCAAGAAATTGAACACAATACCGACAAAAAAGAAGTGATTATCTTCTTTGGCAAAAGCGCAATTTCACTAACGAAAGAAACCCAAGAAGAGCTCCGAACCATCATCCAGGAGTATATCGAAACTTACGGTGCTGAAAACATGGAAGTCCAACTGGCCGGCAGCCTCAACCCGATCATGAGCATCGAAAATGCCGCCCGTCAAATTACACTCGCCCGAACATTTAACGTGCGGAATTCTTTCCTAGAAACAGATTTTCCACCCGAAAACATTTCTCCTAAAATGGTCAAGGGTAATAAAATTAACGGAAACTATAACTGGGTGCGTGTTGTGTTTATCCCCAAATAGGGATTACAATACGCATCAAGTCGGATAAACGCCTGATTCAAAACTATGAATATTAAGAAAAAGTCACGCATTATTTCAACCCTATCCGCTATCACCCTGATCGGCATGATAACGCCTGCCTTGGCCCAAGAAACACAACGCTTTTTGAGTGCCCCGAAGCAAAGCCTTGAAACAGATGAAGCGCGCCCAACGCAAGCATCACCTGAAATTCTAGAGTTAATCAAAGACAAACTCAGCGCATCGGATGCACCTCAAACACCCGCACTTGATTTTTCATTATCCAGCATGGTGCTTTTTGCACTCAATGAAAGTCCGGATATTGAAATTGCCAAAGAAACAGAAAAACAAGCCTACCACACTATCAATGAGGCTCGCGACGGGCTCTATCCTAAACTCACATTTAGTGCTGAAATGGGATACGGATATGCCAACCCAGCTGGCGGCACAACAGCCAAAAACAGCAATATTAACTTAAGCAACGAGGTCGCATTAAGCTTACAACAGTTAATATTTGACGGTTTTTCAACCATCAACACCGTAAACCGCCGTAAAAGCCAGCGTGATGCCGCCGAAATCGAAGTCGATATCGCCGTGCAAGACACCGTAACCGAAACAGTCAAAAACTATATTGATATCTATAAAAACCAACAAAAACTGGCCAGTGTAAAATCATTCTTAGACCAGATAAACATGATCACCGCAAAGATCGCCTTACGCGAAGAAGAAGGTGCAGCCAGCAAAGTAAAGCTGGAATATGCGCGCTCACGCCTTTCTTCGGCCAAAACACAACTCACCGATATTGTATCAACACTCAACGATTCAATCAGTAACCTCGAATTTTTGGTTGGAAAACTACCCGACTTTAATGCAACCAAACCACAAGAACTGGTATTAGAAGACAACACAGTCCAACAATTCATTGACTACGGATTCATTAACAATTCCGACATCAAACTCAATCAAGCAAACCTAAAAGCCGAAGAATATAACACCGCATCAAAAAAAGGAGCCTTTGCTCCCAAAATTACTTGGTACGCCGATGCAAAACGCAACCACGATGATGGCGGCGAGGTCGGCCCGACAAGCGAGCTTTCCACCACGGTGCGCATGGAATATCAATTACTTGGAATCCGTGGCCGCCAAGCCAGCGTCGCCAAAGCAAAAAGCCAAGCCAACGCTCTAATCTTAACCGAAAAGAAAATACAAAAAACCCTGAGGCGCGAGATCAAACAGCGATATAATCAATTAAGCTCCATCAAACAAGCCTTGGTGGATACCGAAGACGAAATCAACGCGAATTTACGCTTACAAAAACTAAATCGTGAGAATTTTGAGTATGGCGATATTGATATTATTGAACTCATCGAAGGGGAAGAACGCCTCATCAATGCCCGCAGCCGAAAATATGATCTGGAAACAGACTTCTACACCAATTCCTATGAGCTATTGCTTCTAATTGGATATCTCGATAAAAGCTATTTCTGCAATTCTTGCTAGATGTTAGACTGGTCAACAATGAAACAACCCACGGCAAAATTCTTACTGCTTTTTTATAGCGCTCTATCCCTAACAATAGGGCTGGGGCCCATCGCACAGCCAGCCAACGCGCAATCAAAGCTTGAAACCCTAGAACTCAAGCAAGCAGATCTCTTTCCCGACCTCAGTGACGATGAAATTCTGGAAATGTTTAACGCCGATTTACAAGAAAATCCGCCAGCGCCCGCAACGCCTACCGCCATACAACCCGATGATATAGCCGGTCAGCCTGCGCAACCCTCATCATCACTCTCACAAGTCATTGACGAAAGCCTAAAAACCAACGCAGAAGACTTCAGCGTTATCATGCGCCAGCTGGAAAAAGAAGAAACCAGCATCAATCGCGCCCTCACCAACTCAAAACAAGCACAAGCACCCGGCCCCCAAACCATCGATAATTTTGATGAGTTTATTCGCCTCATTGAAGGAGGCGACGCCCCGCCACCAGCACCCTATGTGGCGCCACCTGTTCCCCGTGTTCAAGAAGAAAAAACCATCAGCATCGTCAGAAGAACACAAGACACCCAAGCGCCAAATAACGAAGAACCGAAAAAGAAACAAGGATTTTTTGAAGCTTTATTCGGCGGTGGTTTTGTTTCACGCGAGGAAGTGATCAACAACACCAATAATGATCCTGATTTTGTAGAAGCATCAAAAATCGCGCGTCAACAGCAAAAACAAGATGCCGATACTGACTATAAAAACGCAGTGGATGAGATGAAAACCGTTCTAGGCTCAGATTACCAGCCCGTTGTGCCTTCCGCTTCGCTCAATGCTACGCAAGCCCCATCTAACAACATTGCCCGTCAAAATGACTCGCAAGCACAAGAATATAAAGAACTGGTAGAAAGCCTGACCACCAAAATTCAGTTGCTGGAGCTTGAGAAACAAAGTCTCAAAAACGCTATTAAGAAAAACAATCGCATTGTTCTACCTTAATGGCATTAAAATCATATTTTTGAAATTTAAAATTTATAAGCAAACTTCATGAAGCCGGTATGAGCATAATAATCCTGCTTATACGTAAAGTCATACCCGCCGGAAATCTCCCAATTATCAGAACCAAAGTAAGTCGTACCAATACCTAAATTATAAGAAACCTTGGCCGGGTTTCCACCTTCAGTGATAAAGATTTCATTTTGATTAGCGTTGAAATAGTTTTTAGTTTCAACAGCTTCGCCCATCGCATCATAACTAATCTTGGCGCTAATTTCAGGCCGAATATAAGAACCGCTTTTCTTTCGGTAAATCCAGCTTGCATCCAGACCAATGCCCAAATCCAGCTGACTGCTATCTGATGTATCAACCGTCAAACCAGCACCTTGGGCACCTTGTTCAACATAAATATCGGAGGTAAATAAATTATAAGCCGCACTAACTGACGGTGTAAGCGTCGTATACTTGCCCCATTCAACATCACGACCAGCCTCAAGATAAAGGCTATACTGGTCGGTACCGTAATCGACATTCGTATCAAGATTATCGACACCGCCGACATTATAACGGCTCATCGCGACATCATTATAAGTATACCCCAATTGGAAGTTCAGGTAAGAGCGCTCATCAATGTCGTAATCACCGTAAAACGAGAACAAGAAACTATCAATTTCATTATCCGTGCGGTTTTGATTATCTGAATCCGCATCCGTATTAGCATAAGCAAACGCTAGACCTAAGGTCATATCTTCAAAAATGCTAGAATTATCAAACCCAAATGCTTGCCCAACCGTCAACGCATCATAACCGTTGATCTCTTCTCTTTCTCGCTGTTTTACCGCTTGAACAAAGGGCTGGAACCAAACCTTCACGCCCTCGGTCGCATCCCCAGATGCCATACCACTGACATGACCACGGGTCTGCCTTAAACCTGCCAAGCGATTAGTCGTTAAAGAGATTGTATTTTGCGCCGTAATCAAACCAGCTTCACGCACGGCACCATCAATGGTGGGCAACAAAGCCTCTAGCTCTTCATTAAACTGAGATCCAGTCGATGTCGTAACCAGCTTCGCCTGAATATCAGAAATATTAGCATCCAACGACGTCGATAAATTATCCAAGATAATACCTGCAACAATCGCGTTATTTTCCGTTACCGATACTGAGTTTAAACTTTTTCGATCAACAAGCAGATACAAATCATCATCCGTAGTCGGAGTGGTTATCCCCGTACCATCAACAATAGAAAAGTCATATAAAAAAGAGTTACTGGCTATCGATTGCGCTGTGCCGCCCGGACCGCCTGTTACGGTGGTCAAACCATCACCAATCAACAATTCGGCGCCATCGCTCAAAACCCCGGAATCAGAGGAAACCAAAATTTCAAGCGTTGAACCGGTTAAATCAATATCCCCACCGGAAACAACCAAACGACCAGCATCATCACTCTCGCCGACCACGTCACGTTCAACTTCGATAATAAACGTACCCGTCGATGCTGTCTGTGTGTTGGTAGTAAACGTATTGCCTGCATCAACAAAAATTGTACCCGCATTAGTCAAATCGCCATCACTGGTAAAGTTATCATTCACATTTAAACGGGTTGAAGCTGCAATATCGACACTCCCTACCGCTACAGAACCACCGACAGAATTGCCATTTGTATTCAAAATACCACTAACCAAATTCACATCAACGTCTTCCAAAAAACCACCTAAATTAAAAGTCGCTCCAGAAGAATCTGCACCAAAATTAATCACCCCGCCGCCGACACTGTCATAAACAGTCCCGTCCAACGATCCGCCTGCATTGATATTTAAAGTACCAGCAGCCACATCCACACCGTCTTGTGTGGCCGCTGCTAGGTTAGTAACCGCATGCTCAACAGTCAAAACATTGCCGGATACATCAATTTGCTCAAAATTCGTAATTGTATTCGTCGTCGTAAAGTCCGCGCCGAGCGTAATACCGTCACTATTACCGGCACCACCATTTAAAGTGCTCGTAATCGTACCGCCATTTAACGTCAACACGTCATTGCCTGCCCCCAGATTAATCGATTGAGTCACTGTCCCCCCAGCGCCCAAAATAAAACTATCAATGCCAGAACTCCCTGTCACAGCAGAGTCAAACGTACCGCTTGAGATCGTAATCTGCGCGCCTGCCGCAGTAAAAACAGTCGAATCAGCGGTTACATTTTGATCCACTGTAAAAGTACCGCCAGCAACATTAATCGTGGCCAAAGCCGACGTAGCCCCAATCGTAGCGTCTGTGTCATAGCCGTTATTAATCGTTAAGACACCTTCTCCGTCTGAGGCCCCCTCAATCACACCGAGGGTCGTATCGGTATCATCGTCAATTTGCAAGACACCATCACCTGCGATGGTAATGCCAGCATTAACGCCTAGGCTAACCGCATTATTGGAACTTGAAATCTGCAAAGTACCGCCATCAGCAATCGCGATCGCCCCCGTACTCGCCCCTGCATTAATGGTGACAGAACTACTACTGCCATCAATGATAAAAGATCCGCTTGTACCACCACCAACCGTTAACGTGCCAGCCGTTGTGATATCGGCGCTGGTTGTCCATGCATCTGCATCTCCGATGCTCAAGGTATTAATAGCGTTACCACCACCAATCGCCGCGGTCTGGGTCACAGTGACCCCACTGCCATCAGTGACAATCGCACCATCAGCCGTTGCATCATCATCATCAATCGTATTGGCTATATTAACATTTGCCGTCACCGTAGCCGTCACACCGACAGCAACATTACCAAGCGTGATTGCCCCCGTTGTATCTGCAGAAAAATCACAATCCGCTGTAATGGCCCCAGTCGTCACACATTGGGCAAAAGCTGGACCTGCGCCCAACCCAAAAAAAGCTAAAGCTGTTGAACCTAACAAAACTGTATTTTTAAATGACAACATTAAAACCTCATAAACGCTTAGCCCGAAGACGAGGAAAATCCCCCAACACAAGAAAATAGGCCGAAGCAATTGTCATTGATTCCAACCACGCACTCAACCATTTTTAACAAAATCAAATGATTTAGACGGGTACAAACCGGAATAAAACAATTGATCAGAATAAATGATAAGCAATTGCATTCTAAAATTTAAGGCCTATATTGCAAGCAATTAACGCCCCCCTTTCTTCAGGAGCCCATATTGCCCAATCCCCCGCCTGGAGCGCCGCGCCCAATTCCCTTTGTTGAATTTGTTACCCTACTGGCACTTACCATGTCACTGGTAGCATTATCAATCGACAGCATTTTACCGGGCCTCCCCCTAATCGGCCATGATTTCGGGATTGACCGCCCCAACGACCTACAATTCATGGTCACCCTTCTTTTTGCAGGCCTTGCCATCGGTCAATTCATCGCCGGCCCTTTGTCCGACACAATTGGCAGAAAAAAAACACTCTATGCGGGTCTAATCATTTTTTTAGTAGGTACCACCTTAGCCTACTTCTCCGACAGCTATAGCCTCATGCTCACAGGCCGCTTTATCCAAGGCCTTGGTGCGGCAGCACCTCGCATCGTTACCATTGCAATTATTCGAGATAAATACGAAGGCCGGGATATGGCACGCGTAATGTCTTACATCATGGGTGTGTTCATTTTAGTCCCCACCATTGCCCCAACCATTGGGCTAGGCGTCATTCTTCTAGCGGGCTGGCACGCCGTTTTCATCATGTTTGCCGTTATAAGTATTATTATTTTTATCTGGGCAGGCAAACGCCTTGAAGAAACATTACCACTATCTGAAAGACGGCCTTTTACCTTGCCTGCTTTATGGGGCGGCCTCAAAACCGTTTGCACCAACCGCATGACCGCCTGCTACACAATCGCCGCAGGAGCCATCTTCGGCAGCTTGATTGGCTACATCAATATCGCACAGCCAGTCTTTCAAGACTATTACGATACAGGAAATTTATTTGCCCTTTATTTCGGACTAGGTGCCTTTTCTTTAGGAATAGCCTTCTTTGTGAATGCCCGCATTGTTAAAAAATTTGGCATGCGTTTTGTCGTAACGCGCGCAGTAATCATCATGGCAATTCTCGCCGCGCTATTCTCGGCTTATATCCTCATCACCGACACAATGATTCCTCTCCCTCTATTTATGGGTTTTATGATGATCAGCTCTTTTTGCATGGGGCTTTGTTTTGGAAATCTAAACGCACTGGCCATGGTGCCTATGGGCCACCTTGCTGGCATGGCCGCCGCCGTAATCGGGGCGGTCTCGTTAATTATTGCCATCATCGTCGGCGGGGCAATGGGACAATTTTATAACGACAACCTCCTACCGATTGGGCTAGGATTTTTAATCTCCGCCCTAACATCCCTGGGAATGATCGCAATTGCCGAGCACGGCAACATAAAATAACTCCCACGGCATAACCATCAAAACATCTTGTTTTTTAATGGCAAAGCGGGTAAGAGGTATGAAATTACAATCGGCGTATATTCAATAACGCTGCTAGATAGGGGTATAGCTCAGTTGGTAGAGCGACGGTCTCCAAAACCGTAGGCCCACAGTTCGAGTCTGTGTGCCCCTGCCATTTAGTCTTCCAATCCATCAGTATCAGAAAAATTACAACGTAAACCGCTTACATAAAAATATTCAGGACGAGTTTGCTAAGGCTAGGGTCAAAATCATATCGCCGCATTACTGGGCAACACGTTCGGCAAAAGAGGCTGTACTGCCTGCTAAAGAATCCTAGAAAGGGAAGTGTCCATGAAATTCTATCTCTCTATTTTATTGAGTTTTGTACTTTTTACATTTGTTTCCCCTGCACACGCAGAAGCTGGCGGCCCTGATTTTTACAAGATTGAGGGCAAAGTATCCGCGCAACTTCTTGAAGATAAGGGCGACATGTCTAAATTGGTTGTGCTTATCCCCCCCGACACGAATGGTTTGAAAAATATGGGCTGTGAAGGTGGACCGTCTTATACGGAATGGCAGGATATGAGCTTGGAAGAGCAAGCTCAGTCTAAGGAAAATATCTGGTGCAAGATTGAATTTTATGGCCATGAAGGATGGGTCAAGAATATCTATCTCTCCGAAGGCTCTGCTATTACCGAGCGCCCGACATTTGATTGCACTGAGGAGCGCCCACATGAAATCGAAATGCTTATTTGTGGTGACGAAGAGCTCATCTTGCTCGATCATAAAATGGATGCCATCTATAAACAGGCGCTTGCTGCCGCACAAAGTTTGGACATTAGGGCGGACAAAGCCGTAACTGAACTAAAAACAACGCAGCGCGGCTGGATCAAAGAGCGTAATGAATGTTGGAAAGACATAGAAAATAAAAAGGCATGCACAATCAGCAAATATAAGCGGCAAATGGCCTATCTGCAGGCTAAATGGCACCTTGGCGCTCCGGGTGAAACGGTGAGCTATACCTGCAACGAAGCCCAAACCGAAGAAGTGGTGGTGACTTTCTATAGTCAGACGGCTGTCTCTAGTGCTGTTATAGAATATGGCGATAAACAAGAAACCTTTGTGCAAGCTGAATCGGCAAGTGGCACGAGATATGTCGGTGACTTTGGCAAGTTGTTCTGGGTTAAAGGCAATAAAGCAATTTTGGTTTGGAACCAGAATGAAGGCGAAAAAACCTGTTTAGTAAGAGAATACGGATTTAAATAAATAATAAATGTAAGGAATAAAAAGTGGCTGGTTTACTTGTAAACGGAAAATGGAAGACCAAAGAACAATTTGCTGGTGACGATGGCCAATTTAAAAGGGATGAATCACAGTTCCGAAATTGGCTTACACCTGACGGATCGGATGGCCCAGATGGAAAAAAAGGATTTCCAGCGCAAGAAGAGCGATATCATCTCTATGTCTCCTTTGCCTGCCCATGGGCACACAGGGCTCTGATTTTTCTAAACCTGAAAGGTTTAAGCCAGCATCTGGATGTTTCGATCGTTCATCCCTATATGGGCGATAAGGGATGGCATTTTGATGATAATTTTAATGGTGCAACAGGAGACAAACTATATGGCTTCACGCATATGCACGAGCTATATACAAAGGCCAAATCCGACTACACCGGAAAAGTCACCGTGCCGGTACTGTGGGATAAGAAAGAAGAAACAATCGTAAGCAACGAATCCGCGGATATTATCCGCATGCTCAATAATGCGTTTGATGACCTTACAGGAAACACAAACAATTATTATCCCGAGGCTTTGAAATCTGAAATCAATGATATCAATGATCGTGTCTATGGTACGATTAATAACGGCGTCTACAAAGCAGGCTTTGCAACAGATCAGGACGTTTACGATAAAGAAGTCACAGCATTATTTAAAAGCCTTGATTGGATTGAAGACAAACTATCGGATCAAAGACAGTTTTTAACAGGCGATCAATTAACGGAAGCAGATATAAGGCTGCTGACCACCTTGGTAAGGTTCGACGCTGTCTACCATACACATTTCAAATGCAACATCCGAAAGCTTTCAGATTATGAATTTGTTCAGGCTTATCTCGAGCGACTTTATAATACGCCTGCCATTAAACCTACGGTTCATATGGATCATATCAAGACGCATTATTATACATCGCACCCCAATGTTAATCCTTCGCAAATTATTCCCAAAGGTCCAATGTTAAGTTGGCTGCAAGAATAAAAATGAAAGAGCGGGATTTTATTTTATCTACCTTATCGAAGCATTTCAAAAAATGTAATTTCATCGCTCGTTCTATCTATTCTCTCTGACCACCATTTTTTCAGCCCTTTGGGCAACTAGTCCCAGTTTATCAGGGAATTAACAGGAAAATTTTCTAAATTTTTACTTCCGAAAACAAAAAATAGACCTCGCACAAAACTGTGAGATCGCGAATTTACCTTGGGACAGGTCATATTCCATAAAATGATTTGATAAGCTCTATTATATATTTAGATATTTTACTATAGTCCAAGCATGCGTTTGCTTGTAATTGAAGATGATAAAAAATTATCGGCCTATATTGCCAAAGGCCTGAAAGAAGCCGGACATACCGTAGATATTGCTGAAAACGGTAAAGACGGTTTGTTCCTTGCAACGACCGAAGGGTATGACGCCTTAATCGTTGACCGCATGCTGCCGGAACTCGACGGCCTTAGTATCATCAAAACCATCCGTGGCGCAGGCAATGATACGCCTGCCCTTATTCTCTCTGCACTTGGTGAGATCGATGACAGGGTAACAGGCCTGCGTTCCGGCGGGGATGATTATCTCGTAAAACCTTTCGCCTTTGCCGAGCTACTAGCACGCACCGAAGTCATAGCCAGCCGTGCCTCACGTAAGGGCGGCGACGCACAAGAAACAAGCTTAAAGGCAGCTGATTTAAAACTCGACCTTCTCGCCCGTAAAGTTACAAGAGGCGGTAAAGCCATAGAACTGCAATCAACCGAATTTCGTTTACTGAAATATCTTATGAAATACAAAGGCCAAGTTGTAACGCGCACTATGCTGCTGGAACATGTCTGGGATTATCATTTCGATCCGCAAACCAACGTCATTGACGTGCATATTTCGCGTCTACGCGCCAAGATAGACAAAGGATTTGAAACACCCATTCTTAAAACCGTACGCGGGGCAGGCTACATTATCGAAGGATAAATATGAGTAACACCAAACGTAGCTATGTGCGCAGCTCAAGCTTTATTATGGCAGCCCTGTTTACGATCCTGTGCGGGATGGCAGCACTATCGCTTGGTTATTTCATCAATTATTTCACCACAGGGCACTTCGTCCACAGTACAGAAGCGGCATTGGATGCACAAAGAACCCTCATCGAGATCGCCAACATGCCCAAAGAGGGCGTGCAAGGCCAGTATGTCTATCGTTTCTTATCACCCGAAGGCACGTTGCCAAAGGACATCACCCTTAAAGAAAGCGTTGCCGAGGGAGTAATGGTCCTTAACCTCGCTGAAAACGACAGAAACTATGCAGCTAGAATTTACAGCTTTGATGATGGCCAAAAAATGCTGATCGGCTACGACATCACGGAAATATCACACGATTTTAAATTCATGCAAATTCTAGGCATATGCAGCATCATTTTCGTGATGCTCGTGGTATTTGTCAGCTATCTCATCAGTATTTTTGTCGTCAGCGGCACCAATAAAATTGCTCAAACCGCCGAAGAGATTATTCGCACAGGAGACTTATCACGCCGCCTTGAGGTCCAATCACGCTGGGACGACCTTAGTAACATGACCGCAGTCTTAAATACGCTGCTAGAACGAATTGAAGAACTCATGAACGGTGTGCGCCGCGTATCCGATAATATCGCCCATGATCTACGAACACCGCTTACCCGCATGCGCAACCATATTGAAGAGCTACAAGAAAAACACGCGGATCAAGACTATGCTGAGCTTTTGGGAGAGGCCGACCAATTATTAGATACATTTAGTGCATTGCTTCGCATTGCTCGTCTAGAAACGGTAAAACAGCGCAGCCACTTCACCCGTCTCGATTTGCAGCAACTTATCGAAGATGTCACCGATTTTTATGAACCTCTTGCCGAAGAAAATAATATCCACCTCTATGTTGAAACCTCTCCCGTAAATATAAACGGCGATAAAGATTTACTATTTCAAGCCTACGCCAACTTACTGGATAATGCGATTAAATTCACACCCAAGAACGGAGAGATAAAAATCACTCTCCATACGAATGACAATGAGACAAAAGTCACCATTGAAGATAACGGCATTGGCGTCGATCTCGTCGAACAGGAAAGAATTTTTGACCGTTTTTACCGCACCGATAACAGCCGAACCAAATCTGGAACGGGACTCGGGCTGAGCCTTGTCAAAGCGGTTATAGACCTTCATCAAGGGCGCATTATCGTCGAAAATGCTGAACCAGGATTACGAATTATTACAATTTTGTAATAAAATCGCCATAGCACCGTAAACCTCTTTCAGCCATACTTTAATCTATGAAAATTGCAATCATCGGCGCAGGAATTTCAGGAATGGGTATGGCATATTTGCTTGGCCCCCATCATGATGTAACCCTGTATGAAAAAAATGATTATATCGGCGGGCATAGCCGCACCATTGATATAGACACTGGCGAGGACAAAACATCCGTCGACACTGGCTTTATTGTTTTTAATGACTGGAACTATCCTAATCTACTCGGCCTGTTTAATGCGTTAAAGGTGCCGTACAACAAAAGTGATATGTCATTCGGGGTGAGCATTAAAAACGGTTGGTTAGAATATGCATCAGGGGGGCTATTTGCACAAAAGCGTAATTTTTTGCGCCCGGCCTATTGGGGCATGCTACGCGATATTATTCGCTTTAATAAAAAAGCCCCCGCCTACATTGAAAAAGACAGCAGCATCACACTAGGCCAATGCCTTGATGATTTAAAGATGGGGGAATGGTTCCGTGATTATTATTTGCTGGCCATGGGCGCAGCAATCTGGAGCTGTCCCCCAAAAACTATTATGAAGTTTCCGGCAAAGACTTTCTTACACTTTTTCAAAAATCACGGCCTTCTCAACATTGTAAAACGTCCACAATGGTATACGGTCAAAAACGGCAGCCGCGAATATGTAAGGCGTTTGGTCGCAGCGCTGGACGGGCAGGTCAAAACGCAAAACAACGCAAAACGAATTGTTCCGCAAAAAGACGGGCGCGTTATCGTGCAAATGCATCAAGGCGAAGAAAAGATTTTCGACCGTGTTATCCTCGCCTGCCACGCGGATGAAGCACTTGCGATGATTGAAAACCCAACAAAGGAGGAAAGCAATATCCTTGGCGCCTTTCAATATCAAGATAACCGTATTGTGGTTCACAGCGATGAAAGTTTCATGCCGAAACGCCAAGACTGCTGGGCAAGTTGGGTCTATTTATCCGAAAGCAAAAAAGATACAAACAATTCCGTATCGTTAAGTTATTGGATGAATAATCTTCAAAACCTCAAAACCAACCAATCGATTCTTGTCACACTCAATCCTGGACGCGAACCCAACACAGATAGCATCATAGATGAACATGTCTTTACTCACCCAATATTTAACCAAGGGGCCATTGATGCCCAATCACGTATTATCGACATACAAGGACAGCGCAGCCTCTGGTTCTGCGGCGCCTATCAGCGGTATGGATTCCATGAAGACGGGCTTTTAAGTGCCGTTAATGTCGCAAAACAAATGGGAGTACCAATCCCATGGGAGTAAATCAAACACCTGCCATGCTCTTTGGCAAAGTAATGCATGCGCGCTTATTCCCGAAACAAAACAAATTTCGCTACGGCATATATTACCTGAGCCTTCCATTGTCAAAAATTAACACAGTGCCTATTACGTACAATCGTTTTTCGGCACTCAGTTTTTATGACTGTGACCACGGTGAATGCGATGGCAGCGCTTTGGAGCCATGGGCGCGCCGCATCCTGGATAATTATGGTATCAACACCGCAAATGGGGAAATCACCCTCATCTGTATGCCACGAATATTCGGCTATGTATTTAACCCGGTCAGCTTTTGGCTATGTCGTGATCAAAAAGGAAATTTACGCGCTGTTATTTGCGAGGTCCACAACACCTTCGGTGAACGTCATATCTATCTATGTGCGCATCCGGACGGAAAAATCATCACCAAGCAACATACCCTAAAAGGCGAGAAACTATTCCATGTTTCTCCGTTTTTAGAACGCGATGGCTATTACAAATTTCGTTTTAATACGCAGGATGATAATTTTGGTGCGTGGATCGACTTTTACGACGCAAGCGGTAACAAAAAACTGATCACATCGCTTGTTGGAAAAACCGAATTAATGGATACGAAATCGTTGCGCAAGGCATTTTGGGCTTACCCACTGGTAACATTCAAGACCATATTGCTCATCCATTGGCAAGCATTCAAGATCACAGCTAAAAACATTCGATACATTGCCAAACCTATACAAAAAAAAGAAAAAGTAAGCGCCACACACAATGTTACAAAAATGTAATATTAGCGAAAGACACCTGTTAACAAGACTATGATATCGTTACGACCATGATAAAAAAACTCGCCTCAGATCAATTACTCCGCAGCCTAGATCACCTTCAATCCGGCAGGTTAGAGCTCAATACACCGGATGGAAAAAAACGGATTTTCGAAGGAAAAGAACCGGGAGAAAAAACACAAATAACGGTTCATGATTGGCGCGTCGTTTCAAATATGATGCGTAAAGGCGATGTAGGCTTTGCCGAGGATTATCGTTTAGGATTATGGGATAGTGATGATTTAACAGCACTGACAACACTGGGGCTCAAAAATCGTCGGGCTATGGATCAGATGATTACAGGCAACCAATTCTTTCGGACGATGTCCAAGCTTTCCTATCTTCTTCGCCTTAATACGATCAAAGGCAGCAAGAAAAATATTCACGCTCATTACGATTTAGGAAACAACTTCTACGAACTCTGGCTCGACCCGAGCATGACCTACTCTTCCGCGCTGTTCGACCAAGAAAAAGATATAGTGAATGGCCAGCACCGCAAATATGATCGCATGATCGATTGCCTTGAACGGCCCTCGGGAAGACTCCTCGAAGTAGGTTGCGGCTGGGGAGGTTTCGCTGAACGCGCTGCAAATAAAGGTGACTTTGATATTAAAGGAATCACACTATCCAAACAGCAACATGACTACGCCAAAAGCCGTCTTGGACAAAACGCAAAAATAGCACTAGAAGATTACCGTCATCAAAGCGGAAAATTCGACAGCATTATATCAATTGAAATGTTCGAAGCCGTGGGTGAACGATATTGGTCGACATATTTTGACAAACTCAAGCAATTACTCGCACACAACGGACGTGCCGTTATCCAAACGATCACCATAAACGAACATGATTTCCCACGCTATCGTCAGGGCGGTGACTTCATACGAAGCTTTATTTTCCCCGGCGGCATGCTCCCCAGCCCCTCACGTTTTAACGAAGAAGCAAAAAAAGCTGGTTTTAAAACGGGCACGCATTTTAATTTCGGCCTTGATTACGCAAAGACACTAGAAATATGGCTTGCAAATTTTGATAAAAAAATCGATCAAATAAAGGCTCTTGGCTATGATGATGGGTTCATACGGCTCTGGCGTTTCTATCTCGCCGCCTGCGCCGCTGGTTTTAAAACCGGGCGTACCGATGTGATGCAAGTGGAGCTAAGCCATGCATAAGCAAATTATATGTACACTCAGCCTATTGGCGCTTATCGGCGTAAAACCTGCCACAGCCATGGATAAGGTAGACCAATATATCCCACGAGCACAAAAAGTCGGTGAAGCACGCATGCGTGTTATGTTCTGGGATATATACGACGCCATGTTATTAGCACCAAATGGTAAGTGGAATGCCGCTAAGCCATTCGCTTTGAAACTGACATATTTACGTCACCTCGACGGCTCCAAAATCGCTGATCGCGCTGTACAAGAAATGCGGGGTCAGGGCATCAGTAATGAAGTGAAGCTGGCAACATGGCATACGCAAATGCAACAAATATTCCCCAATGTCGATGAAGGCGATACGCTGACTGCGATCTTCACGCAAGATGAAAAAACAGTTTTTTTAAACGATGAGACAGAAATCGGACGTATTAATGATGCAGAATTCACCAAAAACTTCTCTGCAATTTGGCTGAGCCCCAAGACAAGCGCACCAGAAATGCGTTTGAGCTTACTAGGTCAAAAAACAATGAAAGGGCCGAAAGAATATGAAATATTGGAAAGGACTGACTCTGATGGGACTGCTAGCATTTATTAGCGGATGCTCTTCAGCAGGTGGATCACTCAATGAGTACGCCGAAATGAAGCCGCAATTAAAACTCGAGGAATATTTTAACGGCCCCATTAATGCCTGGGGAATTGTTCAAGATAGGTCGGGTAACATCAAACGTCGCTTTTTCATCGACATGATGGGTGAATGGAACGGCAATACCGGCACGCTCACCGAAAATTTTAAATATTATGATGGTGAAAAACAGCAACGTGTCTGGACAATCACAAAAACCGGAGATCAAAAATACGAAGGCACCGCAGACGATATCATCGGAAAAGCAACCGGAAAAGTGAATGGAAACGCTGTCCAATGGGCTTACCAAATGAATATTGATGTTGGCAATAATACCTTTAAAATCGATTTTGATGACTGGATGTTCCAAATGGAAAACGGCGTGATGATTAATCGATCTTACCTTAAAAAATTCGGCTTCAAAGTAGCTGAATTGACGCTCTTCATGCAAAAGCAATCCACCGAATGACATGCACTTTTTGTCCAAAGCATTATTAATCATCGTGAGTTCATGCATGCTTAGCGCCTGTACCAAAGCAGGATTATTCATCGCAAATGTTCCCGCGAGCTTTAATAGCGCAAAATCATACAAAGACATTGCATACGGTGATAAGAAGGCACAAAAACTTGATGTCTATATTCCAAAGAATGCAGACAATGTACCCGTCCTAGTTTTTTACTATGGTGGGCGCTGGACAGAAGGGCAAAAAGATCAATATCGTTTTGTTGCAGACACATTTCTAAATGATGGATATGCGGTGATTATTCCCGATACCCGCAAATATCCGAATGTCAAATTCCCCGAATTTGCCGAAGACGCCGCTGCTGCGCTCGCATGGACACATGAAAACATATCTAAGTATGGCGGCAATGCCGATAAAATATTCGTTGCCGGACATTCTTCCGGGGCACATCTAGGCGCGCTGATAGCCACTGACCCTCAATATCTCAAACCCTATGGCTTAACTCGAAATGCTATAAAAGGATTTGTTGGATTATCTGGTCCCTATGCCTTTGTGCCTGAGGCCAAAGACCTCAAAGATATGTTTGGCCCACCCGAGCGTTATCCGCTTATGCGTCCTCCCAATTACGTCGATGGCAAGCAACCGCCGATGCTCCTTATTCACGGGCTTAAAGACACAAGCGTAATCTTAGAAAATGCGCAAAAGCTTAAAAACGCAATTGATGAAAAAGGAGGCAAGGTCGAGCTTACAACCTATAAAGAGCTCAACCATGTCGAAACTGTTGGGTCACTGATGTGGTTCTGGCGATATAAATCAGATATCAAAGACACAATGGTAAAATTCTTTAAAGCAAACGAAGATTAAAAAGATATTGGCAATGCTCCAGTTACTGGCTAATCCGCCTATTTCGGACCTGCTTGAAAAACACAACCATAAACACAAAGCTAAATATTGATATGGTTAACAAATATCACAATTTAATCTTCGCTTTGCCGCATAAAAAGGCTATCTTTTAATATATGCAAGATCAAACAGGGAAAGTCATTGTCACATATGGCCGCAGTTTAATCGCACTTATGATTGCCCAATCTTTAGGTGCCCGCGGCATAGAAGTTATTGGTTGTGATGATGTGAGTATGACCGTGCTTACATTCTCGCAGTTTGTATCCAAAAACTATATTTACACATCCCCCGATGACAACGAAGAAAAATTTATTGCAGATCTCATTACAATCGCGCGAGATAACAAGCCTGAGGACGGAAGCCCCTACGTGCTAATGCCCGCCTTCAGAGATGCCAAAATCATTGCCAAACACAAAGAGCGTTTTGAAGGAATTATCACGCTTTCCTGTCCAGAGTTTGAAGCAATTGATAAAGTCGATCACAAAGACGCTTTTGCAAAAACGACAAAAGAACTGGATGTATCAACTCCGAAAACATGGCTACCTACAGATGAAAACGATCTTGATAAAGCCATTACTGAAATGGAGTTCCCTGTTTTTATTAAACCGCCCGATGACGTTGGTGGCCGGGGCATCTCAAAAATCACTGACAGCCAAGCCCTAAAGGCCGCTTTTAAAGATTTACAAAAGCGCTACCCCGGCGACCAAATTCTGGTCCAAGGTCTTGCCAAAGGCGTTGATTATTGTTTTTGCGGCCTATTTGATCACGGCAACCTTGTCGCCAGCATGGTCTATCATAACTTGCAAAAATTCCCCGCTGAAGCCGGCGCAGGCGTTGTCCGTGAAACCGTTGAAAGTGAACGCTTTGACAAAATCGCACAACAGCTGATGGGGCCGCTGAAATGGCATGGCGTTGCCGGCATTGATTTCATGTGGGATGAAGATGAAAACACTACGCCTGTTATGATTGAGGTTAACCCACGATTCTGGGCGGGGCTTGATCATTCAATCAAATCCAACGTAGATTTCCCATGGTTGCTTTACAAGCTTGTCACGCAAGGCAAAGCCAAAGATGATGGCGATGTGAAAATAGGCCATAAAACCAGCCTGCCAGAGCTTGCTACATTATCTCAAATCGAAAGCCTATTTGCAGAAGCTATTAATTTTGATGAGTTAGAAGCGCAATGGCCCGAAATTAAGAAACATCTCAAAGAAAGTGAACTGCAAAAAGCAGTAGAAATTTTCAAAGACGCCCTACGCGATAGCCTCAGCCTAGATCAAGCCTTAAAAACATTCGGCACCATGCGCAAGCAAGTCAAAGAAGCACAAAAAATTTCCTACGGCGAGGATGATCCTTTCATCGGCCTTGGTGCTCTATTTATCCTTGGCTCATTGATAAAACACGGAAAATTACCGCCAGAGGTTACGCGATAATGTCGCAAATAAAGTCAAAGCCGCGTATCGGCTATACAACACAAGATTATTCTTTTGACGCCTTAAAATGGCTTACGGCACTCTGTATTTGGCTTACCGGCGGTAAGCCTATCAGGCTACACCCAAAAAAACCGCATTTTGATGAAGGCGTTGATGGTCTAGTGATTGGCGGAGGAATCGATTTATACCCCGCACTTTATAAACATGATCCCAAACCAAATTATAAATACGACCATGAGCGGGATAAACTGGAGATAACATGGCTCAAAAAAGCCGAAGCAGATAATATCCCGGTTTTGGGGATTTGTCGCGGCGCGCAACTTATCAACGTCGCACGGGGAGGAACGCTCCATGTTGATGTCGAAAAAGTTTATGAAAATGCAAAATACCCAACCAACACATTGGCGCGCATGTTATTTCGAAAGGACATCAATATTGAATGCGGCAGCTTGCTCGAAAAATTGTTAAAAACACAACGCATTGCAGTAAATTCAATGCACAAGCAAGCCGTTGATAAAATCGGCAAGAACCTTACAATCTGCGCGAAAGAAGACAATGGTGTGGTTCAAGCAATCGAAGACCCAGATAGAGACTTTTTCATCGGCGTACAATTCCACCCCGAAGCACTCATCCATCAAAAGATTTTTAGAGATATGTTTACCGCGTTAATCGAAGTAGCCAGAAAAAATTAAGAATCATCACTCGTCACAAAACGTGTGGTTTTAATTTTACCCTCACTATGCTTCATAATCACACGAATAAATTCTGCACCAAACTGTAAAATCATACAGCCATAAGTTACCCAAACCATAATCAAAACAATAGATCCAGCCGCGCCGAAAACACTTTGCGGAAAAAATCTATCGAGCGCATGAGCAAACCCCCACTCACCAAAAAGAAATAAAAGTGTGCTCACAAATCCACCAGCAAAGGCATATTTGAACTTAATATAGATATCGGGCAGAATCTTAAAAATCATTGTAAACAAAAGGAATATTGTCAAAAACGTAATACTGAACTCCAAAGCTTTAACAAAGCCGAGATCAGGAAATTCATTCACCAGCCAATTTCCAAAAACCTTCAATGCTGCTGATAAATACATCGACATCAGCAATAAAAAACCAACCATGACAGCAACGCCCAAAGAAACAGCGCGATTAAAAAGCGCATATAAAATTGTACTTTCCGGCTTGGTTTTAATATTCCATATGGCGTTAAAAGAATTTTTCAACTGGTTAAACAAACCAGTTGCCCCAAACAGCAAAATCCCTCCACCCAGCAATAGCGTAAACAGCCCTGAACTCTTCAAGCGGGCATTATTAATAATATTCTCGACGCTATCAGCCACATTTTCACCAATAAAACTACCGATGTAAGTTTGAATTTGCGAACGGACAAGGTTTTCATCCAAAAAGAATGTGGTAATAGATATAATAATAATCAAAAGTCCCGGCAAAGAGAACACAGCAAAATAAGCCGCAGCCGCACTATGGCTGAGTGGCTTATGAGCAATCCATGATTTCAGGGTTTCTATGAGAATGTTAAGCATTGCAAGATAATTCTTACCATATAACCGTGAATCATTGAAGTAAAACTGACCCCCCTCACACATTGATCAAATAACCATACTGGGAAGTGGCAAAACGGATTAGATCGCAATACAAGCTTATGTTGAACAAATAAACAGCAAAAAAGGAAAGAGGAGCGCACTTCAATCCATTACCTAAATTTGAATGATCGCCCATATCACTGACCACTTAACCTCTATGAGGCCCTATATTGCATTTAATTGTTTTCTTTTGTGTAAAAGCAGCGTAAAGATGCGCGGCGCACGTGTCTCTGACCCCTGACACATCATCAGCTTTCGGTTATGCAACGGCGTAAATTTTTTTGAATCAAGATGGATGATGTGCCGATAAGCAACCAAATCCCATCTTACTAGTTTTAAAAGGGTTTACGTGATGAACGTACCGTTACAAACACAACAGATACAAATCGCCGAACAGATTGCCTCAAAAACAATCGAATATTTACAAACCCCTTCCGTTGTGGGGTACGAGCGCTTTTTCATGCAGGCGCTCGAGAAAGATTTCAAAAACCTTGGCCTCAGGGTCAACCGGCAAGATCGCTATCTGGCGGTATCGGGAGATCAGCCACATTCTTCGATCATCTGCGCCCATCTAGACCGCCATGGGTTAATCAGCCTTGGCAATGATGAATATGTTTACGCAGCGCAATATATCAAAGAAATCAAATACGGACAAAATAACCGCTTGGCACAAAAGCAATTAGAAAACATTACCCGCCGCTTCGAAAAGGAAGTGGTCTTTGCATACGACCCCACAACCGGTGAGCCTTTAGGTAACGGTATTATCAAAACCTGCAACCCTTGCCTACTAGGCGGGGATGCCCTGTTTTCCATCGAAAATATGCCGCCCCTAGCAAGCGGCTTGCCCTTGGCTTATGCCAGAACAGCTACCTATCAAAACAACTACTTAAAAGGCCAGATTGATAATGTGGTTTCTTTAGCAACTGTTTTTTGCCTTTTTAAATACGGTTTTCAAGGCACCGCCATCCTTGCAACGGAAGAAGAAATAGGTAAAAGCTGGCTGCATATCAGTGACTATCTATCGACCTATCAAATTGAAACGCAAAATCTGATTACAATAGACACCAGCCCTTACACCGACCAATCGGTAATTGAAAATGGTGTCATTATTTTAAGAAAACAAGATATGAGCGGTCAGTTCAACACAAAGCTAGTCAATGCCCTGATATCTCGGGCAACGGAATTAGGACTGCCTTTTGAAATCAAAGACGAAGCTATGCTTACCGACGGTAAAACCGTTGATCAACTCGGCTCAACTGAGTTAGGACGATTAGTTGAAAAGACACAAGGACGCTGGAATGGCGCCACCATACAAATACCAACATCGATGTACCACACCAGCAATGAAACCACGACGACAAAAGCGATTGCAAACTACTATTCTTTCCTGCGTAATACTCTTATTGATGACCCCTTAGCTGAATCAGTCACCGAATAGGAGAACGATATTATGCCCCCCAAAACAAACATAATTATCGGCTGGGAAGAATGGTGTGCTTTACCGGATCTTGATTTACCCGCCGTCAAAGCCAAAATCGACACAGGAGCGAAAACCTCGGCTTTGCACGCATATGATATTGAGCTATTCTCACAAAATGCGCAGGATTTTGTGCGCTTTAAAATACACCCATTGCAAAAAAACAATAAGCTAGAGCGCTTATGCACCGCTCCCTTGCAGGATTATCGCTATGTGATGAGCTCTAACGGGGAGCGAGAAAAACGTTATGTTATCTTAACCCATCTACTGATCGCCGGCAGAAATATCGAGGCAGAACTAACTCTGACTTCACGCCATAATCTGGCTTTTAGAATGCTGTTAGGGCGCGAAGCACTGCGGAAAGGGAAATTTATTGTCAATCCCGCTAAGTCGCACTTACTCGGCAAACAAACTGATGTATCCAAACTATACTATACAAACAACCACAAGGAATAATGCTATGAGAATTGCTATCCTCGCCACTGATCCAACCCTCTATTCCAACAAGCGCTTAATAGAAGCCGGAATAAAGCACGGTCATGACATGCATTTTATCGCCGTTAGAAACTGCTACATGGATATTACCGCCAGCAAACCTGAAATCCATTACCGTGGCGGAGAAATATTACAAAAATTTGACGCCATTATACCGCGTATCCGCCCTGCCTTAACATTTTATGGCACTGCTGTCCTTCGTCAATTTGAGATGCAAGGCGCATACTGCCTAAATGGGCCGGTATCGATCACACGTGCACAAGATAAGCTTCGCACACTGCAACTCTTATGCAGCAAAGACGTCAATATTCCACGCACAGGGTACGCAAACTCGCCTCTGGATACCAAAGATTTGATTAAAACCGTCGGCGGTGCGCCTGTTGTTATCAAGCTTTTGGAAGGCACTCAAGGCAAAGGCGTTGTGCTGGCCGAAACCGCCAAAGCAGCAGAATCAGTGATCAACGCTTTCAAAAGCTTAAAAGCTAATATTCTAGTACAAGAATTCATCACAGAATCCGCCGGTATCGATTTGCGCTGTTTTGTGATCGGCGATAAAGTCGTCGCCGCCATCGAGCGTCGTGCCGCAAAAGGTGAATTCCGAGCCAACATCCATCTAGGGGGTACAGGCCACAATGTCAAAATTACCCCGCAAGAACGTAAGCTCGCCGTAGCTGCTGCAAAAGTAGTCGGCCTAAAAGTAAGCGGTGTTGACATTATTCGTTCAGATGACGGCCCGAAAGTAATCGAGGTTAATGCCAGCCCCGGCTTAGAAGGGGTTGAAAACACCACAAGCAAAGACATTGCGGGTATGATGATCGAACATATTGAAAAACAAGTCGCACATCGCAACAAAAAACGCAGCTGAATAGCCGCTATTCTTGTGTTTGTTGCTGGTCAATCTTTCGTGCCACATCATTGGGCGAGCCTGTATTACGGGCAATAAGGCTATACGCTACAGGAACGATCAACAAGGTAAAGAAAGTCGCAACCAGCACCCCTGCCAACACCACTACACCAATCGTAATGCGTGTCTCGGCCCCGGCACCACTGGCGAGGACAAGCGGGATAGAGCCTGCAACCGTCGTCAAACCGGTCATCATAATCGGGCGAAAGCGCTTATCCGATGCCTCGATAATCGCACGACTAAAACGCATCCCTTCATCACGAAGCTGATTAGCAAACTCAACAATCAAAATACCGTTTTTCGCCGCCAACCCAACAAGCATAATCAAACCAATCTGAGAATAAATATTAAGCGACCCTCCCGTCAGCCACAGCCCCAAAAGCCCACCTCCCATCGCCAATGGAACGGTCAGCATAATCACAAGCGGGTGAATCCAGCTTTCAAACTGTGCAGCAAGCACAAGAAACACCACCGTCAAACCCAATAAAAAGACAAACACCATAGAATGGCCGGAATTCACGAAATCACGGCTTTGCCCTTTAAAATCAATAATCGCTTCAGAAGGCAAGTTATCGTGAACAATTTGCTCCAAATACCCCAACGCTTCACCCAGCGTATAGCCTTCCTTTAAATTTGCCTCCAACGTGATGGAGCGTATACGGTTATAGCGCGAAAGCGTTTGCGCAGCACCATATTCCTTAATCTCAACAATATTAGCGATCGGAACCAATTGCCCGGTGCGCTCCGAGCGAACATAAATATTGCTAACATCATTAAAAGATCGTTGCTCTTCACGTTCGCCTTCGACAACCACGTCATATTCTTCGCCATCATCCAGAAAAGTCGTCACGTTTTTACCACCCATCATAGTCTCCAGCGTGGTGCCGATTTCTGATATCGTCACACCAAGATCCGCAGCACGATCATAATCAACGACAAAATCAATTTGAGGACGGGTTTCTTTATAATCGCTGTCCAACCCTTCAATGCCCGGATTATTTTGGCTCACTTTTTCAATGACAATATCGCGCCATTGCGCCAATGTTTCGTAAGTCGGCCCGCTAAGCACGAATTGTACGGGCTTACCGGCACCACCACCCAGCCCTTGCCGCATAATAGGAAAAGCACGCACCCCGGGAAGGTCTGCAAGATTCCCGCGGATCTCCTCCATAATTTCAAAGGCAGAACGACGTTCCGACCAATCTTTAAGAATAGCAATCACAAAGCCGCCATTAAAATTCTCGATCGATCCAAAACCACGTGGAGCACGCACAAGCAAGCGATCAACTTCACCAGCTTCGACATATTTCATCAATCGTTTTTCGATCTCATTCATATATTCTTCCATATAGGCATAGCTCGCCCCTTCCGGGCCGCTAACAGAAACAAAAAAGGCACCACGATCTTCCTGCGGTACATATTCGGATGGAATTTGCTGATACACAAAGTAAAGAGAACCACATAAACCAAAGAATATAAGGATGACAATAAGCGGCGCCTTAAGCAGACGAGTGAGAACGGAAACATAAAATTTGCGGGTCTTTCGAAGCGCCCTGTCCAAAATCGTGACAAGCTTATTCGGCTCTTCCTCCTTACGTTTCAGCAATTTAGAAGCCAACATCGGGCAAAGCGTCAAAGCAACCAGCGAAGAAAATCCAACTGCAGCGGCAATCGTCAAGGCAAATTCAGTAAACAACCTCCCCAAATCACCTTCCAAAAATGTAATCGGAATAAAAACAGCCATCAGCACAAGCGTAGTCGCAATCACCGCAAAACCAACTTGGCGCGCACCATTATAGGCCGCCATCAACGGGCTTTCGTCATATTCTTGCATCCTGCGCACAATATTTTCCAACATCACAATCGCATCATCCACGACCATCCCGATTGCCAAAACAAGAGCCAGCAGCGTCAACAAATTTACCGAAAAGCCTAGCGCATACATAACAATAAAAGTCGCAATCAAAGAAACCGGCACGGTAACAGCGGGAATTAACATCGCACGAATATTCCCTAAAAACAGATAAATAACCAAAACCACGCAACCCACAGCGATAAACAAAGAGTTAAAGACCTCCTGAATGGAAGCCTCAATAAACACGGCTGAGTTATAGCTTTGGTAAATATTCATTCCCTCAGGCAGGTTCTTATTTACTTTTTCAGTCAATGCTATCACCGCATTAGCAACATCAATGGTATTGGCTGTAGATTGCTTAATCACCCCGATGCCGACCATGGGTACTTCGTTCCCGCGGAAAAACAATCGATCCTCCACGACACCCAGCTCCACGCGGGCTACTTCACCCAAACGGATCAAATAACCATCATCGCCTTCGCCAATCACCAAGCTTTTAAAATCATCGGGCGATTTAAAATTGCGATCAACACGGGCCTTAAACATACGCTGGTCAGATTCCAAAGATCCAGCCGGAAGCTCTACATTTTCTGCTCTCAGCGCGCTTTCAACATCAGAAACACTGAGATTACGCGCCGCCAATTCCTGACGATCCAGCCAAACGCGCATCGCATAATTAAGCCCGCCTCCGACCCGCACACGCGCCACACCATCAAGCGTCGAATATTGATCAACAAGATAACGATCAGCATAATCAGTGAGCTCAGGCACGCTCATATTATCTGCGGCCAGATTCTGCCAGATAATCACATCGTCATTACTATCAACTTTTTGCACCTCAGCCGGTTCGGCTTCATCGGGCAGATTATCCGCAATACCGGAAATACGATCTCGCACATCATTCGCCGCGGCATCAATATCACGATCAATGGAAAATTCAATCGTGACACTGGATTCACCATCTTCCGAAGAGGATTCAATAAATTCGATTCCTTCAATACCCGCAATGCGCTCTTCGACAATCTCTGTCACCCGCGTTTCAACAATATTGGCCGGTGCGCCCGGATACTCGACCTCGACCGTAACAATCGGCGGATCGATATCGGGGTATTCACGCAAAGAAAGGCGCTCGTAGGAGACAAGCCCAAAAGCAATTAAAAGCAACGAAAGAACGCTGGCAAAAACAGGGCGTTTAACAGATACGTCGGAGAGCAACATCGTCTATTCCCCGTCACTGGCATCATTTTGTTTTAACATCTGATCCAAGCTTGGATTATTTTGATCCTGCGCCTTAATCATCACCGAAGCACCATCTTGTAAACGCAGCGTACCGTGCGTAACAATTTTAGCCCCTTCTTTTATACCGCTTAAAATTTCAACCTCACCCTTACGACGAGACCCCAGCGTAACCGCTGTCATCGAAACACTCGGCGCGGCTTGATCGCCAGTAATAACATAAACATAATTTTTATCGCCTTTAGGCACGAGCGCCTCTTCAGGAATAACAATCGTACGCCTTGGGTTCTTTTGCAGCTTCACCCGCATCAACATCCCCGGACGCAACCTATAATCAGCATTATCCAGCAACGCCCGCACAGAAATCGAACGCGTAATCGGATCAACACGGCTATCAATGCTCTCCACAGTGCCGGCAAAAATCTCATCAGCAAATGCTTTAGCCGTCGCCGTGACTTGGCTGCCTTCCTTAATGGCAGGCAAGTAAACTTCCGGCACAGAAAAGTCCAGCTTCATAATGCTGTCATCATCGATGGTCGTGATCAATGTACCGGGTTGTGCTAGCTCCCCCACGCTCACATTACGCAGACCCAGCTTACCGTCAAACGGGGCGACAATATGCCTTTCACTGACTTGAGATTGAATGGCCGCAATGCGCGCGCGAGCTGTTTGCAACCCTAACTCGGCTTCATCCATCGTGGATTGAGACGTCGCCCCACGATCGATCAAAGGCTTCAGACGGGCAACCTGCCTTGTTGCCTCATTCACAACCGATTGCTCTTCGGTCAACAATGCCTTTTCTTCGGCGGCATCCATCTCCACCAGCACATCGCCTTGCTTGACGCGCTGCCCACTTTCAAACGCAATGCGGGTAATGCGCTCCGTTACAGAAGAGGTTAAATCAACATTTTCATTGGCCTGCAATGTTCCTAAAGCTTCGATTTCATCAACAAAATCGTGCTGCACCACATCGGTGACAAACACAGGCGTTGCCCCTTGCTGTGCAAAAGACGGTGATGCAAAAAGCATCATCAGCAAAGTAATCAAAAACAAACGAAATGCGTTCATGGAATTCAACTTTCTTTATTATGATTCATACCCAAGGTCGATCCGCCAATAGCTCGATACAAGGCGATCCGAAAATTCACAAGGCCCAACCGTTCACTTACCAAATCACGCTCAACATCGCGAAGCTCCTGAAGCGCATTTAACACCGGCAAATAATCATCCACGCCTTGCGTATATAAAGCTTCGGTTTCCTCAACGGTATCCTGCAAGATCTGGCGGCGCTCCTCTAAACGGGTAATATATTCGCGCTGTTTATTCTCCTGATACAAGGCGTTTTCAACAGCTTCGACAGCCTCCAGATAAAGCTGCGTGAAAACCGCTAAACTCTCGGTATAAAGAGCTTTGTTACGTTCGACCTCAGCTTTACGCTGCCCCCAATCCAAAATCGGTTGGACAAAGGTTCCAATAATCACCGAAACCGGACCGGAAAAATTCGCCGTATCCGTATACAGGTAACTGCCATCCAAAGTTATTTGCGGCAGCCGCGCAGCAATAGCCGCAGCAATATCAGCATCCGCAGACACTAAATCAGCTTGCGCAGCGCGTAAATCCGGGCGGTTTATCAATAAATCTGCAGGCACGCCGATCGCCGGCAAAGCAACCGCAAAAGAAAGATCTTCCTGAAGATCAACACGATCACCCCCATCAGGCTGCACACCCAACAAGACATCCAATCGATTTTCAAAAACACGCAAGTCAGCTTCCGCCGGCGGAATGAGACTTTTGCTCTCAGCAACCTGACTTTGTTGCTGTAGAACCTCAACATTGGTACCAATGCCATTTTCATATCGCAGGTCAAGCAGCTCAAGCAACTCTTCATCGGTTTGTAATTGCGAATTTAAGAGCTGTAACTTGTTATGTGCGGCAATCGCACCAAAATAAGCATTCGCAACTTCAGTGCTTAAACTCAAACGCAGCGCCTTCAAATCTTCCTCACGGGCCACTGCCTCCAGCTCATCGGCCAAAGCCGCCGCCCCGATACGGTTAAAAAGATCCACTTCCCAACTGAAAACAGCCCCCACTTCGCCCGTACCGCGTTGATCATCACTGCCTTGTCGACTATCAGTGATATTACCTTCCGCATTGATTTTTGGAAAAAGGTCCGAGCGCGTTTGCACCTGTAACGCGCGAGCCTGCTGAATTCGTGAAATGGCCGCTATAATATCTTGATTAGCGGTAAAAGACTGCTCGATCAGGTTATCTAAATCCGGCCTATCCAGATCACGCCACCATGGCTGTGTGGCCTGCTCTTTAAGTCTTTGCGTAGGCACAGAATACGCACTTGATGCCTGCAACGACGGTGTAGCCTCAAAATCAATATCATGAACCGAGCAGCCAGAAACCAGCAAACAACAAAGAGCTGGGAGCACAATAATAAACTTTGAAGTAATTTGTGGCATGAAACGATTTCTTTTTTTTGCCCTAAAGTATCTTAAATTAGAGCAAAAAAAAGAAAAGGAAATCATTAATTTGAATAGAATTGAGGCAATGCTGGCATTAAGGACGCAGACCTAATCCAGATCACGTAACCAAAGCACATTTTTACGATACAAATCTGTAATCAATTCCATCGCTTCGCTTGGATCACCACAATCCTCCAACGCACCGAGCACAATCTCGCGCCCGTTATTCAGTGCCTCGATCAGCTTAGCTTGTGCCTCGGATACAACCATAACCTCACCATAAGCAGCTAGATAAAAACCACCCTTAGGGGCTGCGGTGATCGTCAATTTCACATGCTCAGGGCGGTAGAGAATGTCATCAGGCTGCAAATCATCTTCCGGCACTTGCATAGGCTCGATATCTTCATGCGTAGGCGCAGAAAAATAAGCCGCCATCCAGCGTGCAAAATCATCCGACCCCAGCGAAGCCATAACATCATTTCTAATTGCTTCTTGGGCGCTGGGTGCGATTGAAAAAGCCGCACTATTGCTGTCCAGCGCTTCCCCCAAATAACGCTTATTCAGTACCTCATGCTCTTCCAGATAATGTGCATATTCACTCAGCATTTCTGAAAGCTTAGGCCCCAAAAATCCAACCGAAAAGGTCATCGCCGCGTCCAGTGTTTTGCCCTCATGCCCAAAGAAAGGCGGCATATAAATCACATCGCCTACCGTGACGTCGAACACCTCACCCTCAAAACCATGCTGAAGCACTTTGACATCCGGATTATCAACAAAGCGGTCATCACGCACCGGATCGGCACTAATCTTCCATGTCCGCTTACCAATGCCTTGCACTAAAAAAGTGTGATAGCTATCGGTATGGGGGCCGACACTGCCACCGGGCGCGGAATAGCTCACCATAATATCATCCAATAACCAACGCGGGGATAGCTGAAAATGCGTTAAAAGATCAGCGGTTTCCATATGATATTGCTCAACATTTTGGACAAGTAAGCTCCAATTGCGCTCCCCCAAATTATTAAAACGATCCTCATCAAACGGGCCATGCTCACAAACCCAATCCCCGCCTGCTTCGCTATTGGTAATGATGCGGGATTTGATCCCGTCCTCAAGCGCCAATCCGGCCAGTGTATCGCCATCAACAAGGCTATCAATCAAAGCTGGGGGAATAAACCCACGCACGATAAAGGGCTTCTTACCCCAATAGGTTTGATAAAATTCTTCTGCGCTTGGAAATTTTTCTAAAATCATAATAAGGGTTCTAACACTTGTGACATGACAGGCGCAAGGATAAGCGTTCTTTTCGAAGAAACCTTCCTTTACGGCTATTTCTATGCCATAAGCTCCCCTGAAAACAGAATAAAAACCTAAAAGAGAACCCATGTTAACTGTATCAGACCTTACCTATAAAATCGGCGCACGCACCATCTTGGATGAGTGCAATGTCACCGTCATGGATAATTGGAAGGTGGGCGTCATTGGGCTGAATGGCGCGGGGAAATCAACCTTATTCAAGCTGATCTCAGGCGATTATATTCCCGATGGCGGCACGGTTGAGAAAAACGAAAAACAGCGCATGGGCATGGTGCGTCAGGACATCCCCGAAGTCGAGACATCCCTGATTGATCTGGTACTGGAAGCCGACGAAGAATTAGCTGCCCTGTGGAAAGCAACCGAAACGGAAGAAGACCCGAATAAAATCGCCGAAATCTATGAGCGACTTGCCGATATGGATGCCTATTCCGCGCCAGCCAAAGCATCCCGCCTCCTCACTGGTTTGGGCTTTAGCGAAGAACAGCTAAGCGAACCTTTTTCCTCTTTCAGTGGTGGGTGGCGCATGCGTGTTGCGCTGGCCGCCGCCTTGTTTGTAGAGCCTGAAATTTTACTTCTCGATGAGCCCACCAACCACCTAGACCTCGAAGCGATCATGTGGCTGGAAGGCTATCTGGCCAGCTATCCGCATACCTTGCTGATTATCTCGCATGATCGTGAAGTCCTTAATAAATGTATCGATCATGTCATCCATGTCGACCGCCAAAAATTAAAAATGTATACGGGCAATTACGATACGTTTGAGCGCGAACGCGCCGAAGCCCTTGGTCTTCAACAAAAAATGCATGAAAAGCAACAAGCAGAACGTGCCCATATGCAAAAATTCGTTGATCGCTTCAAAGCCAAAGCCTCCAAAGCGACCCAAGCACAAAGCCGAATTAAAGCCCTTGAGAAAATGGATATCGTCGATGCCGTCATTGCAGATCGTGCCGTGCATTTCAAATTCCCCAATCCGCAAGAAATTCCTTCCCCGATGATCGCCATCGACAAGGTGGATATTGGCTACACCAAAGGAAAACCGATCCTGAACCGTGTCCATGAAAATATCGATCACGATGATCGTATTGCCCTACTGGGCGCCAACGGTAACGGCAAATCCACCCTGATCAAACTGATTGCCGATAAGCTCCAACCGATGAGCGGCGAAGTCCGCCGATCAAACAAGCTACGCATTGGGTATTTCTCCCAGCATCAAACCGAAGATTTAGACGTGACTTCCACGCCATATCAAGAAATGATGACCTTAATGCGCGCCAGCAACCCGGACGTGACAGAACCTAAAGTGCGCGCAAAACTTGGCGCTTTTGGCTTTTCAAAAGAACTATCCGACAACCGCATTTCATCCCTCAGCGGCGGTGAAAAAGCAAGGCTTCTCTTCGCGATTATGAGCTTCGACGCGCCGCATTTGCTCTTACTGGATGAGCCCACCAACCATTTGGACATTGATGCCCGTGAGGCCCTCGTCCAAGCGTTGAATAATTACGAAGGTGCGATCGTGATTGTATCCCACGACCCCAATATGGTGGAGCGCGTCGCCGACCGCCTTTGGGTCGTTCGTGATGGGGAGTGCCAACATTTCGACGGCGATTTAGAAGATTACCGCAATTACACGATACAAGCACGCCGCGATCAGCGTAAAAAAGACAAAGACAAAAAAAGCACCACCACAACGGGAACACCCGCCGCCAAAACGCTCAACCCGCAGGCCATCGCCAAGCTGGAAAAGAAAATCGCGAAGCTAGAGACACAAAAGCAAGAGCTTGAAACCCTCATGAGCACCGAAGATTTCTATACCAAGCCCCACACCGAAACGTCAGACATTCAAAACAGACATGCTAAAATAACCAAAGATTTAGAAACCGTCGAAGCACAATGGCTGGAAGCTCAAGCCAGCTAATCATCATCCATCAACATTGCCAATGCTGCATTACGATGCGTAGCGTTAACCCGTAAGAATAACGTACGGGCCTTTTTAACATCTTTATCATCCCCGCTTGCCACCGCCGCACGCATCGCCAGCACCGCCGGATCATCCGCAGACACAACAAAAGATAAAGCACCGGCCAAACGCCCCATCGTCTCAAGATCAATTTTCAGCTCTGACATTGTAAAGAAACTCCTTTAAGCTTTGCATCATTGTGCGCCTATGGTAGTTAAAGTGTCTACCCCTTATCCATCGGAGCCAACATTATGAAGATTATTGCCTTAAACCTGCCTCGTGACTTTGACGAGAATGCACTGGCCGCCCTTTTCAAAGCGCACGGCAATATCAAAGACTGCACCTTAGTCATGGATGCAAAAACCGGCAAATCGAAAGGCTTTGGCTTTGTTGAGATGGCGCTAGCCCATGAAGGCGAAATCGCGATCAAAGAACTCCATGGCAGCAAAGTCGGCAAAAACAAAATCCGTGTGAAAGCCGCCGATTAAAATGAAAATCTGGGTCGATGGCGACGCCTGCCCTAAGGGGATCAAAGAAATCCTTTATCGTGTGGCAGGCCGAACCAAAATTTCTGTTATTTTTGTGGCGAATAAATATCTACGCCTCCCCCCATCAGACTATCTAGAGATGATTCAAGTCCCCGATGGGCCAGACATCGCCGATGATGAAATCACAAAACGCTGCGCAGCCCATGACCTTGTGATTACCGCAGACATCCCGCTGGCTGCACGTATCGTCGAAAAAGGCGCCCTGGGGCTAGACCCTCGCGGGACGCTCTATGAT
>QGCY01000033.1_pt1 | contig 44867 bp, 40 predicted proteins | sample 4708041 | NCBI WGS metagenome assembly QGCY01 (sample SAMN08941164, study PRJNA450518) | Sediment metagenome, whole genome shotgun sequencing project. | biome: grassland soil; feature: grassland; material: soil; isolation source: soil 14 days enrichment with methanethiol and mixed carbon source ... | reverse complement strand
TGCACCGGCTCGCGGGTTTCAAATGCGCCCGACACAGACTCCAATCGTGAAGTGATTGAATATTCCCGCCTGGTTGTTGTGAACGGCGTTCCGCTTGTGACGGCCCCGGCCAACAATGCATGCGTCAGCTCCGGCTTTGGCATTCGTACTCTGAACGGAAGAACACGGCCACATAACGGGCTTGATATTACATCCCGTCCGGCCAGCCGCGTATTTTCCGGCGGTGCGGGCACAATCATTGAGGCGGGCTATAACTCCGGTTTTGGTCTTTCCATCCTCATTGATCATGGCAGCGGCGTCTACACGCGCTACGCCCACCTTGAGTACGTTGAAGACAATATCGAAGTTGGCGAGACCGTTCACTATGGCGAGCCGCTTGGTCGTATGGGCGCTTCCGGCCATGTGACGGGTATTCACCTGCACTATGAAGTTCTGACGGGCACCTATCAGGCGGGCGTTTGGGGCCGCGGGCTCACACCACGTAATCCGTTCAATTTCCCACCATGGATCGACCCGCGTCTTGCAGTGACCGAGACCGAAGCAACTCCGCTCAGCCGATAGGCAATTTTTCGACCGCATCGCGAGACGAAAAAAAGGTATTCCACCGACGCCCGTTCCGGTGTTTATGGGCGTCATGTACATGGTATCTGCAACTGCACCCCGTAAAGTGATTGAAGCCGTAGCCGACGCGCTGACATGGCTCGATCCGTCTCCTGCCGACGCTGTCGACACGAAGGAAGAAAGCCGTACGCTCTGGCGTATTGATGCGTATGCCTCAGACTTCGACACGGCCTATGGGTGCGCGGGTATTATGGAACTCATCGCACCGGATCTGAACCCTGTGGTTCAGGAACTAGAAGATATGGACTGGGTTGCCATGTCTCTGGAAGGGCTTCCTGCCGTGCATGCCGGACCGTTTGTTGTTGCCGGTGCGCACCAGCTCGCCAAAGGCCATCCGGGACGCATCCCGCTCTGGATTGAGGCGGGTCTCGCATTTGGTACAGGCCACCATGGCACGACTGCAGGCTGCCTGCTTGCGCTGGAGAACCATGCCCGCCGTCGCAAGATCGGCAAAGTGCTTGATGTCGGCACAGGCTCTGGCGTTCTGGCCATCGCAGCGGTTAAGCGCGGCGGCACATCCGCTATCGCCAGCGATATCGATCCGGTCAGCGTTCGCGTCTCTCAGGTGAATGTCGAAAACAACAAAGTCGCCAATCGGGTTAAGCTCGTAGAGGCGAAAGGTACAAAGGCGAAACTTATCCAGAAATCAGCGCCTTACGATACAATCTTCGCGAATATTCTCGCAAAGCCGCTGATCAGCATGTCCGGCGATCTGACGCGTGTTCTGAAGCCAGGCGGCGTTGTCATCCTCTCCGGCCTCCTGACTTTTCAGGAGCCAAGCGTGCGCGGCGCATTTGCCGGCCGCGGCCTGAAACTGGTTGACCGCATCCGCCGCGATGGCTGGTCTACTCTGGTGTACCAGAAACCGCTGACGGACAAGCCGACGAAGAAAACCACGCGCAAAGACGATCTTGCCGATCTTATCAAAGCGCTTGAGGCTGGAAATGTCGACGCGCTGAAAACTTTTGAAGGGTTTGAGGACGCATAAGCTACGTCTTCACGCCATTCTGGTGAGGTTTCCCAGACGCTGGGCATTTACAGGCGTTTTATCCCTGCTATCTCCTAGTGTATGAGACAAACATTCGACGTCCGCGGCGGCCCGGAAATTGGCCGCACTCACCTGCCCCTGCTTCGCGAAACGATGAAAGCACGAGGCGTTGACGGCTTTTACCTGCCGCACGAAGACGAATATCAAAATGAGTATCAGCCCGAGGCTAACCAGCGCCTGACATGGGCGACCGGCTTCACCGGTTCAGCTGGCGCTGCGTTCATCCTGTCTGATAAAGCCATCATCTATGTCGACGGGCGCTACTCCATTCAGGTGCTTGAACAGGTCGATCAACAATTGTTCGACATTCAAAAGTTCGATCCGCCTGGCCCGTTCGATCTGATTGCAGACATGGATCTGGAAGGCAAAGTCATCGGCTATGACCCGCGCGTGATGACACCGCATACGGCGAAGGCGCTTCGTCTTGCCCTGCAGAAGGCGGGCGCGGTCGCGAAGGCAATGCCGAAGAACCCGATCGACCAGTCATGGAAAGGCCGTCCACGCCAGCCTATGACACAGCTCGTACCGCAGGACCTGAAATACGCTGGCACAAGCTCGCCGGAGAAACGTGAGGCGATTGCTGCGAAACTTCGCAAAGAAGGCGCTGATGCAGCCGTCATCACTGCGCCGCCAAGCATTGCATGGCTGTTCAATGTTCGCGGCAGCGATGTGCGCTGTTCTCCTCTGCCGCTCGGGCGCGCCATTCTGCATGCCGACGGCAGCGCCGAGCTTTTTGTAGCGCCGAAAAAAGTCACGGACGAAATCCGTGAACATCTTGGCAATCAGGTGTCTATCCGCGACATCAACGAGCTCAATAAAGGTCTGGCTGATCTGAAAGAGAAAACAGTCTGGGCAGACCCTGCGACAGCATCTGAATGGGTGTTCTCAACCCTGAAGCGGAGCAAGGCGACCATTATGGAAGCAGCCGACCCGGTTGCTCTGCCGAAGTCCACAAAGAACTCTGCAGAGATTTCTGGCGCCGCACGTGCTCACGAAATCGATGCCGTTCCGATTGCACGCTTCCTTCACTGGCTGGAGACTGGCATTGAGCCGGGCAAGACCACTGAGATCGACGCTGTGCGCAAGCTGGAAGGCTTCCGCAATGACACAGGCGTCCTGAAGGATATCTCGTTCGAGACGATTTCAGCTTTCGGGTCTAACGGCGCAATGGCGCACTACCGCGTCAGCAAAGCATCCAACGCCACCTTCACCGAAGGTAATCTCTTCCTTGTCGACTCCGGCGGCCAGTATTTCGAAGGCACAACGGACATCACCCGTACAGTCGCCATTGGCGAGCCGACGGCGGAGATGATCAAGCACTACACGCTGGTGCTGAAAGGCCATGTAGCCATGTCCATGATCCGCTTCCCTGAAGGCACGACCGGCACGCATCTCGATGCGATTGCCCGTCAGCCGCTCTGGATGGCTGGTCTGGACTATGATCACGGCACAGGCCATGGCGTAGGCGCATATCTCGGCGTGCATGAAGGCCCGCAGCGTATTGCTAAAGGCTGGAACGCAACGCCGATCGCGCCGGGCATGATCGTGTCCAACGAGCCAGGTTATTACATTGAAGGCCAGTACGGCATCCGTATCGAGAACCTTCAATACGTGACCGACTTTGAAGAGCTGCCGAACAGCTTCCGTCCGGTTATGGGCTTCGAACCGATCACACTGGCGCCATACGCGCGCAACCTGATCGACACGTCGCTTTTGACGCCGGAAGAGCTAAGCTGGGTGAACGACTATCTGAAGAAAGTCGCCGACACTGTCATCCCGATGCTCTCTGATTATCCGGACGTCGCTGACTGGATGAAAACCGCCTGCGCGCCTTTCTAAAAAGGCGCGATCAGGAAATCATCTCGATCCAGTCGGCCTCAGAAATCACACGCACACCGAGGCTTTCAGCCTTGGTGCGCTTGGAGCCGGCTTTTTCACCTGCGATCAGAATATCGGTCTTTGCGGACACCGAACCTGAGACTTTTGCGCCCAGGGCCAGTGCGCGCGCCTTGGCTTCATCGCGGGTCATTTCTGTCAGCGTGCCTGTGAAGACGAGTGTCAGTCCTGCCACCGGCGAATCCGCGCTCGCTTCCACGACTTCAACATTCTCAACGGTGACGAGCCCACCCTCGCCATCTGGCGCGCCGACAAGATCACGCAGGACATCGCGGTTATGAGGCTCTTCATAGAAGGCGATCAGCGAATTAGCCGCCGCCATGCCGAGGCCATCGATCCCCTCAATTGAGCGGAAGGCGGCATGAACAGGCTTCAGGCGTTCCATTTCGTCTTCAAAGGCAGCGCGGTCTGCGAAGAGCGTGCTCAGCATCTCAGAGATATCACCGCGCCAGGTCAGTCCGGCACCGTGCAGCGCTTCAATAAGCGGGTTCGGCCACGCCTCGCCTTCATCCCCGCCAAGTTCGATGTCGAACAGCGCGAGCGCTACTCGGTCCGTCAGCCGGTCCCCAAGACGAATTGCTTCATAGGCCTGAAGCCCTTCAGAGACCTCACCTGCTGCCCACATGAGTGCGTGAAAATCATTCCATTTGGCAAATCTGGTGGCGATACTTCTTGCGACCACATCGCCAACGTGGCGAATGCCAAGGCCTGTCAGTAGGCGCGCAAACGGTACAGACCTGCGCGCATCGACAGCCGCGAACAGATTACGTGCTGACGTTTCGCCAAAGCCTTCCCATGTCCCAAGCGGATCAAAACCTTCGCGGGCGATTGCGTCTGGTAGACGGAAAATATCGGCTGGCGTTCTGACGATGTTACGCGACCAGAACAGCTCGATCTGCTTCTCGCCGAAGCCAACAATATCGAGCGCCTTGCGCGAAACGAAATACTTCAGACGTTCAAGTGCCTGCGCAGGACAGATCAGGCCGCCTGTGCAGCGCACGCGAGCATCTTCCTCGCCGGTCTTGCTATCCACGTCTCGTACAGCGAGCGATCCGCAACGTGGACAGGTATCGGGAAACTCGAAGACATCGCCGCGGTCCGCGCGATCCGGGTTCACTACATGCAGCACTTGCGGGATCACATCCCCTGCCCGCTGAATGAGAACCTTGTCGCCAATCCGGATGTCATGAGTAACCTTTTCAGTTCCTTTATCCGTCCGGCGGTAACCGGCGATATAATCCTGATTATGCAGCGTCGCATTGGACACAACGACGCCGCCAACCGTAACCGGCGTCAGGCGGGCAACCGGCGTCAGGGATCCTGTTCGACCGACCTGAATGTCGATCGCCTCGACTGTCGTTTCGGCCTTTTCGGCGGGGAATTTATGCGCAATCGCCCAGCGCGGCGCACGCGACTGCATGCCAAGGCGCGACTGATATTCAAGGAGGTCTGCCTTATAGACGACACCATCAATGTCATAGCCGAGTTCGGAGCGTTTCGACTGGATCAGATTGTAATGCTCAATTAGGTCTTTGACCGTCTCACATCGCTTTACGAGCGGATTTATCGGAAGGCCCCATTTTCCGAACTTCTGAAGCGCCTCAAACTGGCTTGTCGCAAACGGTTCGGAGACGCCGCCCCAGCCATAGGCGAAGAAGTCGAGAGGTCTTGACCGCGTCACTTCAGGATCAATCTGGCGAAGAGACCCGGAGGCTGTATTGCGCGGGTTCACATAGGTCTTCGTGCCGTTCTTCTCGGCCTGAGCATTGAGTGCCTGAAAGGACTCCCAGCTCATATAGACTTCCCCGCGGATTTCGATTTCTGCAGGAAAGTCGTCACCCGTGAGCTTGTCCGGAATGTCTTTTAGCGTGCGAATATTGGCCGTGATGTCTTCACCGACCCGGCCATTTCCGCGCGTCGCAGCACGAACCAGTTCACCGTTTCGATAAAGGAGGTTTGCAGAAACACCATCAATCTTAGGCTCGGCCATAACAGCGAGTGCATCACTGCCATTCAGCTTTAGAAACCGGCGCATCCGCGCCACGAAGCTTTCGACATCATCATCGGAGAAGGCGTTATCGAGAGATAGCATCGGCACGAGATGCTCGACCTTAGCGAAGTCGTTTGATGGGGCTGCACCTACCTTTTTGGTCGGGCTGTCTTCGCGGACCAGTGCCGGAAAGTTACGTTCCAGCATGCTGTTACGCCGACGAAGCGAATCATACTCGGCGTCAGTAAGTAGAGGTTCGCTTGCATCGTAATAGGCTTTGTCTGCCCGTGAAATAACATCGGCCAGATAGGCCAGTTCGGCAGCGGCCTGCGCCTCATCCAGAGATGAGGCCTTCTGGTCGAGAGTTGCAGGCCGTTCAGGCAGAGAAGATGAATCAGTCATGCCAAGAGAATTGGCTTAAACCGTCTCTGCCATCAAGCGATCTGCGGCTGCACGCGCCTCATTTGTTATCTCGCTGCCAGAGAGCATACGCGCAACTTCTTCCAGACGCGCTTCGCCCTTGAGTTCGTTGAGCTGCGAAACAGTGCGTTCGCCATCATCAACCCGTTTGGTGACGTGCCAATGCTGATGACCTGACGCCGCAACCTGCGGGCTGTGCGTGATGGCCATAACCTGACGCATATCGGCCAGACGTCCGAGGCGTTCACCAACTGCTGCCGCAACCGCGCCTCCAACGCCCTGATCGACTTCGTCGAACACAAGCAACGTCGCCGAATGGACATGCGCGAGGCAAACCCGAAGCGCGAGCGTAAAGCGGGCAAGTTCGCCGCCGGACGCAATCTGGTTCAATGGACCAAATGGTGCACCAGGGTTCGTTTGAACCTCAAAGAGAACGCGGTCCTGTCCGTTCGGCCCTGCTTTCTGGATTTCCAGATGGTCGATACGGACACGGAATTTCGCATGCTCAAGCTTCAGAGGCGCAAGCTCTTTGAGCACAAGCGAGCTGAGCTGTTCACCGCTGGATTTCCGGAGCGCTGACAGTTTGTCAGCCCGTTCGCAGTAAACCTTTTCAGCCTCAGCCATGGCTTTACGTGCTGATGCAATGACATCGTCGAAGGCTTCCAGTTCGGAGAGTTTAGAGCGCGCTTCGAGATGCAGTGCCGCGAGGCCATCCGGATCGACGTCAAACTTACGCGCAGCGGCCCGCAGACTGAACAGGCGCTGCTCAACCTGCTCAAGCGTATCCGGATCATGATCAAAAGCTGTCATGGAGCTTTCGACCGCAATGCTCGCTTCGTTGATTTCGATAAGCGCCCGCTCGACAGCGTCCTGTGCCGTTTTCAACGCTACAAGCTGCGGATTATCTTCTGGCGCTTCTGCAAGTTCAGGCAAACGCATGGCGCGGTCGAGATGACGGGCCGCCAAACCGAATGCAGATGTACCATCAGACTTGCGAAGCGCTTCGTCAGCGTCCGTCATGCATTCGATCAGCTTCTGGCTGTTGAGAAGCATGGCGCGCTCCAGCGCGAGGCGGGAGGCCTCCTCCTCGCCCGGGCTCAGACGATCAAGTTCTTCCAGCATATGTTCGAGCTGTGCGATTTCAGCGTCCTGAGAGTTCTGGCGGGCTTCGACCTCTTCGAGGCGATCACGCGCCTCGGCCCAGAGGCGGTAGCTTTCCGCGACGCTTTTCAGTAGCGGGCCAGCCTGAGCGAACTCGTCGAGCACATCGCCATGAAGTTTCGGGTTCAGAAGCGCAGAACCATCATGCTGACCATGGATTTCAACGAGATCCTTGCCGAGCTGCGTCGCAAGATCCGCACTTACAATCTGGTCGTTTGCATAAATCCGCGACGGACCGCTTTGAGATAGCAGGCGCCGGAACGTAACCAGAGTCTCATCATCAGAAAGGAGGCCGCGCTCCAGAAGTTCCAGCCGTGCCGGATGGTCCGCCTCAAGTTCGAAGCTTGCCGACACGCTGGTGCGTTCTGCGCCATGCCGGATGAAGCGCTTGTCAGCCTTCCCGCCCAGCACGAAGCGGAGCGCATCGAGCATGATAGATTTACCGGCACCGGTTTCACCGGTGACAGACGTAAAGCCCCGGCACACATCAAGGTCCAGGGCATCAATTAAAACGAAATCACGGACAGAGAATGCAATTAACATGCACTCTACATATCACGAGAACAAAATGCGAACAAATGATTCTTTTAGAAGAGACCGAAGAAACCGCGTCGGTTTGATTCCGGCTCTGCACCTGGCGTATTGCCCGTGTCTTCCATCAGCGCATACGCGTCTGCATACCATTCGGTGGTCGGATAGTTGTATCCGAGAACCGACGCTGCTGCCAGCGCTTCTGATTCCAGACCGATAGACAGATAAGCCTCTGTCAGACGGTACAGCGCCTCAGGTGTGTGGCTGGTTGTCTGATACTCGTCCACCACTTTGCGGAAGCGATTGATTGCCGCGAGGTGCTGGTTTCGACGAAGATACCAACGGCCAATTTCCATTTCCTTACCTGCAAGCTGGTCCTGGATCATGTCCATTTTCAGACGTGCATCTGCAGCGTATTCGGTTTCAGGGTAGCGGCGGACTACATCGTCAAACGCCGCATAAGCGTTCTCGGTGATTCCCTGATCGCGGCCGACATCTACGATCTGTTCGAAATAACAGATGCCAATCAGATAATAGGCGTAAACCGTCTCGTCATTGCCCGGGTGCAGCGAGATGTAACGGCGTGCCGCATTGATCGCTTCTTCATAGTTGCGCGCCTGATAATTTGCGAAAGCAGACATTATGTTGGAGCGGCTCGCCCATTCAGAATACGGGTGCTGACGCTCGACTTCATCGTAAAGGAGCACAGCCTGATCATAGCGACGCCCCGTCAGAGCATCAGAAGCATTGTTGTAGAGCTGCTCCACCGGACGCGCGACGTAAACAAGGTTTTCATTCCGCGAGCTGTCGAACACACTACAGCCAGCTGTTGCGAGCGCTGCGGCTGAAACTAGCAGAATTGATTTCGCCCGAGACTTCATGAACTACACCTTACATCGTCACTGTTTCACGGTGATAGCCTGTTGTTCCGGTCACGCCAAGACGTTTCCCCATGAAAGGTCTTTAATAGAGGACTTCTTGCCCCATTGGTCGCATCAGCAAGCATGCAAAGAAGAAAAGGCCAACCCTGATCGGCTGGCCTGATAATAGTGCGTGAACTGCGGGGCGCTTAAAACGCGTGCGCGAGCGCAGTCTCCGCGCGATCGGTGCTTTCGCTTTCCAGCGTATCAAAATCCCACGCATCCGGACGGTTCAGAACCTCGCGAACGAGCAGATTATTGATCGAGTGACCCGGCTGCTCACTCACATATCGACCAATCAGGCGGTAACCAACGAGCGCCAGATCGCCAACAGCATCGAGGATTTTGTGGCGGATGAATTCGTCTTCAACGCGCAGGCCTTCCGGATTGAGGACTTTATCATCCTCAACAGCAATCGCGTTTTCCATAGATGCGCCCTGACCGAGGCCCATTGAGTGCAGCTTTTTGATATCGCGGTAAAAGCCGAATGTGCGCGCAAAAGCCAGCTCGCGAGCGAAGCTACGCGGCGTCAGAAGCATGGATTTACGCTGACGACCAATCGCTTCTGAGTCGAAATCGATTGTCGCATCCAGATGGAAGCCATTGTCATCAGACGGCAGAAGCATGGCTGATTTAGGCCCGTCCTGAACCTCAATCGGCTTCAGAATACGTATATAACGGGCACGGTGCGCCTGCTGGCGAATTCCGGTCCGAAGAATCAGATCGGTATAGAGAGACGAGGAACCGTCCATAATCGGAACTTCAGGACCGTCGACCTCGATAATCATGTTATCAATGCCGAGGCCATAAACGGCTGCAAGCAGGTGCTCTACAGTAGACAGTGTTGTGCCGTATTCGTTGCGGAGTTTTGTACCGAGCGCTACGTCATGCACGAGATCGCCGTGCGCATCGATCCAGCCTTGCGCTTCCGGCACATCCACACGATGGAAGCGAATGCCGGTTCCGACCGGTGCCGGTTTCAGAGTGAGACGCGCACGTTCGCCCGAATGCACACCGATGCCGGCGCAAATCGCGGAACTCGCTAATGTCTGCTGAAATTCGATACTGGTCACGCAACATACTCCTGTTGAGAGTAATTTGCGGCTTGAGCGCCGTGGCTCAACACACGCTTTGTTTCGATTCGTAACGCTTTTAACGCCCCAAAGCCCCAAAAGCTCTGATTTACGAATTAAGCATCTGAATTTATTTCAGTTTCTGTATCATGGCAAATATTTTCAACTGTAACAGTCCGTGATCAGTCTGCTGCAATAAGCTGAAAATGTAGCATCCGTGCCACACAGAAGGGCACTGTATTGAAACAAAAAAACGCCCCGCATCTCGCGGGGCGCTTGCTTTCCGGGTTGAGCGTTAGCTCTTAATTGTTCGCCGAGCGTCGCAGGAATGCCGGGATTTCCAGATCGGAATCATCTGCTGGCATGCCGCGCCCCATTGAGTCGTTTGATGTGTCATTCACATCTTCAAACGGCGCATCTGTTTCTCCTGAAGGACGGCGCCAACCGAAGAGGTTGTGAAGGCCGCTTGTGCGTTGTTCGATAGACCGGTCTGTCTCTGAAGAGCGACGGCCGTCGTTCTTGTGACTTTTGCCGAAAATGTCTTCCGCGCGCACACGGTCCTGACCATAGGAGGAAGCGCCCACTTCATAATCGTATGGGGCAGTGTCATCGATACGTCCGACGACTTTACCACGGCGAACCGGCTTCTCTTCAGCTGGTTGAGGCGCAGCTTCAGCGACAACTTTTTCTTCGACAGCTGCTTCAACAGCTTTAGCTGACTCAGACACGACGATAGATGGCTTCGGTGCCTCAACTTCTGCCGCCTCAGAAACAACTTCCGGAGCCGGAGCTGGCTTTTCAGCCGGTGCCGAGCGCTGGTTGAGAGATGATGCAAAGCCGGAAATGCTTTCCGCAGGCTTCGCTGCAGGTGCTTCATCGTCGATACCTGTTGCAACAACAGATACGCGCATTTTGCCTTCGATATTCTCGTCGAATGTGGACCCAAGAATGATGTTCGCTTCAGGGTCGACGAGATTACGGATCTCATTAGCCGCTTCGTCAACTTCGTACAGCGTCATGTCGTAGCCGCCAGTGATGTTGATCAGAACGCCTTTCGCGCCTTTCAGCGAGATGTCGTCGAGAAGCGGATTCGCGACAGCGGCTTGAGCGGCCTCGAGCGCACGGCTCTCGCCAGCGCTTTCGCCTGTGCCCATCATCGCTGCGCCCATTTCCGCCATAACGGTACGAACGTCAGCAAAGTCGAGATTGATAAGGCCTGGCATAACCATGAGGTCTGTAATGCCACGAACACCAGAATACAGAACGCGGTCTGCCATCTGGAAGGCGTCAGCAAATGTTGTCTGCTCGTTCGCAACGCGGAACAGATTCTGGTTCGGAATAATGATCAGAGTGTCGACGTGTTGCTTGATGTCTTCCAGACCTTGCTCGGCAAGGTTCATGCGGCGTTTGCCTTCAAATCCGAACGGCTTGGTCACAACGCCAACTGTCAGGATACCGCGCTCGCGAGCCATGCGTGCGATGACTGGCGCAGAGCCAGTACCGGTACCGCCGCCCATGCCAGCCGCGATGAACACCATGTGTGCGCCGTCGAGGTGAAGGTTAATTTCTTCGATGGATTCTTCGGCTGCAGCTGTGCCGACTTCCGGACGAGCGCCAGCACCGAGACCTGAGGTCGTTTCGAGCCCCAGCTGGATTTTGTGTTCGCAGGATGAACGCGCCAGCGCCTGTGCGTCCGTGTTCGCAACAACGAACTCAACGCCCTGAAGCTGCGCTTTAATCATATTATCGACCGCATTTCCGCCAGCACCGCCGACGCCAAACACTACGATCCGAGGCTGTAAATCTAAACTCATATGACTTGCCCTATCGAACACAAAAATCCCGGAAATTGGGTTAATGGTCGTTTAGCAGGCTTAATTCAGCGTTAACGAAGCGAGAAAAAGTTAAAAGTTTTCCTTTAACCATTCGACAACTTTTCCAAAGATGCCTGTTTCGCCTGACTTTTCGCTGTTAATCTTAGGTGTCTTTTTTGCCGCCTTCGGATCACCGCCGCGGGTATGATCAAAAGTCAGAAGACCGGCAGCCGTCGCAAAAGTTGGTCGCGCGCAGTCGTCGCCAAGCTGTGCAGCCTTAACAGGGCGTGCGAGGCGAGCCTGCATTGCAAGTATCTTGGACGCCAGATCACGAACACCCGGCAGCTCGCTTGCGCCACCCGTCAGAACAACCCGGCGCGGGAGACGTCCGCCAAGACCAGACTTGGAGAGCGTTTGGGAAATCAGCTCAAATGTTTCTTCCATACGCGGCTCGATCACCTGAACCAGATCACCGCGGGACATTTCAGCCGCTTCAAGGCGACCTTCATCACCGATACGCGGCGCATCAATGATTTCCTTGCGCGCTGTTTCCGTCGCCATAACAGCGCCGTTCAGTGTTTTGATACGCTCGGCTGCCGGCAAGGTTGTCCCAATACCCTGGGCGATGTCGGAAGTAACATGATTGCCACCGACCTGCAGCGTTTCCATGAAAGCCAGGCTACCATCGAGATAAACGGTAACACCCGTAGATCCGCCGCCCATATCAAGGCAGACAACGCCATTATCCATCTCGTCATCAACGAGCACAGCTTCGGCGCTCATAACTGCGCCTGAGGACGCGCTCTCGACTTCAAGATGCGCGCGAGACACGCAGAGTACGATGTTTTTGTAAGTCGCATCCGGCATGGTGACGAGGTTCATCACAACGCCGAGGTCTTCGGCGAACATACCGCGCGGGTCACGCACACCATCATTGCCGTCTACGATGTAAGAGAACGGGATGGCGTGGAGGATTTTCTGCTTTTCGTTCTGACCGCTTTCAAGAGCGCGGTTCAAAAGCTTCATCACATCTTTCTGGGTGATCTCGCGACCATCCATCTCGATGTTTGCTTTCACGCGTAGGGTCTTCATGCTCGGGCCGGAAATCGCCAGACGCACAGAGCTTACCTGCTGACCAGCCATGCGCTCGGCGTCCGCCACAGCCAGACGGATGGACCGCTCAAGCCCCTCAACGTCGATGACCGTACCGTTCTTCAGGCCGCGGCTGGACTGCTGGCCATAGCCCAGCAGCTCGAATCCGCCCTGCGACGGATCAGTTGTGCGGACGATAAGGCAGGCAATCTTGGTCGCACCAAGATCAAGCGTCGCAACCACCTGACCGGCTTTGCGGACCTTCGGAACGTTTCCCGCTATCAGTCTCTGATCGAGGCTCGACATTAACCTGCCCTTTCCACGCCAGCGAGCCCTGCTTCGAGCTGACGTCGTCTTACGTAAACCCGCGCAGGATCGCGCAGATCAATCATTTCCACCTGACGGTCCAGAACGCCCGTCTCACGCTGCAGCGCCGCCAGCACAGCCAGCGCCTCGCTACGTGCATCACCTGATGGCAGTTTCACGCGTGTGCCGGACACCATCACAAGATCCCAGCGACGCTCGCCCCGGCGCTCTGCATAATCGAGGCGCGTGTCTATCGTTGGAAAATCCTGAAGTTCACTGTGCAGAACCGGATAAGCCTCAAGTGCACCTGCGCCCTGAATTGTGTGATAAAGCGCCGTCTGGCTAACCTCGTCAGCGACTTCGCCTGTCATGTGGACCGGAACGACATTCCCTGTCTGATCATCACGATAAAGAACCGAAGCTTCCAACGGGGTTGCAACAACTGTAATCTGGTCTGGCCAGAACCGGTGCACTTGGATGCCACCAAACCCCGGCAACTCGTCCAGACGCTCTTTCAGCTGATGCGGATCAGCGCGAAACATATTGTCACCCTGAACGACGCCCAAGGCATCCAGAATGCGGCGCTCCTGATCAGGGTTTACATCATCAACGACATGGATTGTCTGAACCGAAAAGCCGAACGTCTTCGCGACACCGTCAGCGATCTCGTTGGCTTTGTCCTCAACAACAGAAATGGAATTGCCCATCCACGCCGCTGCACCGATGAGAATGGCGATGAGAAAAAAGATGCCCATAAAGACAGAGCCGACATCAGCCGACTGCTTGGCGACCGCATCGCGCGCAGGTGTATTCGAGGCGCGACCGCCGCTTGTGCGACTTCCGCTGCTCTTTCCTCGTCCACTACCACCGCCCTGACGGCCACCTTGCTTCTTATCGCCACCCTTCACCTGGGGCATGATGCATCCTCAATCATCCACTCGACCAATTCCGGGAAGGAAATTCCCAGATGGGCCGCCTGTTCGGGGACGAGAGAGGTTGGCGTCATGCCTGGCTGTGTATTGGTTTCCAAAATCACGAGCCGGTCTCTCTCGTCGTCATAACGAAAGTCGGATCGCGTCACACCGCGACAGCCCAGCGCCTGGTGTGCTTTGAGACTGGCTTCAAGCGCACGTCTCGTCACATCCTCGGGCAGGTCAGCCGGCACCACATGGCGCGATCCCCCACTCGCATATTTTGCGTCAAAATCGTAAAACTCTCTTAACGTTACGATCTCGGTAACACATAAAGCGCGATCACCCATGACTCCGACCGAGAGTTCGCGGCCCGGAATGAACTCCTCAGCCATGAGATTATCGCCGTAAGTCCAGCTTTCAGACATCAGAATATCGGCTGGTGCATTGGTCCCTTTTTTCACCATCACAACGCCAAAACTGGACCCTTCCGCAATTGGCTTGATCACATATGGCGGCTCAAGCGGGTGCTCAGCGGACGCTTCCGCACGCGTGACTTTCACGTCTTTCGCGATTTCGATGTCGTTCTGCGCATACACAGCCTTCGACTTGCGCTTGTCCATCGCAACAGCGGACGCGGCAACGCCGCAATGCGTGTAAGGAATGCCCAGAACCTCAAACAGGCCCTGAACACAGCCATCCTCGCCGCCAGGGCCATGCAGGCCGTTCAGGATCACACCCGGTGCGGCGTCTTTCAGCTGCTGCGCCAACTCGCGCGTCGCATCAATTTCGATGACGTCGTATTTGCCGGTTTCACGCGCAGCCTTCGCCATAGCCGTGCCCGACGAAATAGAAACGTCCCGCTCTGAGGACCAACCGCCATACACTACTGCGACGCGTTTCATCTGCGCTCTCCTGACTGACACTACTGAAGGGTATTCTCCCGCCAATTCAGGCAAGCCTGAGGCGAATTCGCGGAATTTGGGAAGAGGTTTACACCTATTTGACCGACATTTCCCGCTTTTCAGGACTTAGCCCCAGATGCGATGCTTCCGGTGGGTCGGCCGGTGAAACTCGCGGCGGCGCTCAAACGGTCTGGCACCGGTGAAGTCGTTAAGTTCCGGACGCAAACGCTCGATCAGGTCTTCGCAGACCTCCGCGCGACCAATTTGTATCGGGAAGAAAGAAACACGACACGACCGCAGAAATGAAGAGACTTCCAGCTCTCCACTTTCGGTGAAAGCCTGCGCACCGGTCGCCGAAGTTCGCAATGGCATATTCAGGAACCGCTCACCAATGCGCTGGCGCAATGTTGAAAGCTGGGTACGCCTTGCATGCATGATATATTGCGCGGGAATGTCAGCAGTACTGTCGATAAAGATGACATCATCATGCCGGTCCTGCACGATCAGAACGCCGGGGCCTGACACCCAGGACGCTCCGCCCCATCTAACCGCGTCCACATGAAGCGCCTGACTGCCGCCTTCTTCAATAAGCTCGCGATGCGTCAGCATCATGCGCTGCCAGATATCCGATGCGCGGTTCTGATAGTGACCGGTCAGGTCTCCCTCTATACGGCGCCAGAATGACGACAAATTCATCGTCAGACACTCAGCCAGTTCACGACGCCCGAACGGCGCTTCGGCAATATGTAGAGAAAAGTCGCAGAGCTCTGGCACCTCGAATTCGGCATTGCGCACAAGCTCATTATACCAGCTCGAGTACCGCGGATTCGTATTAGACCGTGTGAGCTTCCGGAGATTGCGCGTGTCAGCGGCATGAAAGAGCCTTGCGTCGAAGCGTTGTACAACAACGCCCGGCTGCTCAGGCAGACTTTCGATACTGCTGTCCTCACTGTCCTTGAGGAGGCGGAATGCACCATCTACCAAAAGGTAACCCGCATTCTGCTGCGCAATATTCCAGAAGCTCATCTGTATTCATCCCATCCATCTACAGGATAGGAATGGCGGACAAACAAAGCGTTAAGAAATCAGGTCAAATTCTTAACCCGTACTGTTATGGAATCACACTTTTTTCAATCCGGTGACGTAGCGATTCCAGTTCTCGACATAATGGAGCGCTGAAGCCGTCAGCATTTGTTCGCCGCCTTCATCGACCTGACGGATGACCTTACCCGGCGCGCCCATGACGAGTGAATTGTCAGGAATTTCCTTGCCCTCAGGAATGAGCGCGTGTGCACCGATGATGCAGTTCTTGCCAATCTTCGCGCGGTTCAGAACTGTCGCGCCGATACCGATGAGCGAATTGTCACCAATGGTGCAGCCATGCAGCATCGCCATATGACCGACGGTTACATTCTTCCCGATAGTGAGCGGCACGCCCGCATCCGTATGCAGTACGCTTCCGTCTTGCACATTGGAGTTCTCGCCAATGGTAATCGGGTCGTTGTCTCCACGAATGACGACGTTAAACCAGACACTTGCACCTTCTTTAAGCACTACGCTGCCTAGTACTGTGGCATTGTCCGCAACCCAGTACTTTCCATCACCGGGCGTAGAAACCTGTTTATCTCCAAGGTCATAGATCGCCATATTCAACTTCCCCATTCAGTATTCACACAAAATTCGCAGTAAAACGCGTCTTGTATATCTATTAACTGTTGTATGGTGGACTTGTCTAAGGATTCGCGGAGATTCGCTCTCAAGCCGATCTTCGCACCAGTCAGAAGAGGTGCATGTGGCAGCATTATTTGCCTTGCCAGACGGGCCCGGCCCGGACACTCGAGCGGCAGCAGCCGCCGCTTCTTTTCCCGCTTTTTTCGAACGCCGCAGCGCCCACAGGCCTGCGGCGTTTTTCTTTGTGCAAAGCCAAGGAGAGTACCATGGGTAAACGAACTGCAGTCCGCAAAATTCGCAATGCCGAATTCAACACGGAAGCCTATTTCGACGACGAAGCCCGGAACAACTCCAAAGGCCTGTACGCCATTGATGGCGGCTGGTCCCCGGACGACGAAGAGCGGGGCCGATCATGGAACCGGAAGCCAAAAGAACCACAGCGCGAGCAGCGCTATACCAAGAATGTAAAACCGAGGTCTGAAGGTCAGGCCCAGTTGATGAAGGCGATCGACAGCCATAATCTTATCTGCGCGCTCGGCCCTGCTGGTACAGGCAAAACCTATCTGGCGATCACCAAAGCCGTTGAAGCCCTGCAGAAAGGCGAAGTGGGCCGGATTGTCCTTGCCCGACCTGCTGTTGAAGCCGGCGAGCAGATCGGCTTCCTGCCAGGCGCAATGGAAGACAAGCTCGCGCCATACCTGCGCCCTCTCTATGACGCGCTATCGGACCGTCTTTCACCGAAACAGCTGAAAGACATGCTAGCTGAAGGTGTGATCGAGATCGCACCGATCGGCTTCATGCGCGGACGGACGCTCAACAATGCCTTTGTTGTCGTCGATGAGGCGCAAAACTGCACCTACACGCAGCTGAAAATGCTGCTTACCCGTCTGGGCTGGCACTCCACAATGGTTGTGACAGGTGACCCTGCCCAGTCAGACCTTCTTCCAGAAATTTCCGGACTGGCTAAAGCCGCAGACAAGCTTGAAGCCATGTCGGACGTCGCCGTCGTTCGCCTGCAAGCCGAGGATGTGGTTCGCCACCCGCTCGTCGCGCAGATGCTCGACACCCTCTAACCTCCAAATACTCTCTCAACAAACGCAGAAACCCCGCCAATAACTGGCGGGGTTTCGTTTTTCGGCGCGCCCGTCCTGAGGGCAATCTGGCATAGGTTGGGGAACAGGACGACGCGCCTATGCTGGCTGTTACGGAGCTCAGCCAACAATTCCGATACGAACAAATGCGCTACGCCCTGCCCCCGGCACACGCTCGCCGAGCGCGACATCGGATTCCGCATTGCGGTTATAGCCGGACAGATGATCGCGATAGACTTCATCGAACAGGTTCTCGACACCGAAGCTCAGATGCACACCATCACGGATGGTCCAGTCGCCGTAGAGATTGGCGATGGCGTATGCACCAGTCTCCTGCTCGCTGTTTGTGAGCGACACATCTGACTGTTCAGCAACACCGCGCACTTCGAATGAAGCCGACCAGTCAGCCTGCTCATAGGTCGCCGCCAATGTCAGGTTCGGTGGAGCCACGCGATAGAGATTATCATCAATGTCTGTCCGCTCACCGCGTACATAGCTGAAGACGCCATCCACACGCCACGGGCCTTCGAAATCATATCCGAAGTCGAGATCAAGCCCGTAGAGACGCGCATCTGTATTCGCAAACCGCAACGGCGTCGGGTCACCACTCATACCGGCCACCATCTCGACCATACTGTCAGCGACGCCGATGGTGTCATCGTATGGAACGCCCTGAATATAGTCTTCCACATCACGCAGAAAGAGTGTCGGGCGCGCATAGAATGACTGGCCGAAATAATCGAAGCCCGCCTCGAAAATCCATGCGGTTTCCGGATCAAGATTCAGATCACCGACATAGATGTTGCCGTCAGCGAGGCCGCCACTCGCCGTCAGCGGCAACCAGCCATAACGCTGCACATAGTTTGGCACCTGATTTTTACGTGCAATCGTGCCGCGCCAGGTGAAACCGTTGACTTCCTCGGTCCAGAAGCGAGCAACGGCGTCGACAGTCGTCTCATTTGCGCCCGGATCAGCCATGTTGAACATGCTGGCGAGCATTTGTGGCCCCATTGGCAAAGCCGGTCCAGTGATGGCAGTACCCGCCTCCGTAGAATAGTCATCAACGCGAAGGCCGAACTGGGCATTCACGCCGCGCGTGAAGCCAGTCCATTCGGCGAAGACACCGATGCGAGATTCTTCAATGTCCGGCATAGGCGTCACAAAGAAGTTTGCGTTATTCGGATTGTAGATAGTGACGTCGTGTTCAACGGCTTCACCATCGAGACCGACCTCCATAACGCCGCCAAAATGCCCGAAGCTGACGGAGAGATCGCCGCCAAATGTCGTCGCATAGGCATAGGTAAAACGCTGACGGTTCGGCGGCGGATCCTGACGGAGCGTGTAATTGTCCATGAGGTGAGCGACGTCGATATAATTAAGGCTGGCCTTCACATCGAAGCGGTCAAAATCGCCCTCATATCCAGCGCGCGCAAAGTCCGTATCGAAGAACTGGATGTCCATCGGAAATGGTGGATTACCAGACTTGCCGGTGTTCTGTCGACGCACATCAAAACTGAAAGTGTGCGCGCCTGTGCGGTAGCCTGCAGAGAGGCCGTAAACGTCGCGCTGATACTCGCTGCCGCCGACAGTGCCGTCAGCGAAATCAAAGTCCTCACCCTGCTCTGTCGAGCCAATGACATTCACCCGCCAGCTATCTGTGGAGAGGCCAATGACGCCGCCGCCGGCATAACTGGAATCGACCGAGCGCGTGCTCAAAGACAGATCATAACCAAGCGTCGCCTCAGTGCCGTCTGAAAAATCGATGCGCTTGAAGACAGCATCTGAGCCGCCAGCGAGCCCCGGGCCAGCACTGACAGGACTGACGCCACGGTCAATCACAACCCGCGCGATGAGCGGCGCTGGCGCATAGTGGAAAACAGGGTCCATCAAGCCAGGACCGCCAGAGGCAAAGCGCTGACCATCTACGCGCAGGTTCAGGCGTTCCCCGAACAGGCCGCGATACTGGACCTGCCCTGAAAGCGCGCCATTCCCGATACGCGCACCACCCGGCGTGCGTGCCAGAAGATGAGTGATGTCCGGCCCTTCCAGCGGGAGGTAGTCCGGCGTCATCTGGGTTTCGGTTTCTGTTGAATTCGATTGGCCGGTTACGACGACAACATCCTGAAGCGCAGGCGCATCATCCTCAGCGAATGCAGGTCCCGCAGCGGCCAGCAGCGCAGCAAGGCTGGCACCATAAATCATTTTCGTACTCATTTGTATTTTTCCCCGGCGCACCTCTTTGGGCGCGCTCAAAAACGTCAGTTGGATTTATTTGAAAAATCAGACGTGTGTCGGGGGGCCTCGAGCAGGCAGAGGCGGCAGAACCGGTCTTACATGGCTCGCAGCAATGTAGACTGAGCTCCCAAGCATCGGCAGACCGAACGCGACCGGAAGGCCAATGGCGTTGTCAGATGGCGCGTCGGCTACGGATGTCAGGATAGAGAATTCACAAACCTCGGAACCATCAGCATCGTGAGAACCGGACGGAATATGCCCGCCCGCATCGCTTTCTACCCATAGGCCAGTTGCCGGATCGACGCTGACATACCGCATCTCCATACCAGCGGTACAGATTTGCATTGTCATCGCGCCCTGCTCGTCCTGGGCCAGCATATAGCCGTCAGGCACAATCGCCCGAGCGACCAGACTTAGCGTCAGGACGAAAGCAAACGCCGCATTAAGCGCAGCACCTATGGAAGACAAAGCTCTCACACTTTTGCGCATAAGACGATTTAGTGAGATTGGCAATGCGACTTTATAACGTCCTTTACTAGAGGGCGTCGTCACGTCCAGCATTGAAACGCTCGCGTAGCCCTGCAAGGAAGGCATCAGCCGTTGTCGTATCTGCCAACTCTCGCACTGTGTCGCTCAGGCGACTGGAAGAGACCTGATTGCTACCTGTGAGCAGATTGAACGTGTCGGCCTCGTTTGTGCCCGCCATAGACGCGGCATACTCGCTACGCAGGCTCGCAAGGCCGTCATAGTTGGAATCAAGGCGATAGGCGACAGCGGCGCGAACAGCTGTCTGGATTTGCGCCTGTGTCAGGCGCGAGCCCGGCGGTGGCAGTGTGCGCTGAAGCGCACGGCCCGCGGCGCCCCATGTGCGCGAGCGCCAGTGAACTTCAGCAAGAAGGTCCAGCGCGCGCTGGTCATCCAACGGCTCCAAAAGCTCGATTGCATGGCCAAAGCGCTGCAATTCCATATGGGCAGCGGCCTCAAGAAGACGACGCTCAATTCGTAGCTCGTCACTCAGGCCCGGAACGCGCGAGGCATTTAGTGTCTGCAGAGCCTGCTCCGGGCGGCGATCCAGTAGGTAGATAGACGCCAGATCAGCCGCGATTTGCGCACGGCCTATGCCGATCAGGTTCCGGTTCTCGACCTGATAGGAGAGAAGCTCGGTCGCCGGATCAAGCAGATCGAAATCAACAAGACGATTTGCCAGCATGCGGACCATTCGGTCGCCATCGGGGCCAATCGGCGTCAGATCGCGGAACTCATAAAATAGTGCAAGCGATGAAATCGGATCGAGATTATCCGCCTGCCCTCGCAGATACAGATCCTCAAAGAACTCCATCAGCGTAATGCGTAGCTCGCGGGAGCCCGGCAAATCAGGGAAGTCCTCGGCAAAGTTCTGTGCCAAAACAAGCGCTTCTCGATACTGACCGAGCTCAAAATAGGCTTTGGCCAGCTCAGCCACGATTTCCAGTTCCAGCGCATCGCCGCGCCAGCGGAAGCGCAGTGCATCAAGCCGGTCACTCGCTTCCAGATAAGACATGTCCCCCTGCTCGAGCGCGAGCTGGATGTGAGCCAGCTCAGCGCGCACTCGAACATTCGGGCTGCGATGGTTCATCAACTGCTCGAAGATTGTCGCCGCGTCGGCATATCGCTCGTCTGCAATCGCCAGTTCGCCAAGCGTCAGGCGGGCATGACCTTCTGCTGTCGAGTCGCCGCTGCGGTTCGCCGCCGCTGCGTGTCGTTCAGCCGCCGCGCCGTCGCCCATGCGTATCATGGCGCGTGCAGCGGCCGCGTGGAAACGACCTGCCCATTCAGACGAGTGCGCGTTGAGCATAGGGTCAGCTGCAATGAACGCCTCACGGGCACGGCGCCAATCACCAAGTTCGGTGAGCGCAAGACCGAGCCAGGCATTGGCCGCAGCATCGCCGCGCGTGCGGGAGTGATCCAGCGTCTCAACGGCTGCAAGATAGCGGCCCATCATCACGTCGGCCGCACCTTTCATAGTGAGCCATTGCGCGTCCTGCCCCAGAAGACCATCGCCTGCCCGCGCCACTTCCAGTGGGCCGTAAGCCTCTGCTGCAAGCTCCCAGGCAAGGAGGAAACGCGCAAGCTCAAGAAGCGCAGACTGGCCGGACCATTCTTCAGGATCAGCAGCAGCCGCAGCGCGTGAATAAACTGAATAGTTTTCCCAGAAGCTGCCAAGATCGCCATGACGCCATGCAGCCACATCGAGGAAGCCCGGCGTCAGCGTCTGACCACCCGTATACTGGGAATCAACGCCCCAGCTGGAGAGCGCCAGACCATCCTCACGGCCAATCAGCACATTGTCTTCGCGCTGGATGAAGTTCAGATCATCTGCACGCGGCACAACAACGAGGCCGTGCAGCGTTTCAGGGAACGCGGCTTCTACGAAAGAAAGCTCCTGCACCATAGAGGTTGCGGGGTTGAAGGCGGGCACAAACACCAGCTGGTCACCGATTTCCGGGTCAGCCAGAGAGAACACCGTGCCCGCATCCGGCACTACAGCCAGAATACCGGACCCACCAGAGTGCGCCGTACGTGTCGGCTGAATGCGGCGTGCTGCGAGTTCGCCCGGTCCGCCTGCTTCAATCGCCCAGGTCCGGCCGCTGGATGTAATCCGCACCAGACGCTCGCGCGCGAGGAAGAGGCGAATAGCCATGCCCGTCTCGGACGTCACTTCATCAACGCGAACGCCAGTCGCTTGCTGGATGCCATTCAGGTCGAAATGACCATTCGCAGGGAATGCCAACCACAGAACATTATTCCGGCGGAATACAGTTGCAGGCACCTGATTGGCGAAGTTCAGCTCTAGCTGGATGACGCCACCCGAAAGGGACCCATCAACGTCGACAACACCAGATCGCGGCAAAGCCTCAGTCCAGACGCGCGGCGGTGTGATCGGCACCTCCGCCATAAGCTGGGAGGCGATATCCTCTTCGCGCTGTGCGTCGTCATCAGCGGCTGTGCCAGCATCATCTCCATCTTCGCTCACCATGGCCAGAAGAGGGCTTTCCTCATATGGCTTACGGCTTGGCGGGGCGAGATAGTTGGCAGGCGGCAGTTCAGCCGCGAGCGCAGCAAGCGCCTCCGGCAGCACAACATCTTCTTCTGGTGTTTCAGGCGGCGGAGAGCCTTCGCGGAAACGCACGAGCACAGCATCATCTGCCGCAACCGCATTGGCCCAGAAGCCTTCAGACAGGTCGAGATCTACGATCCACGTCTCTTCTGTATTCTCAGCCTCAATGCCGAGAAGGCCGCGAGGTGGATCTACCCGCGTGCGGGAAAGGTCTGCATTGGCACGTCGGTCGAAGGTGAGGCGAACACCCTCGTCGGTCGTCTCCATCTCATAGCCGACCAGCTGCGGCCAGTAGAATGCCAGCGTAGTAAAGTCGAGCCCTTCAGAGCCGCGCACCGTTACATCAAGCGGCGGCGGAAGCGCAGCAATCCGCGCAGCTTCTGCAGCGGCGGCGCGCTCTTCTGCACGGGCTTCATAGACAGCAACCAAAGGCGAAACCACATCCGGCGGGTCGCTTGTCATACTTTCAGACACCAGATCGATGGATGTGAGATCAATCGATTCTGACATGTGCACGCGATATTCCCGCGCCAGAGCGATGCGCGCCTCGCGACCGTCTTCACTCAGTCGGGCAACAGCAATGTGCGACGGAAGCTCTTCGCGCAGCGCGTCCAGATCGAGGTCGACGGGTTCATCAAAGCGAAGGATGAGCACCGGCCCCGCCATACGCGCAGAAATATCTGGATTGTCTTCATCTCCATCCGCCCAGCTTGCGATAATCCGGGCATATCCGGCCTGCTGAGCCGTATCGAGAGACAAAGCCCTTCCCTGTGCCCAGGCCGAATGGCCGGTCAGTGATGCTGCGCCTAAGCAAATGAGTGACGCAGTAGAGAGGAAGGACCCCTTAAGGGGCATTCGTACGCGCCTCCAGATCAGCCAGTGTCTCAGGAGGTTCAGAACGGGTCGCCATGAGCGTCGTCAGTGTACGCGCACGATCCTGATCCATGTCCGCGAGGATTGCCGCCATTGGTGCCGGCTTCATACGGTGCGCCAGCTCAAGCATTAGCCCATCATCCAGTGTATTGAAAATACGGGCGGCATCATCAGACCGCATGCTCTCATAAATCGTCACAAGAGACGCGAGCTGCGCTTCGTTCTGCTCGTCCAGCGTATTCAACAGACCTGCAATGCTATTCTCAAGACGCTCCAGCTCAGCGATCTGGTCGTCGAGACGGGCCTCAGCCGCAGAGATCGTCATTTCACGGGTATCAAGCGTAGCTTCGCGTGCTTCAAGGCGCTCACGTCGTTCAGACAGAGACCGCAGCACCTGAATTTCATATTGAGAGAGGCCTGCCTGCTCAGCCAGAAGATCAGGCGCCGGACAGGTCTCGCTTTCAGCCGGGGCAGTGGTTTCAGTCGTCTCAGGCGCCGGGACGGGCTGGTTTTGTTGAGCCTGCTGAGCCTGAGCCGAGGCGGCTTGCGCATTGGCCGTCGCTTCGCCAGCGGCTTCCGCGATGGACACTGCTTTAATCGCGAAAGCACACGCCGCGAAAATACCAATCACCGGAAGAAGCCGGACCTGAGACTTAGCCATGATCAATACCCCCTGCGCGTCGGGCCACGCTGAAGTGAATTCGAAAGAGAGCGTGCCTCATCAATACGAGACTGAAGCTCTTTGCCGGTTTCGGTTGCCGATTTACGGAGCCCCTGCACGGCCATTTCAGCCTGCGCGATGGTCTCTGCCAGCTCGCGCGCGGCTTCAATCATACCGTCATTGCCTTTGCGCAGCTGGTTAAGGCGCTGATCCAGCCGCCAGCAATAGACGATGGTTAACAGCAGCAGCACTGCGAGGCCGATTTCTACGAAGAGTCCGTAATCGCTCATTGTTCTTTCAGCACGCTCGCTTTGGCTCGATCAGAGATCGGGCTCTCAACCCGTACAGCAACTTTGTGGCCCATTCGACCCACGCGTCCATCTGTCAGGCGAATGTCACCGCATTTAAGCTGCACTTTTGAATCCGGCGCTGCATTCAGGAAGATTGTGTCGCCGACCTCGAGATCGAGCATCTTCTTCAGCGGCACCTGCATTTCATCGAGCACGGTCTGAACTTCTATTTTAGCGGCCCAGAGCTCGGATGCGAGGTGGCTTTCCCAGATGTTATCACGGCCGAATTTCTCGCCCATGAAGTTCTGGAGAAGCATTTTACGGATCGGCTCGAGCGTCGCATACGGCATGAGAAGCTCGGCGCGACCGCCGCGATCTTCCATGTCGATGCGCAGTTTGACGAGGATCGCCGCGTTTGCAGGACGCGCGATTGCCGCAAAACGCGGGTTCGTCTCGATACGGTCGAGTTCGAAATCAACTTCCGTCAGCGGCGCAAACGCCTGTTTCGCATCCTGCAGGATCACTTCGACAAGACGCGTCACCAGAGAGCGTTCAATGGTCGTATAAGGACGTCCCTCAATACGCATCGCCACCGTGCCGCGACGACCACCCAGAAGAACGTCCACGATGGAATAAATCAGGTTGGAATCGACGGTCAGCAGGCCGAAGTTATCGAGCTGCTTTGCGCGGAAGACGGACAGGATCGCCGGAAGCGGGATAGAGTTCAGATAGTCGCCAAAACGGATCGATGTAATCGCATCGAGTGAGACCTCGACGTTGTCAGACGTGAAATTCCGAAGGCTGGTCGTGAGAAGACGGACGAGACGGTCAAAGACGACCTCGAGCATCGGAAGACGCTCATAGGACACCATTGCTGAGTTGATGATCGCCCGAATACCGGATGTATCGTCTGCGTCTTCATCATCAAGAGAGAAGCCGAGAAGACTGTCGATCTCATCCTGGTTGAGAATGCGTTCTGTGGTCTGACCATTACCAATGACAGCAGTCGCGAGATTGGTCTTCGCTTCTTCTTCTTCGTTGGCGAGCGATGCTTCCCATTCGGCGGCAAAGTCGTCGCCCATATCGTCATCGCCGCCGCCATTGGCAGCGTCGTCAGCCTCCAGTTCCGCAGCCCATTCTGCGGCCAGTTCTTCATCTGTTTTATCGTCAGACATACTAAGGCCTATTGAACAATAAATTCCTCGATGAGCACGGCATCGATAGTTTCAGGATAAACGCTCATATTCACGCGGCGCAGAAGTTCGCGGCGGATACGATAGTCACCGGCTGATCCGCTCAGATCGTCAATACGCATTTCACGCAGGAACATCTGAAACTGGTCTGTAATGCGCGGCAGATAGGCATCGAGGCTGTCGAACACGGCAGGATCGTTCGCCTCGAGCGTCAGCTTGAGCAGGAGCTGTGAGCGACGTCCACCACCCGCATTCACAGTCACGATCAGGTCTGGAAGCGTGTAGAAAGACGGATTGCCCGGCGCGCCAATCTGGATAACCGCGCCATTGCCATCTGATTCTGTTGCGTGGCCGACAGTGGCTTCGCCATGACCGTCGTCCGATCCATGATCGTCGCCGCCTTCACCATGACCATCGTCTGAACCGTGATCATCTGATTCGCCATGAGAATCGGCAGGCGGTTCAGATGCTGCAGCCTCTGCAGATCCGCCACCAAACAGCATCATCGCGGCACCGCCGCCACCGCCAAGAATCAGCAGGGCAGGCAAAACAATAAAAAGAATCAGCGTCTTACCAGACATCTTCTTCTTTTTCGTGCCACCTTCGCCGACACCATCAATGTCGGTTTCACCGTCCATTTCACCTTCGATATCGTCGGCCATGGTTCCAGAGTCCTTGTTGATCAACTCGGCAAAAATGACCCAGCTTGGTTAAGGAAGCGTGGAGATAGGAAGTTTTTACCGGCCTAATTACAGTTCGTATTTTGGTTATCGGATCGCAGGAAAGCGTTAACCTTGAAGGGATTATCTTCGGCCTGAACCAAAGTGGGCTGGTATTTTTTTATGGATAATACGCTTCTTGTCGGCATTAACACCCAACAATCCCTCCGTCGCCGGATGGACGTGGTGGCCAACAATCTTGCGAATATGAACACAGCCGGCTTCAAGGCGGAGGTCGCTCTTAACGATTTGATCATCGAGCGCCCGTCTCACGCAAACGATACGCCGGAAGATATCCGCTTTACATCCGTTGGCAGGATGCAGCGGGACATGACGACCGGCACGCTACGCCCGACAGGCAACTCTCTTGATTTTGGTATCGAAGAAGCGAACGCCTTTTTCTCGGTCAGGGTGGGCGGCGAGACTTATTACACGCGCGACGGACAATTCGCGCTTGATGAACTTTCCAGACTTGTGACGCATGAAGGCGCGCTCGTTCTGGATGATGCCGGCAATGAAATGGTGTTCGATCCGGAAGGCGGCCCGCCGACCGTGAGCGACACTGGCATTATCCGTCAGGGAAATATCCAAATCGGACGTCTTGGTGTTTACGGGTTCGAAACACCAGGTGCGTTAGAAAAGGTTGGAAATAACCTCTGGTCTCCTGGAGACCAACAAGCAGAAGCTGTGGAGCTGCCAAAAGTGCAGCAGGGTGTTGTGGAGCAATCCAACGTCAACGCCATTCTTGAAGTCACCCGGATGATCGAAATCTCTCGGGCCTACACCTCAGCAAGCCGCCTCGTAAAAGACGCAGACGAGCTTCGCAAAACCGCAATCAACAAGCTGGGCTCCGCTCAGTAATAAGTATTTTAAGGTGATGTGATGCGCGCACTCAGCACAGCCGCGACCGGCATGCAGGCTCAACAGCTCAATGTTGAAGTCATTTCGAACAACATTGCCAACATGAACACGACTGGCTTCAAACGCCAGCGCGCTGAATTTCAGGATCTGCTCTATATGAATGTCGAGCGGATGGGGGTCACCTCATCAGATGGCGGCACAATTGTACCAACCGGTGTTCAGGTCGGTACGGGTGTAAAAGCCGGCTCCGTTTATCGCATTACCGAACAAGGTAACGTGACGCAGACCGAAAATGATTACGACCTCGCGATTCAGGGCGAAGGTTATTTCGTCATCCAGAACCCGGATGGCACACAGTCTTACACCCGCGCAGGCAACTTTTCTGTTAGCCCGGATGGCCAGCTCGTGACCGAAGACGGCTTTGTCGTTTCACCAGGCATCGCGATACCTGAAGAAGCGGTCGACGTTGCCATCAGCGCAGTTGGCATGGTTCAGGTCCGTATTGCTGGCGAAGTGGAGTATCAGGAGCTCGGCCAGATCGATCTGGCCCGCTTCATCAATCCAGCAGGCCTTGATGCGATTGGTGACAACCTGTTCCTCGAAACCCCGTCTTCCGGCCCTGCAAACATTGCTCCCCCGGGCGCAGTCGGTTTCGGCACCGTTCTTCAGGGCTTCCTTGAAACATCCAACGTCAACGCCGTGAACGAAATCAGCGCTCTGATCGTCGCGCAGCGTGCGTACGAAATGAATTCGAAAGTCATCACGACAGCTGACGAAATGCTCGGCGTCACAAGCCAGCTCCGCTAAGGTGATCCATGACTAAGTTAAGCCGCATTCTCTTCGCCTCACTCGCACTGACAGGCCTCGCGCTGACACAATCCGTCGCTGCCGAAGACGTTGTCATTTCGGGCGACTGGGTACGCCTTAGCGATGTTTCCAACGTAACGGGCACCCCCGGCGACCGCCAGATTGCAGCGGCGCCCCTGCCCGGCCAGCGCCTTCCGCTCGCATCTGAATTTATTGAAGCGCAGGCAGCTGCGGCTGGATTTCCGATCGATCTGCCTGATGGCGAGATGGTCTGGGTGACGCGGTCCGCAAATGCCGTGGCGACATCGCAACCGGTTGCAGCCACACCGCAACAGGCTGATCCAACACCTGCCATTTATCAGGATGAACCGGCGGAAAACGAGGTCCCTATGCTGATCACAGATGCGCGGCGTGGCGATGAAATCACGCCAGACATGATCAGCTATGAAGCGATGAACCCGAACCGTCGTATTCAGGGCCTCATCCGCGCAGCTCACGTTCTGGATGGCATGGAAGCGACCCGCACTATCCGCGCTGGTCAGCCAATTGCGATGCGCGACATCCGCCCTGTCTCAGTTGTCCGTCAGGGTGATCCTATCCAGTTGGTTTATCAGCGCGGCGCACTGCGCCTCGTTGTCAGCGCACGCGCCCTCAATGATGCCGCCGAAGGCGAACCGGTTCGCGTACAGAACCTTCAATCCAACCGTTCAATGGACGCAATCGCCTGGGGACCGGGCGAAGCACGCGTCGGCTCACTCTTCTCACAGGAAGGCTAATCATGTTTCAGAAAGCTTCCCGTCCGTTCGCAGTGATTGCGCTCGTAGCAAGCCTTGCAGCCTGCGCCACCGTCAGCGACGCTGTTCAGGAGCCCCAGCTGACGCCGATCACCAATCCGCAGATGATTGTGGGCGCGATGCCGGTTTCAGCACCAACGCCGCCGCCAATTGCTGACGATTCCTCGATGAACTCGCTCTGGCGAACAGGCGCGACGGGCTTCTTCAACGACCACCGCGCAAGTCTCGTTGGCGATATCCTGACCGTGGATATCAACATCACAGACACAGCCACGCTGAACAATTCGACCTCGACTAGCCGCACTGGCAGCCAGGATGCAGCTGTCACCGGTCTGTTTGGCCTCGAACAACCTATCGAGCGATTCCTTCCAGGCACTGACAACCTCGGAACAGGCCTGGGTACAAGTTCGACAAGCTCCTCTCAGGGCGTCGGCACGGTCAACCGGTCCGAAAACATCCAGATGTCCGTCGCAGCGGTTATCACCAATGTTCTGCCGAACGGTAACTTCGTGATCGCAGGGTCTCAGGAAGTGCGCGTCAACTCTGAAGTGCGCGAACTCATCATCTCTGGCGTCATCCGCCCTGAAGATATTTCCGCCACGAACACGATCCAGCACACGCAAATCGCTGAAGCGCGCATCTCATATGGCGGTCGCGGCGATCTGAGCTCAGTTCAGCGCCCCCGCGTTGGCCAGCGCGTCGCAAATTCCATCCTACCATTCTAGAGCAGAAACCTGCACACAAACGGCAGGTATTAACAAGAACACACCAGCCGGAAATCATTGCCGGTACAAATTGCCCGGCAGGAAATATCTGCCGGGCTTTTTATTTGTCTTCTGAAATCATTACTATTGCAAATAGAATCAGTAAGAAGTTTTCTTTCAAAGTAACCTTTTGAAAACTTCGTGGTAACCGCCTGTTTTCTTTCTCAGCGTAACACCATACCTGCCGGCGGGCAACGCCGAGCGTTGGGTGTAAGCGGCGGTCCCATTGAGAGACCGCCGCACTTACATCCGGACCAGCCTTCCCTAGAAGAAAACCGTTACGCTCTGGCGCGAAGCGATGACAGGACGCCCCTGACGGTCCCACATATACATAGCCTGGCTTGAATAACCGTGCGCCGTATGCTCGGCGACTGAGCTTAGCAGAAACCACTCATTGCCGACCTCAATATCAGAGCGTAGAAACTCCAGCGACCATGTCACAGTGCTGACCGGCGCACCCTCTTCCATCATCGTAAAACAAGCGGGTGGTATGACATCCGCGAGCGCCAGAAGCGCTGCTGTATGGTCAGCGCCGGTTTCGGTTGCATGGCGCACCCAGACCAGCATGTCTCCCCGCTCTTCTCCGCCCATAGGTTTAAGCCCACCCGCACGACGGATTTCGAAATTGCGGGCAAAATTGGCCGGCTTACGTTCGCCCCAGAAAGGCTCGCAGTCTTCGGGTGGCGGAACATCGGGACATGCGAGGCCGGACTGGTCGAGCTTACTGTCGCGGTCATCGCCATAGACCAGCAAGGTCTTCGTACCGATGCCCCTTTCACCGTGCAGAGTAGCATCCATCATAATCGTGGATTTACCCTGGCGCATCAGTGCGGCCTCTCCTGTCAGATGTCCCGACGACGGCCCGACGAATGCGACAACTGCAGATTTGATCGGCTTGTTGATCTCAAGCATTTCTCGCGCGCTCACATGACAGAGCGCGGCAGACAAACCGCCATAGAGTGTACGCCCCTGCGCCCAGCTTTCCGGCGCATCAAAGCTGAGGCCGTTTTCGCCGCCCGTTTGAAAATCACGGACCAAATCTGCAAAGCTAATCATGCTGGCGTATCTCTCCCCAAAAGAAAGCCCGCCATCTGATAGAAGGCGGGCCGTTTGATTTTTGTATTTTGGCCGGAAGATCAGTCGTCCCGGAGTGTCTTCTCGTTACGCTCATGAGCTTCCTGAGCTTCCAGAGACAATGTCGCTGTAGGACGCGCTTCCAGACGACCAAGAGAGATTGGATCACCGGTCATCTCACAATAGCCATACGTGCCGTCATCAATTCGGCGGATCGCAGCATCAATCTTGTTGATCAGCTTGCGTTGGCGATCACGCGTACGAAGTTCCAGCGCTTTATCGCTCTCGGCAGACGCGCGGTCCACAAGATCCGGAAGAGACGCTGAATCTTCCTGCAGATTACCAATGGTGGTCTTCGACCCGTCAATGATATCCTGCTTCCAATCTTCCAGTTTTTTCCGAAAGTAAGCCATCTGACGTTCGTTCATGAACTCTTCGTCAGCGGTAGGCTTGTAGCCTTCTAGATCAATCGAACTCATACTCGACTCCCGATGCAGGGCAGATTATTCGCAGGCTCTATATCCCTTATGTTGTCCAGATTCAATTAGTGAATAGAAAGTAAAAGCTGTGAATAATCAGAGATTGCTTCTGCGCTGTGCAGTTTCCAGTTTCGCCAGTTCTACTTCTACCCGCAGTTCAATCTGATCAATGATGGATTCCAGCTCCTGATCGTCACTCTGCGCGCGCTCCGATTCGAGCGCATCTTTGAGGCGTGCAAGTGTCGGGCCAGCGTTTCCGCCCTCCAACAGGTCTATTTTGAGACGGTCGAGGCCTTCCAATAGCTGACGGCCGCGCCTTTCGGCCTTGCGACGACGCTCTAATGGATCTTCTGCGCCCTGCAGCGCCATGAGCGCAGCCACAGAACCGACGCCCAACGTGCCGCCGGTTGTGCTGACCGGTGTTGCAGCTGTCGAACCACCAAGAGCCTGAGAAAATGCAGCGCCATCACCGCCAGCAGATGATTTTCCGCTCGCACGTGATGCCTGTGTAGACCGCGTCTTTTCGATACGCATAACCACAAACTCCGAAGCCCGAACGCAGCACTGCTCCGTTCGTTAAGAAACAGTTATGCATACGCTTTGGTGAAAGAGGCGTTAACCGTTTCTTGGGGTGGCACTGATAAATTTTACTCAAATCCAATGGGGTTTCGAGTATGCGCCAATCTTTTGTATCCGGTTTTTCAGCGCTTTGCCTTGGCATAGCTGCATTTTTGCTGCCGCCTGCGGACGCTGCATCACGCCTGAAAGATATTACTGATGTTGAAGGCGTACGTGAAAACCAGCTCATCGGTTACGGCCTCGTTGTCGGCCTGAACGGCACCGGCGACTCTCTGCGGAACTCTCCCTTCACCCGCCAGAGCCTTGAAGCCATGCTCGAGCGTCTCGGCGTGAATACACGTGACCAGAACCTCAATACACGAAACGTGGCCGCGGTCATGGTCACGGCAAACCTTCCACCGTTTGCGACAAACGGCTCACGTATGGATGTGAGCGTGTCCAGCCTTGGTGATGCAAGTTCTCTGTCCGGCGGCATACTGCTCGTCACGCCGCTTCTCGGTGCAGACGGCCAGGTCTATGCTGTCGGTCAGGGCCCTGTGGCTGCTGGCGGCTTTGCAGCAAGCGGCGATAGTGGCACATCCGTCATCCGTAACGTTCCAACAATTGGCCGCATCCCGAATGGCGCGCTGATCGAGCGTGAAATCGGCTTTAACCTTGCCAATCAGAGCACGCTGCGCCTGTCGCTCCGCAATCCGGATTTTACAACATCCCAGCGTATCGCGGTCGCGATCAACGCCTATATGGGCATGGACCTGGCAACAGCCGAAGACTCCGGCACGGTGCGCATTGTGCGTCCGCCAAGCATGGATATGACGACCCTCATCACCGAGATTGAAAACCTCGTTGTTGAACCGGACCAGCCAGCCCGCATCGTGATTGACGAAGCCTCTGGCGTAATTGTCATGGGTGAGAATGTCCGCGTCTCAACGGTCGCTATTGCTCAGGGCAATCTGACTATCCAGATTTCAGAACAACCCGCTGTCAGCCAGCCTGCCCCGTTCTCAGATGGTGAAACCACCGTCGTTCCACAGAGCGGTGTTGAAGTACTGGAAGACGGCACAGGCCTCGCCATGCTTGAAGGCGGCGTTCCGCTTCGCGATCTGGTCGATGGTCTGAACGCACTCGGCGTCACCCCGCGTGACATGATCTCTATCCTGCAAGCCTTGAAAGCGTCCGGCGCGCTCCAGGCTGATATCGAGGTAATGTAGCCATGAATGAACTCGAAACCATCGCAGCCACTACGCCGCGCAACATGCCGAATGTCCGCAATGTGCAGACGCGCGAAGCTGCACGTGAAATCGCTGAAGAATTCGAAGCCATGTTCATCTCGCAAATGCTCGCGCCCATGTTTGAAGCGCTGGATACGGACGGCTTAACCGGCGGCGGCGAAGCGGAACGCGCATTCCGGCCAATGCTGGTCGAACAATATGCCAATGAAATGGCGGCTCAGGGCGGGATCGGCCTTGCTGATCAGGTCTATGCGGAAATCCTGCGCATGCAGGGTCTGACTGACTAGGGAGAACTCAGATGACCATTGCTGCACACGACATTAACGACCGTATCGAACAGCTTATCTCTGTCACCGAACGACTGAGCGAGCTGATGACCGCAGAGATCGCAGCGCTGAAAGCGCGCAAGCTGGATGCTTCCTCGACCGACTGGAACGAGAAAGAACAGCTGGCGCACACATATCGTCTCGAAATGACCGATCTTGCGCGCACGCCTGATACACTCGTCGCAGCCGATGCCAACCTTCGCAAAATCCTCTTCGAGCGGGTGCGCACATTCCAGTCCATTCTGGCAGAACACAACAAGGCACTGACCGCCATGCGCGAAATCACAGAGGGCCTTGTCGAGAATATTGCACGTGAAGTTGCTGCTGAAACGAATGGCCCTCAGGGCTATGGCGCACACGGCAAAACGTCCGGCAAAACCCGCGCTTCTGGCATCGCCGTGAATGCACGCGCCTGATTTGCCGACATAAATACACTGCATGCTGATTGATTTTTCAGCCTGAAGAATACATCTGATCGAATGCCCGCCTCGTGATCACCGTGGCGGGCTTTTTACGAATTCGGTTTCCAAATTCAGAAAATACAGATTAAAACACCGTCCATGCAGAAGCTGATACTCATCCGACATGCCAAAACCGAACCCTATGCCGAGACCGGTACGGATGAATCTCGTAAACTGACGGAGCGTGGTCATGAAGATGCTCAGGCGATCAGTATCCAGCTGAAATCCATGGGCCTGACGCCGGATTATGTGCTAGTGTCCACCGCACGCCGCACGCGCGAGACGTTTGCAGAAATCCAAAAAGTCTTCGGTCAGCTTCCCCATGCGTTCAGCGATATGCTTTATCTGGCAGAGCCGGAAGAAATCGCGTCCTGTCTGGAAGGTATTCCCGATCATGCCTGTGTGGCTGTGGTCGGCCATAACCCTGGCATTCACGATCTGGCGCTACGCCTGACAGAGTTTGGCGGCTTTAGAAACTCTGGCGCCGCCCAGCAGCTACGCGTCAAATTCCCGACAGCCTCTGTGGCTGTGTTCACCGCCAAAGAAGACGACCCGTTCAACGTCTATAATTTTGAACTCTCCGAATTCTTCAATCCAAAATCACTGACAGACGCCTAGCAGTCCGCCGCCTCAAAGTTGCGCTGCATGATATAAGTGCGCTCTGAGATTGGCTGCCCCCAGCGCTGATAGCCCTCATTCACAGGGTCGGACCAGTACTGCACAAAGCGCTCCATCCCGGTGACCTGATCGCCCAGATAGGTGCGGATATGGTCTGCATCGACAATGCCCCAATAGTCCTTCACATCGACACGGCAGCTTGTGTAAGCGCGGGCATCCGCCTCCATCAGGTCGGACATCACATCGATATAATCGACATCAATCCCCTGCCCTTCCAGATGCGCACGCATTTGCGTTGTACCGGACGAATGCATTGAGAAATCGAAATTATAGCCGGTCTGTGCGGTGAATATGGCGAACTGGTTCGGCTCTAAATCATCTTCCAGCCAGCCATACCATCGACCAAACGGGATCATGGTGATTCCGTGAATACCGATGTGTGCCGTATGGTGGATATAGACCTCATCAAGCCCCGGCAGGATGACCATCGCGCAAGCTGACATGCACGGCCCCGCAATGATGGCAGGCTCGCCGCGATTATCCAGAATAGTGCTCATACCGCGCGCGGTGACGACATTGCCGCCCGGGCTTGTGATGACAATCCGGCTGGCAGGGCCGAGTTCATTCAGCTTGAGAAACTCTTCCGGAAAGATCGCCGAGTTATAGCAAATGACATCTGTATCCGGCAGAAAGTCGACGCCTTCCTGCTCCATGCAGGCCTCTACCAGCGCATCGATTTCAGGGTCCGGCGTAGCCCAGTCATCCTGAGCGGAAGCCGCAATACCGGATAGAGACAGACAGACTACAACAGTCATAGACGCAATGAATTTCATTTGAGCTCCGAAGGGGCAAAACGTGAGAGGAATAGCCCCTAGTAAAGAGCGCTGCGGCTCGTCTGTCACCCTTTGATTGCCGCCGGGTGCACACGAAGAATCTGAATGACGGACCCCACGAAAAAGAGTAATTGAAGCGACCTCATTTTGTTGGACTCAGACCTAGTTGATCCCGACCCTTATTCGCCGCGCAACTGCGGCAGACGCAAGCGCCTCCATGAAGCGGTTTGCCAGCGTTGCTGATAAGATGGGCATTGAGGTCGAGATCATTGATCCGACCGATCTGCCAAGCCTCTCCGAATTCGATGCCGTGTTCATTCGCGCAACCACGAGTATCGACAACTACACCTACCGCTTTGCCCGCCGCGCCGAGCAGGAAGGCATGCCCGTTATCGATGATACGACCAGCATGATACGCTGCACCAACAAGGTGTATCTGAAGGAAATTCTTGAGAATGCCGGCCTGCCTATCCCACCGACCAAAATTCTAGATGAAAAGACAGACCTTGCAGGCGTCATGACGCGGCTCGGATCACCTGTCATTCTGAAGACGCCAGATGGTTCATTCGGGGCGAATATGGTGAAAGCCAAAACGCTGGATGAGCTGAAGGCTGGCGCAAAGAAGATGTTCGAGGAAACCGCCCTCGTGATCGCGCAATCCTTTGTGCCGACAACCTATGACTGGCGCGTCGGCGTTCTTGGTGGTGAGCCAATCTATGCCTGTCAGTATGAAATGGCGCGTGACCACTGGCAGATCGTCAAGCATGGCAAAGACGGCAAGATGGCGGAAGGCGGGCACAAAACCTTCGCGATTGAAGATGTGCCTGAGAATGTCGTCGACGTTGCCGTTAAGGCCGCACGACTAATCGGCGACGGGTTGTGTGGCGTGGACCTGAAAGACACAGGAAACAGCGTCGTCGTGATCGAGATCAACGACAATCCAAGCATGGATTTTGATGTGGAAGGTCAGGTTCTGAAAGACGAACTCTGGCGCAAAATCCTGACCTGGTTCTCGAACCGTCTGGAACAGCGGCTGGGGTTTTAGACCTAAACCGCTTTCAGAACACTCATAATGCAGCCACGTGGCAGGCCGTTATCGCCGACCGTCGCCTGATAGACATCCTCGAACGGCTCGCAGGTCTGCCAACCATTAGGACCTTCAGCAACACCAACCTGAGAGACAAGTTCAAAGCCGGGGAGCGATATAAGCGCGGACCAGGTTTCCGGTCCGTATTCAAGATAAGCCGCCCAGCGACCGGTAGAATCCTTGATCTTGCGGGTCGCGCCGACGCCGCCCGGAACCGTCAGGCAAAGAAGGCCGCCCGGCTTCAGCGCCTTACGGAAGGCGGCGAGCGCGTCACGGTCTGCCTCGGAAGAACGGTCTGGCAGATCATCCAGCTCTGTCGGGCGATCAAACGCTGTATCTGCGCGATCTGACGGCGCATCAAAGCCGATATGTTCCAGCGTGGAGATACAGGTAATCGCATCAAACGGGTCAGTGGAGAAATCCATCTGGCGCACATCGCCGATATGGACAGGGATTTTCAGAATGCGGTCACGCCAGCCTTCCGGATAGCGCGACTGGACGCGCTCTGGGCGGATAATGTCTGCCGCTTCGATCTTGCCGCCCTTCTCAAGGAAGCCCATCAGAAGGCCTAGATAATCGGGGTGCGACATGGCAAGGCCGATATCCAGAACCCGTTCTGCTTTGGCGAGCGTTTCAGCAGCCCAGGGCGTCTCGACGCAGCGCTCGGTCTCGCCCTTGCCATAGGTTTTGGTGAGATCGAACTCAGCGCCGTTCAGAATATCGAGTGAGAATTCGAGAGTTGGGGAGGTGTAAGACATCGTTCCTACCTTCTTGCCCGGCCGGGTTGCTCAGGAAAGTCCACCTTCGAGCAACACAACTTAGTACCGGCCGACACGCCTGACTTCCCAGCGCAATTCGACCCCGCTTGTTTCGAGAACCCGCACGCGGACAAGTTCGCCCAGCGCCTCGAGATCACTGGCGCGAGCATCGCCCGTATTGATTAAGAAATTACAGTGCTTTTCCGAGACCTGCGCTCCGCCAACACGCAGACCACGGCAGCCTGCGGCATCGATCAGCTTCCAGGCAGAACGTTGGTCTGGCGTGCCCGGCGGATCAGGGTTCGCGAAGGTGGAGCCCGAGGTCTTATCCTTAATGGGCTGGGTTTCTGCCCGACGTGCCTGATGGGCTTCAATTTCGGCTTTGAGCGTTTCAGGGTCGCCAACATCGTCGCCACTCAGAAGTGCGCCGGTCACGATCAGGTCTGTTGGAAAATCAGTGTGGCGATAGCTGAACCCGACCTGAGGATAGCCATAGTCGACCAGCTCGCCCTGAAAGACATGCTTCTCACCTTTACGGTCGATCACCTCGACCTGATTGAGGACGTCCTTTAGCTCTTTGCCATAACAGCCCGCATTTGTGCGCATTGCCCCGCCAATAGAGCCTGGAATACCGGACAGGAATGAGAGGCCTGAAATACCAGATTTCGCGGCGAACCGTGCAACCGAGAGATCAAGCGAACCGGACCGCGCGAACAGCGTGGTCGCGTTCATCTGCTCTATCTGCCCCCAACAACCACCCGCGAGGCGGATCACCACGCCTTCAACGCCGCCATCGCGAATGATGATATTGGAGCCAACACCGAGCGTCGTCACCGGCACGTCTTCCGGCAGCTGTTTCAGAAAGTCAGACAAATCGTCTTCATCCGCCGGAATAAAGAACAGGTCTGCCGGACCGCCAACGCGGAACCATGTATAGGGCGCAAGCGGTGCGTTCTCGATCAGCTTGCCACGAACGGTGAATTGGCCGGCTTTCAGCTCCACTAGTCCTGAGCCTCCAGCTTGTCAGCCAGCTTGGCAGCGTGAGCGGTGATATCACCCGCGCCAAGGCAGACAATCATGTCACCTGGCTCGACCATATTTTTCAGCGTTGCTGGCAGTGCATTAATGTCTTCAATCGCCTGTGTCTGGCGGTGACCGTGCACGAGAAGGCTTTTGGAAAGCGCTTCATGATCGATGCCTTCAATCGGGCTTTCACCTGCTGGATAGACCGGCGTGATAACCACAGAGTCAGCCTCGTTGAAGCATGTGCTGAACTCTTCAAAATGCGTTTTGAGACGCGAGTAACGGTGAGGCTGGGCAACAGCGATGACGCGTTTATCGCCTTGCATATCGCGCGCCGCTCTCAGGACAGCTTCAATCTCGACCGGGTGGTGGCCGTAATCGTCAATAATAGTGACACCATTCCACTCGCCCACCTTGGTAAAGCGACGCTTCACACCGCCGAAACGAGAGAGAGAGGCGCGAATGCCATCAGCTTCAGCGCCCAGCTCCAGCGCGACAGCAATCGCCGCCAAAGCATTAAGAACGTTATGGCGGCCTGCCATTGGCAGGAGCATGTCGGAAATCGTATGCGCGTTCCCGATACGCGAGCGGATCGCAAGATCAAAGTGCACGCCATCAGCATCAGTGCGCAAGTTCAGTGCGCGGATGTCTGCCTGCGGGTTGAAGCCATATGTGATCCGGCGACGGTCTGAGACGCGCGCAGCTAGCGACTGGACTTCAGGGTGATCGGTACAGAGCACTGCGAAACCGTAAAACGGGATGTTCTCGACAAAAGTATCGAAGGCCGCACGAAGCTTATCCATGTCGCCATAATGGTCCATATGCTCCGGATCGATATTGGTGACGATAGCAATGGTGGAGCGTAGCTTGGTAAAGGTGCCGTCGCTCTCGTCTGCCTCAACGACCATCCAGTCGCCCGCGCCGAGTTTGGCGTTGGAACCATAGGCATTGATCACGCCGCCATTGATAACGGTCGGATCAATGCCAGCACCGTCCAGCAGCGCTGAAACCATTGAGGTTGTTGTCGTCTTGCCATGCGTGCCTGCAATCGCGACTGTCCATTTCAGACGGATTAGCTCTGCCAGCATGTCGGCGCGGCGCACAACGGGAATGGCCATGGCGCGCGCTGTATCAACTTCCGGATTGCCGGATTTGATGGCGGTAGAAATCACGACCGCCCCTGCCCCGCGTACATTTTCCGGCTTATGGCCGATATGCACGGTCGCGCCGAGCGCGCTGAGGCGTTCAACATTGGCGTTTGAGCGAATGTCCGAGCCCTGCACCTCGTATCCGAGGTTCAGCATGACTTCTGCGATGCCCGACATGCCAATGCCGCCAATACCAACAAAATGCACAGGGCCGAGTTCAAAAGGAGATGGGTTACGCATAGAAAGCCAAGCCAATCAGACAGATGTGTTCAGAGTTTGGCTTGATAGACCAGCTTTCACGATTCCGAAATGGCGGAGTTTAAATCACTTACAGGCTTGCCCGTTGCTATAGCTACAAGCGAGACGGCGGCTGTCGGCAGCAAGCTCCAGCATATCTCTGGCGAGATCTGATCCAGCTGGAAGATTGTCCGCTACATACGCTTCAGCGACACGGGAAAACTGCAGGCACCCCTGAGCGCTTCTCAGGTCACAAGCGGTCGACAGATACCGCATAATTGTTCGTACGCTTTGAACGTCGCCAGCGCCATGTGTTGCCGCAAAGCCGGCCGCATCCAGGCAGTAAGTCGCATCAGCCAAAGCGAGGTCTTCGGGACATGACAGATCATTGGCGAGCATTGCGATTTCCGGGTTCACCGAGCCGCCACGATTGGTAATCATGAGGTCAGCGAGCTGGCGGCAGGACAAGGCATCAACAAGGTCGCAGCCCATAACGAAGGCCTGACGGGCACGCTGAAGATTCACCGAGCCGTACGAACCATCCATCCAGTTATATCCGTTGAGGGCGCACGAATCTGCATCACCGTTTTCACAAGCCGCGTAATACGCGTCCGCGGCAGTTGCCGTGTTCGTCATCGAGCCAGGCGCTGCCCGGGCCAGACGGCTACACGCATTGCTATAACCGCTTTGACAAATATCTGTGGCATGCCGACGGAAGGCTTCAGGGTCACCGTCATGTTCGGCACTATCCGGTTCAACACGGAAACCGGTTGTGCCGTTCTCATAATAATCGAGCACAGCGTCACACATGAGCTGATAGCCGCTCTCTGTTCCCTGTATGCAGCCTGTCTTCAGCGCATTGAGCGCTTCGGTCGTTTGTCCATTTTCAAAGGAGGACAGCGCATAATCAAAATAGAAGTCGGGCGCCGACTGGGCTGCAGCAATGCCGCTCAATTGAACAATTGCAGTTGTTGCAGCGATTGTCAGGGTTCGGATCAAGAATGACATCTGGCAGCTCCCGGAAGCACGTGAATTCCTTTGCTCACTCTACGCTGGCTTGATTGAAAGCGAATCCCCCGAACAGGTGAGAAGATTAAATATTGTTCATTGTCTTCACGCCCCGGTGACATATCATTGCAGTTTTCCCTCGGCGTGGCATGAAGATGCGCACTGTGGGTTAGAAGCGGAATATCGGGGGCGATATTCCAAGGATTGGGAAAAATATGATCAGAACTTTCGGCGCTGTGGTGGCGTCTCTCCTCATAACGGGGACGGCAGCTGGACAGGGCATCCAGCAAACCGTCGGTAACTTTGAAGACCGCTTCCGTCAGCTCGACGAAGTTCTTCCAACTCCAAACGTCTATCGCAACGCTTCAGGTGCACCGGGCCACGAATACTGGCAGCAGGAAGCCGATTATGACATTGACGTGGTTCTGGACGAAGAGGCGCGCCGCCTCACCGCGACCCAGACCGTCACATATTACAACAACTCCCCGGACACGCTGAACTTCCTCTGGCTTCAGCTCGACCAGAACATTTTCCGTTCTGACTCGATCGCGAACGTTGCTCAGGATTTCGGTGGCGCAGGTCGTCGTGGACCAGCTGTCTCCGCAGGTGGACTGGACGAGCCAACACGCCTTTCAATGGGCGAGCTGCGTCGTCAGCAGGCAATGGCGGATAACGAGTACGGCTATCAGATCAATTCTGTAACCGATACACGCGGCAACGCGCTGCCATACACAATCGTCGGCACGCTGATGCGCATCGACCTGCCGCGCGCACTGCGTCCGGATCAGTCAACGGCATTTGAAATCGACTTCGCATTCAACATTGTTGAAGAAGACGCTGTGTCTGCTCGTTCAGGCTATGAGCACTTCCCTGACGACGAGCGCGAAGGTGGTAATGACATCTTCCTGATCGCGCAGTGGTTCCCGCGCATGGTCGCCTACTCGGACTTCGAAGGCTGGCACAACAAGGAATTCCTTGGCCGCGGCGAGTTCACACTGGAATTTGGTGACTATGACGTCGCCATCACGGTTCCTAACGACCACATCGTGTCCGCGACAGGCGAGCTGCAGAACCCGAACCAGGTTCTGACACCTGTTCAACGCGAACGTCTGCGTGAAGCCCGTACGGCTGAACGTCCGGTATTCGTCGTTACGCCTGAAGAAGCACTCGCAAACGAGAGCTCAAACCCTACAGGTAACGTCACATGGCGCTTCAGCGCCGAGAATGTGCGTGACTTCGCATGGGCATCTTCGCGTAAATTCGCATGGGATGCTCAAGGCCACCCACAGCCGGGCGCAGAGCATGACGTTGTCATGGCGATGTCTTTCTACCCGAAAGAAGGCGGCGAGCTCTGGGAACTGTATTCAACAGCGTCCGTCATCCACACAATGGATGTCTATTCTCGCATGTCGTTCGACTATCCATACCCGACAGCACAGTCAGTAAACGGTCCTGTTGGCGGCATGGAATACCCGATGATCACTTTCAACGGGCCACGTACAACACTGCAGGATGATGGCACACGCACATGGACACGCGCAGAGAAGGAATTCCTGATCGGCGTTGTGATCCACGAAATCGGCCACATCTACTTCCCAATGGTCGTCAACTCCGACGAGCGCCAGTGGACATGGATGGACGAAGGTCTGAACTCCTTCCTCGACAGCGTCGCAGGCTATGAGTGGGACCCGAGCATGGAGTGGAACCGCTCTCTGCCACGCGATCTGACAAGCTATATGACGTCATCCAATCAGGTGCCGATCATGACGCAGTCAGACTCTATTCTGAATCTCGGTGCTAACTCTTACGGCAAGCCGTCTGCAGCGCTTCATATTCTGCGTGACACCATCCTTGGTCGTGAGCTGTTCGACTTCGCGTTCCGTGAGTATGCACGCCGCTGGCAGTTCCGTCGTCCGACACCATCCGATTTCTTCCGCACCATGGAAGAAGCGTCCGGCGTTGACCTCGACTGGTTCTGGCGCGGCTGGTTCTACACGACAGACCACGTCGATATCTCTCTCGACATGGTCTATCAGCTCCGCATCGACACAGAAAATCCTGACATCGACTTCGCACGTCGCGAACAGGAAAATGCGGACAAGCCAACGCCGATCGGTGTTCAGCTGAACGAAGAAGAAGGGCTGGAGCTCTGGGTCGATCGCTTCCCTGACGTTCGTGACTTCTACGACGACAACTCCATCTACACGGTCACAAACCGAGAGCGTAACCAGTACAACTCATGGCTCGAAGGCCTTGAGGACTGGGAACGCACAGCATTCGAACGCGCTGTTGAAGAAGACAAGAACTACTATGTTCTCGAATTCTCCAACGTAGGTGGCCTCGTTATGCCAATCATTCTCGGTCTCGAGTTTGCTAACGGCACAGAAGAGCGCATGTACATCCCGGCTGAAATCTGGCGTCGCAACGTACACAACGTACGTAAGCTGCTGGTCTTCGACCGTGATCAGGAACTGGTGCAGGTGACTGTCGACCCTCAGTGGGAAACTGCTGATGCTGACATCACAAACAACAGCTTCCCGCGCCAGATCATGCCATCCCGCATCGAAGCTTACAGCCCCAGCCGTGGCTTCAACTTCGAACGTCGCGACATCATGCACGACATCACAACCGAGCTTGATACCGACGACGAGGAAGAAGGCGAAGAAACAGAAGCCGAAGCAGCAACAGCTGAATAAGCACTTCTCAAATCATCAGGAAAACGCCGGGCCATGTGTCCGGCGTTTTTGTTTCTGGTGCATTTAGGCCTTCCTTAACCGGAGAGCGCGATCTTCCTCGCGAAGGAGAAGGCACATGTCTCAAAGGCAGGTTCAGGCGCGAAACAAGCACAAAGCGCGTGTCGCAAACGACAGCGACGCAGCATCTCCGCAAGAACTCGTTCTTATGCCGGGCACGGATCTTCGCGACGCACTGAGTGTGCTCAGAAAGCACGCCGTACGCGGAAAATAGTGCAAAACTCGTTTTAATCCCTCGTTTACCATAAGCTTTGGATGACTCGCTTCTTTCCAATGTGTTAAAAATTTTAACACTTGGAGATTGAATCGTGTCGACAACCACACTCTGGCAACAAGATTTGGCAGATCTTTGCCCCTGGATTGAGGAATTCCTCGATGCCGGAGAATTGTCGTCATTCGATCGGACGATGATGGCGTCACGCCGTCGACGCGCCAGCATTGAACGCGCCGAATATGGCAGTGAGTTCTGGAACCGCTGGGCAACCCGCATGATGCAATTGCGCTTTGAAAATCAGGGCAATGAACTCATCGACTTTGCCTGCACCACCAACTGGGAACGCCATACCTTCGACGAACGCCTCGATCTTGCCGGCTGCCTGTTTCCCGGAAGTGTACACGCAGACGATATCAGCCTGCTTGCCGGCGGCTATTTCAGCGCCTGCGAGGTGTTTGGCGATTTCAACATGCGCAATGCCTATATCGCCGAAGACGGCGTCTGGCTCGATCAGATGAAGATTTACGGCGCGTTGCGCCTGCGTAGTTCACAGATCGATGGCCGTCTGGAAATACGGAACTCCGTCATCGCCCGCGCGACAGACCTGTCCGAACTTCTTGCTCAGAATGAAATCTGGGCCACAGGCTGCCGCTTTATGGAAAAGGTGACAGCGGAATACGCACGTTTTGCAAGCAATGTTAGCTTCAACGCATCCCGCTTCAGTGAAGGCGCGGATTTCTCATCCTGCGTCTTCGAAGACGTGGTCAGCTTTCAGAAATCGCGCTTTGAGGGCCCGGCCTCTTTTGAAGGCTGTATCTTTGAAGACAAGCTCTGGCTCACCAATGCCTTCTTCAACCAGGAAGCACGAATGGGTGAAGCGCGGTTTCGCTGCGAAATCAATCTTGACGGAGTGACGTTTGGTGCACCACATGCAGCGAATGAAAACCGTTTCCTTGAAGACTTCACAGCCCGCTCAGGCCAACGCTCACTCTGATCAAATGACTGCTTTCATGCGCATTGCCTTCACAGCGCTCGCTTGTCTCATGATTGCTTTTACGTCGGCGATGTCTGCTTACGCGCACCCGCGCAAGGAAGCCGAGACGGAGATCAGTTACAACGAGAATGCCAACCGCGTTGAAATAATTCACCGCTACCGCATCCATGATTCCGAAAGCACACTGCACCGCGTGCACGGAGATACGGCTCTCTCCATCATGACAGATCCGCGCGCGCAGGCTCTGTTCGGCGAATATGTCGAGAGCCGCTTCTCAATTTCACACAATGGCCAGGCTCTGC